>Ga0068877_10003003_pt1 | contig 13516 bp, 11 predicted proteins | sample NOAtaG_FD_66437 | JGI IMG/M metagenome (GOLD analysis project Ga0068877, IMG submission 66437) | Freshwater lake microbial communities from Lake Erie, under a cyanobacterial bloom - NOAA_Erie_Diel6S_1000h metaG | ecosystem: Environmental > Aquatic > Freshwater > Lake | place: USA: Ohio, Lake... | reverse complement strand
ACAGTTCCGCTGCCATCGTCGTGAGGGTCTTGCGCGCGCTGATCGACAGGTCCGCGAGCGCCGGGCCGCCGAACTCGACGTTCTGCGTGGCATGGTCGCCGAACCTGCCGGCGATCTGCAGGAAAGCGTCCTTGGTCGTCACGGCCGCGGGAAGCTTGCCCTTCAACTGGTAGCGGATCGTTTCGCCGACACGGAACCAGGTCTCGTTCTTCACCGCTGCATAGACGATGTCGGGTTGCCCGACGCCGCGGGCGATGCAGTTGAATACCCCGGCACCGCAGGTATGCGAATCGCTGCACAGGAGCACGTCGCCCGGCACCGCGTAGCCGTGGTCGGCGACCAGCTGGTGGCTGATCCCCTGGCTGTAGCCGACGTCGTGGAAGCGCTTGATGCCGAACTTCGCGACGAACTCGCGGCCGGTGCGCTGCGCGGTCGCGCTCTGCTGGGTCGCGGCCGGTACCCGGTGGTCGAACACGACGATGATGCTGTCCGGGTCGTTGACCTTCAGGATCTCCCGCCAGCGGTTCGACATGAAGTTGTTGTCGAACAGGATGACGGTATCCACCGGCACCGTCACCAGGTCGCCGGGCCCGACATGCGCCTGCCCGCTCCTGCGCGCGAGGATCTTCTCCGCGATGGTCATGCCCACGATGGCGTCCCTTTACTTGACGGCGAACTTCTGTTCGAGTGCGTCCAGCTGGTTCATGCCCATGAGGTCGTTGAGTTCCTCGAACGACACCTGCAGGTCGGGACGCTCGACGACCTGGTTGTTTCCGACCACCTCGGCCTTGAACACCGCCATCGCGTCCATCATGCCCCTGAGTGCAGCGGTGGAGAACAGGCGCGGGTAGCTGACGCTGGCGACGCCGATCTCCTGCAACTGCTTTGGTGACATCAGCGGCGTGGTCCTGCGCGCACGCAGCCCGAGGCCCATGTTCACGATGAGCGGCTTGGGCACGCTCCGGGCCACCTTCGCGATGTCATCCCTGGACAGCAAGGCGTCGGCGTACATGATGTCCGCTCCTGCCTCTGCGTAGAGATTGAGGCGGCGGATCGCCTCGTCCACGCCCAGCGGGCCCGCCGCATCGGTGCGCGACACGATGCAGAAGTCCTGGTCGCGACGGGCATCGACGGCAGCCTTCACCTTCGACACCATTTCTTCCGCGGGGATGCACGCCTTGCCGGCCATGTGCCCGCAGCGCTTGGGCCAGACCTGGTCCTCGAACATCAACGCGGCCATTCCGGCAGCCTCGAAGGCTCGTACCACGAAATGCACGTTCATCGCGTTGCCGTAGCCGGTGTCGGCATCCACCCGCAGGAGCAGGGTGTCGCAGCAGTCGGCGAGCCTTCGCGCGTTGTCCAGGTTCTCGTCGAAGGTCATCACCCCGCGATCCACCCAGCCCATGCGGCTTTCGGACACGCCGGCGCCGGAGATGGCGCCCACCTTGAAGCCGGCGCGTTCGACCAGCCGAACGGAGTATCCATCGTAGACGCCGGGCTGGATCAGGATCTCGGGCGCGTTCATCAGATCCTTGAACTGCCTGCCTTTGCTCGCCATGGGGGCTCTCCTCGGTGAATGTTCGGCCAGTTATCGCGCTAACATCCGGGCGATGATGCCACGGACGAGGCGCTCATCCACGGAGGAACTCGCATGAGACAGAGAGCGACCACGCGCCTGCGCGAGCTGCTGAAGGGCGGCCGCACGCTGGTCAAGCCCGGTGCATTCAACGCGCTGTCCGCGATGGTCATCGAGAAAGCCGGCTTCTCCTGCTGCGGCGTCAGCGGCTACGCGGTGTCGGCATCGTTGCTCGGCAAACCCGACGTCGGACTCCTGACCCTGGACGAGATCGTGATGATCACGCGCTACATCGCGCGTGCCGTCTCCATTCCCGTCATCGCGGACGCCGACACCGGCTTCGGCAACGCGATCAACGCGATGCGCACGGTGGAGGACTTCATCGGTGCCGGTGCGGCGGCGATCCACATCGAGGACCAGGTCGCGCCGAAGCGCTGCGGACACGTCGCCGGCAAGCAGGTGGTGCCGATGGAGGAGATGGTCGGCAAGCTGCGCGCCTGCGACCACGTCCGACGCGAGCTCGACCCCGATTTCGTGCTGATCGCCCGCTGCGACGCGCGCGGCGTGGCCGGGGGGAGCGTCGACGAACTGATCCGTCGCGCCAATGCCTATCTCGATGCAGGCGCGGACATGATCTTCCCGGAGGCGTTGACGTCGGAAGCGGAGCTGGAACGCTGCGCCAGAGAGATCAGGGGGCCGCTGCACTTCAACCGGACCGGCGTCTCGCCCCGCCTGCCGGTCAGCCGCCTGGACGAGATCGGCATCGCCATGGTCTCCAACGCCACCGGTGCGCTGCGCTGCTCGACGACGGCGATGGTCGACTATTTCGACGAGTTCGCGCGCGACGACGTCGAGGCGGTCAAGCGCTTCGAGGCCCGCACGAAGGACCACCCGGTCGGCAACCTGCACGCGTTCATGGGCTTCCCGGCGATCCGGAAGCTCGAGGAGGAATTCCTGCCGGCGGCCGAGGTGCTGGCCAAGTATGACGGCGCGGTGGGGTTCCAGCCATGAAGGCGACGCTACGGTGGATGGGGTACGCCGTGGTGGCCATGGTCGGGTTCGAGAGCACGCTCGCGTCTGCGCAGGCGTTCCCCACGCGGCCGGTCCGCATCCTCGTGCCGAGCACGCCGGGCGGCAGCGTCGATACCCTGGCGCGCCTGGTCGGCAAGCACTTCTCGGAAACCTTTGGCCACCAGGCCGTGGTGGACAATCGCCCGGGCGCGGGCGGGATCATCGCCGGCGAGCTGGCCGCCAAGGCCTCGCCCGACGGCCATACCCTGATCATGGGCACGGTTGCCGGGATGGCCACCAACGTGAGCCTGCACCGGAACCTGCCGTACCACCCGACCAAGGATTTCGAACCGATCACGCTGGTGGCTTCGCAGCAGCTGGTGCTGGTGGTAAACCCGTCGGTGCCCGCCGAGTCGGTGTCAGACCTGATCCGCCTCGCCAGGGGAAAGCCGGGCCAGTTGACCTTCGCGTCGGCCGGCAACGGCACCGGCGGGCACCTGTCGGGCGAACTGTTCAAGGTCCTCACCGGCCTGGACATCGTGCACGTGCCGTACAAGGGCGTCTCCCCGGCCTTGCTGGATGTGGTCAGCGGGCAGGTCTCGATGACCTTCGCCAGCATCATCTCGGGGACGCCGCAGGTGCGATCCGGCAAGCTTCGCGCGCTCGCCGTCACCGGTGCGCGCCGCTCGTCGGCACAGCCCGACATCCCGACGATGATCGAGGCGGGCGTGAAGGGCTACGAGTCGAGTACCTGGTACGGGCTGCTCGCGCCCAGGGGCACGCCGCGCCCCATCGTGAAGCGGCTGCACGCCGAGGTCGTGGCGCTGCTGCAGCAACCGGCCGTCAAGGAGAGGCTTCTCGCCGATGGTGCGGAGCCCGTGGGCAACACGCCGGAGGCGTTTCGCGCGTTCATCGAGGCCGAGATCGTCAAGTGGGGGAAGATCATCCGGGCGGCGGGGTTGACGGCCAGCTAGCGCCTGTCCGCGCGCCGTCTGCCACTGCCACGCACCCATGGCTCTACCCATTCTGACTGGAATGGCCAGAACACAGGCGGGGAGCCTGACGCTGCCAACGCCGGTGCCTGCGCCTCGAGCGATGCGTTACCCGGCCGACGTCGACGCCCGCTGCCTGCGCCGCCGATACCAATGCGGCCTTTCCGCCGCGGCGGCCTCCCTCAATCGAGGCTCCCGCTCGGCCTCGAGTTCGCGGAACAGGTCCGTCACGAAATCGATGAACGCCCGGACCCTCGGCGTGCGCCGCTGGCTGGCTCGATAGAGCAGGTTGACCGGCGGCGAGTGACGGGTCGTCCAGTCGAGCAGTACCGGCACCAGTGCGCCGCTGCGAAGCCACGGTCGTATCGACAGATCCGTGAAGCGGGCGACGCCCAGCCCGGCGAGCGCGGCATCCAGGATCACGTCGCGGTGGCTGGCGATCAGCCACCCGGAGACGGTCACCGCTTCCTTCTCGCTGCCGCGTTCGTACTCCCAGAGGTCGAGCACGGTACCTTCCTGGTCGCGGAACAGGAGGCCGACATGGCGCTCGAGGTCGCGCGGCCGGACCGGCACGCCCATGCGCGCCCAGTAGTCCGGCGATGCGCAGATCAGCGAGCGGGTCTGCGCGATCCGCCGTTGCACCATGCCCCCATGCTCGGGCCATCCATAGAGCACCAGCACTTCCAGTCCCGCGACCTCGCCCGGTGACACGCGGTCGACGCTGCGCAGGTCGACCTGGATGTTCGGATGTTCGCCATGGAAGGCCGGCAGTCCGGGCAGGATGCAGTGCTGCGCAAGGTAGGGCGGCGCGCCGACCACCACCGTCCCGGTGCTCCGGGCCGCGGCGGCGCTGACCGTCTCGTCCAGCGTGGAGACCTGCGTCAGCACCGGCATGCAGGCGGCGAGGTAGCGGTTGCCGTCGCCGGTCAGCGTCAGCCCCTGTGCCGAACGTTCGAACAGGGCGATGGCCAGGCTGCGCTCCAGTGCCGTCACCAGCCGGGCGATGGCGGGCACGCTGACGTCCAGCCGGCGTGCGGCGCCGGAGAAACTGCCGGCCTGCGCGGCTGCAACGAAATACTGTAGGGCGCGGAGCTTGTCCAAGGCAGAGCCGCAGCGTGGGTGAAGTCGTACGATAGGCTACCTTGAACAGGATGTTCAAGCCCGATTAGCCGGGAATGGTGTTCCGCCGGTGCGGCGCGTGGGGTCACAATGCGGGCGAGTGCACGGGGAGGCCATCGCAATGATTACGCTGGGCAGTGACATCGGCGGTACGTTCACCGACTTCGTCGAGGTCGACGAAACCACCGGTCGCGTGGAGGTCTACAAATGCCTGACCACCCCGGACGACCCGTCGCGGGCGATCGACGAGGGTGTGCGTGCGCTCTGCGAGCGACAGCAGCGCACCGCTGCGGCCATCGACGCGATGGTCCATGGCACGACGCTGGTGATCAATGCGGTCATCGAGCGCAAGGGTGCGCGCACCGGCCTGATCACCACCCGCGGCTTCCGCGACGTGCTCGAGATCGGCCGCGAGAAGCGCTTCGATGCCTATGACCTGCAGATCGAATTCCCGGTGCCGCTGGTGCCGCGCTACCTGCGCATGGAGATCGATGAACGGCTGCATGCCAGCGGGCAGGTGATGGTGCCGCTCGACGAGGCCAGCGTGCAGGCCGCGGTGTCGGCGCTCGTCGCCGAAGGCTGCGAGTCGATCGCGGTGTGCCTGCTGCACGCCTATCGCAATCCGGTGCACGAGCAGCAGGTGCGCGCGATCATCGCCCGGATGGCCCCCGGCGTCCCGATCAGCCTGTCGAGCGAGGTGCTGCCGGAGCTGAAGGAGTACGAGCGCACCACCACGACCACGGTCAACGCCTATGCGAAGCCGGTGGCCTCGCGCTACCTCGCGCGGCTCGAGGAACGTGTCGCGGCGCAGGGCTTTGCTGGCGAGCTGCTGATGATGCTGTCGAGCGGTGGCATCAACTCGGTCGCCTTCGCGCGCGAGTTCCCGGTGCAGGTGATCGAATCCGGCCCGGCCGCGGGCACGCTCGGCGCTGCCTACTTCGCGCGCCTGGCGCAGCTCGACAAGGTGCTCGCCTTCGACATGGGGGGCACCACGGCCAAGCTCGGGCTGGTGGAGCACGGCAAGGCGATGCGCACGAACGACTTCGAGGTCGCCCATGTGCACCGGTTCAAGCGCGGCAGCGGCATCCCGGTGCGCATCTCGGTGGTGGACCTGATCGAGATCGGCGCGGGCGGCGGCAGCATCGCCCGGCGCACGCAGGTCGGCACGCTGCAGGTCGGCCCGGAGAGCGCGTCGGCGGTTCCCGGGCCCGCCTGCTATGGGCAGGGTGGGTTGCGCCCGACGGTGTCCGACGCCGACCTGGTGCTGGGCTATCTCGATCCGGACCACTTCCTGGGTGGCCGCATGAAGCTGGACCAGGCCGCAGCCGTGCGCGCGCTCGAGACGGACCTCTCCGGGCCGCTGGGCATCTCGGTGGAAGAGGCGGCCTACGGCGTGCATGCGATCGTCAACGAGAACATGGCCTCGGCGGCCAAGGCCTATGTGAGCGAGCGCGGCGAGAACCCGAGGTCGTGCGCGCTGGTCGCCTTCGGGGGTGCGGGGCCGGTGCACGCCTGCGACCTTGCGCTGCGCCTGGGCATAGACACCGTGCTGATACCCCCGCGGGCCGGCGTGGCGGCCGCGTTCGGGATGATCGTCGCGCCGGTCACCTACGATGCGGTTCGTTCCCATCGGCTGCTGCTGCGCGACCTCACCTCCGGACTGCTCGACGCGATCCGCGACGAGATGGCGGCCGAATGTCGAGAGCGGCTGCCGAAGACAGTCGACCTCGGAGCGGTCGCCTATGAACTGAGCGTCGACATGCGCTATCTCGGCCAGGGCTACGACGTGGGCGTGCCGCTGGCGGACGGACTGTCCGGGGCGCAGGCGATCGAGACGATCCGTGCCTCGTTCGAGCGGGTCTACGAGCGACTGTATGGGCGGGTCTACCCGCATCTGCTGCTCGAGATCATGAACTTCCGGCTGAGCGCCAGCGTGCAGCGCCATGTAGCCGACCTGTCGGGTGCGCGGCCGAACGCGGATGGCGACGGCCGTTCGGGGACAAGGCGCGCGTTCTGCCCGCGCGCGCGCGAGTGGCTGCAGTTCGCCGTGCATCGGCGCGACCTGATCGCGACCGGCATCGTGCTTTCCGGCCCGGCGATCATCGAGGAGAATGAGTCCACCACGGTCGTCCCGGGTGGCGCAAGCGCGACCGTGGATGCGCATGGCAGTCTTATCGTCAGTCTGAACCCCCAGGCCCGGTAGCCGGAAGGAACGCGCGATGGATACAGTACAGGCCAAACCGATCGATCCGATCACCCTCGAGATGCTCTGGCGCCGGCTGGTGTCGATCGTCGGCGAACTCGGCTCGACCCTGCGCAGGACATCGTTCTCGCCGGTGGTGCGCGACATCGGGGACTACGGCTGCGGCATCTTCGATGCGCAGGCCCGGCTGCTCGCGCAGACCCCGGACAGCACGCCCGGCCTGTGCGGCCCGCTCGGGTCGATGCTACGGCACATGATCGAGGCGCATCCACCGCACACGCTCGAGCCGGGCGACATGCTGATCGCCAACGATCCGTGGCGGGGCAGCGGCCATCACAACGACGTGAGCATCATGCTGCCGGTGTTCCATGAAGGCGCCCTGGCCGGTTACGTGGTGACCTGTTGCCACCATGTCGACATCGGTGGCCGGCGCGCGACCACCGAGAGCCTGGACAACTACGAGGAAGGCTTGCGCATCCCGACCCTGAAGTTCTACCGCCGGGGCGAGATCAACCGCGACGTGCTGGGCTTCATCGAACTCAACGTGCGGTCGCACGAGACGGTGATCGGCGACCTCGGCGCGCAGGTGGCCGCGTGCCATGTCGGTGCAGAGCGCATGCGCGACATCTGTGTCGAGATGGGCTGGACGAACCTTCAGCCACTGGCCGATCCGATCATCGAGCGTAGCGAGGCGCTGACCCGTGCCGAGATCGGGCGCCTGCCGAAGGGCGTGTACCGGCATGAGGCGAAGATCGACATGGTCGGGGGCGAGACGCTGGTGATCTGCACCGCGGTCACCATCGGCGACGACGAGATCACCGTCGACTACACCGGCAGTTCGCCGCAGGTGAAGCCGGCGATCAACTGCACCCTGACCTATTCCAGCGCCTACACCGTGTTCGCCGTGATCTGCGTGCTGAACCTGCCGATCGCCGTGAACGAAGGCGTGCTGCGTGCGATCAAGGTGAAGGCCGAGGAAGGCAGCGTGCTCAACTGCCGCTTTCCGGCGCCGGTGTTCGGCCGCACGGCGGTGGGCAACTACCTGCCCGACATGGTGCTGCAGGCGATGGCTGCAGCGGCACCGGAACGCGTCTGCGGTGGCGCGGGCGCGACGCCGATGTGGGGCCAGTACATGTTCGGCAAGCGCGCCGACGGCGCCGATTTCTCGCACTTCAACGTTGCCAGTGGCGGCCTCGGTGCACGGGCATCGCGTGATGGCATCTCCTGCCTGGCCTTTCCGTACAACGTCGGCAATACGCCCGCCGAAGTGATCGAGAGCGAAGTGCCGCTGATCGTCGAGGAGCGCTCGCTCTGGACCGATTCGGCCGGACCCGGCCGCTTCCGCGGTGGGCTCGGGCAGAACTACGTGCTGCGCGTGCTCGATGGCGGCCTCGGACCGCGCGGTGACGTGCTCGCGAGCTTCCGCGGCGGGCGCTTCATCTATCCGCCTTCCGGGATCGCGGGTGGCGCGGCTTCGCCCAAGGGCTTCCTCAGCATCCGCGGCACGCCGGACGATGCCGGACGCCATGTGATGCTGCGCGCGGGCGATCGAATCGTCAGCCGTATTCCCGGTGGCGGCGGCTACGGAGATCCCATGACTCGTGACCGCGCCGCCGTTGCGGAAGACGTACGCAACGGCCTGGTCACCGCAGCGCATGCGGCCGAAGCCTACGGATACAAGGCCGGCTGATCGTTCCCGACTCGTTGAACACGTGTGCCAGGAGACTTGAACATGTTTCGTATGGGCTCTCGATCGTCATCGTTCGCAGCGTCGCTGCTGCTCGCCCTGCTCGCGCAGGGGGCTGTCGCACAGGACTTCCCCAACCGGCCGCTGCGCATGATCGTGCCGTGGACGCCCGCGGGTACGGTCGATATCGTCGCCCGGCATCTGGCCGAGCGACTGGGCGCGCGCGTCGGCCAGCAGGTGCTGGTCGACAACCGGCCCGGTGCCACCGGAACCATCGGCTCGGCCATGGTGGCGCGAGCGCAGCCCGATGGCTACACGCTGCTCGTGATGTCGGCGACGGTTCACACGTTCGCACCCAACCTGTTCAAGGGTTTCCCGTTCGATCCGATCGACGACTTCGCGCCGGTGTCGCAGATCGTTTCGTTCCCGTACGTGATGGTTGTCTCGGCGGCGAGCCCCCTGCGCACGGTGTCCGACGTCGTGAACGCGGCGCGCAAGGATCCCGGGAAGCTGTCGTACGGATCGTTCGGCCAGGGCAGCGCGCCCTATCTCATCAGTGAACTGTTCGCACTGCGCAGTGGCACCCACTTCATCCATGTGCCGTACAAGGGCGCCGCACAGGCGATCACCGACGTGCTCGGCGGCCAGATCACCTTCTTCATCGACTCGCTGCCGTCGCCGATATCGCAGGTGCGTGCCGGAAAGCTGCGCGCGCTGAGCGTCACAACCGGCAAGCGCTCCACGCACCTGCCCGACGTGCCCGCGATGAGCGAGTTCATCAAGGATTTCGAGGCGATCGCATGGCTCGGCATCGCCGCACCGCCGAAGTCACCGCGGCCGGTCGTGCAACGGCTGCATGCCGAAATGCGGACCATTGCAGCCGAACCCGAGTACAGCGCGAAGCTGCGCGACATCGGGCTGGATGCGGTGGCCAGCGAATCGCCCGAGGCTTTCCGCAGCTTCCTCGTTGCGCAGAAGAAGTACTGGGGAGACTTCGTGGTGAAGGCGAAGATTCCGATGAGCGAGTTCTGACCCATGCCGCCGTAACCGATCAGCCCGGCGCCCAGCGCTGGAGGCGCGCCATCACCTCTGGCTTCGGAAGGCGTCGCCGAGGGTGGTTCCAGATGCGCGAAAGACCCTCATGCAGCGCGGCGAAACTGAGCTCGCCCGACGCTTCCATCGGATCTTCATCCGGGTTGAGCGCGACCACGCCGAGGTCCAGCTTTCGGAGCAACGGCCCGTTGTCCGACTCCAGTTCGCGCTCGTACAGCAGGTCCGGCACCACCATCGTCAGACCACAGTAGAAGGCCTCCTCGAGGAGTCCACCTCGCTCCTGGTGCATCAGGACGGATGTCTCCGAGACCAGGATGACCAGGGCCGATCAGGCGAACTGTCCCATCAGCCTGCGATCCAGCTCGCGGACACTGATGCGCAGGAGCTCGGCCGCACGAGGCTCCGATATGGCGCCCTCCGCCACGGCGCGCAGGCACAGGCGTTCCATCCGCTGCGGCACCTCGGCCTTCAGCGTGCCAGGCTCGCTGGAGGCCTGGCTGTTCCAGCCAAGGTCCTTGATCCGCGCCCATAGTCGACCGTAGACCGCCTTGGTGATGATCCCCAGCTGGCCGCATCGCACGACCAGAGACGCGATGCTGACCTTGAACAACTTCTTCAGCTCGGCCAGTTCCCCAAGTGAAATCGACGTGCGGTGCGGTCCAAGCAGCCGAAGAACCATGTCCCTGGCCATCAGGAATGCGCCGGCAAACCGGTCGGCGGCTTTCTCCTGTTCCGCGTCGCCGAGCCCACTGAACCGGAGTACGAGGTACGCCAGTTCATGGGCGAGCGTGAACCGCTGCCGCTCGCCGTTGTGTCCCTCATTCACCACGATGACTGGCACGTCCTCGCGATCCGGGCGCTGCACGAACGCCTTGGAGCCCGACACGTTCTCCGGAAGGTCCAGGGCGATCACCTTGATTCCCTTGTCTTCAAGCAGCTCCGCCATGAAGGCAATCGGGTCGATGCCCAGGTTCCAGAGTCGGCGCAGCGAATCCGCGGCCTGCTCGGCATCTTCGATGCGGTCGATCCGGAACGCCCTTGCGTCCGGTGCATCCCAGGGCTGCTCGGCGCCTGGCAGCAGTTCTTCAAGTTCCAGGTATCGCTCCATCTGGTCAAGCACTGAGGCTTCCACGGCGCGTTCCTCCCTGGCGGCTGCGTGCGGCGCCTTCCGGAAGTCCACCCCCGTCAGCGCGATTTGCCGCTCGTTCAACAGGTATTCGGGCGAGACATGGAGCGCCCTGGCTAATGCCAGCAGGATCGTGGAGCTCGGCATCATCTCGTCGCGTTCGTACTTGCCGATTGCCTGGGCCGAAACCTGCCCCTCGATGGCGGTCTCAAGCTCGCGCAGCGACCATCCGAGGGCTTCGCGAGCCCTCTTGAGTCGATTTCCGATCATGGTGTCCTCCGCGGATGCAGGTTTACAAATAAAATTTCAGGATAATCGTTTGTAAACTATCTTCGATCACGTTCTCCAACCTGGAGGTACGGGAACGACCTGTGCCCGCCCAAGGACAGCAAGTGATCCAGTTCGCCATCAAGACCCCAGGTCGAGATGAGCTCATGCGCGCGGCGATGCAGTATCCTGCCACGACCATGACCAACGCCTTCTTCACCGGCAAGCGTGAACAGTTCTTCCGCCCGCTTACGCATGCGGATCGGGAGTGCTGTGCCGCCGTGTTGCGCAGCCTTTACGACCGGGTGCAGGGTCCGAATGCCGACTATTCCGAGGCGCTGACCCGGGACCTCGTGCTGGCCATCGTTTTCCAGGTCCTCGCCGATCCCTCGCTGCGCGCGGTCGTGTTCGCGCCGGGTCGCACCGTCTCCGCCGAGGAGGAGCGTACCTACGCGGGCGAGCTCCTGCGCAAGCTGAAGGAGCATGGCTGGATCGAGGACTACCGGGACCCGATCGACTTGAAGCCGACGCTGAAGATGACCCGCGCTGGCAAGGAGGTGTCCGAGGTGATGTCCAGCCTCGACAACTCGCGGGCGCGAACCCGGCAGCGGAACATGCGCTCGGCGAAGAAGGCGATCGCGGCCTTCGTGGCCAGCCAGGATGTCGACGAGCTGCTCGACGGCCATGACTTCGCCACCCGCGTGGTGCAGGACCTGCAGGACGACATCGAATACTTCCGCCTGCTGATCCAGAGCCTCACGCGCGAGGCGCTGGAGCAGAAGGTCGCGTGGAGCGAGTTCAACGAGTTCATCGAGAAGCGCTTCGCGAAGGAATATGCGGTGCGCCTGGTCGCGGATTCGGCAGAGCGCCACCGCGGGCAGATCGTCGAGCTGCTCGAGCAGGTGCGCCAGCTGCCGGACGAGGTCCGCCAGGTCATCGACGCGAACCTGATGCAGCGCGCGGCCTGGCTGGAAGGAGAGGTGCAGCAGCGCAGCCCCTCGCTCTGGCTGTGCGACCGCATCGAGGGCATGGTCGAGGCGGCGTGCAACCTGAAGCTGCCGATGCTGCGCTCGGAGATGAACAACTACGTGCGCCGGTTCACCAGCCTGCTGCGTCAGGCCCTGTCGCTGGACTACGGTGCGGCCTCGCCGCTGGGCCGTGCGATGGGTGTGCTGAAGGAGCGGCCGCCGCCGGAGCGCGATGCGTTGCTCGACGCGCTCGCCACGCGCCTCGGTACAGCAGAGGTGCGGCTGCCGGCGGCAGCCCTGCGCTGGACCGTGCGCGGCCGTGAGGTGGACCACAGCCCGCTCGCGCCGCTGGTGGTCGACGAGGCCAGCCGCCTCGAGGCGGCGATGCGGCGGGCCGAGGCCGAGGCCTTCGCGTTCAGTGACCAGGAGGTGCTGGCCGGCCTTCTTCCCTGGCTGCGCAGGGGCCGGGTGTCCCTGCATGAGCTTCCGGTCACCAACGCGGTGGAAGCGGTGCGCGTGCTGCACGCAGTGGGCGCCGTGCGTTCTACCGAGGGCAGGCGCTTCGTCAAGGCGCGCAGGACGCCTGACGTGTTCGATACGCCCTACTTTTCCGCCGACGACTTCGAGCTGGAGGCCGACCTGTCGGCGCTGGCCCGCGGCGAAGGCTGACGGGGTTCCGGCGATGCTGCAATCGATCCAGCAGGTGGTCGAGGAACGGCTGAAGACCGAGGGCATCGGCAACGTGCGGCCCGAGCGTTTCGCCGAGCTGGCCGGTCGGCTGCTCGGGTCGGGCGTGCTGTGGCGGGAGTACTCGCGCCCGGAGGCGACGCTGTACGACGACGCGGTGCAATGCGAGCAGCTGTTGCGCGAGTATTTCGCCACCATTGGCTTCGTGCTCGCGCACGACGTCGATGCGACGATCTTCCGGCTGTACCCGCCGGGGGAAGGTGGGGACGGTGACGAAGAGGGCGTGAAGCGGTTGAAGGCGCGGCTTTCGCGCGACTTCGTAGCCGCGGCCATCGCCCTGCGCTTCCTGTACACCGAAGCCCTGACCGGCAAGCGCGAACTGGTCAACGAGGCGCTGGTGATCAGCCTGGAAGAACTGTCGCAGGCGGTGGTGTCGCTGCTCGCGCACCAGTTGCCGTCGTCGGTGGCGGATCGGCTGTCGCTGCTGCGCGACCTGCGCAAGCACCGCATCGTGCGCTTCAACGACGGCGACGGGGCCGGCAGCATGGAGATGCTGCTGAGCGTTCTGCGGCCGGTGATGAGCTACGTCAGTGACGAGGCGCTGGAGGATGCGCTTGCGCTGGCGGGCAGGGTGTCTGCGGCTGCGTCCTCCTCGCCCTCGCTCGCGCCCGCGCCTTCGTCGACGTCCACGTCATCGCGCGGTTTCGTCCCGCCCCAGGGGAAGCTCCGGTGAAGATTGCCCGGCTCGTCACCTGGCAGTGGGGTACGCTGGAGGGGCGGGAGTGGCCGTTCGCCGACACGGTGCTGCTTACGGGTGAATCCGGCTC
>Ga0068877_10002998_pt1 | contig 13524 bp, 12 predicted proteins | sample NOAtaG_FD_66437 | JGI IMG/M metagenome (GOLD analysis project Ga0068877, IMG submission 66437) | Freshwater lake microbial communities from Lake Erie, under a cyanobacterial bloom - NOAA_Erie_Diel6S_1000h metaG | ecosystem: Environmental > Aquatic > Freshwater > Lake | place: USA: Ohio, Lake... | reverse complement strand
CGACCGCGAGCACGGAGCCGAAGAGGACATGGAGCAGGTCGATGCCCGTGCCGCCGAGCGACACGAGCAGGACGCCCAGCGCCAGGGAGAAGAGGTAGAAGACGGCGAAGGTCGCGTCTTCGCGCAACGGCGTCACGCGCGAGAGCGCGCCGGCCGCGAGCGCCGTGAGCAGGGCCGCCGCGAAGCCGCCCAGCGCCATCGCGCCCAGCGAAAGCCCCGCGACCAGGAACGCCGCGGCCGCGCCCGGCAGGATGGCGTGGCTGAGCGCGTCGCCGACGAGGCTCATGCGGCGCAGCAGCAGGAAGACGCCGACCGGGCCGCAGCCCAGCGCGAGCGCCACGCTCGCCACGAGAGCGCGGCGCATGAAGGCGAACTCGGCGAAGGGGGCGACGAGCAGCTCGTAGGGTCCGGGCATCGCGCGCGCCTCAGGCCGCGCCGCGGCTGCAGGCCTCGGCCTCGGGGTCCCAGCCCTCGGCCATGGCGCGCGCGCGCAGCTGGTTGGCGGGCGTCAGCACGGCCTCGGCGGGCCCCCAGCCCACGACCTCGCGCGCGAGGTAGAGCACGGTCGGGAAGCGCGCGCGCACCTGCTCGAAGTCGTGCAGCACGGCCACGACCGTGCGCGCCTCGTCGTGCCAGCGGCGCACGACCTCCAGCAGGTCCGCCGTCGTGCGCTGGTCGACCGCCGTGAAGGGCTCGTCGAGCAGGATCAGCCGCGCGTCCTGGACCAGCATCCGCGCGAAGAGCACGCGCTGGAACTGCCCCGCCGAGAGCGTGCCCACAGGGCGGTCGTCGAAGCCCTCGAGCCCGACTGCCGCCAGCGCCTCGCGCGCGCGCCGCCGCGCCGCGCCGGACAGGGCCGCGAAGAGCCCGCTGCGCCCGACATCGCCCATCTCGACCGTGTCGATCACGGAGATCGGGAAGGACCGGTCGAGCGCCGCCTGCTGCGGCAGGTAGGCGATGTCGCGCGGGCCCAGGCCGCCGAGGTCGAGCGAGCCGCCGGAGGGGCGATGCGCGCCGGCGAGCGCGCGCAGCAGCGTCGACTTGCCGGCGCCGTTCGGGCCCACGATCGCCGTGAGCGAGCCGTCCTCGAACCTGCCGCTGAGGTGGTGGACGGCGGGGTGGCGCTCATGCGCCAGCGTGAGGTCGTCGAGGACGATCATCGCGCCAGCGCCCACCAGACGGCGGCCCAGAGAAGGAGCGAAAGCGCGCCCGCCAGCGCGAGGCGCGAGGCCGCCGAGGACGCGAAGACCGTCGCGCGATCGATGCCGCCTGCACGCACGGCGCGATGGACCTGCCCCGCGCCATGGGCGTGCCCATGATCGTCATGCCCATGGTCGTGGTGCCCATGGTCGTGGTGGTGGCCATGGCCATGCGCGGCACCGCCCTGCGCGGCGCCCAGCCCGTCGCGGGGTTTGGGATCCATGCCGATGTTATAGTGTATCGCTCGCGTCCGCGGCAAGCCGGGTCGCGCTTTACATGCCGCGCGCCCCGCTCCACGGTCGCGCCGCCATCGGGGGAGACGCATGCAGCACGACGCGACCGAAGCCTTCGTCACGCCGGAGACGGCGGCTATCCTCGCCCGCCTGCGCGCCGCGCCGCCCATCGACTGGTCTGCGATGCCGATCTCGGAGGCGCGCGCGCTCTTCCACCGCAACAACGACTTCTGGAACCAGCCGGTCGTGCAGCTCGCCGGCGTTGAGGAGTTCGCGATCCCGGCGGACGGCCACGGGATGCGCGCGCGGCTCTACCGCCCCTCGGCGGCGAAGGACCTGCCCGTGCTGCTCTACGCCCATGGCGGCGGCTGGACCTTCGGCAGCGTCGATTCCCACGACCGCTTCACGCGGCTGCTCGCGCGCGAGAGCGGCGCCGCCGTGCTCGGCATCGACTACCGCCTCGGCCCCGAGCACCCCTTCCCCGCCGGCATGCACGACACGATCGCGGCCATCGACTGGCTGCGCCGCGAGGGCGCCGCGCGCGGGCTCGACGCGACGCGGCTGGCCCTGGGCGGCGACTCCGCCGGCGCCAACATCGCGCTCTCCGCCATGCTCGCGCTGCGCGACGCGGGCGGCGCGATGCCCGCGGGCGCCGTCCTCTTCTATGGCTGCTACGCGCCGATGCACGACACGCCCAGCCATCGCCGCTTCGGCGGCGGCGCCTTCGGCCTGTCGACCGAGCGCATGCGCTGGTACTGGCGCAACCACCTCGGCGCGCTGCCGGAGGACACGACCGCCCTCGCCGTGCCGCTGCGCGCCGACCTGCGCGGCCTGCCGCGGCTCTTCCTCAACGCGGCCGGGCTCGACCCGCTGCTCGACGACACGCTCGAGATGGCGGCCCGCCTCGCCCATGCCGGGACGCCCGCGGAGATCGACCTCGTGCCGGGCGTGCTCCATGGCTGCATGCAGCAGACGCGCGAGGAGCCCGCCGCGATGGCGAGCCTGCTGCGCGCCGCGCGCTACCTGCGCGAAGTCCTTGCCGCCTGAACGCCATCGCAGCCCGGGGAAGGCGACCATGTCCGTGAACAGGATCGGCATCATCTCGATGTTCTACGCGCGGCCCTTCGGCACGATGCAGCTCGCCATGCTGCCGCGCATGAAGGCGGCCGGCATGGACTTCGTCGAGCTGCTCGTGCCCGAGCCGGGCGAGCTCGACCTCGACGCCGCGCGCGGCGCGCTCGCGGCCTCTGGCCTCTCGGTCGTGCTCGCCGCGCGCGTGAACCTGCAGCGCGACCTCGCCTCGGAGGACGACGCCGCGCATCGCGCCGGCGTCGCCCATCTCAGGTCCTGCGTCGAGGTCGCGCGCAGCCTGGGCGCGCCGATCGTCGGCGGGCCGCTCTACGGAGCGCCGCTGGTCTTCGCGGGCCGCGCCCCCGCGCCGGTCGACGAGGCGCGGCGCGCGCGACGCGTGGCGCGCGTGGTCGCGGGGCTGCGCGAGGCCGCCGCCTTCGCCGCCGACAATGGCGTGGTTCTCGGCCTCGAACCGCTCAACCGCTTCGAGACCGACATCGCCAACACCACGCGCCACGGCCTCGCGCTGGTCGAGGAGGTCGGCTCGCCCGCGCTCGGCGTCATGCTCGACACGTTCCACATGAACATGGAGGACCCGGACATCCCCGCGGCGATCCGCGCGGCGGGCGGGCGCCTCGTCCATTTCCAGGCCAACGAGAACCATCGCGGCTTCGTCGGCACCGGGCATCTCGACTGGACGGCGATCGCGCGCGCGATCGCCGACGCGGGCTATCGCGGCCCGGTCACGCTCGAGCCCTTCCGCCGCGACGACGAGCGGCCGGGCGTGCCGCTCGCGCAGTGGCGCGCGCCCGCGCGCGACGAGGATCCCGAGCTGCGCACCAGCGCCAGCTTCCTGCGCGCGGCGCTCGAGACCGCGTGGAGGGGGAAGTGAGGATCGGCTCTGGATCGGCTGCGGCCGGCATGCCGGCGAGATGCTGCTGCCGCAGCTCGCCCGCCTCGACGCCGGGATTTCCGCGCTCTGCGACATCGACGCGGCGCGGCTGGACGTGATCGGCCGCCACCGCGGCGGAATGCGGACGACGCGCGCGCCATCGCCGCGGCCGCCGCGCGAGCGGGCCTGCCCGTCGTCGTCGGCTTCATGAAGCGCTTCAGCACCGCGAACCGCATCGCCATCAACCACGCGCGCGGCTTCGGCGCGCGGGCGAGCTTCCTCGGCGACTACATGACCGCGCCGACCTATTTCGAGCGCGATCCCGACTACACGGGCTTCTACCTGCATCATTGCGTGCACTACCTCGACCTCGTGCCGCACCTCATGGGCAGGCCCGCGGAGATCCGCGCGCGCCGCCACGAGCTGTCGCCGGGCCGGCTGCTGCTGCATGTCGACTTCGCCTTCGCGGGCGGCGGGCTGGGCACGCTGGTGATGGGCACGCACCAGAGCCGCGCGACGCCGATGGAATGGTGGCAGGTGATGGGCGACCACGAGCGCGTCGAGGTGCGCAACGTCCACGAGGTGCGGCTCTACCGCGCGCCGATGTTCAAGGTCGACGACCCTGCCGCGCGGCTGGTCGATGGCGAGGACGCGATGGCCTGGGAGCCCAACCTCACCGTCGCCGCCAACGAGGACCACAAGGGCTACCACGCCATCCTGGCCGCCTGGCTCGACCTGCTCGCCGGCCGCCCCCGCCCCGACTGCCCCACCATCGCCGACGGCGTCGCCGCGATGGAGGTCCTCGACGCGATGCTCCGCTCGGCGGAGAGCGGGGAGGCGGTGCGCCTCGCGGGGTAGCTACGTCGCCGCGCGCAGCGCCTGGTCCAGGTCGGCGAAGAGGTCGTCGGTGGCCTCGATGCCGACGGAGAGGCGCAGGAGGTCGCTCGGGCAGGGCGTGCCGGCGCCCTCGATGCTGGCGCGGTGCTCGACCAGGCTCTCGACGCCGCCGAGCGAGGTCGCGCGCTTCCAGAGCTGCACGCGCGCGGCCGTCGCGATCGCGGCCTGCTCGCCGCCGCGCACGCGGATCGACAGCATGCCGCCGAAGCCGCCCTTCATCTGGCGCGCGGCGACCTCGTGGCCGGGGAAGCCGGGCAGGCCCGGGTAGAGGACCTCCGCGACGCGCGGATGCGCCTGCAGGCGCTGCGCGAGCGCCATGGCCGAGCGCGAGGCCCACTCCACGCGCGGGAAGAGCGTGCGCATGCCGCGCAGCAGCAGCCACGCCTCGAAGGCGCCGGGCACCGCGCCGAGCTGCGCGCGGATCATGCGGCAGCGCTCCCAGTACTCGTCCTTCGCGCGCGCGACGAGCGCGCCGGCGACAAGGTCCGAGTGGCCGTTGAGGTACTTGGTCGCGGCATGCATCACGATGTCCGCGCCAAGCGCCAGCGGCTGCGTGAAGACGCCGGCCGCGACGGTGGAATCCACCGCCAGCCGCGCGCCGGCGCGATGCGCGATCTCCGCCGCGCCGGCGATGTCGGTGATGCCCCAGAGGGGGTTCGCGGGCGTCTCGATCCAGACGAGCTTCGTGGCGCCGGGCTCGCAGGCCGCGGCGATCGCATCGAGGCTGGTGGCGTCGACGAAGGTGACGCGCAGGCCCCAGCGCGTCGCGAAGCCGCCGAGCCAGTTGCGCAGCGACCAGTACATGACCTTCGGCGCCACGACATGGTCGCCCGGGTCGAGCGCGAGGAAGCACGAGGTCGCCGCCGCCATGCCGGACGCGAAGAGCCAGGCCCCCGCCCCGCCCTCGAGCGCGGCGAGCGTCGCCTCCGCCTGGTCGAAGCTGGGGTTGTCGGCGCGCGCGTAGGCGCGGCCGGAGCGGAACTGGTTGTCCTCGTCGCGCAGGAAGGTCGAGGCGACGTGGATCGGCGGCACGATCGCCTTCGTCACGGGCTCGATCCAGCCGAGCGCCTGCGCGGCGATCGAGGCCGGCGCGAGGCGCGGGGTCGGGCTGTCCTTGGTCATGTCGCTCGGCTCCATGGATCGGCGCGGCGCCCTTCCGCGGGCGCACGCCGCGGGCGCGAGGAGGATACGGGAGGGAAAGTGGGGCGACCGACGGGGCTCGAACCCGCGACAACCGGTACCACAAACCGGTGCTCTACCAGCTGAGCTACGGCCGCCACCGAGAGACGCGGATTTACGCCCTCCTCCCGCGAGGGTCAAGCCGCGGCGCGCCGTGGCGCTTGGATGCGGCGGCGGCGCTTGTATAGTCCCGCCCGCTTCAGACAGGCCGGCCGTCCGCCGCAGGAGAGTTCGATGTCCCTCGCCCTCGCCGCCCGCATGGGCTCCCTCGGAACCGAGACCGCCTTCGAGGTCCTCGCCCGCGCCAAGGCGCTCGAGGCCCAGGGCCGCTCGATCATCAACCTCGGCATCGGCCAGCCCGACTTCCGCACGCCCGACCACATCGTCGAGGCCGGCATCAAGGCGCTGCGCGACGGCCACCACGGCTACACGCCCGCCAACGGCATCCTGCCGCTGCGCGAGGCGGTCGCGCGGGACATCCACCGGCGCCTGAAGGTCGAGGTCTCGCCCGCGAACGTGCTCGTGGTGCCGGGCGGCAAGGTCACGATGTTCTTCGCCATCGTGATGTTCGGCGAGCCGGGCGCGGAGATCATCTACCCGAACCCCGGCTTCCCGATCTACGAGAGCGTCATCCGGTTCTCCGGCGCGACGCCGGTGCCGATGCCGCTGAAGGAGGACAAGGGCTTCGCCTTCGACGCCGACGAGGTGCTGTCCCTGGTCACGCCGCGCACGCGGCTGCTGATCGTCAACTCGCCCGCCAACCCCACCGGCGGCACCGTGCCGCGCGAGCAGTTCGACAGGCTGGTTAAGGGCCTCGAGCGCCATCCGCAGGTGGCGATCATGTCGGACGAGATCTACGGCCAGATGCTCTATGACGGGCGCGAGCATGTCTCGCTGCTGTCCTACCCGAGCATCCGCGACCGCCTGATCCTGCTGGACGGCTGGTCGAAGACCTACGCGATGACCGGCTGGCGCCTCGGCTACTCGGTCTGGCCGGAGACGCTCGTCGCGCAGGCAGAGCGCCTGGCGATCAACTGCCATTCCTGCGTCAACGCCTCGGCCCAGTATGCCGGCCTCGCCGCGCTCGACGGGCCGCAGGACGCGGTCCACGACATGGTCGCGGCCTTCGCGACGCGCCGGAAGGTGATCGTGCGCGCGCTCAACCAGCTGCCGGGCGTGACCTGCGTCGAGCCGGGCGGCGCGTTCTACGCCTTCCCCAACGTCTCCGGGACCGGGCTCGGCAGCCGCGAGTTCCAGGACGTGATGCTCAACGAGGCTGGCGTCGCCGCGCTCTCGGGCACGGCCTTCGGCGCCCATGGCGAGGGCTACCTGCGCTTTTCCTACGCGAACTCGGTGGAGAACATCGAGGAGGCGATGCGGCGCATCGGCAAGCTCCTGACCGAGCGCACGAACAAGAGGCAGTAATCTGCCTTATTTGTAGGCATTCGGTGCAGTAGCCGGGCAAGGCGGCCGGGCCAGCCCCCCGCCCCCGGCGGATTCCCCTGAATGGCGGGGAGTCGCGCGCGCCCGCGGAGTTGGCACGTCCCCTGCTAATGGCAGGCCCGAGCGGCAGCCGTCCCGCGCGCATGGCGCGCGCCGGGCCGGCGCCACCAACGCAGGCGCGCGAGGCGATGAAGAAGATCGAGGCCATCATCAAGCCCTTCAAGCTCGACGAGGTGAAGGACGCCCTCCACGAGATCGGGTTGAAGGGCATCACGGTCGTCGAGGCCAAGGGCTTCGGCCGGCAGAAGGGCCATACCGAGCTCTATCGCGGCGCGGAGTACGTCGTGGACTTCCTGCCGAAGGTGAAGATCGAGGTCGTGATCGAGGACGCGCTCGTCGAGCGCGCGATCGAGGCGATCCAGAAGGCCGCGCATACCGGCCGCATCGGCGACGGCAAGATCTTCGTCACCAACGTCGAGGAGGCCATCCGCATCCGCACCGGCGAGCGCGGCACCGACGCGATCTGAACTGACGGCGCGCGGCCGGTCGCCGCGCGCACCCATGAGGTTCGAACGCCGCGCGGTGACGGCGCCGGGCCCCGACGGCGATCACCGCACACAAGGCAAGCTCCAGGAAGAGGAAAGAGACATGGCGAACGCAGACGTCAAGAAGGTCCTGCAGATGATCAAGGAGAAGGACATCAAGTATGTCGATCTCCGCTTCACGGACCCCCGCGGCAAGTGGCAGCACCTCGCCCACGCGGTCGAGACGATCAACGAGGACGTCTTCGAGGAAGGGCTGATGTTCGACGGCTCGTCGATCGCCGGCTGGAAGGCGATCAACGAGTCCGACATGGTGCTCATCCCCGACGCCAAGTCCGCCGTCATCGATCCGTTCGCGGCCCAGTCGTCGCTGATCCTGTTCTGCGACGTCTACGAGCCCGGCACCGGCCAGCCCTACAACCGCGACCCGCGCTCGATCGCCAAGAAGGCAGAGGCCTACCTCGCCTCCTCCGGCGTCGGCGACACCGCCTTCTTCGGCCCCGAGATCGAGTTCTTCGTGTTCGACGACGTCCGCTACAAGGTGTCGATGAACACGGTGATGCACACGATCGACAGCGAGGAAGGCCCCTACGTCACCGACCGCAAGTACCCCGACGGCAACATGGGCCATCGCCCGCCGGTCAAGGGCGGCTACTTCCCCGTGCCGCCGGTCGACAGCGCCTCGGACCTGCGCGCCGAGATGCTGACGGTCATGAAGGACATGGGCCTGCAGATCGAGAAGCACCACCACGAGGTCGCGCCGTCGCAGCACGAGCTCGGCAACGTCTACTCGACCCTGGTGACCGCGGCCGACGGCGTGCAGATCTACAAGTACGTCGTGCACAACGTCGCCCACCAGTACGGCAAGACGGCGACCTTCATGCCGAAGCCGATCAAGGGCGACAACGGCTCGGGCATGCACGTGCACCAGTCGATCTGGAAGTCGGGCAAGCCGCTCTTCGCGGGCAACGGCTACGCCGACCTGTCCGAGACGGCGCTCTACTACATCGGCGGCATCATCAAGCACGCGAAGGCGATCAACGCCTTCACGAACCCGCTGACCAACTCCTACAAGCGCCTCATCCCGGGCTTCGAGGCGCCGGTGCTGCTCGCCTACTCGGCGCGCAACCGCTCGGCGTCCTGCCGCATCCCGTTCGTCGCCTCGCCGAAGGGCAAGCGCGTCGAGGTGCGCTTCCCGGATCCGGGCGCGAACCCGTACCTGGGCTTCGCCGCGATGATGATGGCCGGCCTGGACGGCATCAAGAACAAGATCCATCCGGGCGACCCGATGGACAAGAACCTCTACGACCTCCCGCCCGCGGAGCTGAAGCAGGTCCCGCAGGTCTGCGGCTCGCTGCGCGAGGCGCTGGAGAACCTCGAGAAGGACCACAAGTTCCTGCTCGCCGGCGACGTGTTCACCCAGGACATGATCGAGGCGTACATGGAGCTGAAGTGGGAGGAGGTCTACAACTTCGAGCACACGCCGCACCCGATCGAGTACGCGATGTACTACTCGGTCTGACGCCTCCGGCGGACGACGACACGGGAGGGCCGCGCCGCGAGGCGCGGCCCTTTCGCTTTTCCGGCTCAGCCGCCCTCGCGCAGCCGGGCGCGACGGAAGGTGTAGAGCCCGGCGGACACGACGACCGCCGCGCCGCCGATCGTCCAGGGATCGGGCACGTCGCCGAAGAAGAGCCAGCCGAGCACGGCGGCGTAGACGAGCAGCAGGTAGTTGAAGGGCTGCAGCGTCGAGGCCGGCGCGAGGTTGAAGGCCTGCGAGTAGACGATGTGGCCGACGCCGCCGACGATCGCCGCGGCGACGAGCAGCGCCCATCCCGTCGCGTCCGGCGGCGTCCAGGCAAACCACGCCGCGAAGGACGAGAAGGCCGCGCCGACGACGGCCGTCCACACGCCCGTGGTCGCGGCGCCGTCGGTCCTGCCCACGACCTTCAGGATCACCTGGTAGCCGGCCCAGAGCGACGCGCCCGCGACGACGTAGAGCATGGGCAGGCTGACCGCGGCGAAGCCCGGGCGCACGATCAGCAGCACGCCGCAGAAGCCCGCGAGCACGGCGCACCAGCGCCGCCAGCCGACGCGCTCGCCGAGCAGCGGCACGGAGAGCGCGGTCACCAGCAGCGGCGCGGACGCGCCGATCGCGTGGACGTCGGCGAGCGGCAGCGCGGCGAAGGCCGAGACGAAGAGCCACATCTGCACGGGCAGGATGAGGCCGCGCAGGAGCTGCAGCCACGGATGGCCGCTTCGCCAGGCGATCCCCCTGCCCGGCCGCCAGGCAAGCGCGAGGGCGATGGGCACGAAGAGCAGGAAGCGCGCCCAGATGACGAGCGCGACCGGCATCATGTTGCCGAGCTTCTTGCTCAGCACGTCGACGCAGGCGAAGAGGCTGATGGCGGCGAGCACCACGAGGATCCCGCGGCGCGTCGAGGCCGCCTCGTCGCGCGGCTCGGCGCTCACGCGCCCCGCCCCATCGCGGCGCGCACGCGCTCGCGGTGGAAGGTGTAGAGGCCGCTGGCGACGATCAGCGCCGCGCCGGCGACGGTCCAGCGATCGGGCACGTCGCCGAAGAACAGCCAGCCGAACAGCGCGGCGTAGACCAGCAGGAGGAAGGCGAAGGGCTGCAGCGTCGAGGCCGGCGCGAGGTTGAAGGCATGGCTGTAGGCGATGTGGCCGACGCCGCCCAGCAGCGCCGCGACGACGAGCAGCGTCCAGTCGCCCGCGTCCGGCGTCGTCCAGGCGAAGGGCCCGATCGCGCTGAGCAGGATCGCCCCGATGGCCGCCGTCCACACGCCGCTGGTGGCGGCGCCGTCGAAGCGGCCGACGATCTTCAGCAGGACCTGGTAAACGGCCCAGAGCACGGCGCCGGCGACCGCGTAGAGCATCGGCAGGCTGAACTCGGCGAAGCCGGGCCGCACGACGACGAGCATGCCCGCGAACCCGACGCCGATCGCCGTCCAGCGCCGCCAGCCCACGCGCTCGCCCAGGAAGGGCACGGAGAGCGCCGTGACCAGCAGCGGCGCCGAGGCGCCGATGGCGTGCGCGTCGGCGAGCGGGATCGCCGCGAAGGCGGAGAGGAAGAACCACATCTCCACCAGCAGCACGACCACGCGCAGCACCTGGAGCCAGGGCGCGCCGCTGCGCCACGCGATGCCCGTGCCCGGCCGCCAGGCCAGCGCGAGCGCCAGCGGCACGAAGAGCACGAAGCGCACCCAGAGGATCTGGACCACCGACATGCGCGCGCCCAGCACCTTGCTGACCACGTCGAGCAGCGCGAACATCGTGATGGCGGCGAGCGCGACGGCGATCCCGAGCCGCGCGCCGGAGGGCCGGGCCGTGCCCGGCGCCGCGGCGCTCACGCCGCCGGCCCGTCGACGGGACGCGGCCTGCGATCGGGGCCGATCGCGACGTAGGTGAAGAGGCCCTCGGTCACCTTGACGCTCTCGCCGCCGGCCGAGCGGCGCACCCAGCTCTCGACATGGATGGTGATCGAGCTGCGGCCGACGCGCCTGACGTCGCAATGGCAGCTCAGCACGTCGCCGACGAGGACCGGCAGGTGGAAGGTCATCGCCGCCACCGCGACGGTCGCCACGCGGCCGCGCGCGCGCTCGGAGGCCGCGATGCCGCCCGCTATGTCCATCTGCGCAAGCAGCCAGCCGCCGAAGATGTCGCCCGACGGGTTGGCGTCGCCCGGCATGGCGAGCGTGCGCAGGAAGGGCTCGCCGCGCGGCACGGGCGGATCGCTGCTCTGCTGGTCCAAGTCGCTGGCTCCCGCCCCCGTGCCGCGCCGACCGGGCTGGCCACGCGCGCGCGGATCCTAGCCCGGAGGGCCGGCCCGGCGCGACACCGCGACGTGGCCCTTGATCGCGGGGAGTCCCGTGCCGCAGCTTGGCCCCCTATCGGGCGAATCGAGCGGGCGGACATGGCGGACCTCTTCGGCGGCGGCAATCGGAAGCGCGACAAGGACAAGCCCGGCCCCGCCTCGGGCGGCTACACGGCCAAGGACATCGAGGTCCTCGAGGGCCTCGAGCCCGTGCGCCGCCGTCCCGGCATGTATGTCGGCGGCACGGACGAGCGCGCGCTGCACCACCTCGTCGCCGAGGTCCTCGACAACGCGATGGACGAGGCGGTGGCGGGCCACGCCGACCGCATCGAGGTCGAGCTTTCCGCCGAGGGCACCTGCACGATCCGCGACAACGGGCGCGGCATCCCCGTCGACCCGCACCCGAAGTTCCGCAACAAGTCCGCGCTCGAGGTGATCCTCACGACGCTGCATTCCGGCGGCAAGTTCTCGGACAAGGTCTACTCGACCGCCGGCGGCCTGCACGGCGTCGGCATCTCCGTCGTCAACGCGCTCTCGGACGAGCTGGTCGTCGAGGTGGCGCGCGAGAAGACCGTCTGGCAGCAGCTCTACAGCCGCGGCGTGCCCAAGGGGCCCGTGCGCAAGATCGGCACCACGCCCAACCGCCGCGGCACAAGCGTGAGCTTCCATCCCGATCCGGAGATCTTCGGCAAGGCCGCGCGGCTCAAGGCCGCGACGATCTTCCGCATGGCGCGCGCCAAGGCCTTCCTGTTCCGCGGCGTCGAGCTGCGCTGGTCCTGCGACCCGTCGCTCGTCAAGGACGGGGAGGTCCCGGCCGAGGCGGTGCTGCGCTTCCCCGGCGGCCTCGCGGACTCGCTCGCCGAGGTGCTCGGCAAGCGGCCCTGCGTCGGCAAGGTCTTCTCCGGCGAGGAGAAGCTCCCCGATGGCCTCGGCCGCATCGAATGGGCCGTCGCCTGGCCGGGCGACGAGCGCGGCGAGACGCATTCCTACGTCAACACCGTGCCCACGCCGCAGGGCGGATCGCACGAGCTCGGCCTGCGCGCGGCGCTGTCGCGCGGCCTGCGCGCCTATGGCGAGCGCATCTCCAACAAGCGCGCGCAGCAGATCACCGCGGAGGACGTCGGCGACGGCGCCGTCGTCTTCCTGTCGCTGTTCATCCGCGAGCCGCAGTTCCAGGGCCAGACCAAGGACCGCCTCGGCATGCCCGAGGCGCAGCGCGTCGTCGACGCCGTCATCAAGGACCATTTCGACCACTGGCTCGCCGACGATCCGGCGACCGGCCGGCAGCTTCTCGACGCGATCATCGAGCGCGCCGAGGACCGCATCCGGCGGCGCAGCGAGAAGGAGATGCAGCGCAAGAGCGCGACGCGCAAGCTGCGCCTGCCAGGCAAGCTCGCGGACTGCTCGGCCAACGCCGCCGGTGGCACCGAGATCTTCCTCGTCGAGGGCGACAGCGCGGGCGGCTCGGCCAAGCAGGCCCGCGACCGCGCGACACAGGCGGTGCTGCCGCTGCGCGGCAAGATCCTGAACGTCGCCAGCGCCTCGGCCGACAAGCTGCGCCAGAACCAGGAGCTCGCCGACCTCGTCCAGGCGCTGGGCTGCGGCACCGGCGATTCCTACGACGGCGAGAAGCTGCGCTACGAGCGCGTCATCATCATGACCGACGCGGACGTCGATGGCGCGCACATCGCGTCGCTGCTGATGACCTTCTTCTACCGAGAGATGCCGCGGCTGATCGACGACGGGCGCCTCTTCCTCGCCATGCCGCCGCTCTACCGCCTCGCGCAGGGCGCGCAGGTGGCCTATGCGCGCGACGACCGCCACAAGGAAGAGCTCATGGGCACGCAGTTCAAGGGCCGCGGCAAGGTGGAGATCAGCCGCTTCAAGGGCCTCGGCGAGATGCCGCCCGCGCAGCTCAAGGACACGACGATGGCGCCGGGGCGGCGCACGCTGCTGCAGGTGCGCATCGACCCCGACCAGGCCAAGCCGACCGAGAGGCTGGTGGAGAGCCTGATGGGGCGCAAGCCGGAGCTGCGGCTGCGCTTCATCCAGGAGAACGCGAAACTCGCGCGCGACCTCGACATCTGAGCGCGGTCGCGCGCCGACCGGGACGGAGCACGCCATGCCGCTGAAGCGCATCGAGCACTACAACATCCACACGACGCGCCTCGCAGAGACCGTCGCCTTCTACGACCGCGTCCTCGGCATGAAGGCCGGCGACCGCCCGCCCTT
>Ga0068877_10002996_pt1 | contig 13527 bp, 12 predicted proteins | sample NOAtaG_FD_66437 | JGI IMG/M metagenome (GOLD analysis project Ga0068877, IMG submission 66437) | Freshwater lake microbial communities from Lake Erie, under a cyanobacterial bloom - NOAA_Erie_Diel6S_1000h metaG | ecosystem: Environmental > Aquatic > Freshwater > Lake | place: USA: Ohio, Lake... | reverse complement strand
CGTCCTCCGGGGTGCAGAAATTGGCATGCAGCGACGACACGCCGGCCTCGTCGGCCAGCGCGACGAGGCCGCGCGCGAGCGCCGCGCGCAGCGCGTCGTCCGCGGGGTCGCGCAGCAGCAGCCGCGGCCCCGGCACGGGCGAGAACGGTACGGCGCAGAGCAGCTTCGGGTAGTAGCGCCCGCCCGCCCGCTGCCACGCCTCGGCCCAGCCATGGTCGAAGACGTATTCGCCCTGGGAATGGCCCTTCAGGTACAGCGGCGCGCAGGCCAGCGTGTCGCCCCGCGCGTCCTCGGCGACGACGTGCCGCGCGTGCCAGCCCGTGCGCCCGCCGATGCAGCCCGACTCCTCGAGGGCGAGGAGGAAGGCGTGCGACACGAAGGGGTTCGCCGCGCCGGCGCAGGCGTCCCAGCGCGCGGCGTCGATGGCGCCGATCGATTCGACGACGCGCAGGCTGATCTCGGCCGGCACCGGCGCCATGCCGGAGGCCGGCGTCAGGCGATCTCGAAGACGGCCTCGACCTCGGTCGCCACGCCCAGAGGCAGCGAGCCCATGCCGACGGCGGAGCGCGCATGCTTGCCACGATCGCCGAAGACCGAGACGATCAGGTCCGAGGCGCCGTTGATGACCTTCGGGTGGTCGGAGAAGTCCGGGGTCGCGTTGACGAAGCCGACGACCTTGACGCAGCGGCGCACGCGGTCGAGGTCGCCCTCGCAGGCGCCGCGCAGCGCGGCGAGCACGTTGACGGCGCAGAGCCGCGCCGCCTGGTAGCCCTCGTCGATGCCGAACTCGCGTCCGAGCTTGCCGATGAACTGCAGCTTGCCCGAGGCGTCGAAGGTCACCTGCCCGGCGGTGAAGACCAGGTTGCCCGTGCGCACGAACGGCACGTAGTTGGCGGCCGGCGCCGCGGGGTTCGGCAGCTGGATGCCGATTTCCTTGAGACGCGCGTCGATCTGGCCGGCCATGGGCGTTCCTCCTTGGATGCAGGCGCGGGAACATAGCCCGCGCGGCGCGCGTTCTGCCACAGTGCCGCCATCGATGACGCGGATCCTACGGACATGACGATCGCCAGACGCGGCTTCATCGCACTGGGCGCGGCCGCCGCATGCGCCACGCCGCCCGGACACGCGGCCGCGGCGGTGGACGTGCTCGCCCTCAAGGTCGAGTACGAGGCGACGAGCCTGGTCGGGCCGGGCGAGGATCCGCCGCGCGGGCGGCTCTGGCGCACGCCCACGGCGCTGCGCCATGAAGGCGGAAGAGGCGGCTCCCAGGTGCTCGTCGCGCGCCTCGACCTCAATGTCGGCTGGCTCGGGCTGCCCGAGCTCGGCATGGCGATCCAGACGGACCTCGATGCCCTCGACCTGCCGCTCGACGTGCTCGGCGGGGGAGGGGGGCTGCGCCAGCAGGCGGAGGGGCGCGAGCGCGTCAACGGCATGGACACGACGCGCGTACGCGTCGAGCGATCCGGCCAGGCGGGGGCGAGCTTCTCCGGCCGCGTCTGGGTGACCGGGCAGGGCGTGATCGCCCGCATCGAGGGCGAGGGCGAGAGCCGCGGCCGTCGCGGCCGCACGCTGCTCAACTTCCGGGACGCGCGCATCGGGCGGCTGGATCCCGCGCTGTTCGAGGCACCGCGCGGGCTTCGCGTCGTGCGCGTGCGCGGCGCCGACGCGGCCGCGATGATCGAGAGCCTGGAGGCGATGCGCCGGATGGGGCGCCGCTGAGGGCCTCAGCGCAGGTTGAGCACCAGCGCGATGCCGACGCAGAGCAGCGCGACGCCCGCGACCTCGTAGCGCGAGGCGCGCTCGCCGAAGGCGTAGCGACCCATCAGGAAGGTGAAGACCAGCTCGATCATGCCGAGCGTGCGCACATAGGCCGCGATCTGGATCGTGAAGGCCGTGAACCAGCACATCGAGCCGAGCGTCCCGGTGATGCCGACCAGGGCGCCGGGGCGCCAGTGGCGCGCCACGGCGCGCAGCTGGCCTGGCTCGCGCAGCGCGAGCCAGGCGGTCAGCAGCGCCGCCTGCAGCGTCTGCGCCCAGGCGAGCGTGTAGCCCGCGCTCATCAGGAAGCTCTCGTGGCCGAGCCCTATGGACGCGGCGCGGAAGGCGACGGCGGAGACCGCGAACAGCCCGCCCGAGGCGAGGCCGAGGAGCGCCACCTGGTCGGTCCAGCCGACGAGGAACTCGCGCCACGGGTCGGCGCTGGCGCGCAGCGAGACCAGCATCACGCCGATCGTCGCGAGCGCGATCGCGAGCGCGCCGCCGAGCGTGATGGCGAGGCCGAGGAACACCGCCTCGAACAGCGCGGCCTGCACGACCTCGGTCTTCGCATAGGCGACCCCGGCGGCGAAGTTGCGGCGCGTCATCGTCTCGATCAGGAGCGAGGTCGCGAGGATCTGCGAGACGCCGCCGAGCAGGACCCAGCCCAGGAAGGCCGCGTCCGGGCTGGGCCACGAGAAGCCGAGGCCGTGGTGGAGCAGCAGTGCGTAGCCGATCGCGAAGGGAAGCCCGAAGGCGTAGCGCGTGTAGTTGGCGCCGTTCGTCGACAGCCGCCCCTTGAGGTGCTTCTGCATCGCCGTGCGCAGGTTCTGCGACAGGGCGGCGGCGATGGTGATCGGGATCCAGATCCAGGTCATGCGTCGGGCTGCGTGGGGAACGATGCCGCGCGCGCGCCGCGCCGGCAAAGGAAAAGGGCCCCGCCATGCATCGGCGGGGCCCCGTTCCGTCCTTGCTTGCGGCGAAGCGTCAGCTGCAGCCGGTCGTCGAGCCGCAGTCGATGCACTTCACGCAGGTGCCGTTGCGGACCATCTTCATCGATCCGCACTCGCCGCAGGAATCCCCGGTGAATCCGAGGATCTTGGCGTCGCGCACCTTCGCGGCCGCGTCGCGCACCGGCGCGGCCTGCGCCGTGGCCACCGGCGGCTCCAGCGTCTCGATCGCGAAGCCGATCGGATGCCGTGCCTCGGCCTCCTCCGCCGCGGGCGGCTCGGCCAGCGCGACGTCGCCGGCCTCCATCGCGCCGCGCGCCGTGGCGCCGCGCGAGCCGCCGTCGAGCACCCGGAAGCGCTGGCGCACGAAGCCCGTCGAGGCCACGCGCTTCAGGCTGTCCAGCGCCGAGGAGGCGGCCGCCGTCCCGGTCGCCGGGAGCGTCGAGTCGCCGGGGCCCTTGCCGGTGGTGTCCGGCTCGAGGTCCTCGGTGTGGACATGCGCGAGGTCGTCGCGGCCGAGATAGCTGATCGCCAGCTCGCGGAAGACGTAGTCGAGGATCGACGTCGCGTTCTTGATCGTGTCGTTGCCCTGGACGACGCCGTTCGGCTCGAAGCGCGTGAAGGTGAAGGCCTCCACGAACTCCTCGAGCGGCACGCCGTACTGCAGGCCGATCGAGACCGCGATCGCGAAGTTGTTCATCAGCGAGCGGAAGGCGGCGCCTTCCTTGTGCATGTCGATGAAGATCTCGCCGATGCGGCCGTCCTCGTACTCGCCGGTGCGCAGGTAGACCTTGTGGCCGCCCACGTTGGCCTTCTGGGTGTAGCCCTTGCGGCGGTTGGGCAGGCGCATGCGCTCGGCGATCGCCACCTTCTCGACGATGCGCTCGACGATGCGCTCCACCACCGTCGTGGCCTTGGCCGCGGCGGGGGCCGAGGCGATCTCCTCGGCCGCCTCGACGCCCTCGTCGTCCCCGAACACCGCGGCGAGCGGCTGGGAGAGCTTCGAGCCGTCGCGGTAGAGCGCGTTCGCCTTGAGCGCGAGGCGCCAGGACAGCAGGTAGGCCTGCTTGCAGTCCTCGACGGTCGCCACGTTCGGCATGTTGATCGTCTTGGAGATCGCGCCGGAGATGAAGGGCTGCGAGGCCGCCATCATCCGGATGTGGCTCTCCACCGACAGGAAGCGCTTGCCGTTGCGACCGCAGGGATTGGCGCAGTCGAAGACCGGCAGGTGCTCGGCCTTCAGGTTCGGCGCGCCCTCGAGCGTCATCGAGCCGCAGCACCAGGTGTTCGCCGCCTCGATCTCGGCCTTCGTGAAGCCGAGCGCCGTGAGCAGGTCGAAGGACATGTCGTCGAGCTGCGCCTTGGCGATGCCGAGGCCGTGGATGCAGAACTCCTCGCCCAGCGTCCACTTGTTGAAGGCGAACTTGACGTCGAAGGCGCTCTTGAGCGCGCCCTCGAGCGCCTGGAGCTGCGCCTCGCCGAAGCCCTTGGCGCGCAGCGCGTCATGGCCGATGGCGGGCGAGCCCTTGAGCGTGCCGTGGCCGACCGCGTAGGCGATGATCGCGTCGATCGCGTCGGGCGCGTAGCCCAGCGTGCGCAGCGCCTCCGGCACGACGCGGTTGATGATCTTGAAGTAGCCGCCGCCGGCCAGCTTCTTGAACTTCACCAGCGCGAAGTCCGGCTCGATGCCCGTCGTGTCGCAGTCCATGACGAGGCCGATCGTGCCGGTGGGCGCGATGACCGTCGCCTGGGCGTTGCGGTAGCCGTGCTTCTCGCCCAGCGCGAGCGCCTCGTCCCAGGCGCGGCGCGCGGCCTGGACCAGCGCGGCGTCGGGGCAGTCGGCGGCACGCACGGGGACCGGCGTGATCGACAGGCCCTCGTAGCCCGACATCTCGCCATGGGCCGCGCGGCGATGGTTGCGGATGACCCGCAGCATCTCCTCGCTGTTCTTCGCGTAGCCCGGGAAGGCGCCCAGCTCCTCCGCCATCTCGGCCGAGGTCGCGTAGGACACGCCGGTCATGATCGCCGAGATCGAGGCACAGATCGCGCGGCCGGTGTCGCTGTCGTAGGACAGGCCCATGGCCATCAGCAGGCCGCCGATGTTCGCGAAGCCGAGGCCGAGCGTCCTGTACTCGTAGGAAAGCTGTGCGATCTCGCGCGAGGGGAACTGCGCCATCAGGACCGAGATCTCGAGCGTCACCGTCCACAGGCGGCAGGCATGCTCGAACGCCTCGACGTCGAAGCGGCCATCCGCGCGGCGCAGCGCCAGCAGGTTGACCGAGGCGAGGTTGCACGCCGTGTCGTCGAGGAACATGTACTCGGAGCACGGGTTCGAGGCGTTGATGCGCCCCGAGTTCGGGCAGGTGTGCCACTCGTTGATGGTCGTGTCGTACTGCAGGCCCGGGTCGGCCGAGGCCCAGGCCGCGTGCGCGATCTGGTCCCAGAGCTCGCGCGCCTTGACGGTCTTGTGGGCCTTGCCGTCGAGGCGGCGCGTGAGCTGCCAGTCGCCGCCGGACTCGACGGCGTCGAGGAAGGCGTTGGTCACGCGCACGGAGTTGTTCGAGTTCTGGCCTGAGACCGTCAGGTAGGCCTCGGAGTCCCAGTCGGTGTTGTAGACGGGGAACTCGATCGACGCGTAGCCCTGCTTCGCGAACTCGATCACGCGCTGGACGTAGTTCTCGGGGATCAGCGCCTTGCGCGCGGCGGAGATCGCCTGGCGCAGCGCGCGGTTGGCCTTCGGGTCGAAGCCCGCCTCGCCGGCCGCGCGGTCGCACGCGGCCATGATCGCGTTGAGGTGGCGGTTGCAGAGCTTGGAGCCGGTGACGAGCGCCGCGACCTTCTGCTCCTCGATCACCTTCCAGTTGATGTACTGCTCGATGTCGGGGTGGTCGATGTCGACCGTCACCATCTTCGCCGCGCGGCGCGTCGTGCCGCCCGACTTGATCGCGCCCGCGGCGCGGTCGCCGATCTTGAGGAAGCTCATGAGGCCCGACGAGCGGCCGCCGCCCGAGAGGCGCTCGCCCTCGCCGCGCAGCCGCGAGAAGTTGGAGCCGGTGCCGGAGCCGTACTTGAACAGCCGCGCCTCGCGCACCCAGAGGTCCATGATGCCGCCCTCGTTGACGAGGTCGTCGGCGACGGACTGGATGAAGCAGGCATGCGGCTGCGGGTGCTCGTAGGACGACGCCGAGCGCGTCAGCTCGCCCGACTTGAAGTCGACGTAGTAGTGGCCCTGGCCGGGGCCGTCGATGCCATAGGCCCAGTGCAGGCCGGTGTTGAACCACTGCGGCGAGTTCGGCGCGGCGATCTGCGCGGCGAGCATGTAGCGCATCTCGTCGAAGTAGCTGCGCGCGTCGGCCTCGGTGTCGAAGTAGCCGCCCTTCCAGCCCCAGTAGGTCCAGGTGCCCGCGAGGCGATCGAAGACCTCCTTGGCGGAGCGTTCGCCGCGGAAGCGCATCGCCTCGGGATCCGAGGCGAGCGCGGCCTCGTCGGCCTCCTGGCGCCACAGCCACGGCGGCACGTCCGCCTCCGAGACGGCGCGGCGCTTCGCCGGCACGCCGCGCTTGCGGAAATACTTCTGCGCGAGCACGTCGCAGGCGACCTGCGACCACTGCGCGGGGACCTCGATGTCGCGCGCCTCGAACACCACCGAACCGTCGGGATTGCGGATCTCCGAGTTCGTGGTCGTGAATGCGATGGCGGCGTAGGCGTCTTGGCCCTGGGTCGTGAATCGCCGGACGATCCGCATGTGGAAACTCTCCGATTCTCTTGTTTTTTCAGCCTGTCATCCGCCCCCGCCGCCGACTCATCCCCCATTGCCGGTCCGCTAGTCCGCCACCCCTGGACGCAATGCTTGCGTCCGCTGGCGGCTGCGAACCCGGCCACAAGATGCGGTGTGCCGGTCGAGGTGAATGACAAGATGTTGACCAGAACGGCCGAGGGGCGGCAACAGATTTTGTGGCCATTCCGCATGGTTTCTACAAGATGTAGGAGATCCAATCGGATAGGCGGAAATCCGCAAGCGTTCCATCCGGCCTCCGACGCTCCGCTGTTTTTCTCTTTCCGCGTCGCCGGTTAGGCGCGGGACCCCTTGTCAGGAGGGGGGTGCCCCGGGCGGTGGACGCCGGCGCGCGGCGCGTGCCATAACGATTCGTCGGCATGGTGGACTCGGCCCCCGGGCCTCGCCGCCGGCCGCAATGGACGGATTCGGACGCACATGACCATCGGCACACGGCTCTACACATGGCTTCGCGGCGAGCATGTCGGCAGCGATGCCGCGGGCAACCGCTACTATCGCGACAGGACCGGCGCCTCGCGCGCGGACGGACTGCGCGAGAAGCGCTGGGTCGTCTACAACGGCGAGGCCGAGGCGAGTCGCGTGCCGCCGGAGTGGCATGGATGGCTGCACCATGTCGTCGCGGCGCCGCCCCCTCCGGGAGGCCCCGCCACGAAGCCCTGGCAGAAGCCCCACGTGCCCAACCTCACGGGTACGGCGGAGGCCTACCGGCCGCCCGGGCACGAATTCCGGGGCGGCAAGCGCGCGGCGGCCACGGGCGACTACGAGCCCTGGACCCCGTCCTGACGACGGCGCAGCGGAGGACCCTGGTGGGCCACAACCTGATCGAGACGCTGATGGGCGCGGTCGTCATCGCGATCGCCGGCGCCTTCCTCGTCTTCGTGTTCAACTCGACCAGCATGCGCGCGACGGGCGGCTACGACGTCGTGGCGAAGTTCGACCGGGTCGACGGGCTGGCGCGCGGCGCCGACGTCAAGGTCTCCGGCATCAAGGTCGGCACCGTCGTCGAGCAGAAGCTCGACACGGAGCGCTTCCTCGCCGTCGTGCGCATGAACATCGACACCGCCGTGCGCCTGCCGGTCGACACCGTCGCGCAGGTCAGCAGCGAGGGCCTCCTCGGCGGTTCCTTCGTCGCGCTCGTGCCGGGTGGCGACGACAGGACGATCGCCCCGGGCGGCGAGATCCGCTACACGCAATCCCCGGTCAACCTCGTCCAGCTCCTCGGCAAGTTCATGTTCGGGCAGGGCGAGAAGGAGCAGGGCGCCCAGCCGCCCAAGTAAGGCGATGGGCGCGCATCGGGAGCCTCCACGCGGGCCGAGCCGGCCCGCCCTCCGCGCGCTGGCGCCCGCGCTCTCGCTGGTCCTGGCCGCAAGCCCGGTCGTCGCGCAGCAGGCGACGCCTCTCCTCGTTCCCCCGCCACCGCCCGCCTCCGCGCCTTCCCAGGCGCGCCCGCCCGCCGAGCAGCCCCGCGCCGCGCCCGCCCCGGTGCGCCAGCGCCAGGCCCCCGCCCGGGGCCAGGAGGCCCCGCGCCTGGCGCCACTGCCACCGGGCGCACCGCCGCCCCCGCCGCCGCCCGCGCCGCGCGTCGTCGCGGCCCCGCGCCCCATGCCGCACGCGACGCTGCAGGCGCTGGAGAAGGTCGCCGGGCGCGTGCACCGGATGGAGGCGGAGGTCGGGCGGCAGGCCCGCTGGGCCGGGCTCGACGTCACCGTGCGCGAGTGCATGCTGCGCGCCAGCGAGGACGTGCCGGACAGCGTCGCCTTCGTCGAGGTCTCCGAGCGCCGCCCGGGTTCCGAGGGCGCCGTGCGCATCTTCTCCGGCTGGATGTTCGCGTCCAGCCCGGCGATCTCCGCGCTGGAGCACCCCGTCTACGACGTCTGGCTGGTCGAGTGCAGGAGCTCGCCGGCATCCACCGGGCCCAGGTAGAAGCTGGCCTCGCGCGCGATCGCGTCCGCGAGCATGGCGAGGTAGCGCCTGCGCGGCACGGAGATCGCGCCGAGCGACGCCAGGTGGGGCGTCACGAACTGGGTGTCGAGCAGCCTGTAGCCGCCGCGCCGCAGCCGCGCGACGAGATGCACGAGCGCCACCTTCGAGGCGTCCGCGACGCGCGAGAACATGCTCTCGCCGAAGAACGCCGCGCCGAGCGACACCCCGTAGAGGCCGCCCACGAGCTCGCCCGCGATCCGGCATTCGACGGAATGCGCGTGGCCGCGCGCGTGCAGTTCGTTGTAGGCGCGGTGGATCTCCTCGTTGATCCAGGTGTCCTCGCGCCCCGGCGCCGGCGCCGCGCAGGCGCGCATCGTGCCGGCGAAGTCCCGGTCGACCGCGACCTCGAAGCCGCCCGTGCGCACCGCCCGGCGCAGCGAGCGCGACACGCGCAGCCCGTCGAGCGGGATGATCCCGCGCTCGTGCGGCTCTATCCAGCGCAGCTTCGTGGAGGTCGCGCTCTCCGCCATCGGGAACACGCCCGCGGCATAGGCCTCGAGGAGGAGTTCCGGCGTCACCCGCATGGCCGCCGGGTCCCGCCGCTCAGCGCTTGAGGCCGACGAAGCGCTCCAGCCAGTGGATGTCGTAGGTGCCGTCGACGAAGTCGCCGGAGCCGAGGATGCGGCGATGGAGCGGGAGCGTGGTCTCGATGCCGCCGATCACGAATTCGTCGAGCGACCGGCGCAGGCGCATCAGGGCCTCGTTGCGGGTGGCGCCATGGACGATCAGCTTGGCGACCATGCTGTCGTAGTAGGGCGGCACGGAGTAGCCGGCATAGAGCGCCGAGTCGACGCGCACCCCGAGCCCGCCCGGCGGGTGGTACTCCGCCACGCGCCCCGGCGAGGGGCGGAAGTCCGTCGGGGACTCGGCCGTGACGCGGCACTCGATCGCGTGGCCGGCGAAGCGCACGTCGTCCTGCGAGAAGGACAGCGGCGCGCCCGCAGCGATGCGGATCTGCTCGCGCACGAGGTCGATGCCGGTGATCATCTCGGTCACCGGGTGCTCGACCTGGAGGCGCGTGTTCATCTCGATGAAGTAGAACTTGCCGTCCTCGTAGAGGAACTCGACCGTGCCGGCGTTGCGGTAGCCGAGCTTGCGCAGCGCGGTGCAGACCGTGGACCCGATCTCCATGCGCTGGTCGGCGTTGAGCGCGGGCGAGGGGCTCTCCTCGACGAGCTTCTGGTGCTTGCGCTGCAGCGAGCAGTCGCGCTCGCCGAGATGCACGACGTTGCCGTGGCTGTCGCCGATGACCTGGATCTCGATGTGCCGCGGATGGCCGAGATACTTCTCCATGTAGACGCGGCCGTCGCCGAAGGCCGCCTCTGCCTCGCCGCGCGCCGTCCGGAAGGCCTCCTCGAGCACGGCGCGGCTCTCCGCGACCTTCATGCCGCGCCCGCCGCCACCGGCCGCGGCCTTGATCAGCACGGGGTAGCCGATCTGCTCCGCCGCGGCGACCGCGGCATCCAGGTCCTGCACCGGCCCGTCCGAGCCGGGCACGCAGGGGATGCCGAGCTCGCGGGCCGTCTGCTTGGCGACGACCTTGTCGCCCATCATCCGGATGTGCTCCGGAGTCGGGCCAATGAACACCAGCCCATGCTCCTCGACCATCGCGGCGAAGTCGGCGTTCTCGGACAGGAAGCCGTAGCCGGGATGGATCGCGTCGGCGCCCGTGATCGTCGCCGCGGACAGGATCGCCGCCACGTTGAGGTAGCTGTCGCGGGCCTGCGGCGGGCCGATGCACACGCTCTCGTTCGCGAGGCGGACATGCATGGCGTCGGCGTCGGCGGTCGAATGCACCGCCACGGTCGCGATGCCCAGCTCGCGGCAGGCGCGATGGATGCGAAGCGCGATCTCGCCGCGGTTGGCGATCAGCACCTTCTCGAACATGGGGCGCGCGCCTGTCCGTCCCGTCACTCGACCGCGACGAGCGGCTGGCCGAACTCGACCGGCTCCGCGTTCTTGACGAACACCGCGGCGACCGTGCCGGCGCGCGGGCTCTTGATCGGGTTCATCACCTTCATGGCCTCGATGATCAGGAGGGTCTGGCCCTCGCCCACGCGGTCGCCGGGCTTGACGAAGGGCGCGGCGCCGGGCTCGGCCGCGAGGTAGACCGTGCCCACCATCGGCGAGGTGACGGCGTTGCCGGGGGCCGCCGCCGGGGCGGCCGCGCCCGGAGCCGGCGCCGCCGCGGCGGCCATCGGCGCGGCGGCCTGCATCACCACGCCCTGCGTGGCCACGCCCCGGGCGACCCGGATGCGGCGGTCGCCCTCGGCGTACTCGATCTCCGTGAGCCCGGTCTCGTTGATCACCTCCGCCAGCTTGCGGATGAGGTCGGCATCGGGATTGAAGCGGCTGGGCATGGCGGCTGGTCGGTGTCCCGTGGGTTGGTTGGGGCCCGGCTTCCAGGCTCCGGCGCACCGCGTGGCCCGAGCCATGGGCGACGCCTTGCCGGATGCCCGATTCGCCGGGAACGACAAAGGCTTATAGCATGAGCGCGAAGGCCGGCAATCGCGCGGGCTCGGCCACGCCGGCATGCGCGCGCCGCAACCCGCCATGCGGCGCGGGTCCTCGCGCCGCCGCCCGTCCCGTGAGCCTAGTGCCGGTGTCCATGAACGCCTCCCAGCTTCCCGTCCTCGCCGCCACCATCGGCTCCGCCTTCGGCGGCACCGGCGCCGTCGCGGCGCGGCTGCTGGCCGAGGACGTGGGGCCGGCCGGCGTCAGCCTGATGCGCTACCTCGGCCTCGTCGCGCTGCTGCTCCTGGCGATGGCCGTGTTCCGCCTGAAGTTCCAGCGCGTGCGCGCCGCGGACATGCCGGCGCTGCTTGCCGTCGGCGTGCTGCAGTTCGGCCTGTTCGGCTGGTTCTTCAGCGCCGGCTTCGGCCATGTCTCGGCGGCCCGCGGCGCGATCGTGCTCTCCACCATGCCGATCCAGACGCTGCTGCTGGCGGCGCTCCTCGGCCGCGAGCGCATCGTGCCCACCAAGCTGGCCGGCATCGCGCTCGGGATCGCCGGCGTCGCGCTGGCGCTCTGGCAGGACGACGCCGTCGCCTCGGCCGACGCCTGGAAGGGCGACCTCTACCTCCTCGCGGCCGCCTTCGTGACGTCGCTCAACAGCGTGCTCGTCGGGCCGTACCTGGCGCGCTACTCGGTCCACACGGTGAGCCTCGTCGCGACGACGGTGGGCTGCGTGATCCTCGGTACCGTCGCGCTGTGGAACGGCGAGGTCGCGCAGGTCGCCGCGCTCGACGCGCGTGGCTGGGCCGCGCTCGCCTATTTCGCGGCCGGGCCGACCTTCCTCGGCTTCATCACCTGGACCTGGGCGCTGAGCCGCGTCGCGCCGACGCGCGTCACCGTGACGATCGTGGTCAACCCGATCGCGGCGGCGATCTTCGGCGCCTGGTATCTCGGCGAGCCACTCGACCCCCGGGTCCTCGCGGGGCTGGTGCTCGTCTCGGCCGCGATCGTGCTCGTCAACTGGTCGCCCGGCGGCGGCGAACCGCGCAGGGACCGGCCCGCCTGACCGCCTAGCGGCCGCGCGCGCGCGCCACGAGCTGGCGCATCGTGTCGATGTCGATCGCACCGGGCACGATCTCGTCGCCGATCACGAAGGCCGGCGTGCCGCGGATGCCGAGGTCCCGGGCGAGGGCGCGGTTGCGGTCGATCTGGGCCATGACCTCGGGCTTCGCCATGTCCGCCCTGAGCCGTGCCTGGTCGAGGCCGCTCTCCTTCGCCAGCGCGAGCACCGATGCCTCGTCGAGCGACCCGCGTCGCGCCATGAGCGCGAGGTGGAACTTCTGGTACTGGCCCTGCATCGCGGCGGCCAGCGCCGCGCGCGAGGCCACGACCGAGTCCGGCCCGAGGATCGGGAGTTCCTTGAACACCACCCGCAGCCGCGGGTCGGCGCGGGCGAGCGCGATCACCGGCTCGGCCACCTGCTTGCAGTACGGGCATCGGTAGTCGAAGAACTGGACCAGCACCGCGTCGGCGTTCGCCGGGCCGATGGCGGGCGAGCCGGGATCCTGCAGCAGGTCGGCTCGAACCCGGCGCAGCGCCTCGACCTGGCCGGAGGCGGCCTCGGCCTTCTGCTTCTCCTCCAGCGCGTTCAGCGCCTCGACCAGGATCTCCGGGTTGCGCAGGATGAAGTCGCGCACGATCGCGCGCACCGCGTCCTCCTGGGGCGCCGAGAGGACCTGTGCCTGCGCCTGCGCCGCGATGGCGGGGATCGCGAGGCAGAGCGCGAGCGCGAGGCCGCGCGCGGAGAGCATGCGTTTCATCTGAAGAGCTGGACCTCGACGACATGGCCGATCGCCTGCGGCGCGGCCTCGGGCAGGCGCGCGGGCATCGCGCCCAGCGCCACGAAGGAGATCCTGGCCGTGGCGACCGAATCCCGGGGGAAGAAGTCGCGATAGAGCCCGAGCAGGTCCGCGCTCTCGGCGATCCAGCCGCCGGCGAGGCCCTGGGCTGCCGGCCGCAGCACGCGGCGCGCGCCATCCTCCGCGGTCGCGGCGAGTTCGAGCCGCGCGAGCTCGCGGCGCGCCACGCCCGCGCCGGACAGCGAGAGCTCGATGCGCCTCTGGTGGTCGGGCAGTCCGGCGCCCCAGCGCATCCATCGCGATGGCTGGATGAGCGCGGGGGAGCCGCCGCCATCCAGCCCGACGATGATGCGCAACCCGCGCGGGAGGCCGTCGCCCGCGCCATCGAAGGCCGAGGGCTCCAGCTTCCAGTGCCAGTGCAGGATCGGCGTCGACACGAGGCCACCGTCGATCCGGCGCAGGATCGTGTCGCCGCCGGGCGCGTCGAAGCTCAGGACCGAGCGCCCGGCCTCCGGCAAGACGCGCATGCGCGCCGCGCGGTCGCCATGCCTGGACCAGCCCGGCGGCGGTCGCGCGGGATCGAAGTCGGCGGCCGGGGCCACGACGAGGAGGCGGCCGTCGGGAAGCTGCGCGAGGGGCTCGGGCGGCGATGGGGAGGCGCAGGCGGCGAGTGCCGTGCCTGCAAGCCCGGTGAAGATGACGTCGCGGCGCCTCACTCTTTCCTCCGCTG
>Ga0068877_10002992_pt1 | contig 13539 bp, 11 predicted proteins | sample NOAtaG_FD_66437 | JGI IMG/M metagenome (GOLD analysis project Ga0068877, IMG submission 66437) | Freshwater lake microbial communities from Lake Erie, under a cyanobacterial bloom - NOAA_Erie_Diel6S_1000h metaG | ecosystem: Environmental > Aquatic > Freshwater > Lake | place: USA: Ohio, Lake... | reverse complement strand
CATCGCTGGCTGAATCGCTCGGCGTCGGCCCCTCGGGTGACGCGGCCCCGAAGCCTCCGGCGGCCCCCAAGCCTGCGAGCCCGCCGCGCACCGAGCGCCGGCCGGCCCGCCCCGCGGCCGGCCCCAAGGGCGATTGGGACTCCCTGGCCTCCGAACTCGGGATCGGCGGCACGGAGCCTGCCCCCGTGCGGCCACGGCCGGTCGAGCGGCCGCCGGTGCACACCGAGGAACGCAGCGACCGATTCGAGGACCGGGCCGAGACGCCGCGGCCGATGGCGGACCGCGAACTGGAACGTGCTCCGCGGGCCGACGGCGAACACGGCGAGGAAGATCGCCCGCGCGGCCGACGCCGCCGCGGCCGACGCGGTGGCCGCGGTCGCCGGGAGCGGGAGCACTCCGCCGACCGTCGCGTCGAAGGCGGCGACCGCCCCGAGACCGAGGCCCGCCGCGCCGAGCCATTCGCCGACGACGATGGATTCACGCGGGCTGCCGAGGACCGCGACCGCGAGCCAATCGGCGATCGCGATTCGGAACCGCTGCGCGAGCCCCGCGAGCCGCGGGCAGCGGATGCCGACGCGGGTGAAGACGGCGATCGCGCGCCCCGCCGGCGCCGGCGCGGCCGCCGCGGCGGGCGGGGCCGTGGCCGTGGCGAGCGCAGCGAGTCCGGCGCGGAACGCGGCCGCTCCGAGCGGGAGCCGGTCAGCGTTGACGACAGCCTCGACCACGAACCGCTGCCGACTTCCTACGGCATGCGGCCGACGACGAGCCGTGCCGACGAGGCGGCGACCGACCGGGATCGACCGGCGGGAGCCCGTGGCGAGCCCCGCGACGACGAGGGCTCGGGCGGCACCCGTGGCCGCCGGCGCCGGCGGCGACGCCGTGGGTCGGAAGGCCGGGCCACGAGCGGTGAATCGCGTGGCGAAGCCCGGCCCGCCGGCACGGCCCGCGAGGGTGGTGCGTCTTCCCGCGAGGGTCGCCGCGACCGGCGGCGGCGCGGCCGCGGGGAAGGCGAACAGCGGTCATCTGGCTTCTCGCGTGGTCGCCGCGGCGACTTCGCCCCGGTGGCGGGCGGTTACGACGAGGACGACGAGGGGCTCGAGTTTCTCGGCGTCGAGGAGGCCGTCCGCGAGCCGGGCCGCCGCGAGACCCGGCCGGAAGACGACGACGTGCTGGCCGAGAGCGGCCTCACGAGCGTGCTCGACGTGCCGAGCTGGGTGGAGGCCATCGGCATCGTGATCGCCGGCAACCTCGACGCCCGCAACCGGTCCGGACGCCAAGACGGCGGCCGCGGTCGGTGACGGTCACTTCAACGAGATCGTGCGGGCGAGCGGCCGCAGGATTTGCTCGGTGACGCACGTGTCGACCACCTCGCGGGCGAGCGTGGTCAGCCGGTCGAGCGCGTCGACGTAGCTCGTGTTCGGGTCGAGACTGCCGTACTGCCGGGCCGTCACGTAGACGCTCAGCTGCTCCTCGTTGAACTCGCCGGTCCGCACCTGGAAGGCATTGGTCCGTGTCTCGGTGCTGACACGAACCTGGGTTCGGCAGTCTTCATCGAGGCTGATCGTCAGCGACGGCTCGTAGTTGATCACCCGGCCGCCGGGAAGGTCGCCCACCCGCTCGAACGCCGCCCCGACGCCCAGGGCCTCGGCCAGCAGGGCGTTGTGGTTGCCGCGGTAGGCGAAGTCGAAGCCGAAGAGCACGTCGAGCGCCTCGCAGTCGAGCGGGCTCACCGAGAGGTAGGCCGGCGCGAGATCGAGCACCAATCGATGTTGGTCGAGGGCCGCCTCGAGCGACGCCGGGTTCACCTGGCCCGAGCAGAGCCGCTTGGCCTCGACGGCAGCCCAGCGGTAGCGGCCCTGGTCCTTGTCCTCTTCGAGCACGTAGTCCCGCTTGTCGCGGCAGTAGAACTTCCGCATCGACGGATAGTGCTTCTGCACCCGCTCGAAGTATTGGAGAATGGTCTCCCGATGCGACGGCAGCTCCATCTCGGTCGCGAGGTTGACGTTGACGTAGAAGTCGTCGGCCAGCGACGCGTAGGGCGACATGCAAAAATCCCCGGGAACGCGGAAAATTCGAGTATAAACCCGTTTTTTGACGGCTGTCAAAACGCCCGCAAAGTCGCATCACTGGCATTTCGAATCTCAAGGAGCATACTAAGGGCTCCTGCCAAGGCCTCCGCGATGGCGACCGACACCCACTCCAACGCGATCCCAGCCGATCGGCTCTCGATCGAGCAGCGAAAGGACGGCACCTTGGTCGTGCGGGTGCGGTCCGAAGACAGCCGGCTTCCCGACGCCGTCTTCTCCTTCCGCTGCGGCGACCCGCAGCACGCCTACTGGCTCAGCCGGCTCCACGAATTCACCGGAAGCTAGCCGATCTCTCGCTCACTCGTCGCGGGAGCTGGCGATCAGCGAGATGAACTCGCGGTTGCTCTTGAACTTCGCCAGCTGCTTCGTGAGCTGCTCCATCGCATCGACGTGATGCATGCTGGACAGCGTCCGCCGCAGCATGTTGACGGCATGCAGCGTGTTGGGGTCGAGCAGCTTCTCCTCGCGCCGGGTGCCCGACTGGGAGATGTCGATGGACGGCCACACCCGCCGGTCGGCGAGCTTGCGGTCGAGCACCAGCTCCATGTTGCCCGTGCCCTTGAACTCCTGAAAGATCAGCTCGTCCATCCGGCTGCCCGTGTCGACCAGGGCGGTCGCCACGATCGTCAGCGAGCCCCCTTCCTCGAACACGCGGGCCGTGGCGAAGAGCTTCTTCGGGATGTCGAGAGCCTTGATGTCGACGCCGCCGCTCATCGTGCGGCCGGTGTTGCCCACCCACTTGTTGAAGGCCCGGGCCATACGGGTGATCGAGTCCATGAGCAGGAACACGTCCTTGCCCGTCTCGGCCATTCGCTTGCACCGCTCGACGACGAGCTGTGAGAGCCGCACGTGGCTTTCGACGTCGCAGTCGAGGCTGCTGGCAAGCACCTCGCCCTTCACCGTCCGCCGCATGTCGGTCACCTCCTCGGGCCGCTCGTCGATGAGCAGCATCACGAGGTGAAGCTCCGGATGATTGGTCGAGACGGCCTGCGACACCTGCTGCAGGAGCACCGTCTTGCCGGTTCGCGGCGGCGCCACGATGAGGGCCCGCTGCCCCTTGCCGAGCGGCGTGAGCAGATCCATCACCCGGGTGGTGATCGGCTGCTGGCCGGTTTCGAGCCGGAGCCAGGTTTCGGGGTTGATCGGCGTGAGCTGATCGAACGTCTTCACGTTCGCGTAGTCGTCCGGAGGCATGCCCTCCACCGACTCGATCTCCCGAACACGCGGCCCCTGCTGCCGTCGCCCCGGCTGGACGAGGGCCTTGATGAACACCCCCTCCCGCAGCCGGTAACGGTCGATCATCGCGGCGGGCACGAAGGGATCGGTTCGCTCGCGGTTGTAGTTGGTGTCGGGGCTGCGCAGGAAGCCGTAGCCGTTGGGGTGCATTTCGAGCACGCCGCTGCCCGGCTCCAGCGGGATCGGCTCGCCGTTTTCAGTCACCTCGGGCTCGAGTTCGGGCGGACGCATGCCCTCGCTGTCCATGCCCACGGCGCCGGCGCCTGCCGGAGGGGGACCGCCGCCACCGCCGCGACGAAACCGTCCGCGCCGCCGGCCGCCGTAGCCGCCTCCACCCCCCTGATATCCCTGCCCCTGGCCACCGGCGGGAAATCCGCCCTGCCCTCCTTGGCCGCCAAAACCGCCCTGACGGCCCCTCGATCGCCTCCGCTTCGACATGAATCCAGCACCAACCTTCGAGAATGAACCAGGCACGCCCGCACGCTGCGGGCAGATTTGCACATTTGCCGCCGGAAGCAGTGGCCGGAGAACCGCGAACCCGTGAGCGAGGCCCCCGGAAGGACACACCGCCGATCGGGATCTGGAAAACCGGACGCCGTTTGACGGACGGCATCAACAGGACAGGATCACGCGCTCGGATCGTGAACAGGCGGCCGCTTTTGGCCACATCCTGGTAGCTCCCAGCCACCAGCCACACGAACCTCAGATTCTTCGAGCCGCGACCCGCCTCAAAATCGACTGAGACGAAAAACTGCGACGAAGCCAAGCCGCGAAGACGTGAGGTTTCGCGGAGTCGTCTTCCTAACGACTGCAGTGAGTATCTCGCCGCCCTCCGGGATTGTCAAGCGCCGGAAGGCCGGGGCTGTGCGGCCGGCTCGCAGTCCTGGCAAAGCGGAGCAAATGGGGGCCCTGGCCTGCACAAAAAGCGGCCGAAACCCATTTTTTCGATGCGATTCCTGCGACCGCTCCAACCGATACAGAACGTCGGAAGGTTCCGCGCGGACGCGTGTCCGGGGCGTCTTCCGCTCGCTTCGAGGCCCCGCGATGTTTCGCTTTCATCCGGTTCCGCGTGCCTGCCTGCCGCTCCGTGCGGCCTGTCTCTTGGCGGCTCTGGTCGCCTGTCCGCTCTCAACCGCCCAAGCGGCCGTGAAATGGCATCCCGATCTCGCCACAGCCAAGGCGGCAGCTACCGCCAGCGACCGCCCGGTGCTCGCCGTATTCACGGCCAACTGGACGGCATCCGCCGGCGCGACGGAATTTGGCGTGCTCGCGAGCCCGGAGGCGGAGGCACTCGTCTCGGCCTGCTTCGAACCGGTCAGAATCGACGTCGATGCCCATCCGGACCTCACCAAGCAACTCGGTGTGTCGCACGTGCCGAGCGTGTGCATCATCGCGGCCGACGAAGCCGTGCTGGCCCGGTTCGAACTGCCCGCGTCCACCCCCGAATTCGTGGCCGCGGCCGCGAAGGCCGCCCAAGCGGCGGCTGCCCACCGCTCGACCGCGACCGATCAGTCCGACCTGCGGATTCGGGTGAGTCCCGCGGGCGAGCCCGATCGTGGCAACGCATTCGCAACTCCGGCGGGTGCTGCGGCGCCGGCGACCGCCACTGCCGCTCCGGGCTCGATCTCGCTGGTGACGGCGAAGGTCCGTGAACTCTCCGACTTCGCCAACGAAACGCCGCCCGATTCGGGCAGCCGATTCCAGCCCGTTGCGGCCCCCGCCGTGGCGACCCCGCCGCAGCAACAGGTTGCCGTCGCGCCGCCCGCTGCGACGCCATACCCTGACCAGGCGTTCTCGCGGTCGCCAGCCGGATGGCGCACAGAAACGGCCGCTGCACCGCTCTCCCAGGTCGCACCGCAGCCCGCGAACCGGCCGACGCTCGAGCCCGCCGCTCCGTCGACGGCCCAGGCTGCCGCCACGGCTCCCGCCACTCCGTGGATGAATTCTCCGCCCACTGCGGCTGGCGCGGCAGCTGCGTCCGCTGCACCCGCTGCGACGGCCGGAGCCCTGCCCGCTCCGGCGACCCCGACGCTGCCGAACACGGCCGCCCCGGCGGAGCCACCGAAGAGCATGCAGTCCCAGTTCCTGGCGGCGCTCCAGAAGCCGTTCACGTTCTGGCAGAAGTCGCCCGAGATTCCGAAGCCGTCCGCGGCGGCGACGGCCGCCGCCCCGCCGACGATGCCACCGGCCAGGCCGCTCGCCCCGGGCGCCGTTCCGGGCGCCACGGCAACCGCATCGGCCGCTCCGGAAGCGTCCGACGCCTACGGTTCGATGCCACTGGGCCTCGAAGGCTATTGCCCGGTCACCCTCGCCGAAAAGGGCCAGTGGACCGAGGGCCGCGCCCAGTGGGGCGCCCGCCATCGCGGCCGCACCTATCTCTTCGCCGGCGAGGACCAGCAGCGGGCGTTCCTGGCCGATCCCGATCGCTACGCTCCGGCCCTGTCGGGCGACGACCCAGTGCTCGCCTTCGAGTCGGGCTCGAGTTCGCCCGGCCAGCGCCGGTATGGCGTGACCTACCAGTCGCGGATGTACCTCTTCTCGTCGCCCGAGACCCGCAGCCGGTTCGCCGCCGACCCGACCCGCTACGCGGGCCGCGTCGCCCTCGCCGAAGCGCCCACCCGTTCGACCACGGGCACGATCCTGCGATAGCTATCGCGTCCAGCCAAGGCTGCGGCGGACGGCCTCGTTCCATGCCGCCCGCAGTCGCTCGCGGGTGACGGCCGCCATGCGCGGCTCGAATGTCCGCTCCACACGCCGGGCCGCGGCCACGTCGTCGGCCGACGCGTAGAAGCCCACGGCCAGACCGGCGAGCAGGGCCGCCCCCAGGGCCGTGGTTTCGACGACGGCAGGCCGCTCGACCGGGATGCCGAGCACGTCGGCCTGGATCTGCATGAGCAGGTCGTTGCCGCTCGCGCCGCCGTCCACGCGGAGCCGCTCGAGCCGTAGGCCTGCGTCCCGCTCCATGCAGTCGACCACGTCGGCGACCGACAGGGCAATCGCCTCGAGCGCCGCCCGCGCCACGTGGCCCCGGGTGGTGGCCCGCGACAGACCGATGATCAGGCCGCGGGCGTGCGGATCCCAATGGGGAGCGCCGAGCCCGGTGAGCGCTGGCACCACCACCACGCCGCCGCTGTCGGCCACGCCGGCCGCAAGCGGCTCGATGTCGCGGGCCTGGGCGACGAGGCCGAGGCCGTCCCGCAGCCAGCCCACGAGCGAGCCGGCCACGAACACGGAGCCCTCGAGGCAGTAGTGAGGCCCCGCCCCGAGCGGGCAGGCGAGCGTGGTCAAGAGCCCGTGCCGACTCTCCACGGCGCGGCCGCCCGTGGAGAAGAGCAGGAAGGCGCCGGTGCCGTAGGTGTTCTTGGCGGAGCCCGCCTTCACCACGCCCTGACCGAAGGCGGCGGCCTGCTGGTCGCCCGCGCAGCCGGCCACCGGGATCGCCGCGCCCAAGAGCGCCGGGTCGGTCTCGCCGAACGGACCGCTCGAAGGCCGCACCTCCGGGAGGATGCACCGCGGGATGTCGAAGAGTCGGCAGAGGTCGTCGCTCCACTCGAGGCGATGAATGTCGAAGAGGAGCGTGCGGCTCGCGTTGGTGACGTCGGTCGCATGCACGCGGCCGCCGGTGAGCCGCCAGATGAGGAACGAGTCGACCGTGCCGAAGAGGATCTCGCCGGCTTCGCACCGCTCGCGCAGGCCGGGGATCGTCTCGAGCAGGTGCGCGATCTTCGTGGCGGAGAAGTAGGGATCGAGGAGCAGGCCCGTCCGCCGGCGAACGTCATCCTCCACCCCGGTCGCCCGCAACCGGGCGCAGATCGGCGCCGACACGCGGCTCTGCCACACGATGGCCGGAGCGACCGGGCGGCCCGTGGCCCGTTCCCAGAGGATCGTCGTCTCCCGCTGGTTGGTGACGCCGATCGCAGCCACCCGACTCGGCGAGGTGCCGGTCGACTCGAGCACCCGGCGGGCGCAGGAGAGCTGCGACTGCCAGATGTCTTCGGGGGCGTGCTCGACGATGCCGGGGTCGCCCCCCGGGGAATCGCCGGCCGCGGCTCGGGCATGCTGGGGAAACTCCTGCTGAGCCACCCCCAGCGGCGTGCCACGGCGATCGAACAGGATCGCCCGGCTCGACGTCGTGCCCTGATCGAGGGCAAGCACGCAGCTGGCATCGCCCCGCGCACAAGAATCGTTCATCGCAAATACCTCGGATGCGATCTAATCTCGGAGCCTTGGAGCTTTACATGTGGTATCGCGATCGTAGCCGACGCCTCGCGGTCCTGCCGTGCCTGCTCGCGGCCTGGGCGTGCGCAACCGCCAATGCCGAGCCTCGTGAGCGGCGTGGCGACGCACTCGCGGCCCTGCCCGTGCAGGCGATCTGGACCGACGTGCCGGTTCGCGACTGGGCGGCCCGGCTCACGACGACCGGCTCGGCGACCGGCGCCGCCGTGATCATCGATCTGCGGCTCGACCCGGCGGCGAAGATTTCGTGCGACTGCCGCGGCGAGCCGCTGGGAGACGTGGCCGAGCGGGTCGCCCGGTCGCTGAACGCCGCGGTGGACGTGCTCGAGTCGTCGATCCGAATCGTGCCGCAGGATCGTGTCGGGATCGCCGCTCGGGCCGAGATCGCGCGGCAGCGAGAGATCGACCGGCTTCCGATCGCACGCCGTCAGCCACTCGCTGGCCAGGCGGCCTGGAACTGGCCCGCCGGCGCGACGCCGCGTGAGCTCGTCACGTCCACAGCCCAGTCCGCCTCGCTCGAGATCGCAAACCTCGATGCCGTGCCCCACGATCACCTCCCCGCAATGGCTCTGCCTTCCCTCTCGCTCGCGGAGCGGCTCGACCTCCTGCTCGCGAGCTACGACCTCCGCGTGCAGTGGAGCGAGACCGGCGGTCGCATCGTGCCGATCGAGGCCGGACTCGAAGGCGTGGCGGCACCGGTCTCTCGTCGGCCCCGCCCCGCTCCGACACCCGCCACCGCCGCGGGGACACAGCGCTTCACGCTCCGGCTCGCCGCGCCATTCGAGGAAGCCATCTCGGCACTCGCCCCGCGGCTGGGTCTCGAAGCCGAGATCGATCACGACTCGCTCGCCGCCCGCGGTGTCCAGCCGGGCGAGATCATCCGCGTCGAGGTTCGCGACGCCACCCGTGACGAACTTCTCGACGCCCTCTGCGCCCCGCTCCGTCTCCGCTGGCAGGTCGAAGGCTCCCGCCTCATGATCGACGCCCCGGCACAGTAACGCGATCCGGCACGAAAAGCGGAGCCGTTCAGGGGTCGCGCGCAGCCGACGGTGAATTTTGACTGCCAGAGTTGACGGACCCCATCCATCGGGTTCGCATCGTCAAAATCCGCCGGCGGCGAGCACGTGCCCCTGAGCGGCGGTTTGGGCGAGTTGGCCCGGATCACTTAGCGGCCGGACCGTGAGCGGGCGGCGGCGAGATTGCGACGGGCGGCGTCCATCGAGGGCTCCCGCTTGAGCGCCTCCTCGTAGGAGTGCACGGCCTCGGTAAACCGCCCCTGCCGGGCCTGCGAAACGCCGCGGTTGAACCAGGCGCGGGCGTCACTCGGATCCTGGCGGATGGCTTGATTGAAGTCGAACTCCGCCTTGCGCGGCTCGCCGGCGGTGAGGTAGGCCAGACCGCGGTTGAGATAGCCCAGAGCGAACGTGCGGTCGCGACGGATCGACGACGCGTAGGCGTTGATGGCCTCGAGCGGCCGGTCGAGCTCGATGAGGGTCAGGCCCCGCCAGAGTTCGGGCCGCGGATCGTCGTAGCCGATGCCCGCGGCCTCCTCGAAGTCTTCCAGCGCGATGCCGAAGATTCCGAGGTGAAACCAGGCGATGCCGCGCCGCAGATACAGCTCCGGATTGTTCGGATCGACCGCAAGCCCCTTCGAGCAGGCGTCCACGGCCCCCTCGAAATCGCCGAGCCGGCGCGACACGACGCCGAGCGCGAGATACGCCATGACGTAGTTCGGGTCGGTCTTGATCGCCTCGCGAAGCTTGTCGCGGGCTTCCTCCAGCTTGCCTTGCCTGTCGAGAGCTTCCGCCTCGACGACGATCTTTTCGGCGGGCGAAGGCTCCCAACTCCCGGCGCCGGAATCGAGGCCGCCGTCCTCCGCGTCCGGTACGGCCCGCACGCGCTGCCTCGGTCGCTCGCCGCTTTCCGCTTCCGGAAATGGAACCGGAAGTGGAGTCGACCGCCGCGGAATGCCCGGTACGGTGGTCGCAGCCGGGGGTTTGGGCTTGGCGGCCGGCGACTGCTGCGTGTCGGCATCGTCGGTGTCGGGGAGCGGCTCGGCTGGAATCCGCGGGCGAGTCAGGTTCGGCGCCGTTTCTGCGGGCTGATTCGCGTCATCCGTTGCAGGCTTCTTCGGCTTGCCACCGAAGGGATTGAGTTCGTCGGCGAAGGGGTCGTCTTCGGCGGCCGCCGCGGCGTCGGGCTGTGCGAAAGCCCGCCCGGGAAGTGAGGCAGCACAGCAGGCCGCAAGCATCAGCACCAGCGCAGCGGCATGCCCGACCGTCCCGCAGAACAGCGGCTGATAGGAAATGGCGGTGAGCTGGAGGCGCGGCATGGCAATCCAATCATACCCCGAAAAATTCGTCGGATTCGCCGCTCCGGCTGCGGCCGGCCGTCACGGGCTTCCCGAGGCCCGACAATCAGTACGATCGTCACGTCGGGGGACCGGCCAGCAGACCACCCAGCCGCGAGCTGATTCCCTCGCGAATCTTGCCGGCAAACATGCCCACCATGCCCGGCAGCTCCAGACGCACGAGGATTTCCCGGTCGAGGATCTCGAGGTCGCTGCCGATCTCCATGCCCATCACGGTGAACGAGACATCGAGCTTGTCTTCCCCCTGCCACGTGGCCTCGATCTCGCCGACCTGATCGGCATATTCGTCACGAGCCTTCACGACGGCCCGGTCGAGCCGGCGGCGGACCTCGGACTTGTCGAGCCCGTGGGGGATTCGCACTTCAATCGGCTTCACGCTTCGGCTCCGGCAGGAGGAACGGGTTTGGCGACACCGAGCGATTCGGCCGCCTCGCACAGTGTAGCGGCCGCTCGCACCAGGCTTGGATCGACAACGCCCGTCCGGCCCCCGCGGCAGACGGCCCCGCGGAGGGCGACGACCTGGGCTCCGAGGTCGAGCGCTCGGGGAATGTCGTCGAAGGTGATCCGGCCGCCGGCCGCCACGACGAGACCCGCCCGGTGGGCGGCGGCAATCCAGCGGCCCGCAGCGGCGGCGATCTCGGGGGACAACAGGGCCGGGCCAGACTTGTCGCCCGTGTCGAACAGGAGCGTGCGACACCCGGCGGCGGCCGACGCGTCGATCAATTCCAGCGGCTCGGGAGACGAGGTTCGCCGCCAGTCGGCGTAGGCCACGGCGATCGGCTCGACGCCCGCCGGGAGCCCCCGCACGAACTCGAGAAATGCCCGCCGCCACTCTTCAATGGTCAGTCCAGCCGGGCCCGCCTTGGCGGCCGCGGGCGGCGGCGCTCCGGCGGCGACGATACGCGGCACGAGGTGGGCCGCGGCACCTCCCGCGCGGAGTTCGCCGCAGGCCATCGTCCAGGGCACCCGTCCCGCGGCGACGTGCCCGACAGCTGCAGCGATCTCGGCAGCGGCAGCACCGAGCGGGCCATGGCTCGGCTCCTTCACGTCGATGATCGACGCTCCGCCGGCCAGGGCGTCGCGGGCCTCGGCGGCAGTCCGCACGCTCACGAGCAGGCCCCGCCAGGAGGCACGGGGCCGGGCATCGGGCTGACCGCCGGCCGGCGCGATCGTCATGCCGGCAGCCCCGCGGCGGCCACCTCGCGCTTCGCCTCGAGCAGGCTCGCGCTGAGCGCCCGTGCGCGGTCCACGGAGAGCGGCTCGCACCACCGCCCATCGCACACGATGTGGCCGTCGATCCACGTGCCCCACGGGCTGAACGTGGGCCGCTGCCTCCAGTCGGTCGCCCGCTCCGCGAGCCGCACCACGATCGTGCCCACCCGCAGCGGCGGCAGGCCGGCGGCCGCCTCGAGCGGCTGCGATCCATGGAACACGCACTCGACGATCTCGAGCGGCACCTCGTGCACGGTGAAGGGGGCGAGCCGCGCGAGCAGCCGATCGCCGCGGCGGGCGAGCCGCGGCTGTGCGGCGGCGTACACGAAGATTCCGCCGACGGCGGCGATCACCGCCGCGAGGCCCGCGAGCAAGCCGCGTTCGAGTGGACCGGCCGCGGGCCGAACCGCCAGCATCACGAGCCCTCCGGCAACGAGGGCCGCCACTACCGCCCCCCCGAGCACGGGTCGGATATTTCCTCGCAGCCACACTACGGCACGCTCGCGGTCCATCACGCTTCCGAATCCAGGCTCGGCGACATACGATCTCGGCGTTTATCCGGCCCTCTCGGAACCGCGCCCATGCACGACACGCATCATGCAGTCCAAGACTCCCGTCCCACGCGGAGGGATCCCACGCTCTTCGGCATCGCCATCCTGCTCGCCGGCTACATCGTGGCGGCTCTCGCAGGCTGGCCACAACATGGTCGTGATTTGCTGGTCGCCGCACAAGCGGCCCACGGCGAGGCCCACGCCGCGGCGGAGCATGCAGGCGCCGCCCCGCCGCTGGCCACGGTGCTGCCGTTCGTGATCCTGCTGGCCGCGATCGCGATCCTGCCGCTCACGTCACGACTCTCCCATTGGTGGGAGCATAACTCCAGCAAACTCCTCGTCGCAGGGCTGCTCGCGGTCGTCACGCTGGCCTATTACACGTTCTTCCACCGCCATGCGGTCGACCTCCACTTCCCGAGTCATGCCGTGGCCGCCCCGGCCGCTGCCGGCCCCTCGTGGGGCGTCGCCGGCGCGGTGCTCGCCAACGCGCTGCTCTCGGAATACGTGCCGTTCATCGTGCTCTTGTTCGCGCTCTACTGCGTGACCGGTGGCGTGCGGATCGAGGGGGATCTCGAGGCCACGCCCACCGTCAACACCGCTTTCATCGGCGTCGGGGCCCTGGCGGCGAGCTTCATCGGCACCACGGGCGCCGCCATGCTGCTCGTCCGACCGTTGCTCGAGACCAACCGCGAGCGGAAGTACGTGGCCCACACGCTCGTGTTCTTCATCTTCGTCGTCTGCAACTGCGGCGGCTGCCTCCTGCCGATCGGCGATCCGCCGCTCTTTCTCGGCTACTTGCAGGGGGTGGACTTCCTCTGGACGCTTTCGTTGTGGAAGCCGTGGCTGCTCGTCAACGGTCTCTTGCTCGCGATCTACTGGGCCTGGGACACGTTCTTCGCCCACCCCCACGAGTCGGCCCGCGACCTGGCCCGCGACGCCCGCATGGCCGGTGCCCTGAAGATCAGCGGCCTCTGGCCAAATGCTCTGCTCATGGCCGGCGTGATCGCGGCGGTCGCGCTGCTCGATCCCTCGAAGGCGTTTCCCGGCACGAACTGGCACCCCTGGATCTTCCTGCGGGAGGCGGTGCTGCTCGCCCTGGTCGGACTGTCGCTGCTGCTCGGCTCGCGGGAGGTGCGGCGCAAGAACGGCTTCACCTACGGCGCGATCCTCGAGGTCGCGGCCCTGTTCGTGGGCATCTTCATCTGCATGCAGCCCGCCCTCGCGATCCTCAACGAGCGGGGGGCGAGCCTCGGCATCGAATCGCCGCAGGCCTTCTTCTGGGCGACGGGCTCACTTTCGGCCGTGCTCGACAACGCGCCGACGTATCTCGTGTTTTTCAAGACGGCCCAGGTGATGCCCTCGGCGGGCGAGACGATGGCCGGCGTGGACGTGGCCCGACTGGCCGCGATCAGCCTCGGGGCCGTATTCTTGGGAGCGATGACCTACATCGGCAACGGCCCGAACTTCATGGTGAAGGCGATTGCCGAGCAGGCCGGCGTGAAGATGCCGAGCTTCTTCGGATACATCCTCTACAGCCTCGGCGTCTTGCTGCCGGTGTTCCTGCTCATGTCCTTCCTGTTTTTCTGATGCACAACCGGCACACACGCCCCTCGTCGCCCCGCGGCCCAAAGGGCGATTTCGAAACCATCACCACCGATTCGCAGCTCCGCGAACTCGTGGACCGCCTCGCGGCCCATGCCCATGTCGCCTTCGACACGGAGTTCGTCTCGGAGCACACCTATCGCAGCCAGCTCTGCCTCGTGCAGGTCGCCGCCCCCGGCGTACTCGCGGTGATCGACACGTTCGCCGTCCGCGACCTCGAGCCCTTCTGGCGGCTCCTCGCCGA
>Ga0068877_10002989_pt1 | contig 13554 bp, 15 predicted proteins | sample NOAtaG_FD_66437 | JGI IMG/M metagenome (GOLD analysis project Ga0068877, IMG submission 66437) | Freshwater lake microbial communities from Lake Erie, under a cyanobacterial bloom - NOAA_Erie_Diel6S_1000h metaG | ecosystem: Environmental > Aquatic > Freshwater > Lake | place: USA: Ohio, Lake... | reverse complement strand
GGGCTTGGGGATGCCGTAGGCGTCTTCTTCCATCTCGCAGCCCGGAAACCACATCTGGAAGCGCAACTGCTTGGTCTGCTTGTCGATGACCGGCAGGCCGATCACGCGCTTGTCGTCGGCCTCGGCCCAGCGGTACAGCGCCGGCAGCGCGTCGAACTCGCCCTTGATGGGCCAGTAGGCGCCCACGGCCATGTCGGCGCGGCCCATCAGGAACACGCGCAGCACCTCCTGCAGGTGCATGGCGCGCTGGTGGCGGTCGATCAGCGTCTGGCGCTCGGCCTGCAGTTGGCGGCGCAGCGACTTCTTGTCGCGCGAGGGCTCGAACGGTGGCATCTTGATCGTCATGGCAGGCTCGCGGACAAGGGCGCTGCCCTCTATTCTCCGCCCGGAGCTCCACCCATGGCCGTCGCCCCGCTGCCGCCCTTCGTTCTGCACTGCCTGGAACTGCTGGAGCCGGTGGGGCCGGTGCGCGCGAAGCGCATGTTCGGCGGCTACGGGCTCTACGCCCAGGACCTGTTCGTTGCCCTCATCGCTGACGAAGGCCTGTACCTGCGGGCCGACGAGGCCAGCGAGCCGCACTTCCGACAAGCCGGCGGGCAGCCCTTCGAATACGTGGCCGGGGGTCGGCGCATGACCCTGCGCTACTGGACACCGCCGGCCGAGGCGCTGGAGTCACCCGCGCTCATGCAGCCCTGGGCGCGGCAGGCCCTGCGAGCCGCGCTATCCGCACGCGCCAAGCCCGCCAAGGCCTCAGTTCGAAAGCGCTCGCGGCGACCGGCAGCCTGACGGGCGGCGGCAACAGCAGCAGCACACGGGCCGCCAGGGCCGACTCGACGATCCAGCGGCTGCCCGCGGGCAGGGCCAATGTCTGGCCGGCGTCCAGCCAGTGGTCGACCGCCACGCGGCCGGCGCCGTCAGCGATGCACTCGGTGATCCAGACGCGCCCGCACAGCACCAGCAACACCCGTGGCGTGGCCACGGCCGGCAGCGAACGCACGGCTCCGGCCGCCAGCGCCCAGCCGGCAGCGGCGGCGGCTTGATGAGGAATCGTCATCGTCGTCATGGCAGGTCTCCGGCTCAGGACATCGGAGCTTCGATGTCAGGCAGGGGATGATCGTCAGGCAGATGGCAACGGTCCAATCGAATCGCCGCACCACATTGATAATCAGAGCGCATGAATCACCCACGCCAACGCCCGCTGGCCATCGGCCCGCTGAGGGCCTTCGAAGCGGTGGCCCGCTTGTCCAGCTTTAGAGGGGCAGCCGACGAGCTGCATCTCACGCAACCGGCCATCAGCCGCCAGATCCGCAGCCTCGAGGAGGAGATCGGCACGCCCTTGTTCACGCGCGGCACGCGGCACGTGGCGCTGACCGGCGCCGGGGCCACGCTGCGGCGCACGCTCGAGCCGCTGCTGGTGCAGCTCGACACCACCGTGCGCCAGTTGCGCCAGCAGCGCCACCGCCAGCCCGTCGGGCTGACGACCTTCGCCTCGTTCGCGTCGTTGTGGCTGCTGCCGCGGCTGCACAGCTTTCAGGACCTGCACCCCGGCATCGACATCCGCATCTCGGCCAGCGACCACCTGGCGGATCTGGACGACCCGGAGCTCGACCGCGCGCTGCGCTACTGCCGGCCCGAGATGGCACCGCCGGGATCGACGCGCCTCTTCGGCGAGCTGCTGACGCCCGTGGCGAGCCCGTCACTGCTGGCGCGGCTGCCGATCCGCCGCGCCGCCGACCTGGCCCGCCACGTGCTGCTGGAAGAAGACGACGCGCGGCCGAACGCGGCCGCTCTGTCGTGGCGTGTGTGGCAGCGCGAGCATGCGCCCGCGATGGGTGAGCCGAAGGCCTGGATCTACCTGAACTACACCTACCAGCAGATCCAGGCCGCCCTGGCCGGCCAGGGCGTGGCGCTGGCGCGCGTCGCGCTCGTCACCGAGGCTCTGGCGCGAGGCGAGCTGGTAGAGCCGCTGGGCGACGCCGGCCGCTTGCGGCTGCGCCATGCCTACTGGCTCGTGCGCTGGCCCGATCGCGACGATCGCCCCGGCGTCGCCGCTGTCGATGCCTGGCTGTTGGAGCAGGCCGCAGCCACACGCGCCGCGCTCGGCGAGCCGATCGCTGAAGACGGCGTCCAAAGCGCGGACTCTTCGGCCGTTTCGACACGGTCGATGCGCTAGATTCGCCGCATGAACCGCCCTCTTCCGCCCATGAGGCGAATCCTGCCCTGCGCTGCAGCCGCTCTCGCCACGGCGACGTTCTTCCTGAGCAGCCCGCCCGCCGCTGCTCAAGCGGCGCGCCCCACGGCCGCGGTGCTGGCCTCAGGCAGCGACGAAACGCTTCTGCAGGCCCGCGAGGCGCTGCGCCGCAGGGACCAGGCCGCCCTGGCCACCGCCAGCGCCAGCCTGCAGCGCGCGCGCCACCCGCTGGCCCAGTGGGCCGACTACTGGGCGCTGACGAACCGCCTGGTCGAAGCGCGCCAGGCCGATCTCGACGAGTTCTACGCCCGCTGGCCGGGCAGCTATGTCGAGGACCGCCTGCGCAACGACTGGCTGCTCGAGCTCGGCGAGCGCCGCGACTGGGCGAACTTCCGCGCCGAGTTCCCGCGATTCCGCATGAACGACGACCGCGAGGTCACCTGCTATGCGCTGATCACGCAGCATGAAGACGGCGCCGACGTGCGCGCCGCCGCACGCGCCGCCTGGCTGGCCCAGCGCGAGCTCGACGACGGCTGCCAGCTGCTGGCCAGCACCTTGCGCAGCGCCGGCCGTCTGAGCGATGCCGACGTGTGGGCCAAGGCCCGCGCCGCCGTCGAGGTCAACCGGCCGCGGCCGCTGCGTGCGGCCGTGGCGCTGATCGACCCGGCCTTCGAACGCCACGCGGCCGAGCTCTGGGAGAACCCGCAGCGCTGGCTCGAGCGCACGCCGCGGCCCGCCGCGCCGGCCTCCATCGAGCTCGAGCTGCTGGCCGTCAGCCGGCTGGCGGCAGCCGACCCCGACGCGGCCGCCGCGCAGATCGATGTGCTCGCCCCACCCGGCAGCGCCGGCCGCGCCCGCATGCCGCTCACGCACCAGGCCATGGCCTGGGCGCAGGTGGCAAGGAACTCGGCGCTGCGCCTGCAGCCACAGGCGCTGGAGCACAGCCAGCGCGCCTGGCGGGCCTGGGACGCCGCCGCACGCCCTGGCACCGCGCCGCCGTTCAGTGCCGACTCGCTGGCCTGGCAGGTGCGCGCCGCGCTGCGCGCGCCCGAAGGCGACACCGGCCGCTGGCCGCTGGTCAAGCGCGCCGTCGAGGCCATGAGCCCGGCTGACCGCGCCGACAGCACCTGGGTCTACTGGCACGCCCGCGCCGTGCACGCCATGGCGCCGGCCGGCCCCGAGGGCGATGCCGCACGCCTGCAGGCCCGCGAGGCCTGGGCGGCGATTGCGCCGCAGATGGGCTTCTACGGCAAGCTCGCCACCGAAGAGCTCGGCCAGGGCATCGGCGTGCCTGCGGCCCCACAGCCGCTGAGCGACGCCGAGCGCGAAGCAGCCCGCCGGCTGCCGGGCCTGGACCGCTCGCTGCAACTCATCAGCCTGGGCCTGCGCGGCGAAGGCGTGCGCGAGTGGAACTTCACGCTGCGCGGCCTGAACGACCGCGAGCTGCTGGCCGCCGCCGAGCGCGCCTGCCAGCGCGAGGTCTGGGACCGCTGCATCAACACCTCCGACCGCACCCGCGCCGAAGTCGACCTGCGTCAGCGCTTCCCGACGCCCTTCCGCGAGCAGGTGGTGGCCAAGGCGCGCCAGACCGGGCTGAACCCGGCGGTGGTGTACGGCCTGATCCGCCAGGAAAGCCGCTTCATCATGGACGCGCGCTCGCATGTCGGCGCCTCGGGCCTGATGCAGCTGATGCCGGCCACCGCGCGCTGGACGGCCAGGCAGGTGGGCCTGGCCTGGAGCCCGAGCCTCATCAACGACCGCGACGTGAACCTGCTGCTCGGCAACACCTACCTGAAACACGTGCTCGACGACTTCGGCGGCTCGCTGGCCATGGCCACCGCGGCCTACAACGCCGGGCCGGGCCGGCCGCGGCGCTGGCGCGAAGGCGCCACCGTCGAGGCCGCGGCCTGGGCCGAGAACATCCCGTTCAACGAAACGCGCGACTACGTCAAGAAGGTGCTGTCCAACAGCGTCTACTACGCCGCCGTGCTGGGGCAGCCGGTGCCTTCTCTGAAGAGCCTGCTCGGGCCACCGATCGCGCCGCGGCCGCCCAGCGCGCCCGCGCCCAACCGCGAGTTGCCATGATGGCGGCCGCCTTGAACTCGATGCACCGCGTGCTGGTGCTGGGCGGCAGCGGCTTCGTCGGCCGCGCCCTGTGCGAGCGGCTGGCGCAAAGCCACCCCGGCCTGCGCCTCTTGGTGCCGACGCGGCGCAACGCCCACGGGCAGGCGGTGCGGCCGCTGCCGAACGTCGACCTGATCACCGCCGACGTGCACGACGCCGCCGCGCTGGCGCGGCTGGCGGCCGGCTGCGATGCGGTGGTCAACCTGGTGGCCATCCTGCACGGCAACGAGGCCGCGTTCGAGCGGGTGCACGTGGCGCTGCCGCGCAGCATCGTGGCGGCCTGCCGCACGGCGGGCGTGACGCGGCTGGTGCATGTCAGCGCCTTGGGCGTGGCCGCCGATGCGCCGTCGCGCTACCTGCGCAGCAAGGCCGCCGGCGAGGCCGTGTTCACGGGCTCGGGGCTGGCCGTCACGGTGCTGCGGCCCTCGGTCATCTTCGGCGCGCAGGACCGCTTCCTCAACGTCTTCGGGCAGCTGCAGCAGCTGGCGCCGTTCATGCCGCTGGCCTTCGGCTCGGCGCGCTTCCAGCCGGTGTGGGTGCAGGACGTGGCGGCGGCCCTGGTGGCCGCGCTCGACGACCCGGCCACCGCCGGCCGCACGTTCGAGTGCGCCGGCCCGCGCGAGATCACGCTGTCGGAGCTGGTGCGCCTGTCGGGCCGCTGGGCCGGCGCCGAGCGGCCGCAGATTCCCTTGCCGGCCTGGGCGGGCTCGCTGCAGGCGGCGGCAATGGAGCTGATGCCGGGCGAGCCGCTGATGTCGCGCGACAACGTGGCCTCGATGTCGGTGCCCAACGTGGCCAGCGGCACGCTGCCCGGGCTGGCCGCGCTGGGCCTCACGCCCACGCCGCTGGAGGCCGTGGCGCCGGGCTATCTGGCCGATCGCTTCGGCCCGATGGCGCAAGACCGCTTCCGCGCTCGGCGGCGTTGATGCACGGCGCGCATCGCGCGCGCTTCTCGAAATCATCGCCGCAGGGGCTTCGACAGGCTCAGCCCGAACGGAGGTGTGGGTAGCATGGACGCCCGTCCCCCCACCCGGAGCTCGCCATGCAACTGCTGATCGGCAACAAGAACTACTCGTCCTGGTCGATGCGGCCCTGGGTGCTGATGAAGCAGCTGGGCATCCCGTTCGAGGAGGTGAAGCTGCGCTTCGACTTCACGCCGCACTCGGCCTTCCGCAAGGAGGTGGCGCGCTTCACGCCCGCCGGCAAGGTGCCGGTGCTGCTGGACGACGACTTCTCGGTCTGGGACACGATGGCCATCATCGAGTACCTGCACGACAAGTTCCCCGGGCGCGGCATCTGGCCGGCCGACATGCGCGAGCGCGCCCGCGCGCGCAGCCTGTGCGCCGAGATGCACTCGGGCTTCAGCGCGCTGCGCAGCCACTGCCCGATGAACATCGAGGCCGCGCTGCCCGACGTGGGCGCGCAGGTGTGGGCCGAACAGGCCGAGGTGCGCAACGACGTCATGCGCATCGAGACCGCCTGGCTCGACGCGCTCAACGCCAGCGGCGGGCCGTTCCTGTTCGGCGCCTTCAGCGCCGCCGACGCGATGTTCGCGCCGGTGTGCATGCGGCTGCGCACCTACCGGCTGCCGACCACGCCGCACACCTACGACTACATGCACCGCGTGGCGCAGAGCCCGGGCGTGAAGGCCTGGATCGCCGACGCGCTGGCCGAGCAGGACTTTCTCGACTTCGAAGAGCCCTACCGCAAGCACCGCTGACCTTGAAGCTCTACGTCGTCGGCGGCGCCGTGCGCGACCGGCTGCTCGGGCTGCCGGCCGCCGACCGCGACTGGGTGGCCGTGGGCGCCACGCCCGAGCAGATGGTGGCGCTGGGCTACCGGCCGGTGGGCAAGGACTTCCCGGTCTTCCTGCACCCCGACACGCACGAAGAGGTGGCGCTGGCGCGCACCGAGCGCAAGGTGGGCCGCGGCTACCACGGCTTCACGGTGCACGCCGCGCCCGACGTGACGCTGGAAGACGACCTGCTGCGCCGCGATCTCACCATCAACGCGATGGCCGAGAGCGAAGACGGCACGCTGATCGACCCGCACGGCGGCCGCGCCGACCTGGCCGCCGGCATCCTGCGCCACGTCTCGCCCGCCTTCGCCGAAGACCCGGTGCGCCTGTTGCGGCTGGCGCGCTTGGCGGCGCGCTTCCCGCACTTCACCGTGGCCCCCGAGACCGAGGCGCTGCTGGCGCAGCTGGTGCAGGCCGGCGAGGTGGACGCGCTGGTGGCCGAACGGGTGTGGCAGGAGCTGTCGCGCGGCCTGATGGCCGAGCGGCCGAGCCGCATGCTGCAGGTGCTGGCCCGCTGCGGCGCGCTGGCGCGGCTGCTGCCCGGGCTGCCGGCCGACGACCCCGAGCCGGGCGCCGCACTCGACCGCGCCGCCGCGGTGGGCGCCGCCGCCCCGCTGCCGGTGCGCGCCGCGCTGCTGCTGCACCCGCTGGGCGGCAAGGCCGCGGCCACGCGCGCCGCGGCGCTGCGCACCGACGCCGACAGCGCCTGGCTCGCCACCCGCCTGCCCGACGCCCATGCCGCGCTGCAGGCCCTGGCCGCGGCGCCCGAAGCCGAGGCGCTGCTGGCCAGCCTCGAGCAGCACGACGCGCTGCGCCGCCCGGCGCGCACCGCCGCGCTGCTGGCCGCCAGCGACCTGCTGGCCGCGCGCCAAGGCCACGCCACGGCCCTGGTACCGCTGGTCGACGACCTGGCCGCCTGGCCCACGGCCGACGCAGCGGCGGCGGCGCAGGCGCAGGGCGCGGCCGGCCCGGCCGTCGGCGCGGCGGTGCGGGCGGCACGGCTGCGGCGCTTGTCCGAGCGCCTCGCGGCCCAGCACGTTCCGTGACACCATGGGGCTTCCTCACGACAGGAGCCCCGCCATGCAGCTGTCCGACGGCATCCGCCGCATCGGCTTTCGCAAGTGGTACGAGCGCACGCTGCTGGCCAGCCACGCCCACCTGGTGCTGTGCTTCCTGTGCCTCATCGGTGTCTTCGCGGCCTTCGAGGCGGCGGGCAAGTTCAACTCGGTCCAGGACCGCCTCACCGACGTCACGGCCATCCTGCTGTGCACCGCCACCGGGGTGTGGGCGCTGCGCCGCTACCTCGGGCTGATGGCGCGCGCCGAGTCGGCCGCCAACCAGGCCGAGTGCCCGCACTGCCACGCCTACGGGCGGCTCGAACTGCACCAGGCCGACGCCCAGGGCGACGAGGTCGAGGTGCGCTGCCGCGGCTGCGGCCACGCCTGGCGCATCGAGCCCTGACCCGGCCCGGCGTGCGCCGGGTCAGCGCGGCGCGCGCCGCGACACCAGCGCCAGCAGCGCGAAGGTGATCGCGCCGTTGAGCACCAGCATCTCCAGCCCGATCTGCCAGCCGCCGAACCAGGCCGCCTGCTGACGGTCGAGCACCCAGCAGATCGCCGGGGAGGCCAGCGCCACCACCGGCACCCAGCGATCCCGCACCGCGCGGCGCGTGAACAGGCCGAAGGCGAACAGCCCCAGCAGCGGCCCGTAGGTGTAGGCCGCGATCTTGAGGATGAGGCCGATCATGCTGGGGTCGTCGAGCGCGCGAAAGCCCAGCACCAGCAGCAGGAACAGGCCCGCGAAGCCCAGGTGCACGGCGTGGCGGATGCGCCTGCGCTGCGCGTCGGTGAGGCCCGCGCGCTGCGGCAGGCGCAGCAGGTCCAGGCAGGTGCTGGACGTCAGCGCGGTGAGCGCGCCGTCGGCGCTGGGAAACAGCGCCGACACCAGCGCGATGACGAACAGCACCTGCACCCAGGCCGGCAGATGGCCGAGCACGATGGTCGGGAACAGCCGGTCGCCGGTGACCGCCAGGTTCACCGTCGGCGCGTACAGGTGCAGCAGCCCGCCGAGGAACAGGAACAGCGACACCGTCGCCAGCATCGCCAGCGACAGCACGAGCAGGTTCTTCTGCGAGTCGCGCAGCCGCGCCACCGACAGGCTCTTCTGCATCATCTCCTGGTCCATGCCCGTCATGGCCACGGTGATGAAGACACCCGCCAGCAGCTGCTTGAGCCACCAGTCGCGCGCCGCCGGCTCGGTGCCCCACACGCGCGCCAGGCCCTGCTGCTGCATCTGCGCCAGCGCCTCGGGCGGCGAGAGCTGCAGCGCCGAGAGCAGGAAGCCGGCGATGATCACCAGCCCCAGCAGCATGCCCGCGGTCTGCAGCGTGTCGGTGACGACGATCGTGCGCACGCCGCCCTGCACGGTGTAGAGCAGCACCATCAGCAGCACCACCGCGGCGGCCAGCCAGAAGGGCACGCCGAAGTCCGCCAGCACCATGTCGTGCAGGATGCGCACCACCAGGTACAGCCGCGCCGTGGCGCCCAGCGTGCGCGAGCCGATGAAGAACACCGCCGCCGTGCGGTGCGACACCGGCCCCAGGCGCTGCTCGAACCAGCCGTAGATCGACACCAGCCCGTGCCGGTAGTACAGCGGCAGCAGCACGAAGGCGATCAGCACGTAGCCCGCGACATGGCCGAGCACGATCTGCAGGTAGCTGAACTGCGTCAGGCCCACGGCGCCGGGCACGCTGACGAAGGTCACGCCCGACAACGAGGTGCCGATCATCCCGAAGGCCACCAGCGGCCAGGCGCTGGAGCGGCTGCCGATGAAGAAGGCCGCGTCGTCGGCGCGGCGCGACGTCCACCACGCCACCGCCAGCAGCAGCGCGAAGTAGCCGAGCACGAAGCCCAGCAGCAGACCGGCGTTCATGCGCTCGGGTTGCTCATGCGGCTAGATCAGCAGGCCGATCAGCGCCATCAGCACCGACAGCACGATCGAGCTCGCCAGCGGCACGTGCCAGACCCGGCCGCGCAGCTTGAAGCGGAAGTCGCCCGGCAGGCGGCCGAGGCCGATCTTCGTCATCCAGCCGTGCAGGAAGTTGAACACCAGCGTGGCGAGCAGGAAGACGAGGATCCAGCGCATGGGTCGGTGCCCGGCCTAGAGCCTGTGGCTGCGGTCGCCCACGGCAAAGCCCATCGGCCCCGCCGCGCCGAACTGCAGGCCGCGGCCCAGCATCAGCACCTTGAAGAGCTCGCCCATCTCGTGCTCGTTCACCAGCCGCGCGGCCATGGCACGCGTGGGCAGGCTGGCCTCGTGCAGCAGCCCCGCGAAGCCGGCGTTGTAGAGAAAGCGCGCCTGGCTGGTGTAGCCCAGCACGTCGAGGCCGGCGTCCTGCGCCGCCAGCGCCACGGCGCTGAAGTTCACGTGCGCGGTGATGTCCTTCAGGCCCACGTCGGCCAGCGGGTCTGCATCGGCCACGTGGCCGCGGTGGCACATCAGCGTGCCACCGGTGCGCTGCGGGTGGTAGTACTCGGCCTCGGGGAAGCCGTAGTCGATGAAGAAGGCCGCGCCGCAGGCCAGCCGCTCGGCCAGGCCGTGCACGAAGGCCTCGGCCTGCGGGTGGATCTCCACCACCGTGTCGGGCACGAAGGCGCCGTCGTGCGGCGGTTTCAGCGCCGTGGGGCGGTCGGCCCAGACAAAGCCATCGCCCGCCCAGGCCACGCCACGTTCGTGCCAGGCCTCGCCGTCGAAGCGCAGCAGCGTCACCGGCATCGCGTCCAGCACCTCGTTGCCCACGACCACCGCGTTCATCGCATCGGGCCAGGCGTCGAGCCACTCCACGCGGTCGGCCCAAGGCGCGAGCGTGGCCCGCTGCCGCTCGCGCAGCGCCGCCGACAGCTCGACGATGGCGTAGCGGCGCACGCGGTCACCCAACGCGCCCAGCAGCTGCGCCGCGAGCGCCCCACTGCCGGCGCCGAACTCGATGACGGTGTCGGCGCCGGCGGCGTCCAGCGCCTCCTCCACCGGCCGCGCCAGCGTGGCGCCGAACAGCGGCGACATCTCGGGCGCGGTGACGAAGTCGCTGCCCGACTGCGGCATGAGGCCGAACACCGGCGCGCCGCGGCTGTAGTAGCCCAGGCCCGGCTCGTACAGCGCCATCGCCATGTAGCGGTCGAAGGGCAGCCAGCCGCCGGCGGCCCGCACCGCGTCGGCGATGCGGGTCTTCAAGGGCCCCGGCCCCTCGGCGGAAGGGGGCCCCGATACACTCTGCGGCCCTCTTGAAGCCCCGCTGGATGAACCCATCCGCGGCATTGTAGGAACCCATGTCTTCCCGACCCGCCCGACCCGTGGCCCTGGTCACCGGCAGCGCGCAGCGCATCGGCCGCGCCATCGCGCTGGAGCTCGCCGCGCACGGCTGGGACGTGGCCGTGCACTACCGCCAGTCGGCCGCCTCGGCCGCGCAGACCGTGGCCGCGCTGCGCGAGGCCGGCGCGCGGGCCGAGGCCTTTGCCGCCGACCTCGCCGACGAGGCCGCCTGCGAGGCGCTGGTGCCGGCGGTGGCGCAGGCCTTCGGCCGCATCGACGCGGTGGTGAACAACGCCTCGGCCTTCGAGCTGGACACCGTCGAGAGCTTCTCGATGGCCGTGATGGACCGCATGTGGCGCGCCAACACCGCGCCGCCGATCCTGCTGGCCCGCGCGCTGCACCGCGCGCTGCCGCCCGAGGGCCGCGGCGCCGTCATCAACCTGCTCGACCAGAAGCTCTGGAATCCCAACCCCGACTACCTGAGCTACACGCTCAGCAAGGCCGCGCTCGAAGCCGCCAACACGATGCTGGCGCAGGCGCTGGCGCCGCGTGTGCGCGTGTGCGGCGTGGCCCCGGGCGTGACGCTGCACTCGGGCAGCATGAACGACGCCGAGTTCGAGGCCTCGCACCGCATGACGCCGCTGGGCCGCAGCTCCACCCCCGACGACATCGCCCGCGCGGTGCGCTTCCTGCTCGAAAGCCCGGCCGTCACCGGCACGACGCTGCTCGTCGACGGCGGCCAGCACCTGCAGCCGCAGGCGCGCGACGTCATGTTCCTGGCCCGCGAGGGCCCCGCGAAAGCTCCCTGATGCCGACCCTGCTCATCGACCCCCGGCTGGCCGACTGCCGCCGCCTCTACCTGCGCGACTACGAGCTGCACGTGCACATCGGCGTTCACGACTTCGAGAAACAGGGCGCGCAGCGCATCAAGGTCAACGTCGACCTCTACGTGCCGCTGGCGCAGAGCACGCCGACGCAGGACGATCTCGACGAGGTGCTGGACTACGACTTCATCCGCCGCGAGATCCTGGCGCGTGTGGCCCAGGGCCACATCCAGCTGCAGGAAACCCTGGCCGACGACGTGCTCGCGCGTCTGCTGGCCCACCCCAAGGTGCGCGCCGCCCGCGTGGCCACCGAAAAGCCCGACGTCTACCCCGACTGCGATGCGGTGGGCTGCGAGGTCTTCAAGATCAAGGACACGGCATGAACGACAGGATCGACACCACGCTGCTGGCGCAGCCCCCGGCCCACGACGGCCGCAAGGCGCGCTTCGAGGCCAACAAGCTGAGCAAGCGGCTTCACCGCCAGGTCGGCCAGGCCATCGCCGACTTCAACATGATCGAAACCGGCGACAAGGTGATGGTGTGCCTGTCGGGTGGCAAGGACAGCTACGCCATGCTCGACGTGCTGCTGAGCCTGCGCCAGCGCGCGCCGGTGCCTTTCGACATCGTCGCCGTCAACCTCGACCAGAAGCAGCCGGGCTTTCCGGCGCACGTGCTGCCCGAGTACCTGACGCAGCTCGGCGTGCCCTTCCACATCGAGACGCAGGACACCTACTCGGTGGTGAAGAAGCTCATCCCCGAGGGGCAGACGATGTGCAGCCTGTGCTCGCGGCTGCGCCGCGGCATCCTGTACCGCGTGGCCGGCGAGCTGGGTGCCACCAAGATCGCGCTCGGCCACCACCGCGACGACATGGTGGTGACGCTCTTGATGAACATGTTCTTCGGCAGCCGCATGAAGGGCATGCCGCCCAAGCTGGTGAGCGACGACGGCAAGAACGTCGTCATCCGTCCGCTGGCCTACGTGGCCGAGACCGACCTGGAAGCCTGGGCCGAGCACCGGCAGTTCCCGATCATCCCGTGCACGCTGTGCGGCAGCCAGAGCAACCTGCAGCGTGTGCAGGTGAAGGCCATGATCCGCGAGTGGGAGAAGAAGTACCCCGGCCGCATCGACAACATGCTCACCGCGATGGGTAACGTGGTGCCCAGCCACCTGATGGACCGGAACTTGTTCCCCTTCTCGACGATCCGAGCGGAAGGGCGCCCGGTGGCCGACGGCGACATCGCCTTCGACGACGAGCCCTGCGCGCCCTCACCCACCCCTGCCGGCGAGGCGGGGGCCATCGATGGCCAGGCCGTGCGCTGGCACCGGGCCGCACCCGGTGAAGGCGCCACATGACGGAGAACCGAGCGATGAACCTGCTGCGCACCCTCACGCTGCCGCTGGCCCTGGCGGGCTCGCTGCTGATGGCCGGCTGTGCCGGCATGAACACGCTCACCGCCGATGTCTCCAGCTTCGGCGAGTGGCCTGCCGACCGCAAGGCCGGCACCTACGCCTTCGAGCGGCTGCCGTCGCAGCAGGCGCGCGCCGCCGAGACCGAGCTGCTCGAAGCCGCCGCCCGCCCGGCGTTGGCCAAGGCCGGCTTCGTGGCCGTCGCCCAAGGCCAGACGCCCGACGTGCTGGTGCAGGTGGGCACCCGTGTCGGCCGCACCGAGGCGCCCTGGGCCGATCCGTTCTGGTGGCGCGGCGGCTTCGGCTACTGGCGGCCCAACCCCTGGGTCGGGCCGCGCTGGGGCCTGAGTGCGCAGTTCGACATGAACGCCCGCTTCGAGCGCGAACTGGCCCTGCTGCTGCGCGACCGTGCCAGCGGCAAGCCGCTGTTCGAGGCCCGCGCCAGCCACGAAAGTGCCAGCGTGTCGGCCAGCACCAGCACCTTGACGGCGATGTTCGACGCCGCGCTGGCCGACTTCCCGAAGCTCGGGCTGAACCCGCGCCGGGTGACGGTGACGATTCCCGTTCAGCCGGCCGCGCCGGCCCCGCCGGCCCGCTGAGGCCGGGCGCAGGCTCGCTCAGCCCGCCGGGTTCGGCGCCGCGCGCTCGCGCGGCAGCCGGCCGCGCTGCTCGTAGTCGGGCGGCACCCTCATCAGCGCCGCGTCGGGCTCGCCGCGCTTCACGGCCTTCAGGCGGTAGGTCTCCTCGCCCTGGCGCGGATCGAAGTCGCGGCTCATCACGGTGAGCATCAGCTCCGGCGAGGTCCAGACCTCGCGCACCGTCTGGATGGGCTTTTCGTTGCCCAGCTTGCCGGCCTCGATGACCCAGGTCGTGCGCTCGCCGTTCACGCGCAGGCCCTCGA
>Ga0068877_10002984_pt1 | contig 13565 bp, 9 predicted proteins | sample NOAtaG_FD_66437 | JGI IMG/M metagenome (GOLD analysis project Ga0068877, IMG submission 66437) | Freshwater lake microbial communities from Lake Erie, under a cyanobacterial bloom - NOAA_Erie_Diel6S_1000h metaG | ecosystem: Environmental > Aquatic > Freshwater > Lake | place: USA: Ohio, Lake... | reverse complement strand
TCCTGCACGGCAAGTTCGCCGAGAGCGAACAGCACGTCGGCCGCTTCCTCCACGAGGCCCATCTGCAGCGGGCCATCCCGCACCCCGGCATCGTCAGCGTGATCGACTTCGGCCGCGACGAGCACGGCCTCTGGTTCATCGTGCTCGAGCGCCTGCAAGGCGAAGACCTCGGGGCGCGGCTCGAGCGCGGCGCGCTGCCGAGCGAAGACGTCGTCGAGATCGGCCATCAGCTCCTCTCCGTGCTCGCGGCCGCGCACGAGCACGGTGTGGTGCACCGCGACGTGAAGCCCGAGAACATCTTCCTCGCGCGCAGCGAGGAGGGCGTGCTCCGGGTGAAGCTCCTCGACTTCGGGATCGCGAAGGCCACCGGGCCGGTCGCGCTCGAGGGCGCGGTGAGCACGCTCGACGGCGTGAAGCTCGGGACGCCGCACTACATGAGCCCGGAGCAGTGGCGGGGTGCGCCGCCGAGCGCGCGCTCCGACGTGTGGGCGGCGGGCGCGGTGCTGTTCACCGCGGTGATGGGCGTGCCGCCCTTCGACGCCGACGATCTCGGCGTGCTGAGCGAGCTGATCACCCGGCGCGCCGCCCCCTCGCTCGCACGGCTCCGCCCCGAGATCGGACCGGCCTTCGTCGACACCATCGACCTCGCGCTCTCGACCGACGCCGACAAGCGCTTCGCCGACTGCCGCGCGATGGCGGCCGCGCTGCACACCGGCGGCGTGCGGGTCGAGGAGCTGGACTACTGAGGCGCGGCCCAGTGGGCACGCAGCGCGAGGAGGATGCCCTCCTCGCTCGGCGCGACGGCATCGGAATGGGCGATCCGCCCGAGCACCGCGAGCACCAGCGCACGCACCTCGGGCCGCTCGATGGCGAGGCCGGCGCGGCGCACGTCCTGATCCGTGCGAAGCGACTGCGCCGAATCGCTCACCGCCGACCAGAGCAGCCCGGCGCCGCCGAGCTCCTCGCCGATGCGGTTCACGGCCTCTTCCTCGGCCTCGGAGAAATCACCGTCCGCGCGGACGAGCAGGCGCACGAGGCCGCCGAGGGCGAGGCGCTCGGACGCAGACAGATCGCTCATCTTCATGGGCGGAGAGGATACCCGATCATCGGCGTCGAGCGCGCGGATCGAGCCAGTCCCGCAGCTGGTCGCCGCCCGCCTGGAAGCCGACGACGGTGAGCACGATGGCGAGCCCCGGCACGAGCGCGACGTGGGGAAAGCGCAGGAGCAGGCCTGCGCCTTGATCGAGCAGCGCCCCCCAGCTCGGCGCGGTGCCCGGGCCGAGGCCGAGGAACGAGAGCGAGGCCTCGGCGACGACCGCGCCGCCGAGCGCCTGCGTGGCCTGCACGACGATGGGACCGAGCGTGTTGGGCAGCACGTGGCGGGTGACGATGCGGTGCTCGGGCACCCCGAGCGCGCGCACCGCGACGAGCAGCTCGCGTCCCTTCAGCGCGAGCGTCTCGGCCCGCGACAGCCGCATGAAGAGCACCCAGCCGCCGAGCGACATCGCGAGGGCGACGTGCCCGATGCCCGGCCGCTCCACCAGCGAGATCACGAACGCCGAGAGGAGGATCGAAGGGAACGACTGCACGAGATCGCCGAGCGCGGAGATCGCCCCATCGAGGCGCCCCCCGACGTAGCCCGCGAGCGTCCCGAGCAGCACCCCGACGAGCACCGAGGCCCCGACCGACAGGAAGGCGACGAGCGCGCTCGTGCGCGCTCCGGAGAGCATCACCGAGAGGATGTCGACGCCGTTCTCGGCCGAGCCGAGCCAGTGCGCGGACGAGGGCGGCTCGAGCTCGTGGCCGAGATCGATCGCATCGGGGGCGCAGGGCGCGACGAGCGGACCGACCAGCGCGGCGGCGAGGAAGAGCAGCGGCAGCGCGGCGGCGAGGCGGCTCATGCAGCGCGCGTCCGCGGGTCGACGGCGGTGAGCACGAGATCCCCGAGCAGGTTGGCCAGGACGTAGGTGAGCGCCACGACGAGCGTCGCGCCCTGCACCACCGGGATGTCGCGCGCCCCGAACGCCTCGACGAGCACGGTGCCGAGCCCGGGCCGCTCGAAGAGGCGCTCGACGATCACCGAGCCTCCGAGCAGCGCACCGAGCTGCGCGGTGCCGAGCGTGACGAGCGGCAACGCTGCGTTGGGGAGCGCGTGCCGGAACGCCGCCCCGAGCTCGGAGAGCCCACGCGCGCGCGCGGCGGTCACGTAGGGCTCGGACAGCTTCTCGAGCATCTGGGCGCGGGTCTGACGGGTGAGGCCAGCCGCGAGGCCGAGGCCGATCGTGCCGGCGGGCAGGACCAGGCCGAGCAGGCCCGCCTCCTCGTCGCCCGGCATCGGCAGCACCCGCAAGAGGACGGCGAAGACGAGAATCCCCAGCGGTCCGAGCACGATCGCCGGCACCGCGCTGCCGAGCGCCGCGACCGCGCGCGCGAGCGCGTCCCACCGCCGGCCGGCGCGGCGACGCGCCCCGAGCGCCCCGAGCGTGCCGAGCGGGACCGCGAGGGCCCACGCGAGCACGAGCGCGGTGCCCGCGAGCACGAGGGTGTGCGGGTAGGCCTCGACGAGCTCGGCGGCCACGGTCCGATCGGGATCACGGAAGGTTCGCCCGAGCGAACCGTCGAGCACCGAACCGAGAAACGCGGCGTACTGCGCGGCGAGCGGACGATCGAGGAGCAGGCTCGCGCGCAGGGCATCGCGCTCCTCGGGCGAGGCGGCCTCGCCGAGGATCGCGGTGGCCGGATCGCCCGGCACCGCGCGCACCACGAAGAAGACCAGCGTGACCGCGGCCCACACCGTCACGAGCGCGCGCGCGAGGCGAAGGCCGATCTGCCTCGGCAACGCGGCGCCTCAGTCGGGCAGGCGGAAGACCAGGCTCGGCGCCGCCGCGCCGGTCGGGGCGACCGCGCCGACGAGGGACAGGATCCGCATGGTCTCGGTCTCTTCGTCGGCCTCGACGATGAGCGGGCACGGCGCGGCGCCGCAGACCGGACGCATCGCGAGCGAGATGTGGTTCTCCGCCGCCGACGCCTCCTGGAAGCGGAACGAGAAGGCGCCCTCGGTGGCGGGATCGGGCGGGATGACCTCCTCGCCGCCCGACGGAGCGCGCACGCCCTCGAGCATCGCCGGTCCGGCGCTCGGCACGCCGGCGTCGGGCGCGTTCACCTGGAAGAAGCGGATCACCATCCCGTTGCCGCGGGTGAACAGCGTCATCTCCAGCTCGCCGCCCTCGGCGATCACCGAGGGCCGCCCGCCGCAGTCGACGTACATGCCCGCGCGGCACTGCTCGTAGACCTCCTGCCAGTTCGCGGTGAAGTCGCTCCACGGGCGCGGCGGCGTGAAGGTCACGTCGTCCCCCGCCCCGACCACGCGCGGGGCCGTGAGGTTCATCCAGCCCGTCGTCGTCGGGCTCGGTGCGTTCGGCGGACGCACCGCGAACGAGACGTTGCGGTAGCCCGCGTCGATCGCCGCCTGCAGCACCCGCACCGTGGTCCCGTAGGGCACCGCGCCGTGCACGGTGAGCGCGAGCGCCGAGCGCGAGGGGGCCTCGCGGATCCGGTCGCGGAGCCCGGTGAGCGCGTCGCCGCTCAGCGCCGAGGCCGGCAATCGCCCTCCGCGCTCGAGCTCGACCACGTGCACGCCCTCCATCCGCACGAGATCCTGGTTCACGTCGATGTGCAGCGCGTTCGAGGGATCGCCGGTCTCCGAGCGGGCCGAGATGGCGAGCTCGAGCGGGCCGACCAGGACGCTCGTGTCGAGCTCGGGCGCCGGCGGAGGCTCGTCACAGGCGGAGAGCAGCGAGAGCGAGAGGAGCGGAAGGACGGCGGTGCGCATGGGCGGCCGAGCATAGTCGGCCCATGGGCCGCACCACAACGCCCGGACGCAACCGGCCACGCACCGGGGCGCGAACGAGCGCGAGGCCGCTCGGCCCGCGCGCGTTCCCCTCCGCGGCGTCAGGCCGCGGGCAACGAGGCGCCGAGGCGCGCGGCGATGGCGCCCGCGACCCGCATGCCGTCGAGCGCGGCGCTGACGATGCCGCCCGCCCAGCCAGCGCCCTCGCCGGTGGGATAGAGGCCCTCGCAGGCCGGGCTGTCGAGCCGCTCGCGGTCGCGCAGCACCTGCAGCGGCGCGCTGGTGCGCGACTCGGTCGCGACCAGCACCGCCTCGCGGGAGCCGTAGCCGGGCATCGCCCGCTCGAAGGCGCGGAGCGCGGCGCGCAGACGCTCCGCGAGCGGCAGGCCCGAGGCGGCGAGCACCTCGCGGAGATCGCCCGCGGCGAGGCCGGGCAGGTAGCTCGAGTCGGGCACGTCGCTCGAGCCGCGGCCGGCGATGAGATCGCTCGCCCGCATCGCTGGCGCGACGAGCGCGCCGCCGCCGGCCTGCCAGCTCGCCGCCTCGACCGCGCGCTGCAGCGCGACGCCGCCGAGCGGTCCGGAGAAGCCCGCGCGCTCCCAGTCCGCAGGCTCGATCTGCACGACGAGGCCAGAGTTGGCGTGGGGCGAGTCGCGCCGAGAGAGGCTCATGCCGTTCACCACGAGGCCGCCCGCCTCGGTGCTCGCCGGCACGATCCAGCCGCCTGGGCACATGCAGAACGAGAAGACGCCGCGCTCGTCCACCGTGCGCGCGACGCGGTAGGCCGCGTTGGGCAGGCGCGGATGATCGGCGTGCGCCCCGTACTGGATGCGGTTCACGAGGGACTGTGGGTGCTCGATCCGCACCCCGAGCGCGAAGCCCTTGGGCTCGATGGGGATGCCCTTCTGCACCAGCAACTCGAAGACGTCGCGGGCCGAGTGGCCGGTCGCGAGCACGACGTGATCGGCGCGCAGCGTCTGGCCGGCCGCGGTGAGCACGCCGCGGACCCGGCCGCGCTCGATGAGCAGGTCGACGACCTTCGTGCCGAAGGAGAACGGCACGCCCGCGGCGATCAAGCGCTCGCGCATCGACGAGATGACCCGCGGCAGCTTGTTGCTGCCGATGTGCGGGCGCGCATCGACGAGGATCGCCTCGGGCGCGCCGTGCAGCGCGAGCGTCTCGATCACGTCGCGGACCGGCCCGCGCTTGTGGGCACGGGTGTAGAGCTTGCCGTCGCTGTACGTGCCCGCGCCGCCCTCGCCGAAGCAGTAGTTGCTGTCGGCATCGACGCGTCCGGCCTTGTTCAGCGCGGCGAGATCGTGCCGGCGCGGCTGCACCGTCTTGCCGCGATCGACGACGTGCGCCGCGATGCCGCAGCGGGCGAGCTGGTAGGCGCAGAAGAGCCCGGCCGGTCCGTCGCCGACGACGACGACCTGCGGCGCGCCGAGGCCCTGCCGGGGCAGCGGCTCGCCCAGCGCGCCGCGCTCCGCGCCGAGGCCGACGAGCCAGTGGAAGACCACCCGGCCGCGCCGAGCGTCGATGGAGCGCTTGAGCGGCAGGACCGCGCCGAACGACTCGGACGAGGTGCCGAGCGCGCGCGCGGCCCGACGACGGAGGGACTCGGGATCGTCCGGCTCGTCGAGCCCGAGGGTGAGCTCGAGCTCCTTCGGCGCGCCCTTCATCGCTCGGAGTTGCGGCGGCGGTGGAAGCGCCCCTCGAGGCTGCGGACCTCGCGGTAGCATCGCTCGAAGAGGGCCGGCGAGCGCTCGATCGCCGCGTTCGACTCCTCGATCGCGGCCTCGATGCGCGCCGCGGCGTCGACCTCGAGCGGCCGATCACCGCCCTCGGTCGCGCGGAGCAGCTCCTCGCGGGCCGCCGCGTGACGCTCTTCGGCCTCGAGCAGCATGGTGTGGGCCTCGACGCAGGCGTCGCGGGCGTGGACCACGTCGGGGGTGACGAGCGTGAGCCCCTCGAGCGCCTCGACGAGCGGACGGCGGACCTCGGGCGGCTGCTCCTGATCGATCCGCTCGTAGCGATCGAAGAAGAGCATCGCCTCGTTGCGGACCCGGTCGTCACCGCAGGCCGACAGGGCGAGGGTGAGCGACAAGGAGACGGAGAGGCGCACGGTCGGGGGGCGTGACACGGCGACGAGCCTACGGGGCGCGGCCCTTCGAGCAACCGACAAACCGCGCGCGTGCTGCGCTACGCTCCGAGGTCGATGCGCCGCCTCGCCCTCGCCGCCCTGCTCACCACCGCCTGCGGAACCAGCACGCCCGAACCCGAGCGCTCGGGCGAGACGCTCTTCACGGGCGCCGGCGGCGAGCGACCGGCAGCGAGCGCGCCCGCGCCGCTCTCCACCGGCCCGGCGCCCTTGCCGGTGCCGCGGACGCCGGTGGCGCGGGGCGCGATGTCCCCCGCGCTGCAGGACCTCTGGACCCACGTCGAGGAGCTGCTGGCCCAGGCGCCCCCTGCGGCCCCTGAAGGGGCGGAGGTCGACGGCTGGGTCCGCGACACGTTCACGCCGTGGATGCAGACGCGGGTCGCCGAGATGGAAGCGACGGGCCACCGGCTCGAAGGGCTCGCGGAGGCGCCGGCGTACGAGCAGGCGATCGGGGCCGCGCTCTTCGGATCGGTCGTGGAGGACTTCGTCGCGGACGTGCGCGGGGCGCCGGTGCCCCCGGAGGTCGCCGCCGACCCGGAGCTGCTCGCGGTCTACCGCCGGAGCCTCGACGGGATGCTCGGCGGGGCCGCGGAGCAGGCCGCGGTGGCCTTCGAGCTCTGCGCGACGAAGCTCGATCAGCACCGCGATCCGGCCTGGGGCGAGTGGCGGGCGTTCTGCTTCGAGCGCGCCGAGGGCCTCGCCGCGGTCTACGGCGATGCGTCGGCGGAGGACGGAGGCGACGATTGAGCTTCGGCGCCGGCCTCACCGCCATCTCCACCGGCGAGCTCCGCGCGCTGCTGCGCGCGCTGCACCGCGGGACGCTCCGCTGTCCGGTCAGCCACCCCGAGCTCCTGCGCGCCGGCCTGCCCGCCCTGGTGGATCGGGTCGGCTTCCTGCAAGGCCTGGACGAGGCCGCGACCCGGGCCGTGCTCGGCGCGGTGATCGCCGAGCGCCGCGCGGCCGAGCGCCGGAGGTCCTGAGGTGGGGCGCAAGGTCGGCGCGGCTCCCTACCGCGGCGGAGGCGGCGCCGCGGGCGGCCCGAAGGCCGAGCAGGACGGGCTCGTCGACGACGTGGTCCGGCAGTTCAGCGACCCCTTCGCCTTCTACCGGGAGCTCGTGCAGAACGCGATCGACGCGGGCGCGGGGCGGATCGCGGTGCGCATCGTGCACGACGACGCGGAGGGCCTCACGAAGATCGCGGTCGAGGACGACGGCTCGGGCATGACCGAGGAGGTGCTCACGAACGACCTCACGGTCCTCTTCAAGAGCACGAAGGAGCAGCGGGACGACGCGATCGGCAAGTTCGGCATCGGCTTCGTGTCGGTGCTCGCGATCGAGCCGCTCCTCGTCGCCGTCGACACGAGCACCGGGGACGGAGTGCGGCACCGCCTCGAGCTGCACCCCGACCACACCTGGGACCTGCTCCGCTCCGAGGGCGAAGGCCGAGGCACGACGGTGACCCTCACGGTGCGGGTCGACGCGTTCGCTGCCTTCGTCAACCGCTCGCGCGCTGCGCTCGAGCGCTGGTGCCGCCATGCACGGGTCCCGGTCACCTTCGCCGTGCACGGCGGCGGCGGCGCGGACGGCGAGCCCGAGCGCATCGACCGGCCGCTCGCGCTCGACGACGTCCTGCTCGAGGTCGCGGCGCGCTCCGAGGACGGACGCACCGAGCTCGTCGTCGGGCTGCCGCGCGGCGGCGCGCGCGGAGCCTTCTACAACCGCGGCCTCTTGCTCTTCGAGAGCCGGCAGGCGCTGCCCCGCCTCGGCGGGATCTCGTTCAAGGTGATGGACGGTCGGCTCGAGCACACGCTGTCGCGCGACGACGTGCGGCGCGACGCGCACTTCGCCGACGTCCTCGAGCGGGTCGAGCGCACGGTGCACGGCCCGCTCACCGCGCTCTTGCACCAGCGCTCGGCCGGGCTCTCGAGCGACGCGTTCGCCACGCTCCTCGAGGCAGCCTGCGTGGCCGAGCTCCGCCTCGATCCGCGCGCGCTCGAGGTGCCGCTGGCCCACCCGATCGGCGCCCGCCGCAGCCTGCCCCTCGCGGCGCTGCCGGTGCTGCGCTGCGGGCCCTGCGACCCGGAGCTCGGCGAGGCGCTCGCCGCCCGGAGCCTGCCCGTCGTCGCGTTCGATGCGCTCGCGCACCGGGCGAGCCTCGTCGAGCTCGGTCGGCTCGGCGGCCGGGAGGCGAGCGCAGCGGACGCGCTCGACACGCTGGTCGTGCCGGCCGACGATCCGCTCGCTGCCCTCGCGCCGCTGCTCTCGACGCTCGCCGCGGCCGCGCTGCGCAAGCCCTCCGCGATCGCGTTCGCCCGGGTGATCGGCCGGGGCGCGGGGCGTCTCGGGCTCGGGCTCGCGCTCGACGGTCCGGCGCTGCTCGCCCCGGGAGAGCTCGACGCCGATCCCTTCCGCCTCGCCTTCCGGCCGCCGCTCGTGCTGAACGTCGGCCATCCGGTGGCGCGGGCCGCGCGGGCCGCGCACGGCCGGGGGGCCGCCCCCGCCGTGCTCGCCGCCGCCTTGGTCCGCGCGCTGCTCGCCGAGCGGGGCGCGATCGCCCGCGGGGCCGGGGCGCTCACCGAGGCGGCGCTGCGGATCGTGACGGAGGGTCCATGAGCCGCGAGGGCGTGCGCGTGCGCGGGGGGCGGCTGCGGGTCGACGCGGCGCGCGCGGTCGCGAAGCTGCGGGACTACCAGCTGCCCGATCCGATCGCGTGGGCCCACGAGGTGGTGCGCGCGGCGGTGCTGCTCGGCGCACGAGAGCTCTTCGTCGAGGCCGATGCCGACGACGTGTGGCTCGGATGGAGCGGCCCGCGGCTGCCGGAGGACGATCTCGTCCGGCTCTTCGACGATCTCGTGACCGGCGGCCGGGAGCGGCGCGCCCAGCGCCTGCTCGCGACCGGCGTGAACACCGCGCTCGCGCTCCGGCCGCGCTTCGTGGACGTGTGGTCGCTCGGCGAGCGACCGGCCCGCGTGCGCTACGCGCCGCACCTGCTCCAGCTCAGCGAGGAGGGCCACGCCGAGGGCCTCCGGGGGCTCACGATCGAGCATGCGCCCCGCCCCGAGGGCCTCGCCGCGATCGCCGAAGGCGGCCTCGTGCACATGCGCCGCCCGATCGATGGCGGCGTGGTCCTGCGCTTTCTGACCGCCCGCACGCCCCCCGAGCTCGAGGCGCTCGTCGCGGCGTGCCGGGACCTCCGCGTCCCGCTGCACGCGCGGCCTCGCCCGCTGCCGGGACCGCCGCCGCTGCTGCGGGTCGAGGCGCCGGCGGGCGCCGGCCTTCGCGGGCATGCCGAGCTGGTGCGGCCCGAGCACACCGAGGGCCCGGGCCTGCTCGTCTGGTGCGAGCTCGGGGTCGCGCTCGCCGCCGAGCCCCTCGCGCTGCCGAAGAACGAGGGCGCTCGGCTGCCGCTGCGCGTGACCCTCGACCACGACCGGCTGCCAGCGAACGCGGCGCGCTCGGCGGTGCGCGACGAGCCGCTCGTCGAGGAGGGCCGCCGCCTCGCGACCGAGCTCGTCGAGGCGCTCGTCCGTGCACTGCCCGACGCGCTCGCGCAGGCCGAGGCCGATCCGGGACGCCACTTCGCGCTGCGTGCGGCCGCCCTCGCGCTCCTCGTCGGCGGCGGCGCGGGGCCCTCCGCAGTGGCGCTCGACGGGCTTCCCTCGTGGGTACGGCCGCTGGCGGATGCGCCGCTTCTCCGCGACGCGCTCGGCCGGCACCGAACGCTGCGGGCCCTCGCCGCAGGTGGCATGACGCGGGTGCATCGGGGCCTCACGCCGGTCCGCGACACGCTCGCGCCCTGGATCGGCGACGTGCCGTGGATCCCGGTGGGCGATTCGGCCTACCGGCTCTTCGGCGACGCGCCGCCCGAGGACGCGGCCGCGCTCGTGGCGAGCGCCGAAGAGCGGATGCGAGCCCGCACGAAGTTCCTCGAGCGTCCGGAGCTCGATCCCCACTTCGTGTCGGATGAACACGATCTCGTCATCGCCCGCTTCGAGCGGAGCCGCGAGGCACCCGAGGGGAGCTGGTGCGAGGGCGCAGCGCTCGACGTTCCCGGCCTCGAAGGGCAGCTCGCGCTCCGGCCGCTCGACCGCGTAGGCCCGGACGGGCTGGCGCACGCCGAGATCACGCTGCTCGTGCTGCGGCGGCCGATCCAGGAGCTGCGGGTGCGCTCGGAGCTCCCTCTTCGAGCGATCGTCACGGCGGGGACGCTCGTCGCGACCCCGGGCTACGACGGCGTCGTCGCAGGGGACGCGGTGGACGCGGTGGTGCGGGCGGTCATGACGGCGGCGGTGCGCGCCGGCGAGGCGCTCGCGAGCGCGCTCGCGGGCGGTGCGGGACGCAGCGAAGGAGGAGGCGTGAGCGCCGCGCTCGGCCCGCGCGCAGCCACCGAGGAGCGAGCGATGGTGGAGACGCTCGTCCGCGCGACGATGCGCCTGGCGCTGCGCATGGGCCACGAGCGGGGCGGGAGCACCGAGGTGCTTCGCTCGCTCACCGTGCGGCCCTCGCCGCTGCTCGACGCGCCGGCGTTCCGGTCCTTCGGAGGCGAGGCGCTGACGCTCGCCGCACTGAAGGAGCTCGCGCCGAGCGCGCGCGTCTTCGGCGTGGTCGCGCCGGACGCGGCCTTCGCAGACGTCGCCCAGCCTCCGGTCCTGTCGCGGCCCATCCTCCGGCTCTCGGAGCCCGACGCCGAGGCGCTGCCGCTGCTCGTCGGGAGCCGCTCGGAGGGTCCTGCGCGGCGCCGGGGCGGCGTCCCGCTGCGGCTCGACACGCCGGTCCACGTCGTGCGCTACGAGGGGAGCGTGGATCCCGCCACGCGGAGGGGCCTGCTCCGCGCGGCGCTCAGCGGCTGCGGGACCGAGCTCGCGTTCGCCGAGCCGGGCTTGCTCGCGCTGCTCGGAGCGAGGCGGGAGCGGAACCGGGGCGCGGAGCTCGTGCTCCACCACGCAGGACGCTCGCTCGGGCCTCCGATCCCGTGGCCGAGCGCGCCGGCCGGCCTCGTCCTCGCGGTCGACGACGACGCGCTCGTGCCCCGCGCGGGCGGGACCGGACTCGCGGACCCGGCGCGCCTCGAAGCGCGCGCGTACGACGCCGACACCTGGCGTGCGCGGCTCGCCGCAGCGCTCGCGGCGCACCTCTGCGGCGAAGCGACGCCCGGCTTCTCGACGTCCGAAGAGCCCGCTGCGTGCCTGCTCTGGCTCGCCGAGCTCGGCGCACCGGACGACGCCGCGGCGCGCCTCGCGGAGCGGCCCCTCGTCCCGGACCTCGGCGGCCGTCTCCGCCCCTTCGCCTATTTCCGGCTCGCCGGCGCAGGCACGGCCGGGTTCGTGGCGGGCCTTCCGAGCCGCGAAGGGCTCCGCACCGAGGGCATCGAGCTGCCGGTCATGGCGCTCGAGGAGGCCGACGCGCGGCGCCTCGGGCAGCTCTTCGGCAGCCCGGTCGTCGATCGCGCTGCCGACGCCGAGGCGGCGATCGAAGCGGCGCGGCAGGAGCGGAGCTGGCAGGCGATCCTCGCGCGTCCGGTGCAGCCCGAGCGGGCGCCGGCCGAGGGCTCGGTGCGGCTGCGCGGCCCGGGCCTCGTCGGCTGGGCGCGGCCTGCCCAGCGCGGAGCGCAGTCCCTCGTCGTGCTCGCCGCCGGCCGGCGGCTCGAGGTGCGCACCGGCGACGAGGCCCCGAGAGGCCTCGACGTGTGGGTCGACGTCGGGCGCGAGCTCGTCGATGCCGAGCGCGCGACCCTGGGCGAGACGGGCACCTCGCGCGTCCAGGGCGCGCTCCGCGAAGGGCGCCGGCAGCTCCTGCTCGAGCGCCTCGCGGCGCCGCGCGCGATCGAGGAGGACGGGCCCTTCGTCGAGGTCGCGCTCGGATTCCTGAGCGAGCTCTCCGGAGGACGCTCCAAGCCGGTGCGGCGCTCCAAGCCGGTCGAGCAGGTGCTCGATGCGCTGCTCGACGCGCCGGTCTTTCCTCGGCTCGGACCGGCACCCGCCCGCACCTCGATCCGGTACGCGCTCGACGGCGAAGAGGTGCGCCTGACGCAGGGGATCGCGGAGTGGATCGCCCCTCGAGGAAAACTGCACGCGCTCGACCGGCGCGCGGTGCTCGCGTTCCCCGAGCCGCTCGAGGCCGATCGGGCCCCGTGGGTCGAGCTTGCGCGCCGGCTCGCAGGCCAACTCGGGACGCCGCGCGACGTGACGAAAGAGGCCCGGCGCCTCTTCGAGGCGCGCCGCGTGCAGGCCGACGGGCGTGGCAAGGCGGTGCTTCCGCCCTGGGTGGATCGTCGCTTCGCGGTCTCCCTCGAGCTGCTCGCGCAGCGCTCGGCGCAGGGCACGCTGCTCGGAGAGGTGCTCCCGATCGGCGAGGCCGCGCTCGTGCCGGAGGGCCCGAGTCGTCTCGTGCTCGTCGGCCGCGAAGCCCGCACGCTCCCCTTCCCGCTCGTGCCCTTCGTGATGGTCGTGGCGCGCTCGCCGTACGAAGACGAGCTCGAGGCGCCCGAGACGATGAAGCGGCTCGAAGGGGGGATGCGCGTGGTGCTCGCCGAGACGCTGCGCTGGACCGCCGACGACGTCCCGGAGGCGCACTGGCCGCCCGCGGTGCGGAGCGGCGTCCGCAAGGCCGCGCTGCTCGGCGGCCGCGCGCACCTCGACGCGATCGCCGCGGTGCCGCTCTTCCTCACCACCGCCGGGACCTACGTCTCGTACGACCGGCTGCGCGAGGAGACGAACCGCTTCGGCGCGCTCTGGGTCGTCGCGGACGAGCGCAACCGGAGGCAGCCCTTGGACCCGGCGCGCTCGGCGCTCGTGCTCCCGGACGACGAGCGGGCGCGCCTGCACGCGATCCTGCCCACCGCCGAGGCAGAGCGCGAGCTCGAGCTCGACGAGGCCCTGCGGCGGAACCTCGAGCGGCCCGAGGTCCGCTCGATCGCGCCCGGCGCACGCGAGCGAGGCTGGTCGCTCGCCGCAGCGGAGCGACCGGTGCCCGGCGGCACCGCGTGGGTGCTCCCACTGCACCCCGAGGCGGAGCACGAGCGCGGCCTGCACACCTTCCTCGGCCGGAGGCCGCTCGGCCCGGCCCCGGACGGCTGCCGATGGCCGACCTGGGCGAGCGTCTCGAGCGACGCGCTCACGCCGGATCGCGTGCACGGCGCCCCAAAACACGACGAGGCACTGCGCGCGCTGCAGGCGGAGCTGGCGGCCCACGCCGAGGCGCTGCTCCTCGCAACCCTCGGCGGAGACGGGCTGCTCTTCGCGGTCACGATCGACGCGGACCGCTCCCGGGACGCGCTCGGGGATCGCGGGATCGAGGTGCGCGGCCGGCTCGGCTGGTCGGGGGTCGGAGGGCCGGGCGAGGTGCAGATCACCGACGCGCAGCGCGGCACCGCGAGGGCGCTCGAGGCCGTGCCGCCGGGCGAGCTCGTGCCGCGCGCGGTCCCGCTGACCGGCAGCCTGCTCGTCGCCCGGACGGAGGGTGCCAGCCCGCTCCGCGACACGGAGCGCGAGGCGATCGGCCGCAAGGCCTACCTCGCGGTGCTCGAGGAGGCCGCAAAGGCCACCGACGAGGGGG
>Ga0068877_10002977_pt1 | contig 13577 bp, 12 predicted proteins | sample NOAtaG_FD_66437 | JGI IMG/M metagenome (GOLD analysis project Ga0068877, IMG submission 66437) | Freshwater lake microbial communities from Lake Erie, under a cyanobacterial bloom - NOAA_Erie_Diel6S_1000h metaG | ecosystem: Environmental > Aquatic > Freshwater > Lake | place: USA: Ohio, Lake... | reverse complement strand
AGGGCGAGGCCGTGCATGCTGATCCAGTGGCGGACGCGGACGCCGATGGCGGCGAGCTTGGCCCACTGGCGGCGGTGGTCCGGATCGGGGGACGCGTCGAGTGGCTGACTGGGAATGGGTGCGATGCGGAGCTGATCGACCCACACGCCGGTGGCGGGGGCTTCGCCCTCGGCCAAGGCGCGGTCGCGGAAGGCGGCGACGTTGAACGAAGCGACGGCGGCGATGATGGCCTGCTCAAGCGCGCGGATGTAGTCGTGCAGGCGGAAGGAGAGGAGGTTGAGATCGAGAATGGGGTAGACGACGAGCTGACCGGGGCCGTGGTAGGTGATGTCGCCGCCGCGGTCGGTCTCGGCGACGGAGACGCCGAGGCGTTGGAGTGTTTCGTGATCGGCGCGGAGGTTGGTGATGGCGGTTGCCCGGCGCGAGACGGTGATGACCGGGTCGTGCTCAACGAGCAGCAGCGTGCCGGCGTTGGTGTTGATGGTGTTGGTCGCGGCGGCGTGCTCGCGAGCGGCGAGAAGCTCTTCGAGCGTGCGGGTCTGGATGGCGTAGGCGTCGGCGTAGCTCAGGCGGCCCAGGTCGCGGACGGTGAGCGTGAAGGGTGTGTTGGTGGTTGTGTTGGTGCCGGGTGGGTTCATGACGTGTGGGCGTGCGTGCGTGAACGCTTGTGCGCGGGCGTGCTTGCCTTCACTTTGCGGTTGTGCGGTAGTTCGGCGCTCGGCTCTGGAGAGCCGAGCCACCAAAGAAGCCGGGCCACCTAGGAACGCCAGTTCACGCTGCGCCAGGCGTTCAGGCGGGCGTGGTCGGTCAGGTCGTACGTCAGCGGCGTGACGGTGACTTTGCGGTCGAAGATGGTCTGCACGTCGCTGCCGGGCTGCACGGCGTGGAACTCCATGGGTGTGCCGGCGGACCAGTAGTAGGTTTCACCGAGCGGGTTGGTGCGTTTGTCGAAGGAGTCGACCACGCCGTGGGTGTTCATGGGGCAGACGACGATCTCGGGGAGGGGCGTTTCGTGTTCGGTGATGGGGATGTTGATGTTGATGCAGGCGTGGGCCTTGAGCAGGCCGCTGGAAAGGACGCGGTCGATGACGGCGCGGGCGTGTTGTGCGGCGACGTCGTAGCGCGGGCGGCTCTTGCCGTGGTGAAGGCTGACGGCGATGGCGGGGACGCCCAGGAAGGCGGCTTCGAGCGCGGCGGCAACGGTGCCCGAGTAGAGCACGTTGATCCCGACGTTGGCGCCCATGTTCATCCCGCTGACGACGAGCTCGGGGCGCGTGCCCTCGCCGAAGCGTTCGGGCCAGAGGGCGCTGACGGCGAGCTTGACGCAGTCGGCGGGGCGCCCGTCGACGGCGGTGCCGGTCATGCTCGGGTTGACGTCGACGCTGTGCGCGACGAGGGGCTGACGGAAGGTGATGCCGTGGCCCGTGGCGGATTGCACGGTGAGGGGCGCGACGACCATGATCTCGCGTGGCGAGGCGGAGTTGGGAAAAGCGAGGCCCTGCAGGGCGTCGTGCAGGGCGATGATGCCGGGGGCGTGGATGCCGTCGTCGTTGGTCAGCAGAACGCGCATGACGGAGAGTTTAGCGTGGGGCGGCGGGAACGCGAGGAGGAGCGGCGTGGGTGTGATGGCGGGTGTGCAGACGGTTGTGTTGCGGGCTACGCTGGCGTGCCCATGTACCAGATTCTGCTGACACGCACGTACCTGCTGAGCAAGATCATGCCGCTATTGGCGGCCATCAGCTTGAGCTTGTGTACCGGGCTTGTGCTGGTGGTGTGGTCGGTGATGGGGGGGTTTCTGACAACGCTCTTGGACACGGGACGGACCTTCGCGGGCGATGTGACGATCACCTGGCCCAGCGGGATTCCGCACTATCAGCGCCTGCTGGAGATTGTGCGAAAAGACCCGAAGGTGCACGCGGCGACGCCGGTGATCGAGACGTTCGCGCTGATGCGTCTGCCCGATGACCGGGTCGAGGGCGTGCAGGTGCGGGGGATCGACGGGCCGAGTTATGCCGCGACGGTCGGGTATGACAAGGCGCTGTGGTGGCGGGCGCTCGATGCGCCGATCAAGACGGACGAGAACGGGCTTGACCCGAGGCTGAGCGGCGAGAAGGACTGGAAGCAGATCTACGACGACGGCATGAGCCTGACGAGGAGTGCGGGGCGGAACGGTCCGCGGATTCCAGCGGCCGTGGTGGGGATCGATGCTTCGGGATTCAACAAGCTCCAGGACGAGGGCTACTACGTCGCGCTGGGGCTTGTGCGGCCGACGTCGGACGGGCGGACGCAGTCGCTGCCGCGGTACTTGTTCGAGAACTCCGTCACGCTGAATCTGATTCCTTTGGATTCGCAGGGGCGGTTGCAGACGCTGGTGAGCAAGACGCTGCCGGTGGCGAACGAGTTCCGCACCGGTGTTTCGGAGATGGATCGGCGGACGGTTTTCGTGCAGTTTGAAGAGTTGCAGCGGCTGATGAAGATGGACGCGGTGCCCAAGGTGGTGCCGAAGTCTGGCGGGGCGTTCAACCCGTACGAGGGGATCGAGAAGACGGGCGACACGAAGCTGCCCGAGATTCAGACCGGCGAGCTTGCCCCGGCTCGCGCGAGCACGGTCCTGGTGAAGGCCAAGCAGGGCGTGAGCGCCGATGAGCTGCGAGCGGCGATGACGGCGGCGTACGCACAGTTCGCGCGTGAGTTCCGCGATGTGCCCAGCGAAGAGCGGCTGACCGGCGCGAACCTCATCCGCACATGGGCACAGGCCAACGCCACGCTCGTGAATCAGGTCAAGCGCGAGACCGCCTTGGTCTTGTTCCTCTTCTGGTTCATCACGCTGGTCTGCTCGGTTTTGATCCTCGCGATCTTCTGGGCCATGATCAGCGAAAAGACCAAAGACATCGGCGTATTGCGGAGCGTCGGCGCGACACGCTCGGGGATCGCGGGGCTGTGGATCGGCTACGGCTTGATCCTGGGCGTGGTGGGCAGCCTCGCGGGGCTGGCACTCGGGTACTTTGTCGTGACGAACATCAACGCGATCCACGAAGCGCTGGGGCGGTATTTCGGGTTGTATATCTGGGAGCCGCGGGTGTACCTGTTCAGCGGGATTCCTGACAAGGTCAACCCGTGGCACGCGCTGATCGTGACCAGCGCGGGGATCGGCTTTGCGGTGGTGGGTGCGATCGTGCCGGCGTTGCGGGCGGCGCTCATGCAGCCGGTGCGGGCCCTGCGGTTTGAGTGATGAACACGGAAGGGACGACGGCGAAACGGCGAAAATGAAGCTGCTCGAAGCGACCAACCTGCACAAGACGTACTACCTGGGCAAGACCAAGGTGCCGGTGCTGCGCGGGGTGAGCCTCGACGTACACCAGGGTGAGTTCGTCGCCATCCTCGGCGCCAGCGGCTCGGGCAAATCAACGCTGCTGCACCTGCTCGGCGGGCTCGACGAACCGGATTCGACAGCCGGCGGCGGCGTGAACTTCCGCGGGCTGACCCTCAGCACCTTCAGCCAGTCGGCGCTCGATCAATACCGCGCCCAGAGCGTCGGCTTCGTCTTTCAGTTCTATCACCTGCTGCCCGAACTCAACGTGCTGCAGAACGTCTGCATCGCGGCGATGGCGCGATGGACCTTCGGGTACTTCTCTCGCAAAGCCGCCATCGAAACCCGCGCACGCGAACTGCTCACGGAGTTCGGACTCGGCACGCGGCTGAAGCACAAGCCCGTGGAACTCTCGGGCGGCGAACGCCAACGCGTGGCGATCGCGCGGGCGCTGATCAACGACCCGCAGATCCTCCTCGCCGACGAGCCGACGGGGAACCTCGACCGCAAGACCGGCGAAACGATCCTCGATCTGTTGATCAAGAGCCGTCGCGGCGGGCGTTCGCTGGTGATGGTCACGCACGACGCGGAAGTCGCCAAGCGGGCCGACCGTGTGGTGAAGATCGTCGACGGGGTGATCAACAAGGCCTGATCGACGGGGTACGCACCGATCGACCGTGCGTACGCCGGTTCGTCAAAGGAGCATCAACGCTATGAGCGGGTCGAGTTTGTCAGCGCAAGTCAACACGAAAGCGGTTACAGGGCGGCGGATACTGCGGTTTACTTCCGCGTCAGACGTGCTGACCGATGCTGAGAGGCTTGCCGCGGCGGATCGGGCGGGCACGCTGAAGAGACTGGGCAACTGGTCACTGGGAACGGCCTTCAACCATCTCGCTTCGTGGATCGACTACGAGTACGACGGGTACCCGAAGGAGTTCAAAGTCCCGCCGCGGATTCTGTGCTTTGTCGCGCGGGTCTTCATGAAGAAGCGGTTTCTGTATTCGCCCATGCCGCGTGGTTGGCGGCTTCCGAAGGTCGAGGCGGGGACATTCGCAACCGAGCCGACCGAGCTCGAGGCGGGCCTCACCGCCCTGCGCAGAGCCTGGCAGCGACTTGAAAGCACGCCCTGTGCTGTGCCGCACCCGATTTTCGGCGTCTTGAAGCACGAAGAGTGGATCGCCATGCACCTGCGCCACGCGGAGCTGCACCTGGGCTATTACGACGTGCGTTGAGCGTGGCAATGATGGTGCATGAGCCCGTACCAATCAGCACAGTCCGCGGCGCGTGAATCTCACCCAGCGACCCTCGACACGATCACCGAGGCGGACTTGCCCGCGCTCGGCCGCATGTACGCGCTGGCCTTCGGCGGAGCGAGCGAGCAGAGCATCGAGTGGATCCGCAAGGGCGGTTTCCCGCGTCTGCGCGTGCTGCGTGATGCGCACGTATCGCCAGCAACGGGGAGTGATCGCGCGGGCGTCGCGGCCGTGTTGCTGCGGATCGACGCGGGGCAGTTTTATGGCGGTCGCAGCGTGCGCACACTGGGGATCGCGGGCGTCGCCGTCGCGCCGGAATCGCGCGGGCAGGGGCACGCGTACGCGATGATGCGTGAAGCGATGCTCGAAGCCCACCGCGACGGCTACGCCCTCTCGGGCTTGTACGCCTCGACGCAGAGCCTCTACCGCAAGGTCGGTTACGAGCAGGCGGGGAGCCGATTCATCGCGAGGATCCCCGTGACGACCTTCGAGCCTTCAACGCGGGAAGGTCGCGTAATCGCGCTGTCCGACGCGGAGAGCGAACAAGTCAAAGCGTGCTACAACCGATTCGCCGCCCGCTTCCACGGCATGATCGACCGCAGCGACTACCACTGGAACCGGGTCAAAGCCCATCGCGATATGGTCTTCGAAGGCTTCGGCATCAAACGCGACGACGGCACCATCGCGGGGTACGTCTACCTCGACCGCAAACGCAAGGACTCCGGTCGGCTCGATCTCGTCGTGCAGGACCTGGCCTTCGACGACGCGCCCGCGGCGTTGCGGTTGATCGGGCTGCTGCGCGACTTCGCACCCATGGCCGACGAGGTGACCATCCCGATGGGCCCGTGGCATCCGCTGCTGATGATGCTCAGTCAGCAGCGCTACAGCCTCAGCCTGAAGGACTATTGGATGATCCGGGTGATCGATGTCGAGCGGGCGCTTTCGCAGCGCGGCTATCCGCACGCGCTCGATGCCACGCTGCGCATCGACGTGAAGGACGAACTGATCGCATCGAACTCGCGGTCCTTCGTGCTGCGCGTCAAGGACGGGCGCGGCGAAGTTGCGTTGTCTCTCGCGGGCACGCCCACCAACGGCCGAGCGGGTCTTTCGCTGCCGATCAACGCGCTGGCAAGTCTGTACAGCGGGCTATGCAGCGCGACGCAGCTTCAGCTCATCGGCGCGTGCGACGGCGACGCGGAGGCGGTGAATCTCGCCGACGCTGTTTTCGCCGCCACCACGCCTTGGATGACCGACTTCTTCTGAGTGCCCGTGCGGAACTCGCGAGGTTGCCCGGCAAGTTCGGTTTCAGCGTCCGTTGGTTGAGCCCGGCGTGCACCAGAAGGCGTTCGCCTTATCGCTGTCGCGCAGGGCGAAGAAGTCTTCTCGCGGCAGGGTGACGGACGAGGCGTCGACCGCCATGCACGTGACGCTGGTGCCGTGATGCCCGGGGACGATCTCACGCGGGAAGCTGGCCCCGTCGTTGTAGGGCGGGCCGAACTCGGGCTGTTCGTTGCCGTCCCAGAGGACCACCGCATCGGGTCGGAACTGCCCGATGCGCTGCGGGATCGGGAAACGCCCGTATCCGATGACCGCGCCGTTCATGATGTAGCTGGTCATGCGTGCGGTGCCGTCGAACGGGCCGGTGTGACTCGGGCAGCGGTACACATCCGCGGATTCGACATAGCCCCACAGCGAGCCGGTCTGGCGGTCGTCCTCGGTGCAGTTGGAGGTATCAACCCCCGGGCCATAGAGCCAGCCCTTCGTGCTGGCGACGGGCCCCCAGTTCGGGAAGGGGAGGCGTTCCTTGAAATCGTTGCAGTACAGGTTGAGCGCCAGGCCCATCTGACGCATGTCGCTGAGGCACCCGGTCTGACGAGCGGCGGCGCGGGCCGAGGCAATCGCCGGCAGCAAAAGACCGATCAGCAGCGTGATGATCGCGATCACCACGAGCAGTTCGATGAGCGTGAACCCGGCCCGAACACGCCGCGGATCGGTGTTCGTGCGCGACAGACCCGACACGGTGCGAACGATCGGCTGGCTCATCTGGCGACCTCCTTGTGTGACATTCGACTCGGCTCGAACATGCTCGGGCAACGGATGCGCTCTGCCCGGATGAACTTCGTACCCGTGAAACGGCGCTCCGGGTGCGGCGGGTTCAGAGATTTGCAGATCTTTTTTGTTGGTGCTCGCTCCCCGTCGGCCCCTTTGTCACTGAACAACCCGAGCTCAAGCGGGAGAACCCGGGGCCTAACCTCGCCGATGAGCAGCGCCCAGAGTCAGCATCAGACAGGCCCGGCGAGCGTCAACGCGGCGCTCGTGGTCATCGGCGGCGGGGTCATGGGCTCCGCGATCGTCCGCTCCGCCATCAGCACCGGTGTCGTGCAGGCTTCTCGTGTCTGCGTTGTCGATCCCGACTCAAACAAGCTTGAGTATCTGCGGGCGCTGGGCGTGCAGACGCTCCACGCGCAGGGCGACAGAGTCGGCGAAGACGTGCGCTCGCTGCGTTCAACGAACGCCCAGTTCGCCGGGCCTTGCCTGGTCCTCTTCGCTGTCAAGCCCCAGCATTTCGCCTCCGCCGCGGCGATGTACGCCGACGCACTCCGCAGCGAGGACGTCATACTGAGCATCATGGCGGGGATCACCACCGCTCAGCTTCACGCGAACCTGCCCGGCAAGATCGTCCGCGCGATGCCCAACACCCCCGCCCAGATCGGGCTGGGCGTCACGGGCGTCTGCCTCGGCGCGGGCGTCAACGAAGCCGACGCACGCGACGCGATCACGCTGCTGAGCGCCTCCGGCCCTGTACTCCGCGTGATCACCGAGGACCGCATGGACGCCCTGACCGCCCTGACCGGCAGCGGGCCGGCGTACGTCTTCTACCTCACCGAAGCGCTCATTGCCGCCGCGATGAAACACGGCTTCACCAAGGATGAAGCCGACGAGCTGGTCCGCGGGACCATCCGCGGCTCGGCGGAACTGCTTTTCGCCAATCCCGCGGTGAACCCCGAGCAGCTCCGCGCCGCGGTGACCAGCAAGGGCGGGACAACCCAGGCGGCGTGCGAAACGCTCGACGCGCTGGGCGTGAAAGAGGCCTTCGAACAAGCCGTGGACGCCGGGACGCGCCGCGCGGGCGAGCTTTCGCGCGCGATCGCGACAGATCGGAATCAATAGTCGCGGCGTGAGAAGATCCACGTCGCCAGCGCGACGCAGAAGAACTCGAACATCAGCGACGTGCCGATGATCCAGGCCAGCGAGCGATCGGCCATCGCGCGCCGTGTGCGGTTGTCGATCTCCTGCTCGCGAGCGCCGAAGCGGGCCCGCCGCCCTCGCGCTTCCAGCCCGTCATCGCGGTTGTTCGACTGGAAAAGCCCCTCCATCTCCGCGGTGGAGATCATCGCCTGCTCCACAAGGGCAAGCGTTTCGCCGGTCTTCGGAAGCACCAGCCGAGCGGTCAGGATCATCCGGTGCCAGCGGTCGATGTTGTTCAGATCGCGCTTCTCGCCTTCCGCGTCACGCTCGCTGCGTTCAAGCCGCTCTTTCAGCTCCTTGAGCTCTTGCTCGTTCTTCGCGCCCGCTTCGCCGCTGCCGGCGCGCTTTGTCTCAGCATCGAGCTGCACGCGGCGTGTCTCCACGTCCTTCTGGGCGCGTTCGTACTGGATCTGATTCCCGATTCCTGCCCGCAGCAAAACAACGTCCGCCGTCGCGAGCATCCCCCCGACAAACCACAACCCCGCGGCGGCCATCACCGCCGCAATGGTCGACCGCGTGATCGTCCCCACCAGCACACTGAGGCTGTACAGAAAACTGAACGCCAGCGTCACGATCGGAATCGCCAGCAGAATCCCCGGCAGCCACTCCTTCCCGCGAATGCCGATGACCAGCATGCTCGCGACGCAGAAAACCGTCACCTGCAGAACGACAAAGAGCAGCCCCGCGAAGTACCTCGTGAGAAACAGCCGCCAGCGCGCTATGGGCCGGGCCAGCGAGAGTTCGACCGTTCCCGAGGCCAGAAAATCCGGCATGATGCTCGCGGTGGAAACCACCGCCAAGCCCACCGCCCCCAGCGCCAGCCAAACCCCAACACCGAAGTTCGCAAACAGCACCTTGTAAAACAGCGACTCGGAGACGATCGTCGTGTTCACAACCATCGGCACTTCAAACCACAGGATCACGATCCCCTTCTCATTGATCCCCAGCGCCGCGAAGATCAACACCACCAGCAGCGAAAGCACGATGCTGATCCAGAAGAGCTTGCGGTGGCTCAGGTCGCGGTACGAATCGATCAGGATGGCGAGTGTCTGACGCATCAGTTCTTCCCTCCCGCCCCACCGTCACCATCTCCGCCGCCCGCACCGACGCTCATCGTCTCGCCCGTCGTCGGGTCCGTCACCGCCTCCATGAACAGGTCCTCCAGCGATCGGCGGCTCTCGCGCACCGAGCGGATCACCACGCCGCCCTTCCGCAGCGCATCGATGATCGGCTGCACCGCGCGAGCGTCCAGCGTGTGCACCGACATCGCGTTGTACGCAATCGCCAGATCAACGCCATTGAGCGTCGCGAGCTGGTACGTCTGATCGGCTTTCGCCCGCGGCGCCGGGTGCAGTGCATCGCCCAGATGTTCGAGAAGAAGGCTCACCACGCGAGCTCGGACTTCCGCCCTCTGCTCGTCGGTCGTCGTGCCGAGCTCCTCCGGCATCGAATACGTGATCTCGTGCTTGCGCCCCTCGCGGGTCAGTTCGTCCAGTGTCCCCTGGCTCGTCACGCGCCCCTTGACCATGATCGCCACGCGGTCGCAAACCAGTTCCAACTCGCTGAGCAGGTGCGAGTTGACGAAGACCGCCTTGCCCAGTTCCTTCTGTTTCAGCAGCACCTTGCGGATCTCAAGCCGCCCCACCGGGTCCACGCCGTCGGTCGGCTCGTCGAGGATGATCAGGTCCGGATCGTTCATCAGCGCTTGCGCTAGGCCGATGCGTTGCCGCATGCCCTTGCTGTAGCGCTTGACGCGCACGTTCGCCCAGTCCTGCATGCCCACGAGCTTCAGCAGTTCGTCGCAGCGCTCCCGCCGCAGCGCCCGCGGCACGTTCGACAAGGCCGCGAAGTAGTCCAGCACCTGCGCGCCGCTGAGATACTCCGGGAATCGGTGATGCTCGGGGAGGTACCCCACGCGGGCGAAGGTGGGCTTGTGCCCCACCGGCATTCCCAGCACCGTCCCCTCGCAGCGCGTGGGCGAGACCACGGACATGAGGATCTTCACCAGCGTGCTCTTGCCCGCGCCGTTGGGCCCCAGGAGCCCGAAGATCTCCCCGCGGTTGACGCGAAGAGAAACCCCGCGCAGGGCGTGGGTTTTTCCGCGGTACATTTTTTCGACATTGCGGACATCGATAGCGGGTGCAAGCACCGAGGCTTCGCCCGTGGCGCTCGTCGGTCCTTCGTGGGCCGGGCTCGTGATGATCGATTCGGGTGCGTCCATGCTCCCGCAGGATAACGCCGCCGGGCCCCGTGCGTTGCCGGTTCGGGCCTTGGTGAACCACGATTCGGGGAGCGGGGTCGCCATCACGACCCCGATCGGGCCCGTGGACCCACGGCGGGCACTCGGCGGGTCAAAGCACACCACCAGCGGACCCCCCCCGGTGACTTTTCGAGCCAAGCACCCATCGCGGCGGGAAAAGCCACAACCTGTCGCCTGTCTGCGAAGCCTATTATCGCCCCCTTCAGACCGAGACCGACACCCCGAAATTCCGGGAGGCGACCGTGTCCAAGTCCAACAGCGCGAAGAAGAAAGCCGGTAAGCCCACGAGCAAGCCACAAGCCAAGTCGTCGTCCAAGTCGAAGCCCGCCGCAAGCGCCAAGAAGCCCGCCGCGAAGCCCGCTTCCAAGTCATCGGCGAAGCCCTCGGCCAAGCCGGCCTCGAAGCCCACCGCTTCGACGTCGAAGAAGCCCGCCGCCCCCGCGGCCTCGAGCAAGCCCGCCGCCGCCGCGAACGCCAAGAAGCCCGCCCCCGCGGTCGCCGCCCCAGCACCGGCCCCCGCGCCCGTCGCCGGCGCGCTCGGTGATCGTCCCAAGCCCAAGGGCATCACGATCGTCAACAACAAGCCGATGCGCAAGCCCAAGCCCCCGAAGAAGGCCGTCGAGATGCCCTCCCTCGGCGCCCCGCTGCTCGGCGGCAACAAGAAGTGGAAGCCCCTCATCCCCTCAGGCCCGAACGCCAAAGCCGAGGGTCCGGTCTTCCACGCGGGCTCCGACGAACTGCCCAAGAGCCCCTTCAACAAGAAAGAGCTTGAGCGTTACCGCGACATCCTTCTGAAGAAGCGTTCCGAGCTCGTCGGCGACGTGGCGAACCTCGAAGGCGAGGCCCTCAACGCCTCCAGCGGCTCGCTCTCGCACACGCCCCAGCACCTCGCGGAGCAGGGGACCGAGAGCTTCGATCAGGCCCTCTCGCTGGATATCGCGCAGGTCGACCGCAACCTCATCCGTGAGATCGACGACGCGCTCAAACGCATCAAGGACGGCACCTTCGGCATCTGCTTGTTGACGCACAAGCCCATCAGCAAGGACCGCCTTGAAGAGCTCCCCTGGACGCGGTACTCCATCGAGGCCGCACGCGAGCGTGAACGCCGCGAGTTCATCCGCCCGTGAGTCAGGACGCTGCTGAATCAGCCCAGCCCGCTTCGCCGCCCGTCACCAAGCCGGTGACCGCGGGCGCGGGGGTCTTCGCTTCATCATCGCCCAAAGCCTGGTTCACGCTGCTGATCACCGTCGTCCTCGGGCTGGTGATTGACCTGTACAGCAAGTACCTCGCCTTTGAACGCGTCGCCGGGCGACCCGTCGTCATCGACCGCGAGGACGTTCTGCGGCTCATGTCCAGCGGCTCGGGGACCCGAGGCCTCGGGCTCGGGGCCCTCATCCCACGCCACGAACCCGTGCAGGTCGTCCCGTCGCTGCTGGATTTCACCCTCGTGCTCAACCCCGGTGCGGTCTTCGGCATCGGCGCGGGGCAACGCGTCTTCTTCATCGCCTTCACCGGCGCCGCCGTGGCTTTCGCGCTCTACGTCTTCACCAAGTGGACCCGCCCGCGCGACCGCGCCGCCCACGTCGCCCTCGGTCTGCTCATCTCCGGCGGGCTGGGCAACCTCTACGACCGCCTCGTCTACGCCTGCGTCCGCGATTTCATCCACCCGCTGCCGGGGGTGCAGTTCCCCTTCGGCCTCTCACCCTTCGGCTCACGCGAGGTCTGGCCCTGGGTCAGCAACATCGCCGACCTCTTCCTGCTCATTGGCATCTTCATGCTCGCCTTCTTCCTGCTCAAACGCGACAAGGCCCTCCGCCGCGTGCAGATGAACCCGGCCGCGTAACCGCCCTGTCGTATCGCGATTCTCACGCGGATTCACCACGCATGAACGACGAGCCCATCAGCCAGCGACCCACCAAGCTCCGCCTCCGTGGCATGACGCTGGGCGACTACCAGACCAACGCCTACATCGCCTGGGTGGAAGACCCCGCCGCCGCCGAGGGTCAGCGCACGCCCTGCTGGATCTTCGACGCGCCGGGAAACCCCGGCGAGGAAGCCGATGGGGCAAGCGAGATCGCTCAACTCATCGACTCGCTCAACGACCTCCGCCTGGAACCCACCCTCATCCTGCTGACCCACTGCCACCTCGACCACATCGCCGGTCTCACACAACTCCGCTCGGCTTTCCCGAAGGCCTCGGTGCGCGTCCACGAACGCGAGCGCGACTGGCTCACCGATCCAGTGAAGAACCTCTCGGCTTTCTCAGGCCAGCCCGTCACCGCCCCGCCGTTGGATGCAACCAAGGGCGACGCGACCGTCGCCGACGGCGATGAACTCGTCATGCCCGCGCCGAAGGGCACGCAGCCCGCGCCGACCGACCTCGTCTGGCGCGTCCTCCACGTCCCGGGCCATTCCCCCGGCAGCGTCGCGTATTTCTGCCCAACCGCCGGTCTGGTCATCGGCGGCGATGCCCTCTTCGCCGGCAGCATCGGCCGCACCGACTTCCCCAACTGCTCCCACCAGCAGCTCATCGCCTCCATCCGCAGCAAACTCCTCACCCTGCCCCCCGAAACCCGCCTCTTCCCCGGCCACGGCCCCTCCACCACCATCGCCGACGAAGCCCGCAGCAACCCGTTCCTGAACACCTAAACCGCCGGGCAAATCGGGTTGCGTGCAAAGTTCCCCATCTTCACAGATGAGGCGAGATTTCCCCCGGGCAATCAGCGGATTTCTGGCTCCTTTGTTCCGTCTTTCGGTGCCACTCCACGCCCGTGGGCTACCATGAATCGTCGCCCGCGGAGTCGTGTCCGCGGTCGGCAATCCGGCGTCCTTTGTGGCGTTTGGATCCATACTGGGAAGGGAAGGAGATCACGCATGAATCGTGCTGCCGCTTTGTCCGCGCTGATCCTCAGCGCCGGCGTCTCATCGGTCGCGTTCGCCGTCACGCCCCCCGCTTCGGAGCAGTTCACCGCCGGCGCCTCGGGCTGGACGGTCGGCTCATCGGGACCGGCACTCGCGAGCTGGTCGTCGAACATCGGGCCCGACGGCTCGGGGGCCATTTCCACGCAGCGATCCTTCGTGAATGACCCGGTCTCCACCACCAACCCCCCGGTCCTCTTCAGCGCTCTCAGCGGCGCGTCGGGCAACGCCCTCTTCGGCAACTGGATCGCCGCGGGCGTCACCCAGTTCTCCTTCGACATCCGCCACAACGCCCCGGTCGCCCTGACGGCCTTCGCCCGCTTCGCCGGTGCCAACAACTTCCCAGGCGCCACCGCCGTGGGCTTCGCCCCGGTCCAGCCCAACACCTGGACAACCGTCACGATTTCCATCGCCGCGAACAGCCCGAACTTCGTCTCCTTCGAAGGGACGAACTTCGCCACCGTCTTCGGCCCCAGCGCTCCGAACGGCTTTCAGGGGATCGGCCGCCTGCAACTGGGGATTCTCGTCCCGCAGGCCCTCGCCTTTACGACCCCGACGTACCAGTTCGACATCGACAACGTACGGG
>Ga0068877_10002976_pt1 | contig 13578 bp, 9 predicted proteins | sample NOAtaG_FD_66437 | JGI IMG/M metagenome (GOLD analysis project Ga0068877, IMG submission 66437) | Freshwater lake microbial communities from Lake Erie, under a cyanobacterial bloom - NOAA_Erie_Diel6S_1000h metaG | ecosystem: Environmental > Aquatic > Freshwater > Lake | place: USA: Ohio, Lake... | reverse complement strand
ATGGGGTTCGCGCCTCGTCGGTGCCGGAGCAGGCGACAACGCCGCCGCCGCAATGGGCGTCGATGCTCGCAACGACGTCGTCGTCTCGCTCGGCACCTCCGGAACCGCCTTCGTTCGCAGTTCGGTATGTTCGCGCGACACCACCGGCTCGGTCGCCGGTTTTGCCGATGCGACGGGCGCATTTCTTCCGCTCGTCTGCACGTTGAACGCAGCACGCGTCCTCGACGCGACCTGTTCGATGTTGGGTGTCGACCACGACGAGTTGGCCGCGCTCGCCCTTTCCGGATCCGCGGGTGCCGGCGGCCTCGTCGTCGTTCCCTATCTTGCGGGCGAGCGCACACCGAACCTGCCCGATGCGACGGGCGGCCTTCTCGGTCTCACACTCGACAACGCGACTCCCGCGCACCTCGCTCGCGCCGCGGTCGAAGGCCTGCTGTGCGGCCTCGCCGATGCACTCGACGCGTTGGCGGCACAGGGTGCGCGAATCGACCGTGTGCGTTTGGTCGGCGGAGCAGCCGCATCACCCGCGATTCGCGCGGTTGCACCTGCAGTGTTCGGGGTTCCCGTTCTCGTGCCGCCCGCAGGTGAATACGTCGCGGACGGGGCTGCACGCCAGGCCGCCTGGGCACTGACCGGAACGTTCCCCACGTGGCCACTCGACGGTGCCGCGGAAGAGTTCGACGCGCCGGCCGCGCCGCATGTTCGCGCCCGCTACGCCGAGGCACGCACGCACTGGCTCGCCCGCGTCTAGCCGCGCGTCGGCTGCGCGGAGTTCCAGGCATTCACGAGGCGCGCATACGACCCGTTCAACGACATCAACTCGTCGTGGCCGCCCTGTTCGACGATACGCGAATGATCGACGACGGCGATGCGGTCGGCGCGCTGAACCGTGGTCAGACGGTGCGCAACGACGATCACCGAACGTCCGCGCATCAACGCATCGAGAGCCGCCTCGACGTCTTTTTCCGTACCCGGGTCGAGGTTCGATGTCGCTTCGTCGAGCACGAGAACCGCCGGGTCGACGAGCGCCGCACGGGCGAGCGACACGAGTTGACGTTCGCCGGCCGAGAAACGTGACCCGCGCTCGCGAACCTCGGTGTCGAGGCCCTCGGGAAGTTCGGCGAAACGTTCGAGCACACCGAGCGCGCGGAGCGCAGCAACGATTTCGTCCTCGCTGGCATCGGGTTTCGCAATGCGCAGGTTGTCGCGGATGGTTCCGTTGAAGAGGAAGCCTTCTTGTGGAACGACAACGATGCGACGACGCAGCGAGTCCATCGACGCATCACGCAGGTCGACACCACCAAAACTGATCCACCCCCGTGTCGGGTCGTAGAGGCGCGCCATCAACTTGGCCAAGGTCGACTTGCCGGCACCTGTTGGTCCGACGAGCGCAAGGCGCGTGCCCGCAGGAAGCGTGATCGAAGCCGACTCGACCGCGGGTTGTGCTCCGCCGTGGTAGGTGAACGTGACGTCGTCGACCCGAAGGTCGCCCCGATCGGGTAGATCGACGGCACCCGGGCGTTCGTCGATCTCGGGCTGGGTGTCGAGAATGCCGAACAATTTCTTCAGGGCGGCGCCCGCGGACTGCATGGTGTTGTACAGCTGCGACAGCTGCTGGACGGGATCGAACAGGTTCGACAACAACAGCACGAATGCGACGACGGTTCCGACCGACACCGAACCGCGGTGCACGAGCCAACCTCCGATGCCGACGATCAGGGCCGAGGCCAGCACACCCGAGAACTCGATCAGCCCGAAGTACCACGTGCTCACCTTCACGCTCTTCATGTGGCTGCGGTAGAGCGCGCGGTTCGACGCACGGAAGCGACGGATCTGTTCTTCCTCGCGCGAGTAGGCCTGGATGACGCGCACCGCGGCGATGCTTTCCTGCAGCGCAGACAGGTTCGCCCCGACCCGTTCGCGGACGGCGAGATACGCCTTGTTCGAGTCGCGTTGGAACTTCATCGTGGCAAACCAGATGTAGGGCATCACCAGCAGGGCGACGATCGTCAGTTCCCACGACAACACGAACAACAGAATCACGGCGAGCACGAACAGGATCGCCGAGGCGACGAACTGCAGCAGACCCCACTGCACGATTTCGGCCATGCTCTCGATGTCGGCGGTCATGCGGGCAACCAACACACCGGCCTTCTCGCGATCGAAGAAGCTCATCGACTGCCGCTGCATCTGGGCGAAGACCTTGATGCGCAGCAAACGCAGGAAGTTCTCACCTGCGTTGTTGATGAACAGATACTGCAGGCGACCGACGCAATACGACACGATGACGATTCCGATGTAGAGCACGACCGACAGGTTCAACGCACCTTCGTCCGCCTTGCGGATCCCGGCGTCGATGCCGTATTTGATGACGACGGGGCCGGCGAGCGAACACAGGGTGACGGTGACGACGCACGCAAGCGCGAAATAAATCGTGCGCCGGAAGGGTGCGGCCATCTGCAGCGTGCGCAACAACAGGCTCTTGGCTTCGTCACGGCTGACGCGCTCTTCCTCCGTCAGGCCCACACCGGTGCGCCACGCCATCAGCCGGCCGCCTTCGCATCGGACTCACGGCGCTCTTGGGCCGCCAACACGTCGGCGTAACGAGTGCTCGTGCGGAGAAGTTCGTCGTGACTGCCGAACGCGACGACACGACCTTCGTCGAGAAGCGCAACACGCTCGGCCAGGGCGATGGTTGCGGGACGATGTGCGATGACAAGAGTCGTGCGACCCTTCATGACGGTGGCCATCGCCGCCCGAATTTCGTGTTCCTTCGAGGGGTCGACCGCCGACGTCGCGTCGTCGAGAACAAGGACGCGCGGGTCGGCGACGATCGCCCGTGCGATGGCAACCCGCTGACGTTGTCCACCCGACAGCGAATAGCCCCGCTCGCCGAGCACCGTGTCGTAACCGTCGGGAAGTTCGAGGATGAAATCGTGCGCCCCCGCGAGACGGGCGGCCTCTTCGATGCGATCCTGGGGAGTGTTCGGGTCGGCGAAGGCGATGTTCGCCGCAACCGAATCGTTGAAGAGCAGCGTGTCCTCGAAGACGACGGCGACCGACTTGCGCAGGTCGGCGAGACGCAGGTCGCGCACGTCGATTCCATCGAGCGAGACGCTGCCCTGCTGGGCGTCGTAGAAGCGCAGCAACAGGCGTGCGACCGTGCTCTTGCCGCTGGCGGTTGCGCCGACGAGTGCGATCGACTCCCCCGGGCGCACGTCGAGGTCGAATCCGTGCAGCACCTCCGTGCCGTTCGGATAGGCGAAGCGAACGTCGCGGAATCGAACCGCACCCGTGAACGCGGAACTCGACCGTTCGGGCAGTCGCTGCGGCTTGGGCGGGTCGGCAACAGCAGGCTCGGTGGCCAACACTTCGTTGACACGGATCAGCGCGGCGGCCGCGCGTTGTCCGAATGCGATCGTCATGCCGATGTTGCGCAACGGCCAGATGAGCATGATGAGGTAGGTGTTGAAGGCGACGAGTTCACCGACCGTCATTCGCCCGTCGATGACACGGTGCCCACCGAGGGCAAGAACTGCGATCAGGCCGAGCGACGGCAGGAGATCGATCCCCGGCAGGAATCGACTGCGGATCTTCGCCGCACCGAGAGACACCTGACGAATGTCGTCGGCTTCCTTGCGCAGTTTCGCCATCTGCGCACCCTCGGCACCGAAGCCCTTGACGACGCGAATGCCCGAGACCGATTCCTCGACGACGTTGGCCAACTGTGCCTGTTCGGCCTGAACCGCCAAGACCGCCGGATGGATGGCGTTGCTGAAACGGCGAGCCAGCAAGTTGACGAACGGAAGCGGCAACAAGGCAACGAGCGCGAGCAACGGCTGGCTGAGGGCGAGGATCACCACGACGAAGAGAATCTGCATCACGTTCGACAGCGTGAGGGGAATCATCACGACGAATGCCTGCACCAAACCGAGGTCGCTCGATGCTCGGCTCATCAACTGCCCCGTCTGGGCGACGTCGTGGTAACCGATGTGCAGGCCCTGGAGGTGGGTGAACAACCGCTCGCGCAACGACGTTTCGGTCGTGCGGCTTTCGCGGAAGGCAATCCAACGTCGGAACGCGGTGAAGACACCCGTCACCACCCCGGCCGCGGCGATGAGGAGGGTCCAAAAGACCAGCGACCCGTTGCGCTCGACTCCCCTGTCGATGCCGAGGCGGAAAAGGCTTGGCACCGACACCTTCGCGATGCTCCAGACGATGCCCACGGCCACACCGATGGCGAGGCCGCGTCGCTGTTCGCGCAGGGTTTCGCCGAGCAGTTTCCACCCGCGGCGACCCGCGTTCAGGTCGTCGTGTGGGTCGGGGCCAGACATCGCCGACCACGGTACTCCGATGCTCGCATCACACCCCCTCGCAATGCTGTTCGCGTGACACAGAACCCGTCATCCGAACAGCCCACACTGGCTCTCGACGGCTACGAGCCGCCGTTGCAACTGCGACTGTCCGAGCGCACCCGCAAGCTGGGCCTGAAGCACATCGCACTCATCCGCCAGCAGCTCGCCGAACAGGAAACCGTCGGGGCCGAGCGTTAGTTTCTCTGCGTGACAGGAAACAACGCGAACCTCGACCAAAAGCTGAATCTCGGCAAGTACGGCATCTTCTCTGCCGCCTTCGAACTGCAGCCCGCGGCCATCGCCCGCGAAGGCTTCGCCGAACTCGATGCAATGGGATGGTCGACGTTCTGGATCGGCGAAACGACGAACCGCGAGATCTTCGCCAACGCGATGTTGCTGCTCGGTGCCAGCCACAACATCAAGCTCGCCAGCGGCATCGCCAACCTGCAATTGCGCGCACCGGTGTCGATGAACGCCGGCTGGATGACCGTGTCCGAGGCATTCCCCGATCGGTTCATCCTCGGAGTCGGTGTCAGCCACGCATCATTCGTGCAGCGCGCCCTGCCCGGCGTCGACTACGACAAGCCGCTCACCCGCATGCGTGAGTACCTCGACGAAATGGATGCTGCCGAGTTCATCTGCCCGAAACCCGCATCGCCGCGTCGGGTCCTCGGTGCCGTCGGGCCGCGCATGGTGCGCCTCGCCGCCGAGCGCACCGACGGTGCATTCACGTATCTCATGCCGCCCGAGCACACGGTGCGCGCTCGCGGCGATCTCGATTCCGTGTCGTCACCCGGTGCGAAGAACCTCGCGGTGGAACTGATGGTCGTTCTCGACACCAACGCCGACTCCGCGCGCGAAACCGCACGTCGCAATCTCACCCGCTACCTGCAGCAGCCGAACTATCTCAATGGTCTCCGTTCCTTCGGTTTCACCGATGACGACTTTGGTTCGGCTTCGACGCCCGCCTCCGACCGCGTCATCGACGCCATCGTCGCGTGGGGTGACGAAGACGCAATCGTGCGCCGCATCCGCGAGCACGAAGCAGCCGGCGCCGACCACGTGGCAATCCAGGTTCTCACGTCGACGCCGCGCACCATGCCGCACGTCGAATGGCGCCGCCTCGCCGCCGCACTCGGAGTCTGAACCGAGTCGTCAGCTGCGCGACGGGCTGAGTTCCTCGACGGCCTTCCAGTAGTTCAGTTCCGGGTCGAGAGCCATGATCGCAATCGAGCTGGTCGTCACACCGTTGGCAAAGTAGGCGTCGATCTTCTTGCGGCACTCCGCGGGCGAGCCGTGCACCACCAATTCGTCGACGACCTCGTCGGGAATCGCGGCGAGCGCGGCCTTGCGATCGCCGGCTTTCCACGCGTCCCACATGCCCTGCAACTGCGGCCCGCGACCGAGCCATTCGTGGAATGCCGCATACACCGGGACGTTGAGATAGGCGGCGATCGCGAACTTGGCCGCCTGGCGCACGACCTCGGTGTTTTCACTCGGGCAGCAGAAGATGCGACACACGATTTCCTTCGGCTGGCCGCCCGCGGCTTCGTTCACCACGGCCGCGACCTTCTTCGTGTCGGTCGGCGACAGCCAGTTGATGATGGTGCCGTCTGCCTCGCGCGCCGCGAGTTTCAGCATTCCCTCGCGCAGGGCCGCAACGAGAATCTGCGGCTTCACTTCGGGCCGCACGCCGAGACGGAAACCGTTCACCTCGAAGGTGTCGTATTTCTTTGCGATCTTCTCACCGGCGAGGGCGTCGTGGAGGAAACGCACGACGTCGCGCACCTTCTTGTACGGCTCGACGAACGGCACACCGTTCCACTTCTCGACGATGACGTTGCTCGACGAACCGATGCCGATGGCGAAGCGACCCGGTGCCGCGTCGGCCAACGATGCGACGCACTGCGCGAAGGCCGCAGGCGAACGTGTGAATGCGGGGATGATGGCGGTGCCCAGTCGCAGACGCGGCTCCCATGCGGCCGCCATCGCAAGTGGTGTGAAGCCGTCGGCGCCATCCGATTCGGCGGACCAGATGTCGCTGTAGCCAAGGTCGGCGAGTTTCGCGAGACCATCGCGATGGGTGTGGAGATGCCCCGGCAGCGGAACAGTCATGCCGTTGCGGCGAGGAAGAGATGCGCCCGTCATGGCGCCATCTTTCCAGAAACGGCAATCAGGGCCAGTAACGGAAGATGACGCTCTGGCTGGCCGTGGCGAGCAGCGTGCCGTCCTCGGCGAACATGTGGACGAGTCCGTGCCCGAAGCCGCGCTCGACGGCGTGGATGCGAATGTCGAGCAACACCCACTCGGTCGGCACCAACTTCACCACGCGCAGTGTGTTGTCGATGCTGTTTCCGCCACCACGAACACCCATCGCATGGCTGATGGCCATCGGCACGAAATCGCCGAGCACCGCGAGAGCACTCGCATCGATGCCCTCGATGACCTGCGGGATGCGTGCCCACATCAAGGTCCGGCCGTCGCCGAGCGTGCCGTCGAGCGAGTCGATCGCCCGACCTTTTGCCATGCGCTGCTCGAGGGTGTCGTTGATCGACCCGTCGGCAACCAGACGGTGTTCACGCGGCGGACAATCGAGTGGTGCCGGCACCTCGGGCATCACCTCGAACTGGCCGTGGACGTCCATCGGTCTGTCGCCGAGCGCGGCGTTGACGGTGAGGATTTCGCGCGAACCGACGTGGCACACCGCGCGGGCCTGCGTGATCTGATGACCGGCCACCGCAACCGTCACGTCGATGTCGAGAACCTGACCGGGTTTGGCGTAGGCGAGGTACTGCGAAGTCGCCCAGATGATGTTGCGGCCCGTCGTGCCTTCCATCGCCGAGATCGCCGCACCGAGACCGCAACCACCGAAGAGGAAGTTGCCCGACGTCGACACGCGCTGCGTGACTTCCATGTGCCAGCGGAACGGATTGTGACTGTGCTCCAGACCGAGAAACGCCCGCGTATCCATGACAACGACACGCTAACTGGACCACGCGAACTCCAGTAGTTTCGGCGCCATGACGCATGCCTCATCCGACACCCACCAAGGCGATGCCTGCGGCCTTGTCGACGAATTCCGCGCGGGTCACCGACACCCGGTGGAAGAGATGCGAACATCGATCGCAGCGGCCGCCGCAAACAAGAAAGCCGGGCTCAACGCGTTCAGTTTCATCGACCCCGAACGCGCGCTCACGGCTGCTGCACGCGCCGACATCGACCTGCCTTTCGGTGGTATCCCGCTGGCCGTGAAGGAACTCGAATCCGTCGCAGGGTGGCCCGACACCGAAGCCAGCGTCGCGTTCGCCAACCGTCGCGGATCGCACACCTCGTTGCAGGTCGAACGACTCACGCGCGAGGGCGGGATGATCCCCTATGCGATGACAACGGCGAGCGAGTTCGGCGGAGTCAACGTGACGCGCACGCTGCTGAACGGATCGACACACAACCCGTGGCAGCACGGTCGCACTCCGGGCGGGTCGTCGGGTGGCAGCGCCGCGGCAGTCGCCGGCGGCCTGTGCACCATCGCAACCGCCGGTGACGGCGGCGGATCGATTCGCATTCCCGCGGGGTTCTGCGGCCTCGTCGGCCTGAAGTCGACCTACGGACGCATTCCCCGCGCGCCGATGCACTACCTCGGCAACCTCACCGTCTCGACCGGTTGCGTCTCGCGCAGCATCCGTGACACCGCGCGCTGGTTCGACATCGCCAACGGCCACGATGCCCGCGACCCGCTGTCACTCCCCCGGGTCTCGGGGTGGGAAGACGAACTCGGCACGATCGACCTGGGTGGTCTTCGGGTTGCCGTCGTCGACGACTGGGGTGGTGCAACCGTGTCACCAGCGATGTGGTCCGTGCTCGAAGACGCGGCCGACTGGCTGATTCGCACGACCGGCATGCGGCGCGTCGACGATGTCGACACGAAGTTGCCGAGCATGGGTGCAGCGTGGTCGATCTCGGGAATGATCTCGATCCGCGAAGAGTTGGGTGATCTCTGGCCCGGTTGCGCCGACGACCTGACTCCCGAAATTCGCATGGGTCTCCAGTTCACGGAGGGCCTGTACGGCTCGCAGGCTCGCCACAAGATCGAAACGCGTCGAGGCGCGCTGAACGAACGCATGGCCGAGATATTCCGCAACGTCGACATCGTGATGACGGCCAGCAACCCCGACGTCGCGTTCGCAGCCGACGGGCCGTTGCCCGACACGTTCGGCGGCATCGTTGCAGGAGCCAACAACAACGGCCGACTCACGTTCCCCGCGAACCTGCACGGCAATCCGGCGATTTCGGTTCCCGCCGGCACGGTCGACGGTCTCCCCGTCGGCCTGCAGATCGTCGGCAAGCACTTCCAGGAACAGGTGCTGCTCGAGATCGGACTCGCGATGGAGCGCGGCCGACCATGGCCCTGCGTTGCACCACTCGCCCGTTGATCTGACAACATCTCCCCAACACACGACGACGTTCCGGGGGGAACAATGACCACGAACCAGCCGCCGTTGACGGGAATCAAGGTTGTCGACATGTCGACCATGATCTCGGGACCGCTCACCGCGATGATGCTTGCCGACTACGGCGCCGACGTCATCAAGATCGAGTCACCCGGCCAGGGTGACCTCATGCGTTATCTCGGTACGCAGAAGAACGGCCTCACCGGTCTCTTCCATCTCAACAACCGCGGCAAGCGTTCGATCGGCTTGAACGTGAAGTCAAAAGAGGGTCTCGAGATCCTCACCAAACTCATCGCGGAAGCCGACGTGTTCGTGCAGAACTACCGCCCCGGCGCGATGGACCGCCTCGGCCTTGGCTACGAGGACGTGAAGAAGTTCAACCCGGGAATCATCTACGTGTCGATCAGCGGTTATGGCCCCGACGGCCCGAACAGCCACCGTCGCGTGTACGACAACGTCATCCAGGCAGCGAGCGGAGTCGCATCGGTGCAGTCCGACCCGGGCACCGGCAAGCCGCAGATGTTGCGCAACCTCGCCTGCGACAAGGTCACCTCGTACACCGCAATGCAGTCGATCTGCGCCGCACTCTTCGCACGCGAGCGCGGCACCGCGCAGGGCCAGCACATCGTTGTCGCAATGCTCGATGCCGCCGTGTCGTTCCTGTGGCCCGACGCCGGCATGGACGCGACCGTCCTCGACGACGACGCCACCCGCATGCCCACGCTCGGCGCCAACTACAACGTCACGGTCCTCGAGGACGGCTACTGCGCCAGCTCCGCCGTCAGCGACGTCGAGTTCAAGGGCCTGTGGGCGGCGTTGGGTCGTCCCGATCTTGCCGACGACCCGCGCTTTGCCACGGCCGCAGCGCGTTCGCAGAACGCGGGCGAACTGGTGAAGACGATGAAGGAACTGTCGTCGCAGACCAAGCTCGCCGACTTCCTGCGCGTCGCCGAGGAACACGACCTGCCGGCATCACCGGTGAACTCGATTGCCGACCTACCCAACGACGCACAGATCAAGAACAACAAGATCTTCGTCGAGCGCACGCACCCCGTCATGGGCAAGGTGCGCGAGGTACGCCCCGCTGCTCGGTTCAGCGACACGGAACTTCGTGTCAGCGCACCGGCACCGATGCGCGGCGAACACTCCGACGACATCGTGCGCGAGATCGGCCTCGACCCGGTCGCGCTGCGCGAAGCCGGCGCGATCTTCTAGATCTTCACTTCCCGAATATCAGCGGGTCAGCGACCGACCGACGATCTCTTTCATGATCTCGGTTGTACCGCCGTAAATGGTCTGGATGCGGCTGTCGGCCCACGCACGTGCGATGGGGTATTCGCGCATGTAGCCGTAGCCGCCGTGCAACTGCAGACAACGGTCGACGACCTTGTTCTGCAGTTCGGTGCACCAGTACTTCGCCGCCGCCGCCTGTTCGGCACTCAGCTTGGCGTCGCAGTGCAGTTCGATGCAGCGGTCGACGTACACCTGGGCGATCTGAACCTCGGTGGCCAGTTCGGCAAGGAGGAACTTCGAGTTCTGGAACTGTGAGATCGACTGACCGAAGGCCTTGCGCTCTTTCGTGTAGTCGAGCGTCCACTTCACCGCTGCATCTGCCACGGCGATCGCGCCGACGGCGATACCGAGACGTTCCTGGGCGAGGTTCGTCATCAGGTACACGAAGCCCATGCCCTCTTCACCGAGCAGGTTCTCGGCGGGCACTTCGACGTCGTTGAAGAACAACTCTGCGGTGTCCTGGGCGTGCATACCCAACTTGTCGAGGTTGCGGCCGCGCTCGAAGCCCTTCATGCCGCGCTCGACGATGAGCAGCGAGAAGCCGCGGTGGCCTTTCTCCGGGTCGGTCTTGCAGACGGTGATGACGAGGTCGCTGTTGATGCCGTTCGAGATGAAGGTCTTGGCACCGTTCACGATGTACGCGCCGCCCTTTTTCACACCGGTCGTGCGCACACCCGCAACGTCGGAGCCGGTGTTCGGCTCGGTGATGCCGAGCGCACCGATCAACTCGCCCGTGCACATGCCCGGGAGCCACCGCTTCTTCTGTTCGTCGTTGGCGAGTTCGAGATAGTACGGAAGAACGATGTCGTTGTGCAGTGTGATGCCGTTGCCGCTGCCGATGACGCCCGTCGTGCCGATTTCCTCGGTCATGATCGCCGCGAAGCGGTAGTCGTTCGTGCCGCCGCCGCCGTACGACTCGGGAACCGTGAGGCCGAGAAATCCCTGCTTGCCGGCGTCGAACCACAAGTCGCGCGGGGTGATGCCGTCGCGTTCCCACTCTTCGTGGTTCGGCACCACACGGTCGTCGAGCCAACCGCGGAAGGCGGAGCGGAACTGATCGTGGGTCTCGTCGAAAATCGTGCGCGGGAAGGCTTCCATGAGCGACGAATCTAGACCGCCGCCGGAAAACGACCCCAAACGTGCGGGCTATCCCGCCAGCGTCGCGCGGGCCACCAGGTCGGTGCCGAACGACGTGAGGATGGCGAGATACAAAAGGCCCGTCGCCGCCATCACCGCCGAGTAACTGCGTTCGCGCAACGCGGCCTTGGTCACCACGACGAGGATCCCCGTCATCACGACGCAGGCGATCCAGAACCAACCCAACATGCCGTTCCATCCATCGTCGACCGATCCCGTGAACACGCTGATCATGCCCGTCGGCAACAGCATCGCGATCACCTCGAGCGGCAAGGCCCAGTACATGACGTCGACGAGGTCTTTCAGCAACTTGCGCTGCATGCCGGGCTGCACCAGGTACCAGTGGCCGAGCAGCATCGCGTCGGTGATGGCGCCCAGGAACATCGCGCCAATCACCACGCGGTACGAGGCCAGCAACGAATCCCACGTGCCCGACGATGCGTCGAGTGCGCCCGCCACGACGCCGATGCCACCGATGAGGGGTGCGATCAGCAAACGGTGTGGTGGGGTCTTGCGCAGCGTGACCAGAGCCAGCACCACCACGACGAGCGATGCGGCCTCGCGCACAGGAACCGCCCCGAGCGCAAGACCCGCGGCAAACGCTCCGGCGGCCATCGTGGCGTACACGCCATGCAGCAGCCAGGTGTATCCGCGGCCGATCTCGCTGTTGCGCACCGTCAACCAGCAGAACAACAACCCGCCGCTCGCCCACTGCAGGAGAACGGTCGCGGCATCGAGGCGAATCACGCCCTGAAAACTAGGCGATGAGCCCCCATGGCGGGTGGTTCAGCGGGCGGTGACGGTGTCGGTGTCGCGGCCCGATCGAATGAGCGCACCGGGACGTGCGTCGAGAATCTCGCCGTTCTCGACTGCGGGCACACCGTTCACGATGACGTGTTCGATACCGATCGCCTCGCCGTACACGCGGCCCGCACCACCGGGCAGGTCGAACTTCATGTACACCTCGCCGGGACCAACCGTCTCGGGATCGAGCACCACGACGTCGGCGAAGTAACCCTCTTCCAGACGGCCGCGGTCGCGCAGGCCGTACAGGCGCGCGGGCTTGTCGGTGAGGTGAGTGATCGCCTCTTCGAACGACATCAGATTGCGCTCGCGCACCGCGCGCGCCAGCAGCGTGGTCGAAAACGAGAACGAGTCGATCATGTCGAGGTGTGCGCCGGCATCGCTGGCACCGACGATGGCGCGGTCGTCACGCCACACTTCGACGCGGCGTGCCCACGTGTCGTCGCCCTGGCCCTTGTCGGGAACCGTGATGACGGTGTTCAGGTTGTCGTCGACCACGATGTCGGCAAGCGCGTCCCACGGCTCTTTGCCCAGTTCCTTGGCGATGTCACCGATGAGGCGACCCTGGTACGGCTTCCACTTCTCGCTGAATGTTTCGAGCAACATGTAGGCGGCCCAGTTGCCGATCGAACGCGTCGGGCCCACGGTCGACTGCGCCTTGTCGTTCATTTCCTGACGACCCTTCGGGTCGCGCAGCATCGCCAATTTTTCTTCCGGCGGCAGTGCCATCAGTTCGTCCCAGCCATTGAGGATGTCGAGGATGAAACCGCTGCGCAGGTTCAAGCGCGTACGGAACGTGTCGGGCAGGGTGAGCGCGAGAACCTTGCCACCGCGCTCCTTCGCCACGTCGTAGCCCTCGAGTTGGTGCTGCACGAGGTCCCAGTTCTGCGCGTACACCTGCAACAGGTTCCAGTTCAGCGGGCGGTTGGCCGCCGCGCTCATGTCGGCCATCAGTTCGAACGTCTCGCGCTCGAAGCGGCCGACTGCGGGAATGAACTCGAGCGTGGTTCCGGGGAACTCACTGACCACCGAACACAGGGCGATCAGCTCTTCGCGTGAACCGTGGCGCGAGGGAACGGGAACACCGGTGTGGTCGTTGTGGCTCGTCGACCAGGTCGATGAAAAGCCCATGCCGCCGGCTCGCAGACCTGCGCGCAGGAGTTCCTTCATCGCTTCGATCTCTTCGGGCGTGGCCTCGCGGCGCGTTGCGTCGTCGTGCATCACCACGCGGCGCAGTGCGCTGTGGCCGACGAGGAAGCCGGCGTTCGGCATCAACTTGCCGTCGATCGCGTCGAGGAACTCACCCGTGGTGCTCCAGTTCCACGGCACGCCTTCTTGCAGGCTTTCCAGTGGCATGCCCTCGACGCGTGCGAGCATGCGCATCAGATAGTCACCGTCCTGCGGCGTGAGAGGAGCAATGGTGAAGCCGCAGTTGCCGGCCATCACCGTCGTGACACCGTGCAACGGTGACGGGCTGAGTGAGGTGTCCCAGAAGGCCTGCGCGTCGTAGTGGGTGTGCAGGTCGATGAAGCCCGGCGTCA
>Ga0068877_10002975_pt1 | contig 13581 bp, 14 predicted proteins | sample NOAtaG_FD_66437 | JGI IMG/M metagenome (GOLD analysis project Ga0068877, IMG submission 66437) | Freshwater lake microbial communities from Lake Erie, under a cyanobacterial bloom - NOAA_Erie_Diel6S_1000h metaG | ecosystem: Environmental > Aquatic > Freshwater > Lake | place: USA: Ohio, Lake... | reverse complement strand
ATGTTTGTTGTACGGATCTTCGATGTCAAATAATCCAAGTTCATAGCGGTTGAGGGCATTTGTCAGTGAATCTCTAAGATGCATCCCCGATGAAGTGAGATTATGCGTGAAGAAACCACTCACACCAACTTGAAAGTGTTTATAAATGCGTGTTTCGTATCCAATACCGGCACCAACGGCTAATGCCCAACTATCCATTAACCCTCCTGAATTATCCGTGGCCATTGCAAACATTCTGGCATGACCTTCAAACTTACCTTTGCATACTGCAGTGCGGAATGAACAAGTATCCAAATCGGTGTGGTGTTCGCCGTGTTGCGCTTTCAATACGGATGTGCTTGTCCAGCCGATAAGTATTAGAACTATTCGGAATATGAAATTTAAATTAATCATTATGATTATTTTTTGTGTGCGTCAGCTATGGGCTGAAACGGTCCGTACTTGTGTTGCTTTTCCGGATAGGAATCGGTGAAAGGTCCGAATGGGTGATCGACAGGCTTCTTCGAAGGATCCGGCCAATCTGCTTTAGTGATTTTGTGAGGGCGTTCCTGACTGTTTACGAATGCAGCAACGTCCCATGCTTCTTCTGGAGTGAGCTGGCGATTTTCATGACTGGCACCTAATGGCATATTATCATACACATAACCTGCAAATCGCGAAAGTCGAAATAGTCCGGCTCCATCATTATAGCTATGCGGTCCCCAAAGTGGAGGATAGGTGTATTCGGTGCCTTCCGGATTCATCATGCCTGCTCCGTCTGCGCCATGGCAAGATTGACAACGGTCTACGTAAACAATTTTACCTTTGTCGGAATCTGCTGCACGATCCATAAATGCCAGTGTTGTAATGCCGCTCCCTTTTGGTGATTCTCCTTTAGGAACATCGGTTCCCAGCCAATTTATATAGGCAACAATAGCCTGCATCTCTTTACTGTCATTAGCTAATGCTTGTCCATTCAAACTGCGTTCGAAACAATCGTTAACACGTTTAGGAATAGTTTCTTCCGTTCCGCTGCGCGCACGAAATTTCGGATATGTAGATGCTACGGCGCTATAGTTATTTCCAAAAGGTTTACTGCCGGCATCTAAGTGACAATTCTGGCAATTAAGACCGTTTGAAATTTGTGCAACTGTTCCTTTAGGCCCAAGATATTTGGATGTATGCGCAATCAAATCTTTACCATATAAAATTAAATCACCATCAGCGCCCGTCGGAATGGTTGCAATGTCCGGTGAAATCCAGTAATCGGGAGGAGCAGGAGCAGATGTTGGAGCCGCTGCAATAACAGCTGTTTCTTCCGTTGATTCTTCTGAAATAAATGTTGGAGGTTGACTCCAATTGCGGAACATTACAATGAGCAAGATGATCACTGCTGCTACCAAACCCATCACCATCCAGGTGAGAATCATTACTGCGCGAACGAGAGGCTTACTCATAACAAGGTGGTATTAGTGTGGTAATTTATCTTTCACAACACCGTATAAATAGGTACCAAGTATTGCAAACAAGATGACGATGCCCATACTGATAAATCCGTAACCTAAGTTGACAAACATCGGTCCGGGGCAAGCACCTGTCAAAGCCCATCCTAGTCCGAAAATGGTACCGCCTACCAAGTAGCGTGTTATTCCTTTTTCTTTCGGAGCAATAACAATAGGATTTCCCTGAAAGTCGCGTAGGCGATATTTTTTAATTAATGCGACTGCAATAACGCCAAGAACGACAGCGGTTCCGATGATGCCGTACATATGGAACGATTGAAACCGAAACATTTCCTGAATACGATACCAAGAGATCGCTTCAGATTTAGTCATTACGATACCGAATATAATTCCGGCCAATATAAAACGAAGTGATTTCATGATTATTTAAGTATTAATGGTAGACCAATAAATGTCATCGTTAATCCGCCGATGAAAAATCCGATTACTGCAATTAATGAAGGTAACTGGAGGTTGGATAAACCACTGATTGCGTGACCTGATGTGCAACCGCCTGCATAACGTGTTCCGAAACCGATCAATAAGCCACCAAATGCCAGAAGTGCAATATTAAACGGATCAGTTAACGAATGCATACCAAACAATTCTTCCGGTTGCATTCCTTGAGGTGCAGCTATACCTAAATCGGCGAGATCTTTAATAGTGTTGTCTGAAATGATTACAGGAGCTCCATTGCTCATGAAAAGATGAGCAATTAAGCCACCAATAATTGATCCCACTAGGAAAAGGATGTTCCAGATTTGAGTTTTCCAGTTGAAATCGAAAAATTTAACTCGCTTACCTGCACCGCAGGCAGAGCAAATAGTTCTGAAATTGGAAGAAAAGCCAAAGCTTTTTCCGAAGAATAATAACAGGACCATTATGCCTGCAATCAATGCGCCGGAAACGTACCACGGCCACGGTGCTAATAGTGCTTCTTTCATACGAGATTATTTTGGAGCTTAATGAATATTAAAGGTAATGATCGGTTTGAACAAGTGATTGACCAATTTTTCTGCAACACTAGGAGAAAGCAATTGCTTCCATCCCGAACGGCCGTGTGTGCCTATACAGAGCATGTCCATTTCTTTCATTTGAACAAAGTGCATGACACCGGTTTCCACATCTGAGTCTTTCAAAACATGAAATTCTGTATTGGATAATTGGTTGTCGTTTGCAAAGTCCTGCATGAATTGTTTTAATTGTGATTCATCGGTTCTGTCGTTGGACGCAGCAATTTGTAACAAGTGTATCTTAGTGCCGAACGCTTGCTGAATGGCTTTCAATAATTTCAAATCATAGTTTTCTTTCAATCGGAAATCATGAACCAACAGAATATTCCGAATAACCAATTCCGAGCGATCGCACATGAGTGATAAAACGGGAATCCTACAATGGCGCACCACATGTTGCGTTTCACTTCCGGAAAGTGCTTCCTGAATACCGCGTGCACCACGCGTTCCCATAATTAACAAATCAAAATTGCCGTCTGCTGTACTACAAATAGTTTGAGTTAACGGACCAAATTTGATTGCAGAAGTAATAGTATTTCCATAGTCTTCTTTCAACTTTCCGAGTTTCTCTTTGGCAACATCCTGCATACGGAGGTACATAGAAATATCATTTTCTCCGTCACTCATGGGCTGTCCGCTCTTATCCAATTGCACGTGGGAGGGCGTATCAATGACATGAAGAAAGGTTACTTCAAGGTCAATTTTTTCGGCCAGCTTTTGTGCCATTAACCAGGCAAAATGAGCTTGCACGGAGAAGTCGGTGGGAATTAAAACTTTGATTTTACTCATGATTTGATGTTTTTGTTTCGGTAGTTTGAACAGCCGTTTCGTTGGGAATTTTACTTTTTGAATCGGAGCAGCCGCTAGCTGTAAGGAGGAAGCCCATGGCAGCGCCATAAAGCATGCTAGACAATTTATTAGAGGTGATAGGACATGCCCCTGAGGCACATCCGATAAATTTCCAATACAAGTAACCTGCTGCAGCGCCTAATGCTATACCTGCTCCCATTATCATAAGCTGACGTTTGGTAAAACAGAAGAATAAACTCTTTTTCCCTTCTACATTCATGGCCTTTAGTGTTGAATTTATTCTTCTGTTTTATTTGTTAACGATATTCCATTATTCCACCATCCAAATTGTAGGCGGTGTAACCTGCTTCTTTCAGCATGATGCATGCGTGTGAGCTGCGATTTCCGCTTCTGCAATACACAAACACCGGCTTCGATTTATCAAGTTCGAGAATGGCGTCGCTGAAATATGGCGACATGATATCAATATTGCGTGCTCCGTCTAAATGTCCGGACTCATACTCTCCCGGAGTGCGCACATCCAAAAGGATGGCGCCCGGAGTTGATTCGTATTGTGATTTGAATGTCGCTCCATCCAAATTTTTCACTGCTGATGTAAAAAACATAGTATTTAGTTTTTTAATGATTACAACATAGTTGAAGGACAAACGTAGTCTGTAACCTTAAACTTGTTAGATTCTTTGATTGCTTTGAAACCTCCGTTCACATCGATCAGATTGTCATATCCGCGCGCCTTCAGAATAGAGATGTAAATCATAGAACGATAACCTCCTGCACAATGAACATAATATGTTTTGTTCTTGTCTATTTCTGTAAAGTTGTCGTTGATATTATCGAGCGGTAAATTTTCTGCATTAACAATGTGCTCTGAGAAGTATTCGCTCTTCTTTCGTACATCAAGAATGTTGATCGAAGGATCTTTTTCTTCCAGTGCAGCAAATTTGGCAACGTCAACCATTTTAACTTCATCGTATTCTTTGCCCCAATTCTTCCATGCCTGAAATCCGCCATTCAAATAACCGATAGCATGATCATATCCAACGCGAGCAAGACGAGTTACAACTTCCATTTCACGACCTTCATCCGCAACTATCAAAATAGTTTGTTTGATGTCTGGAATTAATGCGCCTACCCACGGAGCAAATCCACCATCGATACCGATATTGATGGAATTCGGAACAAATCCTTTTCCAAAATCTTCTGCTTTTCGTGTATCCAGAATTACGGCGCCGGTTTCATTCGCTGCCGCTTCAAACGCTTCAGGACTCAATGCCTGCGTGCCGCGTTTTAAAACTTCTCCAATTTCATCGTAACCTTCTTTATTCATTTTTACGTTCAGTGGGAAGTAACCCGGAGGAGGCATCAAACCGTCAGTTACAGCTCTGATGAACTCATCTTTGCTCATATCCGCACGTAATGCGTAATTCGTTTTTTTCTGATTGCCCAAGGTATCGAACGTTTCTTTCGACATGTTCTTTCCGCATGCAGAGCCCGCTCCGTGTGCAGGATATACAATAATGTCATCCGGCAAAGTCATGATCTTAGTGCGCAACGAATCGTACAAATGTCCTGCAAGATCTTCTTGTGTCAATGTTGACTTCGCTGCCAAATCAGGACGTCCTACATCACCGATAAACAACGTGTCGCCACTGAAGATCGAATGTGGCTTACCGAATTCATCCAACAATAAATAGGTGGTGGATTCCATCGTATGGCCCGGCGTATGTAACACCTTAATGGTTACACGGCCTACTTTAAATTCTTCGCCGTCCTTAGCGATGTATGCTTCGTAAACAGGATTCGCATTGGGCCCGAAAATAATTTTCGCTCCTGTAGCTTTTGCTAAGTCGATATGTCCTGAAACGAAGTCAGCATGAAAATGTGTTTCCAGTACGTACTTAATTTTTACGCCTTCCTGTTCAGCTTTTTTCAGATAAGGATCAATTTCGCGCAATGGATCAATGATCACAGCCTCGTTGTCGGACTGAATGTAGTATGCACCTTGTGCTAAACACCCTGTATAAATTTGTTCTACTTTCATAGTATTGGTCGTAATTAATTGGATTTAGAATTTGTTTGATTTGATGATGCAAAGTTGCATCGTAAAAACTTGAATTGCTGTGACCGCAGTCACGTAACGTTTATCGGAAGTACACCTCTTTGATGATGATGTATGCGCCCATCACCAGTACGAACCAGCCAAAACCTTTTTTGAGTTTGTTGCCGTCGATTTTTGTAGAAAGGAAGTTGCCAATAAATATTCCTACAATTGCCAATGCGGTTACAGTAAGTAGCAAAGGCCAATCCATCGTTGTTTTTCCAAGATCGCCAACGAAACCAAATAAGGATTTCGCTGCAATGATGAGCAGTGATGTGCCCACCGCCATTTTCATCGGAAGTTTTGATAGTAATACCAAGGCAGGAATAATTAAAAATCCACCACCGGCACCAACTAATCCTGTTAAAATACCAACTACACTTCCTTCCAATAGAATCATCGGATAGTTGTATTTCAGATCTTCGATTTTTGTTTCTTTTTCTTCTTTCCCGTTTCCTTTGATCATAGAATATGATGCTACGACCATCAGGATCGCAAAAAGAAACATAAGCAGGAATGCTTTGGTTACAGCAAAATCGCCAATGCTGAATATGACATCCGGAATGGCGGGAACAATGAACGAGCGTGTGAGGTAGACGGCAATAATGCTCGGAATCCCGAAAATGATTGCGGTTTTCATGTGAATTAAGCCGCTTCTGTATTTCGGAATTGCACCAACTAAACTTGTTGCACCAACAACGAACAACGAATAAGCAGTTGATGAAACGACATCTACTCCCAGTAAATAAACCAAAACAGGTACGGTAAGAATAGAACCTCCGCCCCCGATTAAACCGAGAGAGATTCCAATAAGCGATGCAGCGATATATCCTATAATTTCCATGTCCTTTATTTTGACGCAAAGGTCATGTACGGGATAGCGCTGCACAGTGACTTACATCACACATGAAACAAGTTAAAAGCACATCCGGATAATTCACCGTGGTTTGTCGTTTGTGGTTAAATTTACCGAATGCTGGAGTCATTAGACCTGTTTGATCGGGAACTTTTTTTGTCAATTCATCATTTTCGTAATGTAGTGCTTGATTTTATCATGCCCTGGATTACGAATCGTTGGGTGTGGATTCCGCTGTATGCCTTGCTGTTGTTGCTTGTATACAAAAGTTACGGTAAGAAATTAGTGTGGATAGTACCGGCAATTGTGGTGTTGATCATAATCAGTGATCAAGGCGCAAATCTGATGAAAAACGGGTTCAAACGACCACGACCATGCCATCAAGTAGCTATTTCCGAGCAGGTAGTGACGCCGTTAGGTTGTGGTGGTCCATACGGTTTTGTTTCCGGGCATGCATCAAATAGTATGGCATTGGCCACATTTTTATTCTTGCTTACGTTCACTCGCACAGGTTTGCGCGCACAGCGTAAATGGTGGATGCTTTTGTTTCTGTGGGCAGTGCTGGTGGCTTGGAGTCGTATTTATGTGGGTGTGCACTATCCGTTTGATGTATTAGTTGGCGCCACGTTCGGCGCGCTGTGCGGTTTGCTGGTGTTCCTTTTAATCAGGAAAAAGATAACACAGGAATAGCACTACTAAAGCCTTTAGCGCGTATTTTAGTAGCATGCTAAACGTATTACTTGTTTTTATCGGTGGCGGATTGGGTAGCGTTTCTCGTTATGGTATCGGTGCACTGATTAAGCAAGCAGGCTGGGTGAACTTTCCTTGGGCTACATTAATCGCAAATGTGCTGGCTTCATCAATTCTTGCGATTGTAGCACTGCTCATTGCTGATCGAATTCAGGAGTCACAATTGCGGTTGTTGTTAATCACCGGTTTCTGTGGTGGATTCAGTACGTTTTCTGCATTTGCATACGAAACAGTAGAACTTTATCGCAAAGGAGCAACAGGGATGATGGCACTGAATGTCGCTGTAAATGTGCTGTTGTGTGTTGCTGTTATATATATCATTTACAAAAAGGCATGAAAAAAATATCATTCATAATTGTTTTAATAACGGCAGCACTTTTTATTGCTGTCGCACAAAATCGCAAATCAACGCCAAAGGGGCCGGTGGAAGACTTGCCGCGACATCCCAAGTTGGTGGTGGGTATTGTTGTCGATCAAATGCGTTACGATTATATCAATCGTTATTGGAATAAATTCGGTAATGATGGTTTCAAGCGTTTGTTGAATCAGGGAACGAATTTCGATCAAACGAATTACAACTACATGCCGACGTACACCGGTCCGGGACATGCTTCCATTTTTACAGGAACTACACCTGCTGTTCACGGAATTATCGGAAACAATTGGTACGAGCGCGAGGAAGGAAAAACCGTGTATTGTGCAGAAGATAAAACGGTGAAGCCTATTGGTTCAGGCGCAGAAGAAGGAATGCGTTCACCACGTCGCATGTTGGCAGGAACCATTGGAGATCAATTGCATTTGAGCAACAACGCACAATCAAAAGTTTTAGGCGTTGCGTTAAAGGATCGTAGTGCCATTATGCCGGCCGGACATACTGCTAATGCTGCATTTTGGTATGATGGTGCAAGCGGCAATTTTATTTCCAGTTCGTATTACATGAAAGAACTTCCCACGTATATGCAGGAGTTTAACAAGCAAGCGCATCCTGCGCGTTTGTTACAAGAAGATTGGAATACGTTGCTGCCAATTGATCAATATACCGAATCATTGGCGGATAACAATCCTTACGAGGGACGTTTTAAAGGTGAAGATGCACCCGTATTTCCACACAAGTTGCCGGTGCTGAAGGAGAAGAATGGTAACATGGGAATCATTCGTAGTACACCGCAAGGCAATGTCCTCACGCGATTGGTAGCTGAAGCCATCATCAAAGGTGAAAATTTAGGAAAGAATAGCGCGTCTGATTTTTTAAGTGTTTCTTTTTCATCACCGGATTATATCGGGCACATGTATGGTCCACAAAGTATTGAAGTGGAAGATTGTTATTTGCGTTTGGATCTAGAAATAGCAGCACTCTTGCGTTTTCTGGACAGCTGGTGCGGAAAGAACAATACGTTGGTGTTCTTAACTGCCGATCATGGTGCCGTTGAAAATCCTCAGTTTTTAAATGACGTTGGCATTCCGTCCGGATTTTTTAACGATAAAGTCATGATGGATTCCTTGAAATTAGCGTTGAAGAAAAAGTTCGCCGATTCATTAGTTCTTGCTTATGAAAACGAGCAAATATTTTTCGATCGTCAACGTATGGAACGTAAGGGAATTGACAAGCGTGCCGTGGAAGATTTTTGCGCTGCGTACCTGATGAAATTTAAAGGTGTTGCACATGTTATGACTGCACATCAAATGGCGATGTCGGAATTTATTGCTACGCCGCGACGAGAAGTACAAAAGGGTTATAACTTCCGCAGATCAGGCGATGTATGTGTTTTACTGCAACCCGGCTGGGTGGGCGATTGGGATCGTGTTACCGGAACAACGCACGGTGCACCGTGGAGTTATGATACGCATGTTCCTCTTATCTTTTGGGGATGGAAAGTTAGACCTGTGGTCAGTGATATACCTGTTGAGATAACTGATATAGCACCTACTGTTTGTACCATGTTAGGTGTACAGTTTCCACATGGTTGTACAGGGAAAACGATTCCTGCAACATTATTCTGGAGATAAATGAAATCATTGCAGAAAGAGAAAATGCGATTAACCACGCTGCAGAAGCAAATTCTGGGCTGGTTAAAAATGCAGGGTGGTGGTGTATTGCCCGTGGATGTGCTGTTTAACACCATGATTCGTCATCACAATCAACCGAAGTTAGATGAAGAATTACTGGGTGAGCGATTGAGCGAAGCTGTTGAGCAACTGGTACGTTCAGGATGGGTTGAATTGCGTGATGAAGATAACAATACAGAGAGGCTATCCTTATACGACTATGGAATGTTAACCATGAATATGAAACGAAGTCCGGACGGTTGGAAGTGGAAAAATAAAATTACACCGAGTATTGCCTTGCTTGATATAAATGCCACGTGGTAAAGATGAACTAAAATTGAAGAGCTATGATTTTTCGATCGGATAAAAAGGAGTTTAAGAATTGGAAGTTTCGTGAGATGAAAACGTATTCATCTGACGAATGGATGGCCAACGGTACAAAAAAGTATCGTACTGTTTTTGATCGTGCGGAAACGACATATCTGCGTGTGGAATTTTCTTTCTTCAATAAACTTTTTGACGAAGAAAATTGGGAATGCACTATAGTGTTGAAGTGCTTCGAGTTGAATGGAGAAGAGCGAAAAGAGTTATGCGCGTTGGACACGAAGCGAGAAATTAAGATGGATGAAAATATCGTGACCATGCGTGATGGTTGGGGCAATCCTACAGAAGGTGCATACTGGAAAGGTGGTGCATATGTGTGGGAAGCGTACATCGATGATGAATTGGTAGGTTCGAAAAATTTTGTGGTGAACGAAGTGGGTAAGGTTACAAATAATCGTAATCCATACTTGAAAGTCGAACACGTGAAGTTGTACACCGGTGATTTTAGCGGATGGGAGCAGAAGACACGGAAATATTTAGATACCATCAATCGTGATAAAACTCAGTACCTGTGGGTGGAGTTTAAGTTTGAAGCGTTGCCGGAAGTAGAATGGAACTATGAATTCATTTTCAATTTCCTGGATGACGCGCACCAATTGAAAGGTCAAATTCGTCGTGAAGCAAAAATAGAGAAAGGGAAAAAAGGATTCTTCTACACGCTGGATGTGGGCTGGGGCAATGAAGTAGCAGGATCATGGAAAGATGATAAGTATTTCGTGGAAATAATTTTTATGGATGTACTTATTGCTCGAGTAGAATTTAAAGTGGCTGACTTTGACAACGAAGGAATTCCGGAATTGATTCTTAGTGCGAATGAGTTGAAACGAGGTGGTACTCTGGAAGAAATCAAGAAAGCAGATTTGATTGAACCCGAAGATGCATTGGATGATTTATTGGCGAAGTTGGATGAATTGATCGGTTTAACGGAAATCAAAAAAGATATTCGTGATAATATCAAATACCTGAATTTCTTAAAACTTCGCAAGGATAAAGGCTTTGAAGAATCCGGAAATGTTGGATTACATGCCGTATTTACCGGAAATCCCGGAACAGGAAAGACGACCGTAGTGAATATGTTAGGGCGTATATACAAAGCCATGGGATTGTTGAGCAAAGGACAAGTGGTGGAAGTAGGTCGCGCCGATTTGGTCGGAGAATTTATCGGGCAAACTGCACCGAAGACCAAGAAGATTATTGAACAAGCGCGTGGTGGAATTTTATTTATTGATGAAGCTTATTCTTTAGCGCGTGAGGCTGATGATGCGAAAGATTTTGGGAAGGAAGTAATTGAAGTTTTATTAAAAGAAATGTCAGACGGCAAAGGTGATATTGCCGTTATGGTAGCCGGTTATCCGAAAGAAATGGAAACGTTCTTGTCGTCCAATCCGGGCATGAAATCACGCTTTTCGCAGTATTATCATTTCGAGGATTATTTGCCGGATGAATTGGTTCAGATCGCTCAACTGGTGGCAGGTAAGAAAGGTGTGAAGTTGGAAATGGATGCGTTGAAATATTTGGAAGAACAATTGATCGAAATGTACCGCACTCGTGATCGTACGTTTGGCAACGCGCGATTAGTTACCGGCGCAGTGGAAGAAGGTAAGATGAGCATGGCGCTACGATTGATGCAATTGCCGAACGTCAACGAATTAACGGAAGAGCAATTGTCGTTGGTGACCAAAGAAGATTTGTTCGGAGTTTTTGGCGGAAGACAGAAGAAGAAAGCTACGTATGGAGTCAATCAGAAATTGTTGCGTGAAGGATTGGATGAGTTGAACGGTTTGGTGGGTATGAATAACATCAAAGCTGAAATTCAGGAGTTGGTGAAGCTGGTGCAGTTTTATCAGGAAACAGGTCGTGAAGTCACCAACCGATTCTCCTTACATGCGGTGTTTTCAGGCAATCCGGGTACGGGTAAAACAACATTGGCGCGTATAATCGCTAAAATTTACAAAGGACTCGGTTTGTTGGAGAAAGGACATTTGGTAGAAACCGATCGTCAGGGTTTGGTAGCAGGATATGTGGGTCAAACAGCTATTAAAGCCAATGAAAAAGTAGAGCAAGCTATTGGAGGTGTTTTATTTATTGATGAGGCATACGCGCTGGGCGAAGGCGGTGATAATGATTTCGGCAAAGAAGCGGTTGAAGTTGTATTGAAGCGCATGGAAGATTTGCGCGGACAATTGGCTGTAATTGTTGCCGGCTATCCCGATAACATGCACAAGTTTTTGGAAACGAATCCCGGATTAAAATCGCGTTTCGATCGTCATTATGTATTTTACGATTATACCGCAGAAGAATTGATGGCGATAGCAAAGATGTTGTTGAAGAAAGAAGAACTCAACGCCACTGCAGAAGCCGAAGCGCATATACAAAGTTATCTCAATACCTTGTACGAAAATCGCGACAAGTATTTTGGTAATGCACGTACGGTGCGTCAGGTAATTGGTGAAGCTGTGAAGAATCAGCATTTGCGCATGGCCGAATTGCCCGCAGCAGAACGAAATCCCGAAGCTCTTTCTACATTAACACTAGCTGATGTAGAAGAATTCAAATTCGTGGAAGAGTCGCGCCGGCAGTCGGTTGGGTTTCGATTGAAGTAAATTAAAACCGATATCCCATCTGAAATGTCAATACTGAATTCTTAATCAGCAGCTCGTTGGTGTTGTAGCGACCTACGTATATGAACCGACTTAGGTTGTATCGGTAAATCAATTCGAACGAAACAAATTTTTCAGTGAAGCGCACTCGTTTATCAATGCCCATTCCTGCAATCAATACGTTGCCCAATTGTTCGTTGATGAACCAATTTTCAAATCGTAAGTCAGTTCCGCCACCCCAAACACCTTTGCCGGTTTCACGATCGGTTATTTCTGTGGAAGCTTGCAAGAAGAATTTAGGAGCGTAACCACCCAATAGATAAAATGAAGCAGGTGCCATTTCGCCGGAGCCCGACAAATTCACGCGACCAATAATTGGAATATACATTTCCCAAATGCGTAATTGATGCTCAAACCTGAAGTTGCGATCGTAAAACTGAGAGTAACCGGTTTCGAAATAGTACGTGTTGAATTTGCAACTCTGACTTAAAATCTCCAGGCCCAGTTGAATTTGCACAGCAGGCGCGGGACGGAAGTGAAAACGAAACATGCCGCCCATCCCGAAACGCATTTTAGCTTCGGAAGCGTGACGTGTATCGGTTTGGAAAAATGAAAACGCGTTAGACATGGCAACACTAAATCCGTAATTACGAATCATGCCGCCTTGTGCAGATAAACGATAGCTACCGCAGATTAATAGAAATATGATGCAGTATTTTTTCATCGTTGACTGAATACCAATTCGCCGTTAATAAAGGTAGCTAATACACGTGTTTTTAAAATGTCTTCTTCTTTGCAGGTTAACAAATTGCGATCTAAAATGGTGAAGTCGGCAAATTTATTGGGTTCTATGCTTCCTTTTTCCTGTTCTTCAAAATTGGCATAAGCCGCCCAGATGGTCATGCCTTTTAGCGTGGTGAGTCGATCGAGTTTTTCTTCGGGAATAAATCCGGCGGGCGGAATGCCTGTGCTGTTTTTTCGTGCAACAGCGGCATAAAATGTATTCAACGGATTGATGTCTTCTACAGGGAAATCCGTTCCGAGCGCAGCAATACCGGCGCCTTCAATTAAGGTCTTGTAAGAGTATGCATGTTTCATTCGCACGGCTCCAATCCGCGATTCTGCCCAATACATATCACTCGTTGCATGAACAGGTTGTACGGATGGAATCACCCCAAACTTTTTGAAAAAAGGAATGTCGGCCGGATTGACAATTTGCGCGTGTTCGATTCTCCAACGCTGCTGATCATCCTTTAGCACTTTGCCATACAGTTGAAGAATAAGACGATTAGCAGAATCACCGATACAATGTGTATTCACCTGAAAACCTTTGGACTGTGCCTGACGCATTCGTTTTTCGAAGTGTTCTGCGGTGTTTAACAGCAGTCCTTTATATCCCGGACGGTCGGAATACGATTCCAGCAAACATGCACCACGAGAGCCGAGCGCGCCATCAGCATACAATTTAAATGAACGCACATTCATACGATCAGTTTTGTACGGGCCATGCACGAGGTAATGATCGTAGTTCGGCTGACTGTCG
>Ga0068877_10002971_pt1 | contig 13586 bp, 8 predicted proteins | sample NOAtaG_FD_66437 | JGI IMG/M metagenome (GOLD analysis project Ga0068877, IMG submission 66437) | Freshwater lake microbial communities from Lake Erie, under a cyanobacterial bloom - NOAA_Erie_Diel6S_1000h metaG | ecosystem: Environmental > Aquatic > Freshwater > Lake | place: USA: Ohio, Lake... | reverse complement strand
GGTCCGGATCCACGTGTAACGCTATACAATACACCAAAATCAACTGAATTGATATCCGCAGCCGTCCAAGTGGTGCCCCAAAGGTCAGTCGGTCCTCCGTAGGTGTTCACATTGTCCTTGTTTTGCCAAATTGCCATGGGATTAACGCGGTCCGCTCCCACCGGAACACCGGCCTTCATCAACTTCACGGAAGCGTCACGGGCATCCGTGTTGGGTTGTTCCATGCTTACTTCCAATTCTACCGTGATGCCGGAAATAACCGCGCTCAATGGCATGACATAGCCAAAATCGGCAACCATCAGGTATTTGGTGGTATCTCCCGGGCTCAAGGAAGTGCGAGCGTACACATCGTCTGAGATTTCAACCCGGTTTGGATTGGCCCAGTTGATGGAGCTTCCGTAGTTCACATTACCCGTGATGTCGCCAGTTTCCATGGTGACACACTGAGCGTTTGTGTTGGTGTTCATGAATCCAAATGCCATGGCCCCTGTGAAAACCAGAGACTTGAAGGCGCCGGCATAATTCCGATTGGTCTTATTGCCGTTGTTGGCTTTGAGGGTCGAAGTTAGTTTGTTCATGGTCGTGTCAATAAAATACCGTATCGAAGAATGTTACTGCAATGATAGCCGGCGGGAAGCCCTTGATTATCCGTGTTTTTGCGTATTTTTTGAAGAGTCTTGGTCTAGGTTTTTATACGCTAATGCCCATAGAAATGTTTATAAAATAATGAAAATCAGGCATTTAAAAATTTTCTAGCGAAGCTAATTCAGGTTATCCCACATGATTGGTTCAAAGGCTATTTGATTTGAATTCACCTCTATTTCGGTAATCATACTGGGACCTTTGGGGCAAAATGGAATTGCTTGACTGATGATTTGGAATTATTTTGAGCCAAAGATGTTTGCCATCATCGACATAGAAACCACGGGTGGAAGTTCGCAAAGAGACAACATCACCGAAATTGCCGTCATCCTTCATGATGGCTACCGGGAGGAAAGGCGGTTTTCGACCCTTTTGAATCCCGACGAACCGATTCCACCACAGATCACGATGCTCACGGGCATCACCAACGAGATGGTGGCCGACGCTCCTAAGTTCCATGAAGTTGCAAAGGAATTGGTGCTGCTCACCGAGGGCAGAACCTTTGTGGCGCACAATGTCAATTTTGACTACGGATTCATCCGGGAAGCTTTCAAACGCTTAGGATATGTTTACAAGCGTGAATTGCTGTGTACGGTGAGGATGAGCAGGGTATTGATGCCTGGTCATAGCACTTACAGTTTGGGAAGGTTGTGTGAATCATTGGGAATCCCGCTTCAAAATCGTCACAGGGCTATGGGGGATGCGGAAGCAACGGCGTTGTTGCTCGAGAGGTTGGTGAGGTTACAACCCGGATTGACCAATCAAAACCCAGCACCCGACCCCTTTCAAAAAATCCCCTCCACATTTTCAAGAAGCCGCTTGGCTGAAATGCCTGATGATGCGGGGGTATTCTGGATTTACGATCAGGACGGTACCGTGGTTCATGCCGGTTCGGCGGACAGCATCAAAGGGAACGTGATGAAATGGCTCCTCAAAGGAGGCAAGGCGGCTCGAAATGCGGTTGATTTGGCTTGGGAACAATCGGGGAACTATTGGATGGCGGGTTTGATTCACATCTCACAGGATGGGGAGACTGCTTGGAAGATGCCTCCTGCAGAGAAAATCAAAGTGGTGACCTATTACGACCAACAAGATTATCTGCGTGTAGGCTACATGCCCAAGGGGAGTGCTGCAGAAACTGTTGCTGGATTCAAAACCCTCGAAGACGCGCGGTCGGTGGTGTCCGTCAGGGTTAAAAAATACGGATTGTGTCCGGTGTTGTGTGGGGTGGAGCCTTCCATGGGTGGGCCATGCAGTCGATATCCATTCGGGGAGTGCAGCGGTGCATGTTGCGGTGAAGTTCCGGCAGGACTGTACAACGAAAAGGTGAATGAAGCCTTGGCGGGACTTGGATTTCCTGCTTCCAAAATTGCTATAGTGGACCGCGGTCGGAATCAGGGTGAGATTTCAGTTGCTTTGGTGCGGGATGGTAAGTGCGAGGCTTTTGGTTTTTTGGATGCCCAACAACCTTGGTCGGCTTGGGATGAGATTCGTGATTGCTTACAGGAATTCAGATTTCCAGCCTTGGGAGGTAGTTGGATTCGAAGCGTGTGGAACCAAATTCCTGCCAATAGCATCAAAACGATGTAAAAAAAAGCGCCCCGGGATTTGGCCCCGGGGCAACATGAAAAGAATCAAAAATCACCCTCTAAAACTTATTTTTTAAGACGACATGTTAAATCATCGTCTGATTTATCTAAATCCATTAACACAAATATAAGGCTAATTTGACATCCCAACTTTCTCAAGGGACCGTTTTTGAGCACCTGCGGCCGTTTTGGCCCTTCAATTTCGATGAATGGGTGCTTGTTGGGCATGAGTGAGAATATTTCGGGGTTGAATGCGGAAATTGGTGTGCGCGTTGATTTTTATGGGACGTTCCTATTTATCTGCTTGAGAATCATTTATTTTGATGCAATGTCAAATGGTTTGATCGCAGGTTGGTGCACGCGTCGTCCATCACAATTCATGAAGCCTCTCGGCCTTCTTCTTGGCTTGTTGCTTTTTTTGGGGGGCTCTTGCGGAAATGTGGGGGTAGAAAACATAACGATTTACAACGCCCTCGACAGCGCGCAGGTGGTCGCAACTTCCCCGGATTCCAAGCCGGCACTTCCCAATCCTCCCATCACGCCCGGAATGCTTGCCTTGTTGAAGCCAGCCGATGGCTTCGACTATCCAGTGGGTCCTCCCCATGCTGAAGGATATTACAAATTTCGGGGATTTCTGCCCCGCGGATTGGAACATCTGGGCGAGGATTGGAATGGTGTCGGAGGGGGCAATTCCGATTTCGGGGATTATGTTTATGCGGTTGCCGACGGGGTTGCTTTTTCTGCAGATTCACAAGGTCCGGGGTGGGGTATCGTCATCAGGATCTTGCACAACTATGGGACCACCGAGAATCCGTATTACATTGAAAGTGTTTATGCCCATGTGGAATCGGCTTGGGTCCGTTCTGGATTTCGTGTCAAACGGGGTGAAAAGGTGGGCACCATGGGAACCGCCTCCAACAAGTACCACGCACATCTGCATTTTGAGATGCGCAAGGAGGTAGGCAAAACCATAGGCTGTGGTTATGCAGGGGATACTGCTGGTTTTGTGGATCCAACCGTATTCATTTCATCACACCGTCCTAGGCGATGAATCAAAAACGCATGTGATGTTTGGCGTAATCGAAGGTCCATTCTGGCGTTTCCAAAGTGCCTGTGGATCGAGCTTCATACCAAGGATTCAGTTCCGTGCTTGAGGGGTTTTTCAGAATATGGATTTCTTGCGCGGGCATGTAGCTTTGTGCCAACAAGAATATTTTTTGACCGTTTTTGTCGTTTACGGCCACATCTACTACCATCACGGCATGACCTGGCGCCCCGCCTTGGATGAAAACATCGCCAATTTGAATGTCTTGAGAATTTTGGACCCGCTTGAGTTCTTTGCTGAGGCTGGCAGTTCCTGCATAGGTAAACACCTTATCCAGGTATTGTTTAAAGCTAGCGTAGTTGCGTCCTGTGGCTGCCCCATCCTTCCAAGTGACCTGGTTGCCGGAAAGCACTGGGCGAAGACCCTGCTTCCATTTGCTCCATGGGCATTCCGCACCACTGGTGAAATGAAAAGAAATGGAGTCGTCTTTGCCTTGGCTGTAAAGGTATTCAGCTCTCAATCTCATGACGGCATCGGCACATTGTTGGAGGTCCTTTTGACCAACATCGATGTTCAAAACCGCATGGTGAACGTCCTGTCTCGATTTGGGCATACCGTCGAACAATGCAACATCTGGCCGGCCAGGTTTAAGGGGAAGGCCGCAAATCCACCACGCTAACGAGCCCTCCGTAACTTGTAGATTTGAGTACCCCGATGGTGCTTCGATTCGCTCCCGAATGCTGTTGACCACATTGTACATTTTCATCCACGGGTAGCGCTTGCCGGTCGTGTCCACCATCAAGCCTGGCAGTTTGGGCGTTTTGGCATCAAAGGCAGAAAGGGCAGGAAATTGTTCGGGTGTGGGTTCGGGTTGTTTGCAGGAGACCATCGGCAAAAAGCATGCGATGACATAGACCTGCAAATTCTTGGGGAGACCCATGGGGAAGACATTGCTACGACCGGTGATGTGGCTGCGGATTATGCTAACAACAGTGAGGCCGGCTTTCAAGGTGCTTTTCATAGCAAGTCAATTTTAGTGAAATATCGAAAAGTAAATGAAGAAAGATAGAATCAGGGAATGCAATCGCGAGGTGAAAGGTCCTTGATTAACCGAATTGTTGAAGGATTTAATGCCCACCATTGAGGGACTAAATCGAAAAAGTGGTAATTTCATCACAACAAACCGAGTCATGCATGGTTATTCGAGGCAGTAAAGTTAAGAGGCGATTCGGGTAGTTTTCTTGGCATTGTTTTGATTGTCAAGTTTTTGGAAGTTGGTAGCATTGGTTTCAATACAGAAGTTCATCACCATGAAATTCACCATTCGTACAATTCTGATTGTTTTCACGTCGCTGTTCTGTGGCCTCTCGAGTGCTCAAAACGGCCGTTTCGGCAGCCAATCTGTAGCCAATGAATCCTTGTGGCAAGACCGCAGCCCAGAGGCCATGCAAACCAATGGCACCCGATACATCGTGGTGAAGAAGTCAAGAAACCTTCAGCTTGATTTTGCTGGTATGAGGAGCTTTCTTTCCCAAGCCCCGAGTGAGCAAGCTACCACCATTCAAAATTCACAATACATTTTGGCGCTTCCCATGCCGGATGGCGGATTCCACCACTATCGCATTGTGGAGTCTTCCATCATGGAGGCCCCACTGCAGGCCATGTTTCCCGAAATCCGCACATATGCGGGACAAGGAATCGAAGAGCCCGGAGCTTACATCCGCTTGGACGCCACACCTCAAGGTTTCCATGCCATGGTGCTTCGTCCCGGTCAAAGCACGATTTTCGTAGACCCATATGCTTTGGGTGACACGCGGTTGTACATATCCTATTTCCGCAAAGATTTCACTCCCTACAACAAACAGATGTCCTGTTCATTCGATGAATACAACGTCGAGGGATTGCAGGAAGATGGTTTGGATGAAAACCCAGGCATGACGACCGCACGTCTGTTCGGAGATTGCCAAAAAAGGACTTACCGCCTTGCAGTTGCAGCTACGGGTGAATACACAGCCTTCCATGGTGGCACAGTCGCTTTGGCCCAGGCAGCACAAGTCACCACCATGAACAGGGTGAACGGTGTGTATTTGCGCGATTTGGCTGTTCAAATGAACATCGTGGCCAACAACAACCTCATTGTCTATACCAATGCGGCCACGGATCCATACGCCAATGGCACACCCAATACCATGATTACGCAGAACCAAACCAACTGTGACAACGTCATCGGATCGGCCAACTATGACATCGGCCACGTCTTTGGTACCAACTCGGGTGGATTGGCTGGATTGGGTGTGATTTGTTCCAACGGCAATAAGGCCAGGGGAGTGACCGGCTCCGGCGCACCGGTGGGCGATCCGTTCGACATCGATTACGTAGCGCACGAGATGGGTCACCAATTCGGGGCCAACCACACCCAAAACAACAACTGCAACCGAAACTCCGCCACAGCGATGGAGACAGGGTCTGCCTCGACCATCATGGGGTACGCAGGCATCTGTGCGCCGAATGTCCAAAACAATTCCGACGATTACTTTCACTTCGTGAGCCTTCGGGAAATGTTTGCCAGGATGGTTGCGACCAATTGCCCGGTGACCACCAGCATCCCCAACAACGCCCCCGTCTTGTCTCCATTGTTGGCGAATTACAACATTCCCAGGAGCACTCCGTTCGTGTTGTCGGTGAATGCCACTGACGCCGATGCTGCAGATGTGCTCACTTATTGTTGGGAGCAGTATGATAACCAGACCAGCACACAGCCCCCGGTGGCAACCAGCACCGGGGGACCCAATTTCAGGTCCTTCGATCCCGTCACCGACAACAAGCGTTATTTCCCACGACTGAGTGATTTGGTCAACAACACCACTTTCACTTGGGAGGTATTGTCTTCGGTCACGAGAAACATGCGCTTTGCCGTTTACGTGCGTGACAACCACATCGGTGGAACCTGCGGGGACAACGACTCCATGACGGTTCGGGTTACTTCTACAGCAGGCCCTTTCGTGGTTACGGCGCCGACCAACACCGGAATTACGTGGCCCGCCTTGAGCAATCAGACCGTGACTTGGAACGTGGCCAGCACAACTGCAGCTCCTGTTTCTTGTGCCAATGTTGATATTTTCCTTTCAACGGATGGTGGTTTTACCTATCCCATCACCTTGGCTACAGGGGTCCCCAACAATGGTTCCGCCACCATCTCCGTGCCCAATTTGGCAAGCACGACCTGCCGTGTCATGGTGAAAGGGGCAGGCAATATCTTCTTCGACATCTCCAACAATAACTTCGCCATTACTGCTGCCACCAACGATTATACTTTGACGGCAGTCACCACCACCCAATCCGTATGTGCACCAGCCAATGCGGTCTACACCATTGCGATCGGAAGTTTGGGAGGATTCAGCAATCCTGTTACCATGTCCGCCACCAGTGTGCCTGCCGGAGGTACTGCAACTTTCAGCCCCAATCCCGTAACGCCGGGAAACAATACCACGATGACCATCAGCGGCACAGGTGGAATCGCTGCCGGAACGTACACCATCACCGTTCAGGGAAGCAGTACCACTGGTATCAAAACCACGCCGGTGACCTTAACTGTAGCCAGCGGACCTCCTGCCGCTGCAACGCTCACAACTCCTGCCAATGGTGCTACCAATTTCAGCACAGGTGGAACACTTCAATGGAATGCCATCACCTCAGCGACCTACGATGTTCAAATTGCCTCCGATGTGGCCTTCAACAACATCGTGAGAAGTCAAACCGGCTTGGCCACAAACAGTTGGACCATCACCCCCATCTTGGCCAGTTCCACCACCTATTATTGGAGGGTGCGTGGTGTCAATGGTTGCGGTAACGGTACTTGGTCCACCGGTTTCAATTTCACCACCGACAACGTAGTATGCAATTCCACAGTATCGACTACCGTTCCAAGAACTATCTCCGCATCGGGAACTCCGACGGTGTTGGATTCCGTGTTCGTGGGATTAGGGGGAACCATCACCGATGTGAATGTCACCAATCTGGTGGGGACCCACACTTGGGTCAGTGACTTGCGAATGACCCTCATCAGTCCGACGGGAACGTCGGTTGTGTTGCTGTCCCAATTGTGTGCGGATAATGACAATTGGAACATCAAATTCGACAATCTTGGGGCGCCGTACAATTCTATAGCTTGCCCCATGACCGTAGGAGCTGTTCACCAACCGAGCGGCAACATGACAACATTCAATGGTCAGGTGCCAACCGGATGGTGGAAGTTGAAAATCGATGACACGGCCGACCAAGATGGTGGGGCTTTGACGGCTTGGACTTTGGAGGTTTGTTCCAACCTTCCTCCTTGCACTTTGACCGCAGCCGTTAACAACAGCACGCAGGTTGCTTGTTTTGGAGCTTCCACAGGGTCTGCAACCGTCACACCTTCCAACGGAACGGCTCCGTATACTTACGCTTGGAGCAATGGCCAAACCACCCCAACGGCAACGGGATTGGCAGCCGGAAATTACACGGTCACGGTTACCGCTACCGGCGGTTGCAGCAGCACGGCCACAGTTTCAATCACACAACCCGCCTCTGCGGTTTCGGGCACCACAAATTCCACTGCAACCACTTGCGGCTTGAGCAATGGCACGGCCTCCGCGTCAGGATCAGGTGGAAGTGGCAGCGGTTACAGCTATGCATGGAGCAATGGTTCCACTTCCGCTAGCTTGAGCAACTTGGCTGCCGGGAGCTATACAGTCACCATCACGGATGGAAACAATTGTAGCACCACCCGGACGGTTTCAGTTGGCTCTTCAACGGGAATCACAGCCACCACTACAGGTGTGCAAGGCACAACCTGTGGGCAGAACAACGGGACAGTAACGGCCAATGGCAACGGAGGGACAGGATACTCCTATTCATGGAGTAACGGTTCCACCAATCAGACCCTTTCAGGACTCGCAGCCGGCAACTACACAGTGACGGTCACGGCTGCTGGTGGTTGCACATCCACCGCAAGCGTTGTGATTGCTTCCTCCTCGGCGGTAACAGCCTCAACTTCCAACGTTCAAAATACCTCCTGTGGGTTGAACAACGGTTCTGCAACTGCGGTTGGAAATGGCGGCACCAATTATGCCTACCAATGGAGCAATGGCGCCACCACCTCATCCATTTCCAATTTGGCAGCCGGTGCTTACACTGTTACGGTTACATCAGGCACTTGCACCGCTACCACCACTGTCAACATAGGCAGTTCTTCAGGAATCGGTTCATCCATCACCGGTACCGTTCCAGCGGGCTGTACGGTCAACAATGGGACCATCACCGCAGCCGGTAGTGGCGGATCAGGCAACTATACCTATCTTTGGAACAATGGCCAGACTTCTGCAACCGCAACCGGACTTGGTGCGGGTAGCTATACCGTCACTGTGACCGACGCGACCTCGGGTTGTACTTCATCCTCAACGGGCCAGGTTGCCAATACATCCGGAGTTTTAGCCAGCATCGCGTCATCGAGCAACACGACCTGCGGACTGAGCAACGGCTCAGCTACGGCCGGTGCGACCGGTGGCAATGGCAACTTCACATTCTCTTGGAGCAATGGCTCAACAACTGCCACCTCAAACAATTTGGCTGCGGGCACTTATACGGTGACGGCCACGGATGGCAACGGTTGCTCTTCGGTCGCTAACGTTGTGATTGGTGGCTCCACTGCGGTCAACGCCACGCAAGGCAATGTTGTGGATGAAATTTGTGGGCTTGGAAATGGCAGCGCAACCGTCAACGTATCGGGAGGTGGAGCGCCCTATACGTTTGCATGGAGCAACGGCCAAACCACGCAAACTGCCATCAACCTGCCTGCAGGTAGTTACACCGTGACGGTAACCGATGCCGGTAGCTGTACGGGCACAGCAACCTTCTCGATTCAAAATATCTCCAACATGACAGTGTCCGTCAGCAACCAAGTGAACGTGTCGTGTGCAGGTGGAAATGATGGCTCTGCCACCGCATCCCCATCCAACGGAACGGCCCCATATACCTTTGTTTGGAGCAACGGGCAGACAGGTCAAACCGCATCGAGCTTGGCCGCAGGTAGCTACACTGTCACCGTAACAGACGTCCAAGGTTGCCAAGCGGTTCAATCGGTCATCATTACAGAGCCCACGGTGCTGGCTGGCACCACTACCTCCACGGACGAATCCACGTCCGGAGCGTCGGATGGCACAGCAACAGCCAACCCCAGCGGAGGCACGCCCCCTTATGCCTATTCATGGAGCAATGGTCAAACCTCGCAAACCGCGACAGGTCTGGCTGCCGGTGTTTACACGGTCACGGTCACCGACGCCAATGGTTGCACTTCCGTTTTGACCTCCACGGTGAATCTGGGCGTTGGCATCGGTTCGCAAGCAGAGATCAGGGTGGACATTTTCCCCAATCCAAACTCGGGTGACTTTTTTGTCGATTTTGCGCTTGCCGAAATCAGTGATGTGACCATTGTGGTATACAACAAATTGGGACAACAGGTATTTGTGCAGTCTGTGGAACGCACCCAAGGGGGTCGTGTAGCCGTGCATTTGCCTGACGTCGCAGATGGTGTCTACTCGGTGGAATTGAGGACCGAAAAGAGCATCAAAACACGTAAAATCATGGTCAACCGTTGACTAGATTAAAAGGATATGAAAAGGGCGAGCCATTGGGTTCGCCCTTTTTATTTTATGGGTACCAATCAGGATTGCATCAAAAAGGCGAATCCTCCTGGTCGCCGAATGGGTCTTCGTTGGGTTGAATCCTGTCCGGATTGTGCAGCGGAGCGTCCGCATCCCGCTCCTGATTCATTTGCATCAATGCCTGGTAGGGTTCACGCCCCAAAATTTCCTCCATCTCGGGTGCAAGTCGATGGGAACATGGCCAAAACAGGTCGTGAGAGGGCAGATATTCGAATCCTAGGTCCCCCAATCGGTCGAATATTGAATCTTCGGCGTTTTCTTCCTGTTCGGCAGCAGAATACACGGCATCATAAACTCTGGAGGTTGGCGTAGAACGATTGGTAAGTTCGGTGAGGGTCCACCCGTTTTGTCGAACAGCGGCAAAGTCATCCGTTGTGGTACGTTCTTTATCGGGAGACTTAAACAAGTGAATCTGTAGGTTGTCCATGTAAAATCCATTGGAGAAAATCAGCAATAAAACCGGATAGATTTGGTCGGAATCGGTTGTTTGGAATATGCGCCATTCATGGAATTTTCCGGGATCTGCGTCTTTTTCGAGAAATTGGTCCTCGACAACCCAAGTTTGTTCAGGTTCGATTGCTTGATATCCGAATGCATTTAGGCCTGCGATGGCTCCAATGAGCAAATCGAAATCACTGATGGAACGATTTTGGACTTGATTGCCTGCCGCTAAACGTTGCGCATAATCCCGGACGGCCGCGGTGACATGCTCCTGAAAGGTCGGGAAATCACAGCCTGTAGGATGGTAAAAATACTCTTGGTAGGATTCTTTGGACCTGCCGTATTGCAGGATGAAAAAGTGGCAAGGTTCGTGGGGTAGGCTGGCTTGGGGTTTCATGGCATTTGGGTGATTTGGGTAGTTGAATATCGTGCATGGCGGTTGAACATCCAAGTGTGTGTGGCAAGCTGGGAGAGGGGGTCAATAGGTCAATCCGTGTAGGATGTATACCCAAGGAAGGATGGATTGTGCGTTATTTGCAGCGGCTTCCGGGGAGGCCTCAACCATGTTTGCATCATGAATCAATCTCAACCCAAGTACCGGTTTGTCGAGTCCGGGGTTCCCGATTTGCTGAATTCCGAAGGCCCCTGTCTGAAGTTGGTGGCGCAGATTTATCAGGATACTGACGGCATTGAAAACAGTCGATTGTGGCTGCGGGCGCACCTCAAATCAGGGTCGAACCTGTTTGCACGTGTAAACGAGGCCGCCTTGTCTTTGTTTTTTCAAGGGCGTTTGAGTGTGGCCGAATTGTTCGCCTTGCGTCGCGACGAACCCTTTGTGTTGGAGGAGGTGGATGGGCGGAACCGGACCTTTCGGGAGCGTTATTACTCCGAAGCTTGGTGGGTGGCATGTTTGGAGGTATTGCCATATGCCCATTTCCACTATTACGGCATTTCTGAAGGGGTGCGTTTGTCCGATCCTTGGGAGCAGGTCATGAAAAAGTTGGATTTGTATTGGGCGAACAGTCATGAGCATCTTCCTGTGGATTGATGGGACCTCCCTTGGGGTGTGGAACTCCCGCCAAAATGGTCTTTTTTGCTAGCCTTGAATTTTCAAATCCCCAATTATATATATTTTTTGGAGAATGTAATCCCCAAATATATATAGTTTTTTGGCGAATGTAATCTCCAAATATGTATAGTTTTTGGAGATTGTAATCCCCAGATATATATAATATTTGGAGAATTAAATCCCTGAATATGTAGTATATTTGGGGATTATGATTAAGAGGAGTTTGCAGAAGGCCCTTGGAAGCAGGTTTCACAAGGGCAAAGCGATTGTCCTGATTGGTTCGCGCCAGGTAGGAAAAACCACCTTGGTCGAAGCTTGTATGAAGGACGCCGATGTCTTGTTTCTCAATGGGGACGATCCCGACGTGCGTGATTTGTTGGAAGATGCCGGCGTGTCAAAATTGAAGGCAATCTTGGGGGCGCACAAATGGGTGTTCATCGATGAGGCGCAGCGCATCCCGCAGGTGGGTATGATTGCCAAGATCATCACCGATCAGTTCAAGGGTGTGCAGTTGATCCTCAGTGGGTCCTCCGCACTGGAAATCAACGACTCCACCCAAGAGCCCTTGACGGGACGGAAGTTCGAGTACCATTTGTTTCCCATCAGTTGGGAAGAGTTTGAAGACCATTTCGGCTACATGGAGGCTTCTGCCCAGTTGGAGGAGCGCCTGATTTTCGGTATGTATCCTGATGTCATCAACAACCGCGCGGATGCCCGTGAAGTGTTGAAGCAGCTGACTTCGAGTTATTTGTACAAGGACGTGCTCGCGGTCACCGGCATCAAAAAGCCGGAATTGTTGGACAAGCTGCTCAAGGCGCTCGCTTTGCAGGTGGGCAATGAGGTCTCCTACAATGAACTTTCATCCCTTTTGGAAATCGACAAAGCCACGGTGGCCAAGTACATCGATTTGTTGGAGAAGGCTTTCATCGTGTTCAAACTGCATAGTTTCAGCCGGAATCAGCGGAATGAAATCAAGAGCAACCGGAAGATCTACTTCTACGACAACGGCATCCGCAACATGGTCATCAACAACCTGAATCCCCTCGACTTGCGGGCGGACAAGGGCGCACTTTGGGAGAATTTCCTCATTGCGGAGCGCCTGAAGGTACAGGCCTACCATCAATTGCATGCCAACAATTACTTTTGGCGGACGGTGCAAAAGCAGGAGGTGGACTTCGTGGAGGAGCGGGACGGCAACATCTCCGCCTTTGAATTCAAATGGAGCAGCCACGGTAAAAAGAAAATCCCGGCGGCCTTCCTGCATCAATACGCCGCGGAAGGCATGGTCGTGGACCGGGACAATTTCCGGGAATTCGTGCGCAAACGGGTGGGTAAGTGAGGAGGGTGGCCTAAGAAATCATTTGTATCCTATTTTTTTTTCTTGGCCCTTCCAAAATAATAAAACAAAATCATGAAAAAATTATTGTTCCTGGCGCTTCTGAGCGTCCTGTTTGTTTCCTGCGATGATGAGAGTGGACTTTCGGGTGGAGGGAAGATGCAGGTGGCTTGGACTGTGACGCCTGCAATACAGCCCAACTCGACTTATGGCGAATCAATATCATTCTTCGCAGGAGGAGCTTCTTGGTAATTATCTTCCGCTACCGGTGGTGGCGGACAATTGATAACAGATGAAATATCGGTGACGAAAGGGCAAAACTTTACTGTTTCCTTTTATTCGGTCGCAACCTATGCTCCATGTCGCAATATCAAGGTGGAGTTCATCTTGAATGGCAATGTGGTACGGACTGACAATTACTCTATGGGGCAGTCATCTGCTTTTGGTTCACCGATTGCATTGTGCCCCGATGGGGTTCAAAAAAGTATAAACTACATCGTGCCCTAAGGGCCTCACTTCCCATTCTTCATGTTCTCCTCCCACACGCCCCGTGGAAGCCTCGTCATCTCCCCGTCTAGCAGATTGAGCACGTCCACCCACTTGGGGCCCACCACGTAGTGGAATTTCCAGTCGGTGAGGCGGCCGTACAGGTCGAGGGTGCAGACATCGGTGGCTGTGATGCCTTCCCACCCGTTTTTGCCATGGGTATGCGCCGTTTTGTCCACGCCAGGTTTCACTTCCACGCCCTGCACGTTTGCATGCA
>Ga0068877_10002969_pt1 | contig 13590 bp, 14 predicted proteins | sample NOAtaG_FD_66437 | JGI IMG/M metagenome (GOLD analysis project Ga0068877, IMG submission 66437) | Freshwater lake microbial communities from Lake Erie, under a cyanobacterial bloom - NOAA_Erie_Diel6S_1000h metaG | ecosystem: Environmental > Aquatic > Freshwater > Lake | place: USA: Ohio, Lake... | reverse complement strand
CCGTAGATATGCTCGGCAGTGTCTTCATCAACACATAGCCTGGCCCGCCATTCGATGTCGTCGTTTCCGGTGCCGGATTGCTTACCGATAAGTTAACCAGCAAATACGCAAGCATAGAGGAACCCAAAAAAAGCATTCCTCCGCTACTCAAATTAGGATCCAGCATCGGACGCCGTACGATGACGGTGTCCAAGAGCAAACGTACGACCAACAAACTGGCAATTACAATCAGCCAGAAATACCCAGCGTATAACAGCGACGATGGACTCGTAGAATGAAGCGACGGAACCGATTCAACGGCCCCTACCACCGAAACCGAAGCGCCCGCCAATCGATTGCCTTCGTAAACAAGCATGATCCCAGGCGTAAACAATAAGATCAAGGCGATGTCCAGGTTTCGAAGGGACCAAAACCTGTGAAACATCAGGAACAAGCCGATCGTTAAAAACGTCGATAAGAATACCCAAGTTGGGGGCTGGAGACGTAAATAATTTGAAAACAGCTCTTCCATGCCAGATAGCATGCGCGATTCCGCGAAAAAGTACAACTGGGTGCAGGTCCAAAGACTAGAGGCAAGAAAGCGATCGGAAACTTAATTTTTTCCGCAGCAACACGAACCGCAGCTCAGACGAATCGGATTCATTTATTCTCCGATTCGTCTTTTCGCTTAGACTGTCTCCCCGCTTCCTCGAGTGCTTTCAACAACAGGACCTCGATCTGAGGACAGGCTGCTCTCTCCACGATCAAGACCACGATCAAGCCCACGGTGAAACCGAATTGAGTCTCCGTACCAGATACTCCCAGGTCAAAAAGGAGCGGCGTCACGATCACCCCTGCCGAAACTAACACCAGCGGGAACCAACCGGCCAAAGGAACAAACGTTTTTTCCGCACTACCTGCACTTTCCACGTTATTTCTCTCCTGTTAAAAGCCTCCCTGAAATTTATATCAAAGTGATATCGCACTGCTATACAGGGCGATGGATATTCCGGTTTTGGGCGAGGTTTTCATGAATTTCTCGTTTATTCTGCCAAACGGGCTAGGTTGGGCCGTCCCGAGTCCATTTTCGTGCAACCGATTTGCCGTTCGAGTCATCGCCAGAATTGAGAAAATTGTCCGGACTTAGGAGGTAGATTGAAAGTTGGGAGGTAAACTTGAAGGTTGCCCTTGTCACCGGATCCTCGTCGGCTGTCATCTTGTCGGAACAACTATGCGTTTGCTTTGGATCTCCTCGATCGTTGCTTTATTTTTCGGTGGGATAAATTCACCGTCGCCTACCGTTGCCCAAGATCCGTTCGGGGACGCGCCGGGCGACAATGTGAATGCATTGAGCGAGATGGCGTCACCATCCGGGGGTGGTGCGAACAAACTTGACGCCTCCGATTTGAATGGAGATGTCTTTGAACGTAGCGCTGTGGTGAAGTCATTGCTGGCGCGGCCTCCCAAAAGTCATGCCGACCTAGCAAGAGCGGTTCAATTGATGGCACGCGTCAAGCGATGGGAAGAAGTGAGTCGTTGGTTGAAGGCAATCGACAAGCTCGGGATCGATGAGAGATCGGCAGCGACGATGGTCGATCAGGTGGGTGGCAAGACCTTCCAGTCTCTCTTGGGGGCTATGGCGCAACTCGAAGCATCCGACAAAGCAATAGCCAAAAAGATTCTTGATTTAGCGAACCAACAACGTATCAATCCGGAGTCGCTTCGAAAACATCTTGCGAATATGCGAAGCCAGGATCAGGCCGTTCGCATCGCTGGATTCCGTGGGATCCAATCCGCAGGCTATCCCGGCATCGCTGCAATGTTGAACGAACTGATGTCTGCTGACGCCGTTCAGCCATCACCCATCATGTGCGAAGCGCTGGGGAAACTCCATCAGCCGGCAAAGGATGCATGGAAAGTCGCCATGCGAACTCCGCACAAAGATGCACGACTCAATTTGCTGATACTCGCGGTCGGCTCGAAAGACCCAAAATACAATTTGGATCTGCATGCGATCTTTTCATCCGAGCTCGAGGATGATAACTGGGTCTCCTTGAAAAACGCTTGGATCCAGGCGACTGGAAATGCAATCGCATCCAACACAGCATTCGAGCAAAGCAATGCAAAGCTCGAAACGGCTCTTGCTGAATATCGCAAAGTGCGATGGGAAGATGATGCGAATACCGGAATTCGTTGGATTCTATCTGACGACGGTCGATCACTAAGCTCGATGGAATGCCGCAATGCCGAACAGCAATGGGAGTCTGTTGTTTCTGCGGCCGACAATGTGATCTTGAGCAGCCAACCCACGAAGCGTGACTCAGCCGTTGCTATGGCGGTCAAGCTGCAGCACCATGCCGTCCATGGCATCCACGAACAATATCCTGGATCCCTCGAGACACTACTCGATCGCTTTGAATATGCGTGTTTGGTTTGGGACGCAGCCGTAACCTACGATCTAGCGTATGCTCAATCGGTTGTTATCCAGAGGATAGGTCGATTCATCGAACCGATGCCATTGCCCGTACAAGATCGTTTGGTGGCGGCCCTGAACTCTGGGTACGCACCAGTCCGATACGCCGCTGCCGCTGGATTGATGCAGTACATTCAACTAGAAGAATCGAACGGCAATCCTCAGGTCAGCTTTCGCGGAAGAAGCCGCTTGGACCAAGTCGTGGAAGAAATGACCAAACTGAGTCTTCGTCGACGAGTTCTGATTGTGGGCGGAAGCAGTTCTTTGCGATCCCATATGCGAACTCTATTGGAAGAGAACTCCTTTGAAGTCGAAGAGCATGCGAGTGCGGCTACGCTAATCCCAGCTTGCAAAAAAGGGACAACGATCGATTCGATCTACCTCGTTGCCCAAGTACTCGAAATGGACTTGGTGCAGCTCGCTCAACGTATTCGGGCCACACCTTCTGGAGCGACTGCCCCTATCTCCGTTCTTGCTGATTCCTTAAGCAACCGTGAACTGGAACTTTTGCAAAAAGACCCGAGGACTGTGCTGGGTAGCATTCCGCCCGAAGGCGAAGGTTTGGTGGAGATTCTTCGCCAAGTCAGGTTGATTCAGCAATCACCAACGCTCGAAGAAACCGATCAAATTGTCTGGAAAGATTTGGCAATTCAGTTTCGCAATCAAGCTGCGCAACGATTGATTGCGACTCGTCGCCCAACACTAACTCCGCCCCTCGCCGACACGCCACTTCTGCAAAAAGATCTGATCCTACGAGCTCTCAATAAGGAACTCTCATTGCCCGAACGGGAGCAGGCCAGCCAGATTTTTGTGCAGTCTGTCCGTCAATTTGGGCTGTTAATGTCTTCCGAGAGTGCGGATGCCCAGTACGATGTGTATAACGACCGAGGACCGAACGAGCCAGAAACGCGAGTTCTCCTGGGACGGATTTTGGACGCGATCGAAGCCAGTCGAGGCAAAAAGGATTGGTCGAGCGTCTCACCCTAGCGCATGGGGCGATAAACCATGCGTGTTTCGTGGACTTAGGCTACTCGGAACTCCATGGCAGGAATCAGACAGGAGATAAACTCGCAACGAACCCCCGCTGGGGTTGCGCCATCGGTCGGCGGGCAGGTCTCGTCAAACTCTATCGCCAATGCGAGCGGACTTCCTGGTGTTATCGGCAGCGCGGCGGCCATGCAAGAAGTCTATCGCATCACGCGACGGGTAGCCGCTAGTAACGCATCCGTCCTTCTACTGGGCGAAACAGGTGCCGGAAAAGAAGTGATTGCCAATGCAATCCACCAGCTTAGCAATCGCAACACAGGCCCGTTTGTCAAAGTGAATTGCGGGGCGCTGAGCGAAAGCCTTTTGGAGAGTGAACTCTTTGGACACGTTCGAGGAGCATTCACAGGCGCTGTAGGAAACCGAGCGGGACGCTTTGAAGCAGCACACTCAGGCACGATCTTCCTCGACGAGATCAACAGTACCTCGATGCATTTGCAAGTGAAGCTGCTACGCGTCTTACAACAAAAGCAATTTGAACGTGTTGGGGATACGGAAACCGTCTCGGTAGATACACGCGTCATCGCTGCAAGCAACCGCGATCTTGCAGAAGAAATCAAGCATGAGCGATTTCGTGAAGATCTCTATTGGCGTCTGAATGTCGTACCCATCGAAATTCCACCGCTGCGCAAACGCCGAGAAGATATCCCTGCCTTAGTAGGACACTTTCTACAAGTCTACAGCGCGTTGAATGATCGCTATGTCGTACACATCGAACGCAAAGCTATGCAATGTCTTCAAGATTATCATTGGCCTGGCAATGTTCGTGAGCTACAAAACTATATCGAACGTTCTGTCGTGATGGCTGACTCGGATGAATTGACATGTGACTTACTCCCCGAAATCGTTACAGGCAAGTCATCTTCCGCCACCGCTACAAACAACGAACCGGCTCCGAAATGGGACTTTGATTCCCTGTCTCGCGAAGTCGTGCAGCAAGGTATTCGCGTCGCCGATTCCGATTCCAATAATTTGCATAGCTCCATCGTGGACCGAGTCGAAAAAGAGTTGATTGCTCAAGTGTTGGCGACCTGCAACTACGTACAGACCAAAGCGGCGACGCGACTCGGCATCAATCGAAACACGTTGCATAAAAAGATGAAGGATTACAATCTCGAGGGCTTAGAGCCCAACGATGGTTAACCTTCGGTTTAGAAATAAGTTCTCTACGCACAATCCCACCTCTCGAAAACGATTCACCAATGATGACCAGTAGATTTAGTACCGTTGAAAAAGCAGTCCTCGCAATATCGCGAGGTCAGGTCGTCATCGTTTTGGACGACGAAGACCGCGAGAACGAAGGGGACTTTATTTGCGCTGCGCAAGGAGTTACCACCGAGACCATCAATTTCATGCTTCAGGGGCATGGGCAATTGTGCGCGCCCGTGCTGCCATCCGTCTGTCAACGTCTGGACCTGAGAACGCTCGTAGATTTGAATACATCCCCTTTGACGACGGCGTTCATGACACCCGTGGATCACGCGGGTTGCAAAACAGGTATCACCGCTGGAGAACGTGCAGAGACGATCCGTCGATTGGCCAATGAGAATTCCCAACCCGCAGACTTCGTTCGGCCTGGCCACGTCTATCCATTGGTCGCTATGGAGGGAGGCGTACTGCGTCGAGCCGGCCATACCGAAGCAGCCGTCGATTTAGCAAGAATGGCGGGTCTCACTCCAGCCGGTGTGTTGTGCGAAATCCTAAACAGCGCAGGAGATCGCGCGACCCGGGATGAATTGCTCGAACTCGCCGCCAAGCATTCGCTGGAAATCATTACCGTCGAACAGATCATTTCGCATCGGAGAATCAGTGAGAAACTGGTATCCCGAACAGCCAAAGCAAAGTTACCAACGAAGTATGGGACGTTTGATATCGTAGTCTACGGAGTTCAGTTCGAATCCCAAGAGCCCGTCGCACTGGTACTAGGAGATGTGAGTGCGAGCAAAGCGCCGCTAGTCCGCATGCATAGCAGTTGCTTTACAGGCGATTTGATTGCATCGCTCCGTTGCGACTGCGGCGACCAATTGCACCAAGCGCTCGATGTAATCGCCAAAGAGGGATGCGGTGTGCTAGTCTATTTACCGCAAGAAGGACGTGGCATTGGGCTTGCCCAGAAAATCAAAGCTTACGCGCTGCAAGAAGACGGCTTCGATACCGTCGAGGCAAATCATAAACTCGGTTTCAAAGCGGACATGCGAGATTACGGAGTTGGCATTCAAATATTAAAAGACCTCGGATTGCATGATATCCGGCTACTGACCAACAACCCCAAGAAGACGGAAGCATTTAACTTGCGAGGCTTCGATCTCACCGTAGTGGATCAAGTACCCATCATCTCCCAACCCAACGAACACAACGCAAGTTACCTAGCAACCAAACGAGACAAAATGGGACACACGCTCCCATAGCAATGTTCGCACTCGCCCATTGCAACGTTGGTAATCTACCATTTCGATAGATGCGTCAATGCTCCTTTATTGACCACGAATAGAACGAATCACACGAATGTTGAATCTACTTTATCTCCATTCGTGCTATTCGCGATATTCGTGGTCAAACCAGTGTAATTCTAGCCGCGACCACATGCCCTTTATTCGAAAGCTGCAAGTCTATTTGCGTGTCAACAAACTGCTATCGACGAGCCACTCTTCGAATCGTATTTGCCAATCGCCGAAACCGCTCGTAGTGCCAGCGCGGTAACCGAAGCCATGTCCGGCGTTGGAGTACACATGCAACTCCGCTGGCACCCCAGCTCGTTTGTAGTTCAAATAAACCTCGGCCATACCGATCGAGATGTCGTCGCGATCCTTGTATCCAAGAGCGATAAAGAGAGGCGGCATTCCCTTTTCCACCGTAAATCGCTTCGAACTACCTGGATAAATCAACGCTTGGAAATCAGGGCGACTGGAATAGGTTTCAACACGATCCGAATCTTGTTTGTTTCCATTGTCGGACTTCATCGCCGCAAGTGCAGCGAGTTCGCCACCAGCAGAGAACCCCAATACTCCCACTCGATCTGGCTGGATATGCCACTCTTCCGCTTTCGATCGAATCAAACGAAGTGCCCGCCGCGTATCCGCCATGGCATGTTCATCGACGGTATACACAGAGCCTTCTTCACGCGCTAACCGGTACTTGAGCACGAAGGCAGCGATGCCTCGGTTTGCGAACCACTCTCCAAGCGCGTAACCTTCATGCCCCATGCAAAGCATGCGATGTCCACCTCCCGGTGCGATGAGAACCGCAGTACCGTTTGCCTTGTTCGCCGCCGGTAGATAGGGAACAATCGATGGATTATGAATGTTCGTAACATTGCACTTTCCAGGTCCGATATCTGCCTTTTCCAACTCGTTTGCTCTGCTTTCAAAGCCGGGTGCACCCTTTTCCCACAACGGAATCGAAGACGGTTGTTCCGACATCCCGATGGAGTCGAGTTGCAATAGAATGATGAACGCAAAGGGGAAGCATCTAGACAGGTTGGAGTACATGTTCTATTCTCGGCGAGGATTTGTGTGACGGCGTCCTTCTCATTTTAACAAAAGGACCGATGAATATGTCTTTGAAAGTATCTGTCTACGATACAAAGCCCTACGATCGAGAGCATCTGTTGGCCTGTGAGAATGCGGACAAGATCGAATGGCGGTTTCTTGAGTTCCGATTGACGGACGAAACCGCTCAATCTGCAACCGGCAGCGATGTCGTGTGCGTGTTTGTGAACGACAAAATCGACCGGGCTTGCATGACCTCCTTGAAGAACCAAGGAGTGCGACTCATTGCACTGCGGTGCGCCGGCTTCAACAACGTGGACCTCCAAGCCGCAAAGGAATTGTCCATCTCTGTCGTGAGAGTCCCCGCTTACTCGCCGAACGCTGTTGCTGAACATACAGTCGGTTTGCTATTGGCGGTCAATCGAAAACTTCATCGAGCGTACAACCGTGTACGCGAGCAAAACTTTTCACTCCGCGGTCTCGTTGGCTTTGATCTCGCACACAAGACGGTGGGGATCATTGGCACTGGACGCATCGGCAAAGTCACGGCAAAAATATTCAGAGGCTTTGATTGCAACGTCATTGCTTTCGATGAATACCCTTCCCCGGAATGGGCTTCGTCCAATGGAATCGAATATGTGAGTATGGAATCGTTGTTGAAGCAGAGCGATATCATTTCGTTGCACACGCCGCTAAACAAAGCCACACATCATCTATTAAATGACACTACGCTTGCGCTCACCAAGCCTGGTGTAACTATCGTCAATACGAGCCGAGGCAAGCTTATCGATACAAGCTCGCTGATTCGGTTCCTCAAGTCGGGCCATGTTGGAGGAGTAGCACTGGATGTCTACGAAGAGGAAGAAGGGATCTTTTTCGAAGACCTATCCGGGGAGATACTCCAAGATGACGAATTGGCGCTGTTGCTAACGTTTCCAAATGTATTGCTCACGGCCCATCAAGCTTTTCTAACCGAAGAAGCACTGTCGGAAATAGCTCGGGTCACAACCACCAATATCATCCGGTTGGCCAGCCAAGAACCATTCCTAGAAGATACGACTCTGTAAAGCGAGAGATATTCCGTTGTGCAGCGTGAGCATAAGGCCTGTCGCTCTCGAACTCGGCTGCTATACGCGAAAGTGCATTCAGACTTATCGATTCAGGATACCAGACTGAAGTGCTGCAACGACTTCTTCACCGTGGATCAGCACATCGACATCGGAGAAGACTTGCTTGACGATACCATCGCTCCCGATAATGAACGTGGTCCGTTTGGCAATGGGGATTCCGTTGATTTCGGTCAACGCTCCATAAGCCGTGGTCACTTTCTTTTCGGGATCCGCCAGGATATCAAAATTGAGCGTATGCTTGTCAGCAAAACTGCGATGGGAGCCGACGCTATCGAGGCTGACTCCGAAGAGCTCCGCTCCTAGTTCCGCGATCTGATTCTTCCGCACACTAAAGTCCAACGCTTCCACGGTGCAGCCAGGCGTGTCATCTTTGGGATAGAAATACAACACGATGGCACGTTTGTTGTAGAAGGTACTAAGATCGACCATTTCACCTTCTTGATTCGGCAACCGAACGTTCGGTGCGACCGAGCCAACGTCAATACGATTGAATGAGTTGATGACCATCAGCGCATCCAATGGCCCAACGCTTCCGTCACCATTCACATCCAGCATCGGGCCAGAATAACTGCTCGGCTTCGAAGGCAAGACACGGCTACCATTCAAATTGATGTCATTGATCACTGCCAACGCGTCGAACGGTTCCACCATCCCAGACCTGTCTACATCAAGTCGATTGGTCGTGTTTTGCCAGTCCGCAGCACACAAGTCTCGTCGCTCAAGCTGCTCAAAATTTCTTAGTGTCGTGAGACGGCGTTTTGTCATGACTGTACCCAAAAACCTAAAACGAACGCAATCAAAGGCCAATAGCGTCCAACTGATACCAATTTATAGTAAACCAGTGCATCCAGCGGGTAAAGGAAAGTCTGAAAATCCCTTCCTCGGAACTTCCGTAAAATCCGCACAAACGGGACAATCCCAGCGGTAGGGTGGTTTGTTGTTGGAGTTTGAGAGGCATCATGAGTTCCCTTCGAGAGCTAAATATAGATGGACTGATCGGTCCGACCCACCATTTCGGAGGGCTAGGAGTGGGGAACAAAGCGAGCGAGGAGAGCCAACACCGAGCGTCCAATCCTCGTGCGGCTGCACTCGAGGGGCTGTACAAAATGCGGCTTGTCAGTTCCCTCGGAATCACGCAATTGTTTCTGCCTCCACCCGCTCGGCCTGCTTGGGGCTGGCTCGAAAACCTGGGGTTCACCGGGGACCGGGGCGATGTTTTGGCTCGATGTGCCGACATATCGCCAACTGTTCTTTCTGCTGCCTATAGTTCGGCATTCATGTGGACCGCTAACGCGGCAACGATGAGCGCAGCGACCGACACTATGGATGACTGCATGCATCTCAAAGTGGCGAACCTGTCTGCCAATCTTCATCGCTCGATCGAATCCGAGGAGCGGCATCAACAAATGTGCAGTCTCTTTGCCAATGTCCCTCGCGTTCGCGTACATCCCGCTCTCTTGAGTTGTGCTCCCCTACGGGACGAAGGGGCTGCCAATGGAATGCGATTGTGCTCCCCATTTGGCCACGATGGCTGCTACGTTTTCGTTTATGGCTCCGACGATGGCCCGAGCGAACTACAACAATCACGACGCAGGCCTCCACGTCAAAGCAAACTAGCATCGCAATTGGTGGCTCAATCGCTCCAGCTACCATCGGATCGATGTTTCTTTGTCCAGCAAACACCGGAAGCGATCGACGCAGGGGTCTTTCATAATGATGTGATCGCCACAAGTCACGAAAACTTACTGCTGTATCACGAACAAGCGTTTGTCGATAGTGCTAATTTCATCGACCAGCTAAGTGAGCAGTTTTCTTCTAGGGCAAAAGAATCTCTTCTCGCAATACAGATCCATGCCTCCGAGTTGAGCTTGGCCGAAGCCGTGAGTACTTACCTCTTCAACAGTCAAATCGTGACGGATTCGGATGGAGGCTGGCGAATGATATGCCCGTCTGCCTGTCAAGCTTCCGATTCGGTCCAATCGTTCTTAGCGCGATTACGACGTGCTGTTCCTACATTGAAACAGATCGACTATGTTCATCTTCAACAAAGCATGGCCAATGGTGGTGGTCCTGCTTGCCTCCGCTTACGGGTGATCCTCGACGAGGAGCAAATCCATCAATTGCCAAAATCGTCAATCATCACGGAGGATGTAGCCCATCGATTACAAAGCATCATCGAGGCGGAGTACCCAACCCACGTTACCATGTCCGACTTGATGCGACTAGACTTTGCCACACATGCCGAGCACATAGCAAATCAGATTGCCCGCGTGTGGGGATCGTAGACGTTGTCGACAAGACTGGTATGCGTTTGGTTACCTTGGTATTCTGCTCCCTTCCTCGAACCTAGCTCTTCAAACTGTATTGAAACATGGCTGTATTAACTCAACCGATCAAGTGGCATGGTGGCAAATACTATCTACGAGCTTGGATCCTTGGGTTGATGCCTCCACACTTGCATTACGTCGAGCCGTTTTTCGGGGGCGGTGGGATACTGCTCGCGCGCGACCCGAACCGAGACTGGATGTCCGACCCCAACGATCAAAACTTTAGTGGCAAAAAACTTTCAGCCGCTTTTCAAGGAAGCAGCGAAGTCGCAAATGATATCCACGGGGAGTTGATCAATTTTTGGAAAGTGTTGCAATCCCCGGAGGACTTTGAATTGTTCCGCCGTAAAGTGGAGGCGACTCCCTTTAGTGAAGCAGAGTTCGATGAGGCACTTGCAGAATCGCGTCTTCAAACAGAGCCACACACAGAGCAAACGACCGAATCGAAAGTCGAACGCGCAGTCCGTTTCTTTATCCTGGCACGTCAATCTCGCCAAGGGCTCATGAAAGACTTTGCGACCTTATCAAGGAATCGAACGCGGAGTCGGATCAACGAACAAGTGTCGGCTTGGCTGAACGTCATCGAAGGACTACCGGATGTTCATCAGCGACTTCGCAGTGTCGTGATCTTGAACCAGAACGCCCTCGATGTCATTCGAAAGCAAGACGGCGAGCATACACTCTTCTATTGCGATCCACCCTATCTTCATGAAACGCGTACCGCAACCGGTGCCTATGCTCACGAAATGACGGAGCCGCAACACCGCGAACTCCTTGACGTGTTGGCGAACATTCAGGGGAAATTTATGCTCAGCGGCTATCCCAGTGACCTCTACGCACAATGGGAGCAGAAGTATGGCTGGAAGCGTCATGACTACTTGATTGACAACAAAGCAGCAGCCGGCAAAGTCAAGGAAACCAAAACGGAATGTCTATGGTGCAATTTCGAAAGCTCGAAGAAGGTTTCGCAGGTGGAAATGCAATTGGAATCGAAAGCTGACTTGAACTTGGAGTGAGTTCGAAATGCTAGCTGCCAAACTGATTCACCCACGAGTAAACCCGTGGGGGTCTGCACGCCAGTCTGCCGCCCCCCACCGGCTTGCCCGGTGGGAGCGTGAGTTTGGTAGCTAGCATTTGGGATACATCGCTAATTCGATCGAACTTGTTCGTTCCATTTGACAGACTGGAGAATACAGGTTCATCCTAGAAAAATCGAGTCACTGGGGTCTGGTTCTTCAATAGGAATAAGCTTTATCAACTCAAGGTGAGTGTTTGGCGAAATTAACCCCCACTCAATCAGAGCGGCCAAATAGCCCCTCCAACAACAGGCGTAACGATCATCGAATGTGTGACCTGATTTGACATCTTCAAGTCTCTTTTTTAATTCCTGAAAGCTTAAGCCTTGCATTTAGGGTATCCTCGGTGCAATGATCTTCCAACCACGTCCGTAAACTGTAATTGACCGGATTTTTCCGCCGATTTTGTTGTAGTATCAGGAAAGTGCATGGCACGCGCTGAGCGAAGTGATCCGGTAAGTCACCATGGCTCTTGCCTAATTCAATAATCGTCCTTCGCTATTGCTGAAGTAGAAAACTTCCCAATCGGCTCCAAGGGCTAATTTCAATGACTCCCAAAGACGTTTGCCTTCAATCTCAAATGCTAGTTCGTCCTCGTCACTGGCGAAACCGGAATCAGGTGGGTAGTCTTGGTTCAACGTGGCATCATACTTTCCAGCCCACTCCTGGAGAGTATGCTGGAGTTCAGCCGGTATCGGCAATGCATTCATAGCATCCAGCTCAATAGGTCCAGATTGGTCTCCATCCAACCGCCAAAGTACTGTTCCACCGTAGTCTGCCATCAATTTGAGTGTTGTACTCATAATCCCGATGTGCGAACTACTTTCTGGCACTCGTTGAACCGAGCGATCCAATACCGCGCGACCGTTTGAACATCGATTACTCATTCGTCCTTTGACTGTCTGAAAGCTTACGCATGCTTCTCGTAATTCAATGTGTCGCAATTGAATGGGGACTCCGAGAATCCATTAAGGAATTCAATTGCATGCTGGACGGCTTCAACGAACTCAAACCGATTGACAGTAAAACTTTCGAACTCGGGACGAACCAGATCCGGATCCCAATCCAAGGCGTTTTTCCAACAGATCGCCACAGTGTCTTCCGAGTAGAGCATCCTTAAACTTATTCCATCGGAGCAATCGGTAGATACTTCTCGTTCAGTCGCGGTCTTCCAAAGCTCCTCAGGTGATTCGGGCAAATTCGCTACTCTCGCGTATTTTCTCCCAATAATAAGAAAAGCCGCAAGAAAAGTATGAACTGCGAACATCGGATGTTCCACACCGTAGGGGTACCTTAAAACACACTTCTGCGGCGACCCAAAACTAAACTTACAAAGAGCCATCCGTCTAGGTTCGACGTTCGCTTCCATGACGATCCGAATTGATGGTGTCGTCCACGCAAAGTGATTGCTCGCATTCTCTGTATTCATAGTCTCGTGATTTGCCCTTAGCCAGCACGCCCCTTTGTGTTCTACCAGAGCCACCAGCCGAAGGACTTTGGAGCAAAAGATTCAGCAGCAGCCATGGCGTTCCCTATCCTTTAATATTGTCGAGAAGACAAACTCTCCATCGGCCGTGGTTCCAGAACCGATAGCCATTGAATTCTTGCATGCGATTCGGAATTCCATGAAAATCAGCTTGCTGTGCATGTCCTTTTATTTACATGTTTTGGGTTTAGGAGCACCGTCGTTCGGTCGATGCTCCTTTAAAAATTCTGGGCCTAATTTGTTCTTTATGAGGATTTCGAGCAATGATGTCGCGGTCTGTTCGTCCAGGACAGAGGTTTCGAACCTGTTGTTCAGCTCATGTCGTAGTGCTTGTGCTACGACACCACTTTTGTAATACTCGGCAACTGATTCGGCAGTAGGTTTCTTGCCAAAAACTGCTCGAACTGAATCAGTGTATGCGTCAGCAGGTTCGTTTGGCAGCGGCCAATTCTTAACCAAACGATCGATGTTCTGCGACAAATCGCAGGCCATATGGTGAATAATGTCGTCGCTGGTCATTGCCATAAGATTCTCCTCTCGTGAACTCTAATCGATAACCTTTTGGGCGCACCATCGACTTGGAGCCA
>Ga0068877_10002964_pt1 | contig 13600 bp, 9 predicted proteins | sample NOAtaG_FD_66437 | JGI IMG/M metagenome (GOLD analysis project Ga0068877, IMG submission 66437) | Freshwater lake microbial communities from Lake Erie, under a cyanobacterial bloom - NOAA_Erie_Diel6S_1000h metaG | ecosystem: Environmental > Aquatic > Freshwater > Lake | place: USA: Ohio, Lake... | reverse complement strand
ATTCGAGATCGAAGCCAATGAAGTCAAGCAATAAATCGGCCCTGAAAGTAGTGAATACAAAAACACCGGAATCCAAGCCCGGCGCCTCCAAGTACGTGACTGGCGCCCAGGACAGCAAGAAAGATGAGCGCGGTCCGGTTGGGGACATGTACGAGCGCATCCTCGAACAACTGGGGGAAGATCCCGCTCGCGAAGGTTTGCTGCGTACGCCCTACCGGGCTGAGAAAGCGATGCGCTTTCTCACCAGCGGCTACTCAGACAATATCGAGCAACTGGTAAACGGTGCACTCTTCGCCGCCGAAAACGACGATATGGTTGTCGTCAAGGACATCGAGTATTATTCTCTTTGCGAGCACCACATGCTTCCTTTCTTCGGGCGAGTTCATGTCGCTTATCTTCCCGACAAGAAGATCATCGGCCTGAGCAAGATCCCGCGGATCGTCGATGTCTTTGCCCGCCGTCTTCAGGTACAGGAACGCGTCACCCAGCAGATCGCCGACACGTTGATGGAAGTACTGGAGCCGCGCGGGGTGGCTGTGGTCAGCGAGGCCCAGCACTTCTGCATGATGATGCGGGGCGTCGAAAAGCAATGCAGTTCCACAATCACCAGCGCCATGCTCGGCGAATTCCGCCGCAACAAGGCCACCAAGGACGAGTTCCTTGCCCTGATCCGGCCGAGTTTGCGCTAGCCTGATCTTGATGGTCGAAAACTTCCGCAATTTCGAGACGGGTCTGGATCCGTTTGGCCGCTCTTGGCAGGTCAGTTTCCGCTGGCAACAAAACGCAATCAGTATTCGCCATGCCGACACCGTGGACACGAAATGGGATTTAACCTGCGACGGCGAGGTCATGGAAAAGGTGGTTGCCCTGCCGTTGCCAGCGCTCCTGTCCATCAGTTCGGCACAGAATCGTGCAATCACCGATGGTTGGTGCATGAAGCTGGGCGGCATGCACCTGATCGAGATGATCTCGAGCTGGCAGGATATGGATAAGAATCTGGTAACGGCCACTGCTGGCGAAATCGAGCATTACGCGACCGCACTCGCGCAAGCGGAACGCGAAGCCGCCTAGTGGACGAGCGCTGCTATTGTATAGCCAGGAAAACTCCAGCATCGCTCTGTACCGCGCTGATCGAGATGCGCACAGCCTGATCGCCGGGAGGCGTTGAGGGCGGCACCTCCAGGTTGATCTGATACAGCCCACCACCCACCCGCCCCGCGAACAAAACGCGAGCGCTAATGCCTCCAACCGTAGCCGTTACCCGGGGTGTGATGTTGACCACCGGCTCATTCGTCACTCCATCCACCGTTCCGACCGCACCTAAGCCCGTGGCGAATAATTGCACCACTTCGCCCCGAGTCGCCGGGCGCGTCGCCAGAGCCGAACCGAACAGATTTACCGGCCCCGAATAGGCGCCGCTGGCGAAAACCGCCGCGGCATAGCGCCTTCCCTGCGGGTCAAAGCGGAAAAGCGAGGGTGTCGCCGCAACTGAATTCACTGTCAAAACATTGCTGCTGCCGGCGGCTGTCGTCACAATGACCTCTAAAGTGCCGGTACGCAAAGTCTGAGGCGCAAGCACATTCAACTGGCCCGGGCTGATGTAATAGACAAAGGCCGGCACACCGCCGATGGTCACGCTCACGCCATCCAACCGCGTGGGCAAAGCATTGCCGACAAAATCAGGACCAGCCCAGGTGCGCGTCACCGGGGCCAGATTTGTGCCCGTAATCGTGATCCAAGACCCAGGACTGATCTGCCGGCCAAAGCCCGCCCCTTCTACTATGCCTGCGATCACGGGCGGCGTAGCGGCGGGCTGGATCGCCGTGTAGTCGAAATTCACCGTGCCGCCGCGCTCACTCAAGCTGAGAATTGCAACAAAGTAAGGACCGCTCTGATAGGCCGGGTTAACGCTATCATCAAGCGCAAACAAACGCGTCCCATTCGTCACCAGAAAGCGGTGGTCCGCCTCGGGTACGCCATTGGCAAAACGCACGGGCGAGCCGCGCTTGACCAGGGCGAGGACACTCGACGCCGTCGATACCCGCAAGTTCAAGCCGCGCCAAGCCGCCTGCGTGTCGATACGGAATTGCCTGGTTAGCAGATTCGCCGTATTCGAACTCGCCGGCAGGAACAAGCTGCGCGTTTCTCCCGGCGGCGTTGTATCGGGGCTGGGCGCATAGGCGGTTTCTGTCCGTAGGTTCGCGCGCAACGTGAAGCGGGCCGAACCCGAACGGCTATAGTTCTGCACGGCGACAAAGTAGGTGCCGGGGCGCAGATTCGGCACCGTGGCCGTGGTCAACAGGATCCGCTCGGTATTGGCGGCGGAGGCCGATATTCCCTCAGCCAAGGGCAAGCCCTCGCCCCCTTGTTGCACCGGCTCGGCGAAGTTAACGTAGAGGTCCACGTCCCGGTCGCCTTCCAGTTGCAATTCAAGCCCTGTGGCTCCACTTGGCACGATGACACGAAATTGGCGCGTGTTTAGAAAATTGGCCGGTACCGAACCGCTAACCGACCCTCCGGTCGCCAGGAACGGAAAGGAGGCCGCAACTCCCGCCGGATCGGCGACGGCCGTCACGCGGATCGCATACTCCACTTCGGCATTACTCAAGTTCGCCACGTTGAAGAAGTATTGGCCCGCCTGCAGTTCCGGCGTGTTGATCAGCGTAATCGCACCATTGAGACTGCGACCGTCGCCTAACACATAATCGGCTACCACGGCGCCGTTTTCAATATCCACGGGAGCACGGAACCGGATGTAAGTTCGCACTGGCGCGCTGGCCTCCACCTCGACGCGCAACGAGGAGACGCCCAACGGCACGCTGATGCGGAAATCGTCCGGCGCCAACAGGAGAGTGAGGCTGGGCGCCTTGGCCGGAATCCGGCTCACGCGGGGAGCACCGCTTTCGAGCGGAAACGACTGCTCGGAGTACAGCGCCGTATTGCCCGTCAATCCGCGATTGGCCAGGATCTGTGAAACCTGATCGCGCACCGAATTGCCATACAGTGAATTGGCGGCACTGATCAACGACTGCGCCGCCGAATAAAAGCCCATTTGCGCACTCATCCGGGCCAATCCATTCATTGCAATCTGGTCGGCCCGCTGCTGGCCGAGAGTGCGCCGGATATCCCAGAGCGCCGCGCTGAACATCAGCGAATCCGAGTGCGGCTGGCCCTGAATGAAATCCGGGTAGAACGACTGATTTTCTATATTGCGTAAGTAACTCTGCCGCGTTAGAAAATTTGGCGACGGACTGAGGTAAGGGAAGAACTCGCCGATGGCCGGGTTGTTGAAAAAACTGGCGGCGATATAGTCGGCGTAAGCCTCATTCACCGCGTCAAACTCAATCGAACTGTTCAACGAATTGACAACCGCGTGAACCGTGGCATGACCGTACTCGTGGAAGAGAATACTCGAATCGAGCGTCGTATCAGCGGCCAGCAGATTCGTCAGCATCACGATGCCGCCGCGGTTGTCAAACAAAACCGGGCTGAAGAAGGCGTTGACGTCATAGGGACTTTCGAGATCGATGTACTGCACGACGACATCGAACTGCCGGTTCAAACCGGCAAAGCCCAGGCCGCGGATGTAATTCGCCGCCCGGGAAATACCGTAGTAAGCCTGGACCTCGGAGAAGCGTGGATCGGACGGAGGAAACAAGAAGTTACCCTGTGCGTTCGCACGCGCCAACTGCGAAGGCAAGGTACCAATCGCGGTGTCTGGAATCAAGCCCAACAGTACCGGGACATAGCTATAAACGCGCACCGTTGGGCCCGTCAGCGTGGGCGAATTCTGCAATCCAGGCAAGGTCAGTTGTTCGAGGGAAGAAGAGACGGGGCTGCGCGGAAACACCAAGCCTTGGGATTGCTTCCGCGCCAACGAATAGCGCTCGAGCACTTCTCCCGAGGTGGAATCGACCAGGACACGCTCGACCCGCGAGATGCTTTGCGTGAGGATCACGCGCCAGATGGCCCGCAGCTTACCTTGCGCATCGGGTTTATACCAGCGGTCGGCATACTCCACGCGGGCATTCGGCCAGCCGAGATGTGCTTTAGCCCGGTCGATGGCTTGCGCCTCATTGAGAGAACCAAAGCGCACGCGCGCAGCGGTGTCGAGCGCCCGGCCCCGCTCACGCCGGGCCAATTCGATGCGCTCGGAAGCCATGCCCAGCCCCCCGAATCGCACCGCCTCTTCTCCCCACACGGGAATGCCATCCAGCAGATATTGTTCGCGAGTATATTCGTTGTCGCCCAGGCGTACCGTCCCCGCTTCCACCCAAGTCTGAGCATGAGTACTCAGTGCAATCACAAACAAAATCAGTAACCGCGACATATGTACCTTCAGGTTATCAGTTAAAAGTCAAATTCAATCCCTTGCGCCAAGGGTAGTGAATTAGAAAAGTTGATCGTTACCGTCTGGCGCCGCATGTAGGCCTTCCAGGAATCACTGCCAGACTCCCGCCCACCCCCCGTATCTTTCTCACCCCCAAAAGCGCCGCCGATTTCCGCTCCCGATGTTCCGATGTTGACATTGGCGATGCCACAGTCGGAACCGCGGGCCGACAGAAAGAGTTCAGTACTTTGCAGACTCGAGGTGAAGATGGCGCTCGACAAGCCTTGCGGCACGGCATTGTTCGCCTCGATGGCCTCATCGAGCGTTTCGAATTCGATCGTATGAAGGATCGGGGCAAAGACCTCCTCGGCCACAATGGGCATGCCGCTGTGAGAGCGGACAATCGTTGGTTCCACAAAGTTGCCCTCCCTGCGCTGCCCGCCGTAAAGTACTTCCCCGCCCTGAGCGCGGATGGCCAGGATCGCCGCCTCATAGGCATCGACCGCGCGAGCGTGGATCAGCGGCCCCATCAAGGTTTCCGGATCGAGCGGATCACCGATCCTCACCTGGCGATAAGCCCGAGTGAGCCGCCGGCGGAACTCGGCGGCGATCGATTGATGGAGATACAGGCGGCGCAAGCTGGTGCAGCGTTGCCCGGCGGTGCCGACGGCGGCGAAGAGGCATCCGCGCAGGGCGAGATCAAGATCGGCGTCCGGCATGATCAGGATCGCGTTGTTGCCGCCCAACTCGAGCAGGGTGCGCCCGAGGCGACGGCCCACGCGCTCGGCCACGATGCGGCCCATGCGAGTGGACCCGGTGGCTGAGATCAGCGGCAAGCGCCGGTCATCGAGCATCGCCTCCCCCACGCTCGCCACCTCACCCACGACGAGGGAGAACACTCCCGCAAAGCCATGGCGGGCGAGCACGCTCCGTGCAATGCGGTGCGTGGCCACGGCCGTCAGCGGCGTTTCCTCCGATGGCTTCCAAATGACGGTATCGCCGCATACGGCGGCGATCAGAGCGTTCCAGGCCCAGACGGCCACGGGAAAGTTGAAGGCCGTGATGACGCCAACGGCGCCGAGCGGATGCCATTGTTCATAGAGGCGGTGTCCGGGCCGCTCGGACTGTGTGGTCATCCCGTAGAGCTGCCGCGACAGGCCGAGCGCGAAATCCGCGACGTCGATCATCTCCTGCACTTCCCCCAGGCCTTCCTGCAGGATCTTGCCCGTCTCGAGGCTCACCAGCGCTCCGAGATCCTCCTTATGGCGGCGCAGTTGCTCGGCGATTTCCCGCACAATCAAGCCACGCCGCGGAGCCGGCGCCAGCCGCCAGCGGCGAAAGGCCTCCAGCGATTCCCCCACAGCCGCCTCATAATCTCCGCGGCTGGCCAGACGCACGCCGGCGAGCACCTCGCCGGTGGACGGGTTGCGAGACAACAGCGCATCGGCCCCCCGGTAGTCCTCCATGCCCAGCCGGGCGATCAGTTGCTTTGCGTCAAACATGCGAACCCCCGCGGGCCCGCGGCAAACTTCCGGCCCAGGGCCCTGAATTCATCCTCTAACACCTCGAGCAGCCGCTGCTGAAACACAGCCTCGGCCCACTGCGGCTGTTCGTAGTGATCGAGGATTTTGAGCGCCGCCTCCCGCGTCGTGGCCCCTCGCGGTTTCAGGCGGCGGATGTGCAATGGATCGCCAATGACCGGGTTGTCTGTCGCCTCCACCAGCATCCGTGCCAATCGTTTCGGCTCACAAGGCAGCACCGGCGCCAGGGTGGCGTAGACATTGAGCCCCGCCGCGCGCAGCACGCCGATGGCCTGCAACCGGTCTTCGATCGAATCGCAACGGGGCTCGAAGATCTTGCGGATCCGGTCGTCATCGGTCGTCACCGAAAAACTGATGCGCAAATCCGTGTTTTCGCTCAGGGTGACCAGCAGCTTCAGGTCACGCAGAATATGGACGCTTCGCGTTTGCAGGACGAAGATGCGGGGCGGGCGCAGATAGAGTTTTTCGAGCAGGCGCGGCATCATCTCTTCGCTCCTTTCCGCCGGCTGGTAGGGGTCCGTCAACGGAGAACAATAGATGATCTGCTCGGGCTTCAATTCGCGGTAGAGCAGTTCCGGGGCATTGGTCTTGTAGACCGTGTATTCGCCCCAATGCCGCCAGTCCTCAGGCCGCAGCCCCCCCTGCACGCGCATGGTGGGCACATAGCAGTAAGTGCAGCCATAAGTGCAGTTACGCGCCGGCGTCAGGGAGTGGGTAAAGCCAGCCTCGGCGAGAAATCCGCTGACCGGCGAGAGAATGCGCCGCGCCCGGGTCTCAAGTATGGGCAGGACGGGCACGGCGATCTTAGTTTGCCCCCGTCAAACGCGGCGGTGCATTCTTCACATGCTGATTGAACCAGGAGATCATCTCGTACAGCGTGTGCTGCACCGATTCTTCGGCCGAGTAGCCATGGGATTCATGCGGCAGCGTCACATACCGCACGGCGCCGCCATTGCCGCGGATGGCCATGAACATGCGCTCGGATTGAATCGGAAACGTGCCCTGGTTGTTGTCTGCTTCTCCATGAATCAGCAGGATCGGTTCCTTGATGCGGTCGGCAACCATAAACGGCGACATCTTCAGATAGATGTCCCGCGCCTGCCAGAACGTGCGCCGTTCGTTCTGAAAGCCAAAGGGCGTCAGCGTGCGGTTGTAGGCCCCCGAGCGCGCGATGCCAGCCCGGAACAGGTCGGTGTGCGCCAGCAGATTTGCCGTCATAAACGCGCCATAGCTATGCCCGCCCACGCCGACGCGGTCCCGGTCGGTGACGCCCATCTCCACGGCCTTGTCGATGGCCGCCCGGGCGCTCGCTGTCAGTTGTTCGACATAACTGTTATTGGCCTCCTCCGGCGCGCCCACGATCGGGATCGTGGCGCCGTCGAGCACCGCATAGCCTTCAAGCAGGAAGAACAAGTGGGAATAGCCGTCAATGCGTGTAAAGCGTTTGGCCGAACCAGTGACCTGTCCGGCCGTGTCCGCATCGTTGTATTCGCGCGGATAAGCCCAGACCACGGTGGGAAGGCGCGTGCCCTTCTGATAGCCGGGCGGCAGATAAAGCGTGAAGCTAAGATCGACGCCGTCAGCCCGTTTGTACTTCACCAACTGGCGTTCAATGCGCCGCAGCACGGGGGAAGGATCGGTAAAGCGAGTCAACGCCGTCATCGCACCCTTGCTATCGCGCACAAAGAAATTCGGCGGCTCGGTCGGGGATTCACGCCGGGTAAGAAAGCGGGACCCATCCTCGCTCAACAGCGCCTCGACGTCCTCATAGTGGTCGGCATCGCAATGAAAGAGCCGCTCTTTCTTGCCGGTCACCGGGTCGAGACGATCGAGAAAGGGCCGGTCGCCTTCCGGGCCCGCGCCACTGCCCTTGAGAAAGAGATAGCCGCCGGATTCAGCCAGCACGCGCTGGCCCGTCGGCAGGGTTTGGGTAAGAAAGGCGCCGGCATCGCGATAGCGGTCTTGTTCATTGCGCTCGTTGAGCAGCTTCTTATTGGCTGGGTCTCGCGGGTCCACCAGATAAGTACGCACCCAGCGGGTGCGATAGTTCTCATCGGTGTAGACCAGAGCGTTGCCGCGCGCCCCCCACAAGAGCCCGCGCCCCACGCGCTCCTCGATTTTCAACAGTTCAACGGGCGGAGCGTTGAAGGGCGCGCGGGCGATCAGTACGCGGTCGCGGTGCGGCACTTTTTCCCGCGGATTGCCGCCATCGAGGGCCTCGGTCCAATACAGCGCCGCGCCCTCGGTGGGATTCCAGTTCACATTCCGCGGCCCGGTCGCCACGCCGCCAATCGGGATGCGTTCCTGCAGCGGCAGACTCGCCAGCTTCGACTCGAGCTTGCCCGCGGCGCTCCAGACCTCTATCTCACGGGGAAAGTTTTGTACCGGCAGCACATAGGAAAAAGGCCGGCGCACATAGCTCACCAGCAGATGCTTGCCGTCGGGGGAAGGCGATTGGCTGGTAATCAGGGCCGGCTTACCGAGCGGCGTGATCGTGCCCGAAGCCACGGCGACCAGGGCCAACTGCGACTGCCCGATCACCTCAAAGACATTCTCATCATGGGGATTGCGCAACATGTCCTGGTAGGTGCGCGTCGCCCCGGCTTTGCCCGCCGATTCCTGGATGCTCGGCGCCGTGGGCGCGGCCGGCTCCTCCGGCAGCTTGCCCCGCCCGGCGGGAACCAGCCGCACCAGCAGAGTCCGGGAGTCGGGCATCCAATTGATCGCATCCCCCAACGCCGCATTCAACACCGCCTTCTCAATCTTCTTCAGCCTCCCCGTTGCCGTCTCACCGACCCACAACTCGAGCGCCGTCGCCGTATGATTCATCACCGCGAAGTAGCGGCCATCGGGTGACCAGTTCAGGCCGGAAAGCATCGCCTTGGCCGGCACGTCGATCTTCACCGGCGCCCCGCCGTCAATGCGCTGCAGGGTGGCCGCGCGCACATAGCGGGTGAGCTTCGGCCCCGCGTTACCGGGGTCGATGCGGAGCCCGGCAAGCCGCAACATCGGCTTGGCCAACTCGGCGATCGAAGGGTTGCGCACCTCATCGAGAAAGAGCACATGAGTGCGCGCCGGGTTCACGCTTGCGATGGGGGCATCAGGCGCCTGCAAAACCTCGAGAACAGCTTGCGGCGGCTTTTGGTAGCCTGTTTGCGCGACACTAACGAAAGCGGCGCCCCAAATGAAAAAGAGCGGAAGTCCACGACGGCACATAGTTGCCACGTTAGCATGCGGCCTCTGGCCGGCGCGATGGCCGTTGCAGGCTAGCGGCAACGCCGCCCCCAGGGAAATTTGGGTCGATCAGGATGGGGGTTGGGAGGATATCGCCGCCCTTGCCATCGTGCTGCGCTGCCCGGATCTCCGTGTGACCGGCGTCTCGCTTACCCCCGGCATCGCCCAGCCCCAGACGGCGCGCGAGCGCTATGGCCAACTCAGCGACGACTTGTACTTGCGCGATCTGGCCCTGAGCGAGAAGATCCCGGATGCGGCGCACCTGCTCGTCACCGGCCCGCTGACGCGAGCCGCCCGCCTGATCGCCCAGGGCCGGCGGCCTCGTTCAATTACCTGGATGGGCGGTGCGATTGACACCGCCGGCAATTCCGGCGCCGCGGCGGAGTGGAATGCGGCGGCCGACCCGCGCGCCCTCGCAACAGTGCTTCAGTCCGGAGTGGACTTCACGATCTGTCCGCTCGATTTGACCAACCAGTTCCCTTCCCGGCAGGCCCTGCCGCTGTCGGGCGCCTCCCCGAGTGCCCGGTCCATTGCCGCCGCCTACCAGGAATCGCAACGCTATCTCTGGGATGAACTGGCCGCCGCCAGCCTCGCCGCCCCCGCGCTGTTCGAGCGGCGGCCAGCCCTATTGCGCGCCCACCGCGACGGACGACTCACGCGCATCGAGGGTACAAAGCGCAACGCCACCGTGCTCCATGCCTGCGAGCAGTCGGGCTTTCTCGCCCTGCTTCGCTCGAGCCTGCGCTACTAAGCGGTATCAGTTGCCGGCAACCACTTCCTTCAGAAACGGAATCGCCGCTTCCCCATCCGTCCGGTGTTCCCCATCGAAGAAGGCCAGGCGCCGGAGGTCCGGGTCGGACACATACTTCTTCAAGCGTTCGAATTCGTAGTTCACCCATTCATCCGTACCCACCCGGTCGCGGTGTCCCCGCTCGACCAGAAATGGAATCGGCCGCTCGTGCAGCAGCGCGGCCATCGCCGCCAGTTCGGCGTGGCTGGCCACGTTGGCCTGGTTCCACTCATAAATCTCATACTCGCGCGTGTGCACGTAGCTGTAGGGTAGCTCGGGGGAGATCAGCTTCCGGATCCATTCGTTGAAGTTGCCGCCACAGACAATGCCGCGAAAGCGCTTGTCGAAAACAGGCACCCGCAGCGCCGTGGCGCCGCCATAGGACAGCCCATAGTAAACAATCTTTCGGCTATCGACAAAGGGCTGTTTCTCGAGATAATCGAGCGTTCTGCGATACTGCGCCTCGATGAAGGAAAACAGCGAGAGGCCGCGCGGATTCGCGAGCATCTGCAGGGGACGAAAGTCCCCGCTATAGGGATTCTGCGGACAGAATACGATAAAGCGCTCGGCCGCCAGGCGCTCGGCGAAATTACGATAAGTGCGGTACTCCTGGGTCGAGACCGGTTGGCGGAACAGACTCTCCGGGCTGCCCATCAGCCCATGCTGCAGGATCAGCAGCGGCCGCCGTTCCCCGGGACGCAAATCCTTCGGCTTGAGCAAGACCCCTTGCGCGATCACACCCGGTAAGGCATCGATCGTCACCGAGATACCGGTCCAATTCACCGTATCCATCACGGTCCGCTCATGCGCCTGAAAGGGGCCTTCGTAGCGCGGCAACTCCCCCACCACCTCACTGTGCCAGCGCCGCGCCAATTCGCGTGCGCCGGTTTTTTTCATTAGCCCGCTACGCCGCGTCTCCGCCGTGGGAATCAGCCCCAACAGATGGCTCTCGATCTTGCTGATGTCCTCGGTCGAGCGCTCCAGTTGGCGCTCATCATGCGGCCGGATGCTGATGCCAAATGCATTCTCCTGCGGCCTGGGGGTTTCGACCGGACCGAACAACTCCCCGGCCGGCGGCTCAAGCCGCACCGGCACGCGATGTTTTCGCTTTGCCTCCTCCCAGTGCGCCAACTCAAAGCCCAGCGGAATCAGCGCGAAGGGAAAGCCCATGCGCCGCACTCGTTCCCGCCGGTCCGGGTGAATCAGCCGCGGCGCGATCACTTCGACGCCAGGCCAGGCCGCGCAATCCAGCTTGCGGTAGCTGAGCCAAACGACCACCTCCTTCGGCTTCGCCGCCGGGCAGCGGTCCGCTTCAAGCAGCAGCGGATGCACCTGGGGCCGGCCATCTTTCACGGGCAGCCGCAACAGATAGTCACGCATTCCGGCATGCATCTGCTCGAGTGGCCCCTCGGCGGCCCATAGCGTGCCGAGCAGCAGGCTAAGCAGAAGTGCGGCGGGTTTGCTCATTGAACACCACTCGCTTTCCAGTGCGCAGACTCTCGATCGTCATCACGAGGGCAATCGCTGTCGCCAGGCCGTTCTCGACGGTGGCGTTCGGGTCCTTGCGAGAACGGATGCACTCGAGGAAATTGCGGATGTGATCGCGCGTGGCGCGCGAGAAGTTACCCGGCACGACATTCTGCCGCGACGGCTTCAACTCGGGCGTTGTCGTCTCGGGGTAAAGCCACCAGCCGTCGCGATTGATATCGAAGCGAGCCTTGTTGCCGTGGAATTGCTCCAATTGATCCTGGCTCGGGTGATACTTCATTGCCCGGTAACCAAGCGTGAAGTTGGCCAGATAGTTCTCCGCGAATTCGAGAACAATCGTCGCCGTATCGGGAATCTCAGAGCCCTTGAGATTCAATTGGCCGCCGGCGGCGGTCACCGCCAGCGGGGCCTTCGAGTTCATGAACCACTGGATCGCGTCGAAGATATGCGCCGCCTGCCCGATAATCAGGCCGCCGGAATAGTCGTAAAAGTAATACCAGTTGAAGAATCGCGTCGCATCCACCGGCCGCACAGGGCTATCGCCCAGCCAGGACTTCCAGTCGAGATCTCCCTGCAACTGCGCCGGGTTCAGCGTCGCCTGATGGTTCATCCACCAACTGGTGACGAGGCGCACCTCTCCGAGCACACCCGAATCGACAATGCTCTTGCCTTCGATAAACAGGGGAGAGCTGCGCCGCTGGGTGCCTACCTGCAGCACGCGCCGCGTGCGGCGCACCGCCTCGACCATGCGATAGCCTTCCTCGATCCTGTGGCAAAGAGGCTTCTCGACATACACGTCCTTGCCCGCCTCGACGGCGTCGATCACCATCTTGGCGTGCCAGTGGTCGGGCGTGGCCACCACGACGGCGTCGATGGATTTATCGTCGAGCAGGCGGCGATAATCCTTGTGGCCCACCGCGCCGGTGGAAGCAAGCTTCAGGCCGGCCTCGAGGTTCGGTTGATAGACGTCACAAACCGCCGGCAGTTCAAAGCCGATCTCCTTAAACTCCCCGGCCAGAAAGCGGCCCCGGCCCCCGGCGCCGATCAAACCGGTTCGCACCCGTTCATTGGCGCCCAAAATTCGCTGAAAAGTGGCCGCCCCGGCCAAAACTGTTCTCCGATTCATGGTAAGAACAGTTTATCCATGAAGCCGTCCTTTCCTGTACTGCCGCGACGAAAACTTCTTGCCGCCGCCGGGCTGGCCCCGGCCATCCTTCGCGCTGGCCGCAGTCCGAATATCCTTTGGATCCTCGGCGATGACCTCGGCCCCCAACTTTCCTGCTACGGCCACCCGCTTGTCCGCACTCCGAACATGGATCGTCTGGCCAACGAGGGCGTGCGCTTTACGCATGCGCACACGACGGCGCCGGTCTGTTCTTCGAGCCGTAGCGCCTTCAATATCGGCCTCTATCAAACCTTCACCGGCACCCACCACCATCGCAGCCATCGCGACGACGGCTACCAATTGCCTCACGGCGCCCGGCTTGTCTCCGAGCGGCTCGCGGAAGCCGGCTATTTCACGGCGAATGTACTGGACATTGCCCCCGGCGTCCGCGGCACGGGCAAAACCGACTGGAACTGGGCCGCGTCCAAGGGCTTCGAGGGTAACCACTGGCGTGAGCGCGCCGCCGGACAACCCTTCTACGCCCAGATCAACTTCCAGGCCCCGCACAAAGGCCCTGCGTTCAGGGCGGCGCGCCAGCGGAAATCGCTCATAGACCCCGCCCGAGTCGATCTCCCCCCTTATTACCCTGACCACCCTGTAATCCGCGATGAAGTCGCCAACTACTACGACGCGATCCAGATGCTCGACACACAGGTTGGCGCCACGCTCGATGCGCTCAAGGCCGATGGCGTTCTCGACAACACGATCATTTTTCTGTTCGGAGACAACGGCCGCTGCCTGCTGCGCGGCAAGCAATGGCTCTATGACGGCGGCACCCACATCCCGCTTCTCGCCCGCTACCCCGGCGTCGTCCCCGCCGGGCAGCGCCGCGACGACCCCGTCCTCAGTCTCGATATCACCGCGCAAACTTTAACCTGGGCTGGTCTCCCGCTACCAAAACCCTTCCATGGCCAAAATCTTTTCGGCGCCAAGGCCCGGTCTCATATCTTCACCGCGCGCGACCGCTGCGACATGACCGTCGACCGCATTCGCGCCGTGCAGGACCAGCGCTTCAAGTTGATCCACAACCTGATGCCGGAAAAACTCTACAC
>Ga0068877_10002960_pt1 | contig 13611 bp, 11 predicted proteins | sample NOAtaG_FD_66437 | JGI IMG/M metagenome (GOLD analysis project Ga0068877, IMG submission 66437) | Freshwater lake microbial communities from Lake Erie, under a cyanobacterial bloom - NOAA_Erie_Diel6S_1000h metaG | ecosystem: Environmental > Aquatic > Freshwater > Lake | place: USA: Ohio, Lake... | reverse complement strand
AATTGGGTTGTGGCGCAGTACGAATAATTGATCAGTCCGTCTCCAATGGATTCATGGTGCCATTTATCACCGACTCCCCACAGGGCCTCCAAGGCTTCTTGAATAAGGGGTTTGTGCATATCAGTGTATTCGGTCTCCTCTTACCTCGAGCGACTCGATCACCTGGGCTTCGTAGTGCAGCCATTCTCTCCATCTTTTTCTGACCTTTTCTTTGTCTATGTAGTGGTCGGCAAGTCGTATAAAAAGGGTGTAATGTCCGGCCTCACTTTCCATGAATTTCCGATAGAACTTTCTTAGATAAGGATCTTCAAGTCCTTCGCTAAGCCGCTTAAAGCGTTCACAGCTTCTGGCCTCGATCAAGGCCATGGTTAGCAGTTGATCCAGCAGCCTTCCTTCGGGGTCGCCCCCTTTTTGCTGAAAGTCCAGCAGTGCATTTACGTAGAGGTCTTTACGCTGCTTGCCCAGCCGTAACCCTCTTTTATCCAACTCCGCCAATACGGCGCGAAAATGACCCCATTCCTCGGTTACGATAGGGGAAAGCTCTTTTACGATCAACTCGTGCATCGAATAACGCTGTATGAGTGAGATGCAGGTGGTAGCTGCCTTTTGCTCACAATAGGCATGATCGGTCAAAATATCTTCGAGCGAAAGGGCTGCCAGATCTACCCAGCGAGGATCGGTAGGTAACTGCAACCGTAAGATGGTTTGGGTATCGGTGGAATGATTCACCGGCCAAAACTAAGCTATCGTCTGATAATCAAGGGCAAGCGAGGCTAAATTTGTAAAAAAACCACTGCTGAACCCTTGCTATTCAAGGTGTTTGTCTTACTTTTGCGGCCCTGATGTCGGATGAATCAGATAATCGGATGAAAAATTAAAATTTACCAAGATGCCTTTAGCAAAAGAAAAAAAAGCAACCATCATCTCTCAGTACGCCGGTAGCGCTACGAACACCGGTTCTATCGAGGGACAGATCGCCCTGCTCACCGAGCGGATCAGTCAGATCAGCAATCATCTTCAAACCAACAAGAAAGACTTCTCTACACACCGCGGCCTTATGCAGCTGGTAGGTAAGCGCAAACGTCTTCTAAATTACTTACAAAAGCATAACCTCAGTGGTTATCGTAAGTTGATCGAGCAGTTGGGAATCAGAAAATAATTTTTTGGTAGGAATGGATGGGGCTGTCTCTTGTCTTTAAAAAGGCAAGGCATTAATTGTCGCACGCTATGTCCAATCCTTATTGACCTACTTATATTCCAGAGGCATTGTCTCTAAAAAAATCGTGTATGTTACAACAACCTATTAGTAAAAAAATTGATATCGGGCAAGGTCGGATCGTTACGATCGAGACAGGCCGTATAGCCCGCCAGGCTGATGGTGCAGTTACCGTTTCGATGGGCAATTGCATGATCTTGGCTACCGTGGTGGCCAACCGTGAGCCTAAAGAGGGGCAAAGCTTCTTTCCCTTGACCGTCGATTACCAAGAAAAATTTGCGGCCGCCGGTCGTATTCCGGGTTCTTTCTTTAAACGCGAAGCGAAGCTTAATGATTACGAGGTGCTCACCAGTCGTTTGATCGATCGCGCGCTTCGTCCGCTATTTCCAGAAGATTATTTCTGTGACGTTCAGGTATTGGTCACGCTCATTTCCAGCGATCCTGAGATCATGCCCGATGCGTTGGCCTGCCTGGCAGCCTCTGCTGCCCTTGCAGTATCTGATATTCCCATCAAAGAGATCATCTCCGAGGTTCGTGTATCTCGAGTAGACGGTGAGTTTATCATCAATCCTACGCGCAGTCAAATGGAAAGGTCCAATATGGATTTCATAATCGCTGCCACCGAAAAGAACTTGATGATGGTAGAAGGGGAAGCGCAAGAGTGTAGCGAGGAAGATCTTTGTAAGGTGCTCGAATTGGCACACGATGCCATTCGAATTCAGGTTAAAGCTCAGCAAGAATTAAGAGCTTTAGCCGGTGTTAGTGCCAAAAGAGAGTATACAAAACCCGCCTCCGACGAAGCACTCAAGGCTAAGATCTATGCCTTTGCACAACCTAAAGTATACGAGGTGGCCAAAGGAAAATTTGGCAAGCATGAACGCTCTGACCGTTTTGACGCCATCAAAGTCGAGCTGATGAGCTACCTTAAAAAAGAGGCCGGCCTATCTGATGAGCAGAGCTTACCTGACCTTACCAAGAAGTTGGCCGGTGTTTATTATGGCGATCTGCAGAATGACGTAGTTAGAGATATGATACTTGACGAGAAAATTCGTCTCGACGGCCGTGATCTCGAAACGGTTCGTCCGCTCGATATGGAAGTCGATGTGTTACCTTCTCCTCACGGGTCCTCTTTATTCACTCGTGGTGAGACCCAATCACTGACAACCGTAACTCTCGGAACTCCCATGGATGAATTGTTGGTGGAAAGTGCTGCCAAGTCCGTTGATTCCAAATTTTATTTGCACTACAATTTCCCTCCTTTCTCTACCGGCGAAGTAAAGATGATGCGTGGACAAAGCCGTCGCGAAGTAGGTCATGGCAATCTTGCCCAGCGCTCGCTGAAGCAAATGATGCCGACCGGTGACTTTCCGTACACGGTTCGTGTGGTCAGTGATATTTTAGAATCCAATGGATCCTCTTCCATGGCAACTGTTTGTGCCGGTTCCTTGGCGCTGATGGATGCTGGCGTGGGTATTCCCAAGCACGTATCGGGAGTAGCCATGGGATTGATCACCAAAGATGATAAGTACGCCATCCTCACCGATATCTTGGGTGACGAAGACCACTTAGGTGATATGGACTTTAAAGTGACCGGTACCCGCGATGGTATCTGTGGTGTTCAGATGGATATCAAAGTAGACGGACTAAAGATGGAGGTAATGCGCAAAGCGCTCGATCAGGCTCGTCGTGGACGCCTCCATATTTTGGATGCCATGTACAATTGTATTCCTGCGTCTCGCGAGGAAGTTAAGCCGCATGCACCCCGTATGGTCAAGTTATTCATCGATAAGGAATTTATTGGTGCGGTCATCGGGCCCGGTGGTAAAGTTATTCAAGAGATCCAGCGTGAAACCGGAACTACCATTACCCTGGAAGAGATCAATAACAGAGGTGAGGTTAGCATCTTTAGCGTTAACAAAGAAGGGGTAGAAAAAGCCGTATCATGGATCAAGGGTATCGTCGCTGTACCGCAGATCGGTGACACCTACGACGCTGTTGTAAAATCAATAATGCCATTCGGCGCGTTTGTAGAGTTTCTGCCAGGCAAACAAGGATTGGTACATATTAGCGAGGTAAGCTGGAAGCGACTTGAGACGCTCGAAGGGCTGGTGAAGGAGGGTGATCCGATGAAAGTAAAACTGATCGGCACGGATCCTAAGTCTGGAAAATTCAAGCTTTCGCGCAAGGCGCTGATCCCTAAACCCGATCAGCAGACACCTGCCGAGAGTGAATAAGAAATGAAATAATAAACTAAGCCCTGCTTCGGCAGGGCTTTTTTCATAGTAAGTTGGCACAAATAGTAATTTCTAACCGATGACACGATCGTACACAGAGATTAAATTTACAGGCGTTACACCGGAGCAAACCGATGCCCTTATCGCTTTACTGGGAGAAGCGGGCTATGAGGGATTCGAAGAAAGGGAGCAGTCATTGCTCGCTTATATACCTACAATGCATTTTGAGTCTGCGGCTCTCGATGAGATCGTCGGCACTTTCGCCGTTTCTTATATTAAAAATGAGATAGAACCGACCAATTGGAATTCGGAATGGGAATCGAACTTTGAGCCCGTTACGATCGGCTCCTTTTTACATATCAGGGCCTTTTTTCATCCCCCTTGTGAACATACGCAACACGAGATCGTCATTACGCCAAAAATGAGTTTCGGCACGGGACATCATGCTACGACGCAATTGATGGTGGACGAGATGAGTACATTGAATTTTGAAAATAAGGAAGTCTTTGATTTTGGAACCGGTACCGGCATTTTGGCAATTGTGGCCGCTAAACTGGGTGCCCGTCGTATAGTGGCCATAGACAACGACCCGTGGAGCATAGAAAACGCCCACGAAAATGCGGCTGCTAATGGCGCTGCTCAAATCAAGTTCGAGTTGTCAGATCGGCCACCCACATCTGATTGCTTCGATTGTATTGTTGCCAATATAAATCTCAATATCCTTGTAGCGTATATGCCCGATCTGGTTCGTTTGCTACGAAATGGGGGGCAACTACTTTTGAGTGGGTTACTATGCACCGATCGGACCGCTATGGAAACAGTTTGTACGTCTTTGGGTCTTCGGGTGTTATCAGTTAAAGAACAAGGCGATTGGATGATGATGCGGCTGGCATATTAACAAATTGTCATATTTTTGTTAAGCCAGTTTGTAATGAACGAGATCCTGTTAACCCTCATTGCCTACCTTTTAGGTAGTGTTCCTACGGCTGTAATGGTCAGCCGTCGGTTTTTCAACATTGATATTAGAGAGTATGGTAGCGGAAACGCTGGAGCTACCAATGTTTACCGAGTAATGGGGTCAAAATGGGGTACCCTGGTGATGATTGCAGACATGTTAAAAGGCGTACTAGCCGTACAGTTAGCCCTTTTACTTCCCGATTATGAGCCCGAGGGAATGGCATTTCAAAATCTGCAGACCTTATTGGGGCTGGCCGCTGTAATAGGGCATATCTTTCCTATATGGGCCGATTTTAGAGGAGGAAAGGGGGTAGCCACCATATTTGGTATGGTGCTTGGTATATCGCCACTGACGGCCGTTGGCTGCGTAACCGTCTTTTCGCTGGTGCTGTTTTTAACCCGTTTTGTGTCGTTGAGCAGCATTCTCGCCAGCATAAGCTTTCCCATTTTTATTCTCGTGGTCTTTAATGTGGACAACCCACTTTATAGAGTTTTTGCCATTACCGTGGCCTTGCTGGTCTTGTTGACCCACCAAAAGAACATCGGTCGCTTATTAAAGGGCAAAGAGGGCAAGCTACCCATTTTAAAGGGTCGCGATCGCCGCCGCGAGCAGCGCAACAGATAGCGCTAATTCAATGTATTGATTTTCAGCCTTTATTTAACAAGTTCTCTTTTTATTGTGTAGATTTTATCGTTGTGCCCTGCCTTAAATTGGCGAAAATTCGTTAATTTTACGGTCCTGCTAAAGTTTTGCCTATGTCACAACACCTGTTTGATAAATTACAATTGGCCGACGAAAAAAACCTCTTGATCCAGGGCCTTCCATCATCTATCGAAAAGCAGTTCAGTAAGCTTTCCTTTGCCAAAAATATGACCCCGCTGCTCAAAAGCAGAAAGATCGATTTTGCCTTAGTATTTGCAGTCAATGAGAATCAACTCAATGGTATTCTGCGAGATGTAATGCCTTCTTTAAAGGAAAATTCCAAGTTCTGGGTTGCCTATCCAAAGAGTACGTCCAAGATCGTGACCAATCTTAATCGAGAAGCCAGTTGGAACCAACTCACAGGCGGGGGGTACGAAAGTATTGAACGCGTAGAGCTTGATCATGTGTGGAGCGCGCTTCGCTTTACCCGTTGCGAAGTTGCCGTGGCTAGCGAATAATAACGCTGCCGACCAGCTTTCCCAAAGCCATCTCCATTTGCTTTAGATGTTCATGCGTTTGCAACAGCACGCTGAATTCCTCGGTATTATGCTGTTTTTCCATGTCCTGCTGATTTTCGAGCAGCATTCGTTTGATCTTTTTAAGCTTCAGGTAGTGAATTGCCGAAAGAACAACTTCGGGTGATCGATCTTCCTCGGCCTTTAAGAATTGGTGCAGTGTACTTTCTTGTCCGGCTGAGAGGGTAGCAATAAATTGGTCATAGTCTTGTGTGAATAACCTTTGCTGGTAGCCTGTTTGCTGGCTGAACTCCGTTTTCCAACGACTGCTTTCTTCATGCGGAAATTGAATGAGCGAAACGGCCAAGGTGCTGAGCTGTTGATCGGGGTGCTGCACGAAATACTGAGGCCCCTTGGGATCCTCTCCTTGTGAGCGAAGGGTACGGTAGGCAGCGAAAAGTTTTTGTACCTCTTGATTCTCTATGAGGCTTTCATCGGCGATCTCCTCTAAAATAAAGTCGCTTACTTTTTGTGATGTATTCCAAGGCCGGTGACCAAATTCGAGCAAAATGCGGGCTACCTCCTTTTCTTGCAGCTCATCGCGGAATAACAGCATAAAGGTGGCGTCATCAAATCCGCTGGCAGCCGATTTTTGAGCATTCTCTTCGATTACTACCGACGAGAGGGGAGCTGCCTTTCGCTCCTGGGCCTGTATGCGATCACGGATATATTTGTTGACAAGAGTATGAAGTCCTGCCTCATCAATTTTTAAAACGGCAGCGCATTGTTTGATGTAGTCCTGCTGTTTGGTAAAGTCCTCGGCCTTGTTTATACGCGATATGGTCTCTGCCATTCGGTTGACCACCGCAGCTTTTTGGGAAGCATCGTTACCGGCGTCTCGTAATGCCACCTCTAACTGAAAGAGGATAACGTCTTTTTTGTGCTGTTGAACAAAGGCCCGAAAAGCGGGGGCGCCTACCTTATTGACATAGCTATCGGGGTCATCGCCATCCGGGATCAGCACTAGTTGTACCTGTAATCCTTCTTCGAGTGCCAGATCGAGCCCACGCAGTGCCGCCTTGATACCGGCCGCATCGCCATCGTAGATGATCGTAAGGTTATTCGTATACTTTTTTACCAGCCGAAGTTGATCGGGCGTTAGGGCCGTGCCTCCGGAAGCAACTACATTTTCGATGCCCGCCTGGTGGAGCGATAAGACGTCTGTGTAGCCCTCCACCAGCAGGCATTCATTGGCCTTGTCGATGGCCTGACGGGCAAAATAAGATCCATAGAGTACCTTGCTCTTTATGTAGATCTCGTTCTCGGGGGTATTGATATACTTAGGGGCCGAATCGTTTTTCTTGAGCGTTCTTGCGCCAAATCCAAGCACCTTTCCACTATGATTGTGAATAGGAAAGATCACTCTTCCTCTGTAATTATCGCTTAACTGGTCGTAGCGGTTGGCCACCAGCCCAGACTTGATCATAAGTTCGGGATTGAACTGCGCTGCTAGGGCAGCCTTTGTAAAGGCATCTTTTTGCTCAGGACTGTAGCCAAGTTGAAACTTTTGAATGATGGCATCCGTAAACTCCCTTTCTCGAAAATAGGCGAGCCCAATATCCTGTCCCTCTTCGGTATCGAGCAGTTGCTTAGAGAAGAACTGTTGCGCAAACTGATTGAGGGCATATAGGCTGTCTGCAGTTTGAAGTTGTTGGCGCTGCTCATCGTTGATGTAGGTCTCTTCGATCTCAATGCCATAACGCTGCGCCAGCCATTTGAGCGCTTCGGGATAACTGTACTTTTCATGCTCCATCACAAAGCTGATGGTGTTGCCGCTTTTGCCACAACCGAAGCATTTATAGATCTCTTTGCTGGGAGATACGGTAAAAGAAGGGGTCTTTTCGTTATGAAAGGGGCAAAGCCCTAGCAGATTGGTGCCTCTTTTCTTGAGTTTGACAAAGCTCCCGACCACGTCGGTAATGTCGGTCCTTGCCAGAATTTGTTGTATGGTAGCCGGTGAGATCAAGGATTGGCAAGTTACTTAATTAAACCCCATTCTTGAAGGCTTAGCCTTGATCGTCGTAGCGGATGCAATCCCGTAGATCTTTTTCGCTGTAGCCAAGTCCATATTGCGCCAGCACCTCCTTGGGCACGCCATCCCAGCGATTGGGTTGATTGCCTTGGTAGTCCAAGTCTTTGATGCCCAACGACGAGGTGTAAAAGCCGGTAGCCGTAAGGTCGCGGAGCAGCGAAAAAAATTGTACGCCTTGCTGCACTTTTTTTGTTGCCTTTTTTGGGTAGGCGATCTGGTCGATCAGGTCCAGTTGCTGTTGCTGACTACAAGACCTGAATGAGTGTCCATAAGACCGGATGCTATAAAGTTCGAGCCACCTTAGTCCGCCTCGAAGGGGTACCTGATGCTGCGGCATATCCTTTACTATAAATTCCAGGAAAGCCGGTACGCCCGCCTCGCTTGCACTGCCACTTATTTCGTCTTTGGGAATAATAATATCGACCAATACGGTCAGCGTGGCCATTTCGTCTGCCGAAAAAAAGTTCTTCTGTTCCAAGATCTTTTGTTCCATGATCACTTCGTCCGGATTTCTGTCGAGTGAAAACGAAGCGGCACTTTTTTCTGGCTCCTTGGTTTCTGGAGAGCAAGCTCCGATGGCCAAGGGAGTAGCCAGGGCCCCGGTCGCCAAAAGCTTGAGCGATTTTCTTCTATCCATCAGAGTTGATTTTTTTTGAGTTGATCGACAATATATTCCGAGGCACGCATTGAGAGGGCCAATATGGTCCACGTGATGTTCTTGTCGGCTTGCGATACGAACTGTCCGCCATCCACACAAAATAAATTCTTACAATCGTGGGCCTGACTCCATTTATTGAGCGCCGATCGTCGAGGATCATTTCCCATTCGAACGGTACCGGCCTCGTGAATGATCTCTCCGGGTTTACTGAGCCCATAGTTGTTCGATGCATCGTCATCGCCCCCCCATGTAACGATGGCACCCATATTATGCATGATCTCTTTGAAGGTCTCTTTCATGTGGCGAGCCTGCTTTATCTCGTGCTCGCTCCATTTTACGTGGAACCTTAGAACGGGTATTCCATATTGATCGACCTTACCGGGATCGATAGCGCAATAGTTGCTCTCTAATGGAATGGCCTCGCCTCGACCGGCCATTCCGACCCCGCAGCCATAGAAATAGCGGTAATCTTCTTTGAGCGAAGCCCCATAGCCTCCGGCCTCCTTCTTTGTTCCTTTGACAAGGTATTTTCCATTGAGATTTTCAATGCCCCAATTAAACCCATAAGAAGGCTGACTCATGCCTCCCCAGTATTCAATATGGTACCCTCTGGGAAAATCAAGCTTTTTATTATCGAGCCACCAAGGCGAGTAGATATGGGCCCCGCCAACCCCATCTTCGTTGTAGCGTTTTCTTCCGAACAAAGAGGGGAGAATTCCACCCATGGCCGCACCCGTGGAATCATGCAGGTATTTTCCAACCACATTGCTATTATTGGCTAAACCATTGGGATGTCGAGTAGAAACAGAGTTGAGCAAGAGTCTTGCGCTTTCGCAGGCGCTGGCCGCTAAAATGACCACGCGTCCCTCTACTTGATATTCTTGCAGATCGATCTTGTTGATGTAAGAGACACCGGTGGCTAATCCCTCATGGTTCGTTTGCACCTCTCGCACCATCGCATTGGTGATCAAATCTACATTTCCGGTTTGGATGGCCGGATAGATCAGCACATTGGTCGACGAGAAATCGGCCTTGGCCATGCTGCAATTGCGATTGCACTGCCCGCAGTAGAAACAAACTCCTCTTCCCGCATCATTGGGAATGGATTTAGTTAAAATGGATAATCTGGATGGAATGACGCGCACACCGCTTTGCACGGCACTGTTGCGGATCATGAGTTCATGTAAGCGGGGTTTTGGAGGAGGTAAGAAATATCCATCGGGGTCATTGTCCAGTCCTTCGTTGGTACCAAATATCCCAATTAGCTGATCGATCTTATCGTAGTAGGGTTTTATGTCATCGTATCCGATGGGCCAGTCGTCTCCTAGTCCATCGATACTTCTTCTCTTAAAATCCTTGGGCCCAAAACGAAGGGAGATACGACCCCAGTGGTTGGTGCGCCCCCCCAGCATACGAGCCCGCCACCACATAAAGTCCGTATTCGATTCGGTAGAAAAAGGTTCCCCCTCTAATTTCCATCCGCCATAGCAGGCATCAAAATCGCCAAAGGGTCTATGCGATGTGCTGGCTCCTCTGCGTGGAGAATCCCAGGGGTTCTTGAGTTGAGTGATATTTTTTTGTGGATCGTAGTGATGCCCGGCCTCGAGCAGACAGATCTTTAGTCCTGCCTTTGCAAGCACATATGCTGCCATGCCACCTCCGGCTCCCGATCCTACAATTACAGCGTCGTATCGCTTGGCTTTTTTCTTAATTTGCAATTCTCCCATAAATGCTAATGTAAGGAGAAACAATATATATCAAATTATCGTTATGCCCATGCGTTGTTTATCTTTTCTGTTCAGTGCAATGCTACTGATCAACTCTTTGCTTGTAAATATCGTTTGGGGCCAAGCTCCTGCCAAGGTGCAATGGCCTGTCTATTCGCAAAAGGACCTGGGCGTATCTTTCAGTCCCGCTGTTACAACATTTAAAATATGGGCTCCGCTCGCTAAAGCAGCCCGCTTATATCTTTATCAAGAACCCACCGGAGGACAGGGTCGTCAACTTGACATGCAGCCTGGCAATGATGGTAGTTGGGAGGCCTCCGTGCAAGGAAACTGCGAAGGGCTTTATTATTCTTTTCAGGTATTCAATCTGTCCGGGCCGGGATATACTTGGTCGCAAGAGGTAACCGATCCCTATGCAGTGGCTACTGGGGTAAATGGAGTAAGGGCTGCTATCGTAGACCTTGCAAAGACCGATCCTCCCGGTTGGGATCGGGGTCGTCTTCCTATTGGCCCGACGAATGCTCCTGTTATACTTTACGAGCTGCATATTCGTGATGCCAGTATGCATACAAGCTCGGGCATTGATCAAAAAGGAAAATATCTGGGCCTTGCCGAAACGGGTACTAAAAACAGATTCGGTGCTGCCACCGGACTCGATCATCTTGTTTCGCTTGGCGTAACACATGTGCATCTGCTTCCTTTCTTTGATTTTAGATCGAGCGATGAGTCGGTAGCGAATCCGCCTTACAATTGGGGCTACGACCCGTTACACTACAACACGCCCGAGGGAACTTTCGCCACTTCGGTAAGTGATCCGGCTGCTCGTATTCGTGAGTTAAAGCAATTGATCTTAGCCTTTCACCGAAAAGGATTGAAGGTGGTGATGGATGTCGTGTATAATCACACCGGACTTACGGAGACTTCGAATTTTGAGCAACTTGTTCCTGGGTATTATTACAGAAAGACGGCAGATGGCAAATTCTCAAATGCTTCTGCCTGCGGAAACGAAACAGCTAGTGAACAACCCATGTTCCGAAAGTTGATGCTCGAGTCATTATTATTTTGGGTCAAAGAGTATCATATAGATGGATTCAGATTCGATCTTATGGGCATTCATGATATTTCGACCATGAATGAGATCGCCAGTGCGTTGCGTCAACAACGTCCCGACATATTGCTCTATGGAGAGGGATGGACAGCAGGCTCCTCTCCTTTACCCGACTCAATGCGAGCCCTGAAAGGGCAGGTTCGCCACCTAGACGGCATTGCCGTATTCGGAGATGAATTCAGGGATGGAATAAAAGGCTCGGTATTTGATTTTCATCAACCCGGTTTTGTAAGTGGCGACTTTGACAAGTTGTCCTCTATAAAGTTTGGCTTGGTAGGAGGGGTTACGCATCCCCAGATCGATTACAGCAAGGTCAACTATAGCAAGGCTGCCTATGCAACGTCGCCTAGACAAATGATAGCCTATGCCGATTGTCACGATAATCATACCCTTTGGGATCGATTGTCGTTGTCAGCTTCATCATACAGCGAAAGAGAGCGAAAAAAGATGCATCAATTGGCACTGGCTATGGTCCTGACCTCACAGGGAACACCTTTTTTACACGCCGGGTCGGAGTTCTTGCGATCTAAGAAGGGTAATGAGAATTCGTACAATGCTCCCGATAGTATCAACGCCATCGACTGGGATCTCATATCTATGCACGACGATGTGGTAGCTATGGTAAAGTGTCTTATTGCCATGCGTAAGACACATTCGGCATTTAAATTAGCCGATCCTGCATCACGAATACGGTTTGGTAAATCGTTGCCCGACGGGCTGATAACAGTTGAGATAAATGCCAAAGGACTGGGCGATACCTGGAAAAGAGTCTTTGTGGTGTATAACGGTAGGAGTGATGGGCCAATGACGATAACGGCGCCCCAACAAAAAGGAAAATGGAGGAGTTATCTATGGAGTAGTAAGCCAGACCAAGGCAAGTATGTAAAGAGGGCTGGTTCATTTGTGGTCGAACCGCTCAGTTGCTCCATCTTGTATCAGTAGAGATCAGTAACGTCCATAGGGCTTACCGGGGGTGGGGCGCTGTGAGCGATACGAAGGTCGGCTTCCGTGAGCATCGTGCCCATGCTGTCGGTTGGAGGGGGTATCTGTCGCTTCTTTAACAACCAGTACTTTTTTTCCTATCCCTAAATTATTGAGCGTAGCGATCGCTTCGCGTGCCTCAGCTGAAAACGGCATCTCCACAAAGGCAAAGCCTCTGCTCTTTCCGGTTTGGCGGTCTATGGCCACTTTTACCGATTCTACCTTGCCAAATTTCTCAAAAAATTCCTCGAGTTCGGCGTCATCCATATCTAGCGGTAATCCGGCAACAAAGATTTTCATGTGCTCAAGCGATTGGTTGGAAAACAAAATTAAATGATCTAGTACTGATTTGTATGTTAAAAATCAGGCTGAATTTACCCGCGGACAATGACCAAAATCAGGGCTTGTCTGACTTTAGACGTTGATGATTAACTTTACCATCAAATTTATCTCTTTATGACAGAAGTTGTAATCGTAGCCGCTGCACGGACTCCCATGGGAAGTTTTGGCGGGGCATTAAAAAGTTTATCGGCTACTCAGTTGGGCGCCTTGGCCATAAAAGGGGTTATTGAGCGATCTGGCATGGATGCCAGCCAAGTTTCGGATGTTTTTATGGGATCTGTATTGCAAGCTAATTTAGGGCAGGCGCCGGCTCGACAAGCTGCAAAGTTTGCAGGACTTCCCGATACGGTCAATTGCTCTACGGTCAATAAAGTTTGTGCAAGTGGTATGAAAGCCGTCTCGATGGCCGCACAGCATATTATGTTAGGCGATGCTTCTGTAGTAGTGGCCGGAGGAATGGAAAGTATGAGCAACACGCCTTATTACGCTGACGCCATGCGTTGGGGTAATAAATACGGTAATGTGCAATTCATCGATGGGTTGGCAAAGGATGGCCTTACCGATGTCTATGACGGAAAGGCCATGGGCTTTGCCGCTGAGCACTGTGCCTCCAGCTGTGGTATTACACGTGCAGAGCAAGATGCATTTGCGATCGAGAGTTACAAGCGTTCGCAACAGGCCTGGGAAAAAGGGCTTTTTGCTACTGAAGTGATACCGGTCTCTATTCCGCAGCGTAAAGGAGATCCAGTAGTGGTGTCCAGAGACGAGGAGCCATTTGCGGTTAAATTCGACAAGATACCCTCGCTCCCTGCTGCCTTTATAAAAGATGGAACAGTAACTGCTGCCAACGCTTCGACCATGAATGATGGTGCTGCCGCATTGATATTGATGTCTGCCGAAAAGGCTCGTGAGCTGGGACTGCAACCGCTAGCCGCCATAAGGGGATATGCCGATGCCGAGCAAGCTCCTGAGTGGTTTACTACAGCTCCATCGCTGGCCTTACCCAAGGCGATTGCCAAAGCAGGACTACAACCCTCCGACATTGCTTACTGGGAACTAAACGAAGCGTTCTCTGTAGTGGGAATCGAAAATACCCGACGATTAAAGCTCGATCCAGCTACGGTCAACGTTCACGGAG
>Ga0068877_10002957_pt1 | contig 13612 bp, 8 predicted proteins | sample NOAtaG_FD_66437 | JGI IMG/M metagenome (GOLD analysis project Ga0068877, IMG submission 66437) | Freshwater lake microbial communities from Lake Erie, under a cyanobacterial bloom - NOAA_Erie_Diel6S_1000h metaG | ecosystem: Environmental > Aquatic > Freshwater > Lake | place: USA: Ohio, Lake... | reverse complement strand
CCTGCACCGTCGGCCCGGTGAACGGCGGCTCGCCCGCCAGCATCTCGTACGTCACCGCCCCCAGCGCGTACACGTCGGCCCGCGCGTCGATCTGCCGCTCCCCCGTCGCCTGCTCGGGCGCCATGTACTGCGGCGTCCCCAGCGAGAGCCCGGTCTGCGTCATGCGCTGCCCACCCGCGGTCTGCACCGCGAGCGCGATCCCGAAGTCCGCCACCAGCGCGTTCCCGTCCTGCAGCAGGATGTTCTCCGGCTTGATGTCGCGGTGGATCACCCCCTGCCGGTGCGCGTAGTCCAGCGCGCTCGCCACCTCGCGCGCGAGGCGCACCGCGTCGGCGACCGGGAGCTGCCGCTCGCGCGCCATCCGGACGCGCAGGGTCTCCCCCGCCACGTACGGCATGACATAGAACAGCAGCCCGTCGGCCGCGCCACTGTCCAGCAGGGGCAGGATGTGCGGGTGCTGCAGCTTGGCCGTGACCTTGATCTCGGCCAGGAACCGCTCGGCGCCAAGGGCCGCACCGAGGTCGGGGTGCAGCACCTTGATGGCCACCTGGCGCTCGTGGCGCAGGTCGTGCGCCAGGTACACCGTGGCCATGCCACCCTGCCCAAGCTCGCGCTCGACGCCGTAGCGGCCGGCCAGGGCGGCGGTCAGTCGATCACTGGAGGGAATCACGCGTCAAGGATGCGCCCTGGATGGGCATTCGTCGAACCTGGCTGTTCGGAATGACGCCTGACGATCGAGGTGGATCAAGGGACAGCGGAGTATACCGCATGCGCCCCACGTTAGCGAGGAACCGCCCGTCCGTGGGGGAGCCGTCAGCGCTCCGGGAGCGGGTCCGGGGGGCGGCAGCCGGCCGGCGCGCCGGCGCACTGCAGCGTGGTGAAGAGCTCCGCCTGCACCCGCCACCGACCGGATACGTCCCGCTCCCACTTGGCCGTATACCGCCCGCTCGGCCGAGCCACGGCGCCATTCACGGTCTCGCGGCACGTCCAGTGCCCGCGTTCATGGGCGAGCCCCCAGTCGTCGTTCACCGTGACGCTATCGGCGGTGCGGATGCAGGGGGCTGGATCTTCGATCCAGTCGGCCCGTGCGGCCTCCACGCCTTCGATGTGCGCGCTGCGCCCGAACACCGCGTGGTAGTCGGGGGTGAAGAGTGCCGCAATCGCGTTGGCGTCGCGGCGGGCGATCGCGCGGTTGTACCAGTCCCGCGCCGCCCGCACCGCGGCAGGCGACGATCGCCCCGACACCGGGGCCGGCAATAGCCCGGCGGCCGCCGCCGGCACCGAGTCCGGGCGCACGCAGGCCGTGGATTGCCCCACGCACTCGCTCGTCGTGAAAACTTCCGCCTGCAGGCGCCAGCGGCCCCCGACATCACGCTGCCACTTGCCGTTGTAGATCCCGGTGGCGTACCCCGGTGGCGCGCCTGCCGGGACGCCGGCGTAGCGGCATCTCCAATGGCCGGCCTCGTCGGCCAGCCCCCACGGCGCGTTCACCGTGACCTCGTCCGGGGTGCGCACGCAGCCGTAGAGCGAGTCGGTGGCAAAGGTGCTCCGCCACCGCTCGATCGCGGCGTCGGGCCCGTGGCTCTGGCTGCTGCGCCCCAGCAGCACGTGATAACTGGGCGTGAGCGCGGCGCGCATGGCGTCGAGATCCCGTCGCGCGATCGCGGCGTTGAAGGCCTGCCGCGCGGCGATCACGGCGCGGGACGCCGACGTGGGCTGGGCGGGGAGCGGGGCGGCCACGCACAGCAGGCCGAGGAGGACCGGTCCGGCGGCGCGACGAGCGGTTTGCATCATGCGCATCGGGATGGGGGGCGCGGTCGACTGCATGCGCGAGGAATACGGTGGCCGACGGCGCCGAGCCACGACGACAACGCCCGGCATCACGGTTCGGACGTCAACGGATCGACGATCTCGACGAACGGGAAGCGGGAAAAATCCGTATCGCGCGTGCAGATGCGGCGGATGCCGTGCTCGCGCATGAGCACCGCCGTCTCGGCGTCATGCCACAAGTTGCCGGTGATCATCGGCACCGCCGACATGACCTCCGCGAGCACCGCGGCATGGCGATCCGTCGGCGTGAGCATCGACAGTCCCGGCGACTGTTGCACGGCCGCGAGAAACTCGCCGGCGGCAGGACCGGTCCATGGTTTCCGCAGCACCCGGGGATGCGTGACCACTCTGAGAAACTCATAGCAGTTTCCCCATGTGAGATACCACGCGCCGTGCTGCGCGCGCCAGCGGTCGAGGAGGGCGCGGCACCGTGGATGCTCCGGCGCGCTGACGTCGGCCGCGTAGACCAGCACATTGGTGTCGACCACGAACACCTACCGCTCCTCCATCACGCGATACAACGCATCCCGATCGGCCACGTCCACCAGCGCGCCCCCCGAATCGAAGTGCGGCAACGGCGACAGCTCCGGCACCACCGACCGACGCTGCAGGAGCTGCCGCAGCGCCGTCTCGACGAGCTCCGACATGGTCCGACCGGTTCGCGCCGACTCGCGACGGAGACGGTCCATCACGGTGTCGTCAATGTTGAGCGTGGTCTTCATATGGATAACCATACAAATGGTACGGCAGTACGTCAACGCAGCGCAGTGGCGCAGGACGGCGGCTGGTGCACGGTGGTCATGCCGCTGGCGCCGAGCTCGCGGTCGATGCGATGACGGTCGGCCAGGGCGGCGGTGAGGCGGGCGGCACGTCCGTCGCGGGCGGTCATGTCAGCGGGCGACTGCCGGCACGGCGGTGGCGAGCCAGTTCAGGGTGGCGGTAAGATCGACCCCACTCCCCGCCTCGCCAGCGAGCCAGTACCGCTACCCGAACTGGTTCGAGCCGATCGTCGTGGGCCCGCGCCGGTAAACCTGCTGGAGTGACTCCTCAGCCGTGCCGGCCACCGACTTCAGTACCGTCAGGGCCGCCTCACGGCGCTTGGAGCCGGGCCCGCACCTCCGCTGCCCAGTTCAGCACCAGCACGACCGGTGCCCGATCCTCCCTGGACTTGAGCATGAGCAGGCGCTTGCCGTCGGGCGCCACGTCGTAGGTGGCGTGGGGGCCCGAGGCCTCGTAGGCACCGGCGAAGACCTGCCGGCGCGACTGCACGGCGAAGGTCGGGGTCGCGGACACCGCCGCAGCCATCAGGGCGTCACCCTGCCGGTAGTACAAGGTGCGTCCGTCGCGCGACCACACCGGCTCGCTCCCCCCGTCGTTGGAGACCTGGATGCGCCCGCCGGGGCCCGGGAAGGGGCGAACGTAGACCTCGGGCGTCCCCGACTCGTCGGAACTGTAGGCAATCCATTGGCCATCGGGGGAGAACCGGGGGGCCCAGTTGACCGCCTTCGTGACCAGCGGCGTGGGCGGCGCGGACTTGTCCAGCGGCATCGTGATGATGTGCTGGTCGCCGGTCCCCTCGTCGGTGCGATACATGAGGGTGTGCCCGTCGGGGGAGATGATCCCTTCGTTCGGTCCGCCCGGCACCTCGACGAGCAGTTCGGGGGCCCCGCTGCCGTTGGCGGGCTGCCACCAGATGCCCTTGCGCGGCGTGACCTGCCGATAGAGCACGCGCTGACCGTCGGGGCTCCACTCCGGCCGGACGTTGCTGCCGGCGGAGGTGAGCCGGGTGAGGGTGGCCGAGGCGATCTCGAAGATCCAGATGTCACGCCCCTGCGGGCCGCCGATATCGAAGGCCACCCGCCGGCCATCGGGCGAATACCGCGGGTTGCCGAATTGGCGCGGCTCGCCAACCAGGGGCGTGGCGGCGCCGGCCTCGTCGACGAGCACAGCGGTCGTGGCCGGCTGCCCCGGCGAGTACATGAGCGTACCGGAGGCGGACATGACCGGACTGCTCACCGCCTCGAGGAGTGCGGTGGGCGACCCGGTGAGCTTGCGCGCGCTCAGGTCGATGGGGACCGCCATGATGGTGCCGTCGTTGCGCAGGTAGATCAGCCGATCATCCACGAAGCCGAGCGGTCGCTCGGCCCCGACCTCGAGGCGCGTGAGCTTGCCATCGGGGGCGAGCAGGCAGAGCGGGGTGACCGACCCCGCCTTGATGCGCGACTGGACCCAGATGGCGACGATCGTCTTGCCATCGGGCGCCATAATCGGACTCGTCACCTCCCCCAGCGTGCTGTCACGACGCCCGATGGGGCTGATCGCACCGCCGGTTGCCGGAACGCGCAGCAGGATGGCCCCGGCGAACTTGGTATCGTTGGTGCGCGAGAAGATGATGTCGCCGGCGGGGGTCCACACGGCGCCGGTGTTGTCGGGGAGAATGCTGCCATCGGTGAGCTCGGTGACGGGGCCCCCCTCCACCGACACCTTGCGCAGCTTGCCGCGCGCCACGAACGCGACCCACTTGCCATCGGGGGAGAAGAAGGGCGCCCGCGCACCCTCCGTGCCTGGCACCGCCCGCGGGGTGAGCTCGTCGAGCCGTCGCACGTACAGCAGGCCGTTGCTCGCCGTGGCGGCGATGTAGGCGATGGCGCTGCCGTCGGGGGCGATGGCAAGCTTCTCGCCGGTGCCGAGGATCGACCCGGCCTGGGCGTCGGCCAGCGGCAGCGAGAAGCGGACCACCGGCAGCGTGGGCTCAGACGTTCGCCGGGTGATGCCGACCGCCGACGCCAGCGCCGCCACGCCGGCCACGGCCCACAGCGGAGAGGAGAGCAGCCGGCGCCACCGCGGCTGCGGCCGTGCGGCGGCGGCCCCGGTGTCGCCCGCGAGTCCCGGCCGTTCGAGCGCCTCGGCCAGGGCCTTCGTGGACGCAAACCGGTCGGCCGGCAGCTTCTCCAGCGCGCGGCGGATGGCCGCGTCCACATGCGCCGGCACCGACGGGCGCAGCACGCTGGCCGGACGGACCGCCTCGGTGAGCAGCTTGGCCACAATCGCCTGCGGATTGGTGCCCGTGTGCGGCGGCTCGCTGGTGAGCATCTCGTAGGTCACGGCGGCCAGCGCGTACTGGTCGGCGCGGTGATCGACGGCCCGGTCGCCCATGGCCTGCTCGGGGGCCATGTACTGCGGCGTGCCGAGCGACAGGCCGGTTTGCGTCATGCGCGCCCCGCCGGCCTGCTGCACGGCGAGCGCGATGCCGAAGTCGGCCACGAGGGCATGCCCGCCCTGCAGGAGAATGTTCTCGGGCTTGATGTCGCGGTGGACGATCCCCTGCCCGTGCGCCTCGCTGAGCGCGTCGGCCACCTCGCGCGCAATGCGCAGCGCGTCGGCCACCGGCAGCTGCGCCTCGCGCTCGAGGCGGGCGCGCAGCGTTTCGCCCTTCACGAGCGGCATCACGTAATACAGCAGCCCGTCCGCCGCGCCGGAATCCAGCAGCGGCAGGATGTGCGGGTGCTGCAGCCTGGCGGTGGTCTTGATCTCGGCGAGAAACCGCTCAGCGCCGAGCGCGGCCCCAAGGTCCGGATGCAGCACCTTGATGGCCACGTCGCGCTCGTGGCGCAGGTCGTGCGCGAGGTACACGGTGGCCATGCCGCCGGCGCCGAGTTCGCGCTCCACGCGGTAGCGGTCGGACAGGGCGGTGGTGAGACGGGATTGCACGTCGCTCATTTCGCCGTGGCTCCGGCCTGCGTGACAAGGCTGTCGACCAGGCGGGCGAAGTTGTGCACGAAGATGATCTGCTGTTGCGCGGTGCTGGTGAGCCAGTAGATGCGCCCGTCGCGCCCCACGTCCCACGACGCCGTGGCGTTGGCGGGCGGCGTGGCGGCCACCGACACCGGGCCCGCGGCGAAGGCGGCGCCGACGCCGACCGCGACCTTGAGAATGGCGCTCGGCCGGGTGTCGTACGAGATGCGTGGCTCGGTGAAGTACAGCGTGCGTGCATCCGCCGACCACCGGGGCGTACTGCCGGCGCCCACCTCCCAGCTGCCGGTGGCGGGTGGCAGCGCCGACACCATGACCACCGTATTGGCGGTCGGATCGCTGGAGCGGCGTGTCCAGGCCACGAACCGGCCGTCGGGGGCAATGGCGGGCGACCCGCCGCTCTCGGCGATGCGGACCGGCGGGGCGCCATCGCGCGGGAAGAAGCGCAGTTCCCGCTTCTGCGCGAGCACGACGCCGCGGCTCCCGATCCCGGCGCGTGTTCCGGCCAAGACCGTGGGGAGCGTGGTCGGGCCATTCTCGAGCCGACGGGGGGTCAGTGAGCCGTCGGCGGGCGCCACCTCGACGGGCACGCCGGCGCTGTAGCCTCCCTGCGACCGGTCACGCGTGAAGCTCACCCCGGATCCATCCGGGAGATAGCCGGCGAGCGTGACCGATCCCTGGAGCGGCAATCGCCGCACGCTCCCGTCTCCGGTCCGAAACTCGATCCCGGCCGATGTCTCCAGCGCCACTGACTGCCCATTGGGGGCCAGACGAAAGTCCCGGGGGTCATCGCCGCGACCACTGATCCATGGCGTAGCGGTGGTACCGTCAAGACGTACGATGGACCAGCTGCCGGGGGGGCGCAGGAAATACAAGGCGTCGCCGCTGCGCGCCGCCACCACGCCGAACACCCCCGATGGCGTGGTGGCCCGCTCCACCACGGGAACGGCCGGCCCCACCAGCGCCATGCGGTCGACATCGAAACGCTGCGCGAGGAGCGTCAGCGCGTCGTTGGCGTATACCAGATAGCGGCCATCGACGAGCGCGTTGGGCACCCCCGGGCCAAGGCTCCGCACCGTGTGGCTGCCGGCATCGTACAGGCCGATCTCGATGGGGCGCCCGTCGCGCCAAGAGAGGCTGAAGAGGGCCCCCTTTCCGTTGGGCAGCAGGATCGGGAACCGGTGGTTGGCCTGCCCGGCGGCCGTGTCGGGGCGCGTGAGCCGCTCCGTGCGCGCACCATCGGGGGCCACGCGGAACAGGCCGTCGGCATCGTGGTGAGTCCCCCATACCCACCCTTCCGCATCCACCGCGAGTCCGTAGCGGAGCGAGTCGGTCCACGGGCGCGCCGGATCGCCGTTGAGCGGCAGGATCATGACGCGGGAGAGCCCCGAACTCGTGAACACATAGTTCAGGAGGGCGCGCCCGTCTGGCGTCGGGACCGTGCCAACCGAGGCGTCGGGGAGCTGGAGGTACCGGAAGGTCGTGTCGGCGAAGCGGCGCACGTAGACGCCGTGCCCCGGCGGCCCGTCGCCGATGAAGGCGATCCCCGACCCGTCGGGGAGGAGCGTGGCGCCGATGCTGGTGGCGCGATACGGGGAATCGATGCTGACCGGGAAGCGCAGGACGGGAGCGGAGGCGACGCGAGCAGCGCCCGCGCCCGGTCGGCCGACGGCGTATCCACCGGCTGCGGCCGACATGAGCGCCACCGTCACCGCAACTCGCCCGCCCCATCGGGGGCGCCCCGCTGGCGCCACCGCCGGCGCGGCCCCTCCGGTTGTGGACGAGACCGCCGGGGCACGCAGCGCCGCCGCGAACGCCGCCGCCGACGCATGGCGGTCGGCCGGCAACTTGGCCAGCGCCGTCATGACGGCCGTCTCGACCCCCTCGGCCACGGTGTCGCGCACCGCGCGAATCGACCCCGGGCGCTCGGTGAGCACGCGGGCCACGATCGCCTGCACGCTCGCCCCCGTGAACGGTGGGTCGCCGGTGAGCATCTCGTAGGTGACCGCGCCGAGGGCGTAGATGTCGGTGCGGGCGTCGACCGACTTCTCCCCCATCGCCTGCTCGGGACTCATGTACTGCGGCGTGCCGAGGGAGAGCCCGGTCTGCGTCATGCGCTGGCCACCGGCAGTTTGCACGGCGAGCGCGATGCCGAAGTCGGCCACGAGCGCGTGGCCGTCCTGCAGCAGGATGTTCTCGGGCTTGATGTCGCGGTGCACCACGCCAAGGGCGTGGGCGGCCTGCAGCGCATCGGCCACCTCCATCGCGATGCGCAGCGCGTCGCCAATCGGCAGTTGCGTTTCACGCTCCAGCCGCGCCCGCAACGTTTCGCCGCGCACGTAGGGCATGACGTAGTACAGCAGGCCATCGGCCGCGCCGCTGTCCAGCAGTGGCAGAATATGCGGATGCTGCAGCTTGGCGGTGGTCTTGATCTCGCTCAGGAACCGCTCGGCCCCTAACGCCGCGCCCAGATCCGGGTGCAACACCTTGATGGCCACGTCGCGCTCGTGGCGCAGGTCGTGCGCGAGATACACGGTGGCCATGCCGCCGGCGCCGAGTTCACGCTGGACGCGGTAGCGGTCGGCGAGGGCGGTGGCGAGGCGTGCAAGCGTATCGGTCATACTCAATTCGGGAGTCGTGCGGAATGCGTCACTTCGACGCGTCGATCTGCTGTCGCACCCACGCGATCCAGTTACGGATGATCACCACGTCGGTACGCGATGACTGCGCAACCCGCTTCCACATCAGGAAGCGACCATCGGGCGCCACGTCGTAGGAGACGAAGAATGGGTTGCTTGCGTACGCGGCGGCATCGAACAGTCGTCGGGGCTGACCGAAGTTGGGGATGGACCCATTCACCGGAACTTCCATCATCCAGCCATCCAGCGCGCGGTAGTACAGCGCACGACCGTCGCGCGACCAGGTGGGTTCGCGTCCACCATTCGCCGAAACCTGATAGCGGCCGCCGCCGGGGAAGGGCTGCACATACACCTCCTCGCGCTTTGTGAGATCCGAGACGAACGACACCCACTTGCCATCGGGAGAGAAGCGCGCGGCTCGTTCCTGTACACCCGAGTCGGCGGCCACCTTGAAGAACGCGGAACGGCTGTCCGTACGGCCCCACAGGTCACGATCGAGTCGTGCGGCGAACATGGTCCGCACGATCTGTGCGCCACTCGCGCTGATCTCCACCTCGGCGATCAATCGATCCGGTGGCCATGGGCCAGCCAGCGTATCCTCCGCCCCAACGGCGTCGGCTGATCGCGACATGACCGTGTAGCCCCACATACTGCCTTGTCGCGCGCGCGGATAAGCCACCGTGCGACCGTCGGACGTCCACGTGACGCTTCCGTTGTTCGTCTCAGAAATCGGCACTCGACGGTTTTCGCCCAGACGCTCCACCCAGACTGCGCTCTGCCCGACCACCTGACCGATATTGGTCGCCACGTCGCGCCCATTCGGTGAAAGGCGCACCTGCGTATATGCGCGCGCCTCAGCGCCAATGATGCTGTCCACACGGCCATCGCGGCGCACCCACTGCAAGCGTGATGCGGCTATGTCGCCGCCGGTCTGATAGATCGCCGTACCGTCGGCGGACACATCGAGGGCGGGGCGCTGCGACGGCGTACGTGCGACACTTTCGAGTACCGGCACCGGCTTGGTGGCGAGGCCCGTGCGATCCCCGTTCAGACGAGCCGCCATGATCACGTTGGCAGGCGTCGACAAGAGAATCGTATGATCGTCAACGAAGCGTGCCCATGTCCCGGGCCCGATGACATGACGAGACGCTTCGCCGATCTTGTGCACGAAAACCGAATCGTACCATACCACCAACGTGTGCAAACCATCGGGCGACGTCGATGGAATGTTGGGGACACGCACTGCCTGCGCGATACCGTTGCTGGTCGTCTGCGGTTGGTCGGACACATCATCGACTCGGCCACTTGTCGAATCGAACCTGAGCATGCGTCCGGCGAGGTCGACGAACACTTCGCTGCTCTGGAACATCAGGTCTCGCGCCGCCCCGCCTTCGGCAGGAATACTGCGCTGTACGTTGCGAAGACCGTCCGGTGTGCGTGTCAGGAAGTAGACGGTCTTGCTGTCTTCCGACACGCGGGGGCTCTGTGCGTTGCGCGTGCCGGCGATGGGGACTGCCGTCAGTTTGTCGAGATCGCGCCGCCACAGCAGCGTCGCGTTGGAGTCTGCTGGGTCCACGCCAACGTACACGACGAACGCACCATCGTTGGCGATGGCCACCTGACGTCCGATCTCGTTCAGGGGCACATTGGCGGGATTCCGCAACTCCAACGGCAGTACCGCCGCCGTCATACGCGTGCCGTCCGCTCGCGCCGGGCGCAGCGCCGCATAGCCGCTCCAGCCGACGGTAATGGCGGTGAGTGCCGCCAGTCCGACGAACAGTGGATCCCTCAACCGCGAGGGTGCCACGGTTGACGCCGAGATGGCGGTGGCCACGGTCGACGTCCCCAACGCGCGCTGCATCGTTTCGGCGAACGTACGCGCGCTGGCGAAGCGATCGGCGGGCAGCTTGGCCAGCGCCCGCATCACCGCTTCCTCCAGCGCCACTGGCACAGTGTCGCGTACCTGACGTATCGGCGGAGGCGCGACCGTGAGCAGCCGTGCGACGACGGCCTGACTGGTGGCGCCGGCGAAGGGCGGTTCACCGGTGAGCATCTCGTAGACCACGGCACCGAGTGCGTACACGTCGGCGCGTGCGTCGATGGTGCGTTCGCCGGTGGCTTGCTCGGGCGCCATGTACTGCGGCGTACCGAGGGACAGGCCGGTCTGTGTGAGTCGCTGGCCCGCTGCCTGTTGTACGGCGAGCGCAATGCCGAAGTCGGCAACGACGGCGTGCCCCCCCTGCAGCAGGATATTGTCGGGTTTGATGTCGCGGTGCACGATCCCGGCATCGTGCGCGTGCTGCAGCGCATCGGCGATTTCGCGCCCCAACGCAACGGCTTCATCGATGGCGAGCTGGCGCTCGCGATCGAGTTTCGCCCGCAGCGTCTCTCCCGCGATGAACGGCATCACGTAGAAGAGCAGCCCATCGGCCTCGCCACTGTCGAGCAGCGGGAGAATGTGCGGATGCTGGAGCCGCGCCGTGGTGCGGATCTCGCTCAGGAACCGCTCAGCGCCGAGCGCGGCACCGAGGTCGGGGTGCAGCACCTTGATGGCCACATCGCGCTCGTGGCGCACATCATGCGCGAGGTACACGGTGGCCATGCCGCCGGCGCCGAGTTCGCGCTGGACGCGGTAGCGGTCGGCAAGAGCGGTGGCGAGACGGAGTTGGGGGTCAGTCACACCATCAAATGTCCCCCGCCGGTCGCAGCAGCGCCACCGTCCGGGCGCGACGGCGATCAGGGCATGCCGCCGCCGACCGCGCGCAGGAACTGGTAGAGCCCGGCAGTTTCCTCGTCCGTGAAGGGGGCGTCCGCCACCCACTGCATGTTGGCAGGCGCGGATGGGCGATGAAATTCGCCAGGTCCCGATCGCCAAGCGCCCAAAGGGTTGCCGAGGGCATGCCCACGGCGCTCCGGCCGTCCCGCTTCACCCCGTAGCGGATGAGGCGCACCAGTTCGTCATCGGGATACGCGCGAAGGACCGGGGTGAGCGTCGGCGCGCTGTGGCGAACGATCCCGTCGATGGCCTCGACGCCACCCTCCCCGCGCCGGCCATGGCAGCCATCCCTGCGCCCCACGATCCGCGCCATCCGCTCGCCCTCGACCAGATCGGGGGGCCCGGCCACGCGCAGCGGCACCAGCGGCGCATCCACACGGCGGTCGAGCTGCCACGACGAGAGCGCGTACACCGCCAGCAGGGCCGCACCGATGGCGCCCGCGGTGATCGTCAGTACGGTGACCAGACCACGACCGCTCCGGTTTGCGGGACCGCGCATTGCCCCCTCCCTCACCATCCAGGTCAACGTTGCCCCGCCGGGGCGGCGCTGCCGCGTCGCGCACCGCGAGCCGCCACCGCCCGAGCCGCCGCTAGAGGATGTACTTCCGCAGATCCTCGTCCTCGGCGATCGTCTTGAGCCGCTCGCGGACCATGTCGGCCGTCACCGTGACCGTGTCCTTGCCGCGATCGGGCAGCTCATAGAGCAACTCCTCGAGCAGCGTCGTCATGACCGTGTGCAGGCGACGCGCTCCGATGTTCTCCATGCGCTCGTTCACCCGCGCCGCCACCCGTGCGAGCTCGGCGATCCCCTCGGCCGTGAACTCGAGCTTGGCGCCCTCGGCCTCCACCAGCGCCGCGTACTGCTTGGTGAGCGCGTTCTCCGGCTCCGTCATGATGCGTACGAAGTCGGCCTCGGTGAGCGCCTTGAGCTCCACCCGAATGGGGAAGCGCCCCTGCAGCTCCGGAATGAGGTCGCTTGGCTTGCTCACATGAAACGCCCCGGCCGCCACGAACAGAATGTGGTCGGTCTTCACCGTGCCGTACTTGGTCTGCACGTTGGAGCCCTCGACGATGGGGAGCAGATCACGCTGCACCCCCTCCCGCGACACGTCAGGCCCGCCGCCATGGCCGCGTTCGCCCGCGATCTTGTCGATTTCGTCGAGGAACACGATGCCCATCGCTTCGGCACGTTCGAGCGCATCGCTCGTGATGTCGTCGAGGTCGATGAGTTTTTCGAGCTCCTCGTCGAGCAGAATGCGACGCGCCTCGCTCACCTTCACGGTGCGGCGCTGCTTCTTCTTGGGGAGCATGTCGCGGAACCAGTCGGCCATGCTCTCCATGCCTTCGGGCGCCCCGGGCATCACCGCGCCCGGCATGCCGGGGCCGCTCTGGGTCACCTCGACTTCCACCTCGCGGCCATCGAGCTGCCCATCGAGCAGCAGGGCCTTGAGCTTCTCGCGGGTGCGCTTGTGTCGCTCGAGGGCCTGATCGTGGTCGGTGCGCGCATCGGGCGACGCTTCCGCCGCGAGCGCCGGCGGCACGGGCAGCAGCAGATCGAGAATGCGCTCGTCCACCTTCTCGTTGGCGAGATCCTCCACCTCGACCTCGCGCTCAGTGCGCACCATGTCGATGGCGTTCTCGATGAGGTCGCGGATCATGCTTTCGACGTCGCGCCCCACATACCCGACTTCGGTGAACTTCGACGCCTCCACCTTCACGAACGGCGCGCCGCTCAGCTTGGCGAGGCGCCGCGCAATCTCGGTCTTGCCCACACCGGTCGGGCCGATGAGGATGATGTTGTTGGGCGAGATCTCGTCGCGGATGTTTTCGGGCGCGCGCTGTCGGCGCCACCGGTTGCGCAGCGCGATGGCGACCGACTTCTTCGCGTCGGCCTGGCCGACGATATAGCGATCGAGTTCCGCGACAATCTGTCGCGGCGTGAGGTCGGCGAGGCGCGCGATGGCCTGCTGGGTGCGGGGACTCGGCATCAGCTCGTCGGCTCCAGCACCGTGATGTTGGTGTTGGTGTAAATGCAGAGCTCGCCAGCGATGGTCAGGGCCTTCAGCACGATGTCGCGTGGGGGCAGTGTGGTTTCGCGCAGGAGCGCGCGCGCCGCCGCCTGCGCGTAGTTGCCGCCCGATCCGATCGCCAGCACGCCGTCGTCGGGCTCGATGAGTTCCCCGTTGCCGCTCAGAATGAAACCGTGATCGGCATCGACTACGACGAGGATGGCTTCGAGCCGTCGCAGCACACGGTCGCTGCGCCACTCCTTCGCAAGCTCCACCGCAGCACGCGGCAGGTTGCCGGGATACCGTTCGAGTTTCTCCTCGAACTTCTCGAAGAGGGTGAGCGCATCGGCGACCGAACCGGCGAACCCGGCAAGCACCCGGCCCCCCTTCAGCGTGCGCACCTTCACGGCGGAGTTCTTGGCCACCGTGTCGCCGATCGACACCTGGCCATCACCACCAATGGCCACACGGCCATCACGGCGCACGGCGAGAATCGTGGTGGCCTTGATCTGGGGGAGAGTCATTGCGCGCGGCAGAGGGAACGGAAAATCGATCGGGACGGCGTTGGAAAGATACGACGGACCCGATTCCGATGACACACGTGG
>Ga0068877_10002956_pt1 | contig 13620 bp, 12 predicted proteins | sample NOAtaG_FD_66437 | JGI IMG/M metagenome (GOLD analysis project Ga0068877, IMG submission 66437) | Freshwater lake microbial communities from Lake Erie, under a cyanobacterial bloom - NOAA_Erie_Diel6S_1000h metaG | ecosystem: Environmental > Aquatic > Freshwater > Lake | place: USA: Ohio, Lake... | reverse complement strand
CACCCGCTGCCAATAGTCATCCGGAGGCACGAGCGCGCCACCACTGGTGCCGACGATAGGCTCGGCGATGAAGGCGGATACAGTCTTCGGGTCCGCGGCCAAAATCGTCGCTTCCACGGCATCCGCGCAGGCAAGCGTGCAGCGACGCGTCACGCTGCACGATCGGCAACGCAGCGGGTAACATGCAGGCGCTAGCGGGAAGTCGTGCAGCAAAGGCTCGAAACCCCGACGGCGACCCGTATGTCCACACGCCGAGAGCGCGCCGAGCGTCACGCCGTGATACGAAGACTGCCGCCCGATGACTTTCCAGCGGCGCTCGTCGCCGCGATGCAGGTGATATTGACGGGCCAGTTTGATCGCGGTTTCGGCTGCTTCAGAGCCGCTGTTGACCAGATGAATTCGCGTCAACTGCTCCGGTAACCAGGTGCGGCGCAACCGGTCCACCAATTCCAGCCGCTGAGGTGTCGCCAGCGGCGGCAACGCATGCGTGAAATTCAGCACCGCCTCGGCGATCGCGTCGGCCACCTCCCGACGGCCGTAGCCGATATTCGACACACAGGCCTGACCCGCCGCATCGAGGACACGACGTCCGTCCGCCAGGACGAGATGGGTTCCGCTGGCAGAAACGAACTCCGGAAGAAACTTGTATGGCACCGCAGGCCAAACGGGTCGGTCGCTGGTCGATGTCATCCCTTCTTGCCCCCGTAACTCATCTGCGGAATTGCCAACCGCATGTGGATAGTTGGACAATTCACCAACTTTCGGGTTGGTCGCCCCTATTATCCGGTAGGTCAGCGACTAGTCAATGCTCGTCGCGTCGCAGGGAGAAACCTCAATGCAAGACATCATCAAGGAACTCGGCCTTCAGACGCCACTGTTCGCCTTTTCGCATTGCCGAGATGTGGTGGTGGCGGTCAGCAAAGCCGGTGGCATGGGCGTCTACGGTGCCGGCCTGCATAGCGACCAGCAGATCGAAATGGACCTTCGGTGGATCGAAGCCCAACTCGGCGATCTGCCGTACGGAATCGATCTGTTGATGCCAGGCAAGTATCACGGAAGTGACTCCGGTGGGCTCGCGCCCGACGAAGCCCTCGCCGCCATTCCGGACAACTACCATGCATTCCTCGATAGCGTGATGCAGCGTTATGGAGTGCCGGCTGCGGAGGGTTGGGATGTCGAGACACATCCGGAGAACCTCGGCGGACAGCGATACACGGCGAAACAGATCGAGGGCATCCTGCGTCTCGCGTTTTCTTTTCGGCCGCGGTTGTTGGTGGGTGCGCTCGGCACACCAGCGCCTGAAATCATTGCGCAAGCGCATGAGCGCGGCATGCTGGTGGGGGCGCTCGCGGGCAAACCCAAGCATGCCCTGCGCCACAAAGCCGCAGGCTGCGACTTGGTCATCGCCCAGTCCTATGAGGCGGGCGGTCACACCGGCGACATCGGCGGGATGGTGCTCATTCCTCAAGTGGTGGATGCGGTGGCTCCTCTACCCGTGCTGGCAGCGGGCGGCATCGGCAGCGGTCGTCAGATGGCGGCGGCTCTCGCTTTGGGTGCTAGGGGAGTGTGGTGCGGCTCAGTGTGGCTAACGACCGTCGAATCGGAGTGCTCACCGCTCATGCGCCAGAAACTGATCGATGCGGGAACCGACGATACCGTCAAGACGAAAACCTTCACCGGCAAACCGGCGCGTTATCTTCGATCGGCATGGGTCGATGAGTGGGCTCGACCCGACGCGCCGGAGCTGCTGCCAAATCCGCTGCACACTGTCGCTATCGGCAAATACCTCGAGCGCATCGACACCGCGGCGGCATCCGGACGCTTCGGACCTCACGATGGACCGGGTCAACTGGTCAGCAAGCCGGTCGGACAGATCGTCGGCTCAATGAATAGCCAAACTTCCAGCCGACAAGTCGTTCTCGGAATGATGGAGGATTGCGTTTCGGCGATCGATCGCGTGCAGAAACTCCTCGAACTCGAGTAAGAGCAATGACGGAGTACGAGCGAACCGGAACCGATCTCACGGCGAAAGTCGCAATCGTCACTGGCGGGGGCTCCGGCATCGGACGCGCTACGGCAATTTTACTGGCACGCCGTGGCGCCAAAGTCGTCGTCGGCGACGTCAATGATGCCGCCGCGGCCGAGGTCGTTGCGGTGATCGAACGCGCGGGCGGAGTCGCTGTTTATCAACCCACGGATGTCAGACGCGATACGGCCTGCGAGGCGCTCGTGGCTTGCGCGGTCGATCGTTTTGGCCAGCTGGACATCGCGTTCAACAACGCCGGCATCATCGATAATCCGCCGGCTCGCACCGCCGACATGGATCCCTCGGCATGGCAGCGCGTAATCGATGTGAATCTCACCGGCATCTTCAATTGCATGCGTCACGAACTCAAAGTGATGGAGCAACGGGGTGGATGCATCGTCAACACGTCATCGACATCGGGCATCAGGGGAATACGCGGTGGCGCCGCCTACTGCGCCTCGAAACACGGCGTCATCGGCTTGACCCGCGCTGCGGCGCTTGAATACGGCCGCTTCGGAATTCGAGTCAACGCGGTGTGTCCGGGCTTTGTGGATACGGCACTGGTGACCGGTGAAGACTCGGTGTTTACGCCGGAGCGAGTTGAGCTGGCACTGCGATCCACCGCACTGCGACGACTCGGCGAGCCCGAGGAGATCGCTCGGTTGGTCGTGTGGCTGTGCTCCGCAGAGGCCTCATTCGTCACCGGCGCACATTACGTGGTGGACGGCGGCATGACGGCGGGGTGATACCGCATTCTCAACGCTGCAGCCGGTTGTATTTGCGCAGGATGTCCCGCAGTCGATCCTCCGGCAGTTCGTAGACCGTCAGGTCGTTTGCACCGGTCATGGTACGAGCTGCAACGAGGGAATTAACCAGCGCCTCTTCGACAGCTTCCACCGTCGCAGCGAATAAGCCGTTCAAAACTTCCTCGTTCCAGTGCGTGGGCAACTCGACCGATTGGAATTCCTGACCCAATGCGATGGTGTTGGTCGTCGATACTGCGAGAACCATTTCACCGGACATGTAACCGGCCGTACTGCCGCCGCGACCGACCCCGAGACCGGCGCGCCGTGCCAGACGGTTGAGTTGTTGGGGACTCAAAGGCGCATCGGTAGCAACGACGATGATCAGCGAATTTTTCTCCTTGGCGGCCGCAGCGCGTGTCGGCATCAGGTCAGGAATTTCTTCGCCGACGGGCACGCCGGCGATTCGCAGGTCTTTTCGCCGACCGTGGTTGGCCTGCAGCAATACACCGACCGTGTAGCTGCGGCCTTGCGCTTTGACGACACGGGACGCCGTGCCGATGCCGGCCTTGAATGCATACGCGATCATGCCGGTTCCGCCACCGACATTGCCCTCCTCCACTGCACCGCCGCGCGCGGAATCGAGCGCCTTGAATACGTCAGCCTCTTTAACGTGATAGCCCCATACATCGTTGAGGTTCATGTCAAAGGTTTCTGCGACGACAGGGATCAAACCTGCGATCCACTGACCCGCCGGAAACCGGTCGCGGACCCATTTGCTAGTGGCGTGGTGCACGACACCGACGCTCGTTGTGCCGGTCAGCATGATCGGACTCGAAAAAGCCCCGACCTCGTCGATGATCCAACTGCCGGTCATCTCACCTGTGCCATTGATCATGGCGCGCCCCGCGGCAACGGAGCGTGACATGTCCCGACCGAGCGGCAGAATCGCCGTAACTCCGGTTCGAACTGGGCCTCGACCGACTTCGACCTTGCCGTCACCGGAGATGATGGTCGTCTGACCTACGAGTACACCCGGTACGTCCGTGATGGCGTTCAAGGGGCCCGGCGTGCCCGTGAAAGGCACCCCGAGATCGCGCGCTCGATGATGCCCCTGGGCTACGGCACTCGGCGCGTGGACCCCCAAGAGCGCCATCGCAATCGCCAGGAACTTCATGCATTTCATAGATCTCTCCACTTGCCGCACCAAGCCGAGCGAGCTCGACACGCGCATGGCTATTCGCTGAGCCGGTAACGCTCGAACCATCCGAGCGTTTCAACGGTGGCACGCTGAGGCATGTACTCTGCGCCGAACCACCCGGCGTAGCCGAGTTGTCGAAAGCCCGCAAACAACGCGTCGAAATTCAGCGTGCCGGCGCCGGGCTCGCGTCGCCCGGGAATGTCGGAAAACTGCACGTGCCGAACCAAATCGCGGTGAGCGCGATAGCGGTCGAGCACATCATGGCCGTTCATTGCCACATGGTAGATGTCGAACTGCAGGCCGATACGCCCCGCGTAGCGAGCGCGCAGCAAGGCCGCACCATCATCGATGTCCTGGATCAATGCAGTGGGCGCCTCAACCCGGTTCATCGGCTCCACCAACAACTCGACTGTCGACTGGGATCTCGAATGCAGGGCAAGTGCGGCGTCGAGATTTGCATAATAGGTGCTCAGACAGTCGTCACGAGTTGCGCCCTCCGGAATTCGCGACGGGCCAAGGTGTACATACTTCGCGCCCAGCAGGTGTGCGGCCTCGAGCGCCTTGGCCGCTTCCTCGATGAACGTTGCTTCGCGCCCGGGAACACCGGAAAGCCCCACTCCACCGCCGGGGTAATCGCCCATGCCGACATTGACCAATACGACTTCCACCCCGGCATCGGCGGCCGCAGTCGCCATGTCCTGCGGCTTACCCTCGGCGAGGTACTGAATTTCGACCCCCGTAAACCCTGCGTGTCGCGCCGCCGCGAAACGATCCAGCAGCGGCATTTCCCGGAACATCAGCGTAACGCTGGCCGAAAACACGGGACGGACCAGTTCGCTCGACGACATCACGTTCATGAAGGCAGCCCCCGCGCGCATCGATCACGAAGTTCAAGGAACAAGGCACTGTGATCAAGCGCCGAACGCTCACCGCTACACATCGTGGCGAATAGACTCTCGGCAAGCGCGAGGAACGGTAAATCGCAGCCCGAAGTCGTGGCCTGGGCGAGACCCGTGCGCAGGTCCTTCAACTGCACCTCGGCACGAGCGCCAGGAGCGAAATGCCCGGAGATCATCCGCTCGCCGTGTTGCTTGAGAATGGTCGAGTCGGCGAACCCACCCAGCAGCGCCTCCCGCACGGCCGCGGGATTTGCGCCACCCGCCTCCGCCAACAGGAGCGCTTCGGCCACCGCGCCGATGGTGACCCCGACGATGAGTTGATTCGCCAACTTCGACAGTTGACCCGATCCAGCGGGGCCGACGTGCGTCACGCGCCCGAGGGCGGCAAACACGGGGCGAAGCTGCGCGACGTCCTCGTCGCTGCCTCCAGCCATGATGCTGAGCGTGGCAGCGATCGCACCACGCTCGCCTCCGGATACGGGCGCATCGACATAACGAACGCCCAAGGTGCCGAGCCGCCTCGCTTGTCGCTGCGCGGTCTCCACCGGGATCGAACTCATCACCACAACGATACTGCCGGGTACCATTGAGGACACCACACCGGGCACGTCCGGTGTCCCGAACAACACTTCGTCACACACTGCACCGGTGCTCAGCATGAGCAGCACGCATTCGGCACCGGCGACGGCCCCCCCTGCGGACTCGGAGACGACGAGGTCCTCGCCGCCGAGCGCTTCGGCCTTGACGTAAGTTCTATTCCAGACGGTGACGTCGTGCCCGAAACGCTTGAGATTCCGCGCCATCGGCGCACCCATGATGCCCGTACCCAGTAAAGCGATCTTCAAAGGCCTCTCCCCGTTTCCCACGGCCATCGCCTGCAGTTGCATCGCTCACGCAGTGCCTGAAGGCGCGCTGCGGATTCACCCGAAAATCCGAATCATGGCTAGTGTGATACAAAAACCGACTCCTTGGTAGAAGGTTCATCCTGCCGGTTGCTTGCAAGTGCTCGTAGTCCGCATTCGTGCCATCGACCGTCGGCCATCGCCCCTCGTCGCCCTGCAGCGACGGACACCAGCGTATATCCTCACGGCGCGTGCTTGGATGAGCCATTGAGGCCGAGTAATGACCCCGCAGACTTTCACCACCCTATTTCTTTTGCTTCTCGTCGGCAGCGTCGTGCTGCAAGCCTGGCTCGCACGTCGTCAGATCCGGCATGTCAGCGCGCGACGTACGACAGTGCCGGCCGACTTCGCCGCACAAATCAGCGCCGAAAGCCATGCAAAGGCGGCCGACTACACCTGCGCCAACGAGCGCTTCGGTCTCGTCAAGCTCGCGTTCGGCACCGTGGTGCTGCTGGGCTGGACGCTGCTCGGCGGGCTCGAGGCGCTCAACGAATGGATCCTCCCTCGCACGCTCGAACCTCTGGGTACGCTCGGCTATCAAGTCGCCCTGGTGTTCGCCTTCTCGCTGATCAGCGGCCTGCTCGATCTGCCCTTCGACTGGTACAACAACTTCCGCATCGAGGAGCGTTTCGGTTTCAACCGGATGAGCATCGGCTTGTGGCTGGGTGATCTGCTCAAAAACTTGATCGTCAGCACACTGATCGGCCTGCCGCTGATCGCCGTAGTGTTGTGGCTGATGGGGGTTGCCGGCAGCCTGTGGTGGTTGTGGGCCTGGGTCTTCTGGATGAGCTTCAACCTGTTGCTGCTCGTGCTGTACCCGATGTTCATTGCGCCGCTCTTCAATAAATTCGAGCCCTTGCAGGACGAGGCGCTCAAGGAGCGTGTCAGCACCCTGATGCAGCGCTGCGGTTTTTCCGCCCAGGGACTCTTCGTCATGGACGGCAGCAAGCGCTCGGCTCAGTCGAACGCCTATTTCACGGGCATCGGTCGCAGCAAGCGCGTCGTCTTCTACGACACGCTGCTCGCGCGCCTGACGCACGGCGAACTCGAAGCCGTGCTCGCCCACGAGCTCGGCCATTTCCATCACAAGCACATCGTCAAGCTGATCGCACAGACGTTCTTCGCGAGTCTGCTCGCCCTCGCCGCGCTAGGCTGGCTCGCACAGCAGCCCGCGTTCTTCGTCGGGCTCGGCGTGCAACCGAACGCCGCGGCACCGAACGACGCGCTGGCGCTGCTGCTCTTCCTGCTCGCCGCGCCCCTGGCAGGGTTTTTCCTGGCGCCGCTCATGAGCCTCGCCTCGCGGCGCCACGAATTCGAGGCCGACGCCTATGCCTGCGACAAGGCGAGCGGTGCGGATCTGCGCTCGGCGCTGCTCAAACTCACCGAGGACAACGCCCTCACGCTGACGCCGGAGCCGCTGTACGTACGCTTCTATTATTCGCACCCGCCCATGGCCGAGCGGCTGGCCGCATTACGCTTGACCCCCGTGCATTAATATGCATAATGCGTGCAACTTTATGCACGCCGACCTCCACAACAACACGCGCCACTCGGCCATCCTGCGCATCCTGCGCGCGGCCCCCGTGCGCAAGCAGGACGAGCTCGTACGCCGCCTGCGCGAAGAGGGTCATGAGGTCACCCAGTCCTCGATCAGTCGCGATCTGCGTGATCTCGGGGTGCTGAAGGCAGCCGGTCGCTATCTGCCACCCGACGACGGCAACCGCAGCCTCGATGATTTCGGCGCCCTGCGTCAGTTCGTGCGGGGGGTGGCCACCGCCGGCAGCGTCTTGACCGTGCTGCGCACCACCATCGGCGCCGCCCAAAGCGTCGCCGCGGCGATCGACAAGGCCGCCTGGCCCGAGGTGGTCGGCACCATCTCCGGCGACGACACCATCTTCATCGCCACGGATACCGCGGCCGCACAAGCCGCTCTCGTCGCGCGGCTGCGCGATCTGTTTCGCCTTTAAAGGATCGTCCATGTCCCAGCCCATCGTCCTCGCCTATTCGGGCGGTCTCGATACCTCGTTTCTCGTGCCCTGGCTCAAGGAGCAATATCAGCGCCCGATCATCACCGTCACGGTGGACACGGGCGGCATCGACGCCGCCACGGCCCGCACCCTGCACGAACGCGCCCTCGCACTCGGTGCCAGCGAGCACCATCAGATCGATGCGCGCGCCGATTACTTCGAGCAGGTGCTGCGCTTCCTCATCATGGGCAATGTGCGGCGCGGGCAGTTGTACCCCCTCTGCGTCGGCGCCGAGCGCGTGATGCAGGCGCAGACCATCGCGCTGATGGCGCGCAAACTCGGCACTGGCAGCATCGCGCATGGCTGTACGGCAGCGGGTAACGACCAAGTGCGCTTCGAAGTCGCCCTGCGGACCCTCGCTCCCGAACTCGAAGTCATCGCACCCGTGCGTGATCGGCATTTCAAACGTCAGGAAGAGCTCGATTTCCTGCAGCAGCGAGGACTGCCCGTGCCGCCGTTCGGCGCGGCCTATTCCATTAATCGCGGCCTCTGGGGCGTGAGCATCGGGGGCAAAGAGACGCTGACCTCGCAGGGCAGCATCCCGGACGATGCCTGGGTGCTCTCACGCGATGCCTTTAGCCAGCCGCGTGCGGCCGAGCGTCACGTGGTGCACTTCACCTGCGGCGTGCCGACAGGGCTCGATGGCATCGAGCGATCGCCCGTCGAGGTCATCGAGGCGCTCGAGTCCATTGCCGGACCGTTCGGCATTGGTCGCGGCATTCATCTCGGTGACACCATCATCGGTACCAAGGGTCGCGTTGCATTCGAGGCGCCCGCAGCGGAAATCCTGCTCAACGCCCACCGCGAACTCGAGAAGCTGGTGCTGACGGCGCGGCAACAGCGCATCAAGGACATGCTGGCCGGCCCCTACGGCGACTGGGTGCACGAAGGTCAACTGCTCGATCCCGTCTGTCGCGACATCGAAGCGCTGTTCCTGCAGTCGCAGGAGCGGGTCACCGGCACGGTCAACGTGCTGCTGCGACCGGGCTCGATGTTCGTCGAAGGTGTGGAGTCGCCCTACTCGCTGATGGCGGCCTCGAAGGGCGTCTACGGCGAGGCAACGGGCGAGTGGACTGCGGCCGATGCGCTCGGCTTTTCGCGCATCGTCGGCTTGACCGGAGTGTTTCATCGCCGTGCCGGCGAACGTGCAGCGGAGAAGGCAAAACAATGAGAACCATCGTCGTCGACAAGATCGCCTCCATCACGCAAGCCTGCGGCCTCGGGCACGAGGTGCGCATCGCCACGGACAACCTCCCCTCCGAGGAGGGCGTGGTAGTGGTGGTCGAAGTGCTGACCAGCAAGTCGAACTACAACACGCTCGAACTGACCAGCGGCCGCATGGCCAAGGTCAACAAGGGCGACATCGTTGTCGGCGCCCTCGGTCATCGCAAGGCGCTGTTCGGCTACTCGGGTCACGTCCCGCCGACGCTCGCTGCGGGCGACATCATCAATATGCTGAACATCGGCGGCGTGCTCGGCGTCTGCGATTCGGCCAATCCGCAGCACGGCAAGCCGTTCGAGTGCCGCGTGCTCGGCGTGGTGCTCACTTTTCCCTACCTCGGCGAACGTATCGGCGTGCCGGCGCGGGCGGGCTTTCGCAAACTCGACTACGACGCGCCGCTCGACTCGCAGGGCGTACCGGTCGTTGCCCTCGCAGGCACCTGCATGGAAGCCGGCAAGACCGCGGCCGCCTGCGCCATGGTCAGCCGCATGCGTCATCGTGGACTCGTGGTCGATTGCTTCAAGGCCACCGGTGTTTCGCTGCGCCGCGACATTCTGGCCATGGAAGATGCGGGCGCGCGCAACTCGATGATCTTCACCGATCTCGGCGTGATCACCACCACCCGCGCCGTGGGTCCTGCGCTCACGCGTACCATGATCACCGAACTGGCGGCGAAGAAGCCCGATGTCATCGTGTTCGAACTCGGCGATGGCATCCTCGGCACCTATGGCGTCGATGCGATCCTCGATTGCGCCGACATCCGCGCCGCACTGACCGGCGTCGTGCTCTCTGCCAATGACCCGGTCGCTGCCTGGGGTGGTGTAAAGCTGCTGCGCGAGCGGTTCCAGGTCGAGCCCTGCGCCGTCACGGGTCCTTCCACCGACAATGCCGTGGGTGTGGACATCATCCGCCAGCAGATGAACGTGCCCGCCTTCAATGCGCTGAGCGATGGCGCGGCGCTCGGCGACTGCGTCATCGAAGCCATCGGTCTCGGCGACAAGTTCCCCATCGCCGCGGCGCACTGAGCCACTCATGCACACGAGCGAACGCATCCCGACTCTGATCCTCGGCGGCACCGGCTATGTGGCCGGTGAAGTGCTGCGGCTGGTGGTCGGTCACCCGCACTTCGCCGTCGCGGGTGTGATGTCGGACTCGCAGCCGGGCGAACCGGTGGCGAAAGCGTTCCCGCATTTGGCCGCCGTGCTCGGCGACCTGCGCTTCCTGAGCGAGGATGAAGTGCGCGCACAACTCGCGCAGCACCCGCGCAGTGCCGTGTTCTCGGCGGCACCGCACGGCGTCAGTGCCGCGCTCATCGACCGCTTGCTCGCCGCTGCGGATGCCGCCGGCACTGCGCCCCGCGTAGTCGACATCTCGGCCGACTACCGCTACGCCACCGCAGAGGCCTACGCTGCTGTATACAAGCATGCGCATGGCGCGCCGGCACGGATCAAGCATTTCACCTGCGCTGTCCCGGAACATCTGGCCGCAGCGCCGACGCTGCATGTGGCGCACCCGGGATGCTTCGCCACGGCCATCCTGCTCGCCTCAGTGCCGCTGCTGGCGTTAGATCTCGTTACCCCTACGCTGTTCGTCAGCGGCGTTACGGGCAGCACCGGCTCCGGTCGCAAGCCTGTCGATGGCACGCACCATCCGACGCGCCACAGCGACCTCTACTCCTACAATGCGCTGGTGCACCGCCATATCCCCGAAATCACCGCCTGCGCAGCAGCCGCTACCGGCGTTAGCGCAGATTTTGCCTTCGTGCCCCATTCGGGGCCGTTCGCCCGCGGCATCCATGCCACGGTGCAGGCCACGTTGAAGAGCTCGGCGACCAGCGCGGCAATCGACACGGCTACGCTACTCGCGAAACTGCGCGAGTTCTATGCGCACTCGCCGTTCGTGCGCGTGCTCGACTCAGCACCGCGACTCAAAGATATCGTCGCGAGCAACTATGCACATCTGTCGATCACCACCAACGGCCGCACGGTCGCCGTGACCTGCGTGATCGACAACCTGACCAAGGGCGCCGCAGGCGGCGCCGTGCAATGGATGAACCGCCTGTTCGATCTGCCGGAAACCGCGGGCTTGACGGCTCCCGCAGCGGGATGGACATGAGCTCCGAAGAAGAATATCCGAACCGGCTCGCGCCGGTGTTTGCGCAGTACCCCATGGATGTGGTCGATGCCGAAGGCGTCTGGCTGCACACTTCGGACGGGCGCAAGATCCTCGATCTGTACGGCGGACATGCCGTAGCAGCGCTCGGCTACAAGCACCCGGGCTGGACCCGAGCGATCACCAAACAGGCCATGGAATGCAATTTCCAGAGCAACGCGGTGCCGATGGCCGTGCGCGTGCGCGCCGCCGCCAATCTCGTACGCTTCGCCGGCGACTATTTCGACAGCGTGTTCTTCGTCAACTCGGGTGCCGAGGCCAATGAAAACGCGCTGCGTATGGCCTTCCGCGTCACCCGGCGCACGGGGGTCGTCGCCGTCGAAGGTTCCTTCCACGGACGTACGGCTGCCGCCGGCGCCGTGACCTGGGGCGCAGCGCAGAAGTGGTACGAGTTTCCGCGCATGCCGTTCGCGGCTTCGTTCATTCCGCGCGGCAAGATCGACGCGATCCCGGTCAAGATCGACCGCAACACGGCCGCCGTGATCGTCGAGCCGGTGCAGGGCGTCGGCGGAGCCTACGACATGGGTGCGAGGTTCCTTGAAGCGCTGCGCAAACGCTGCAACGAGGTCGGTGCGTTGCTGATCTTCGACGAAGTGCAGATCGGCATGGGTCGTAGCGGCTGGCCGTTCGCGGCCAACCTGTACGCGCTGATGCCCGACATGCTCACCACCGCCAAGGCGCTCGGCAACGGCTTCCCCTGCGGCGCTCTGCTCATGAGTCCGCACGTCACCAGCGCCCTCAAGATGGAGGGGCTCGGCACCACCTTCGGCGGCGGCCCCATGGCCTGCGCCGCCATCGAAGCGACGATCGCCGCGATCGAAACCGAGAACCTGATGGAGAACGTGCGGCGCGTGTCGGAATACATGCGCGAGACCTGCACCGTGGGTCCCGTCGGCGGTCATACGGGCCGCGGTTTTCTGCATGGTCTGCGCATGGTGCGGCCCGCCAAGGACATCCAGCAGGAACTGCTGAAGCGGGACATCCTGGTCGGTACGAGTGCCGATCCCTTCGTGCTGCGCCTACTGCCGCCGTACATCCTCAAGGAAGAACACGTCGACATCCTGCGCGATGCGCTGAAGGACCTATGAAACGCTTTCTCGATCTGGCCGATTTCTCGCGCGAGGAAGTCCTCGATTTGCTCGCGCTCGCACGGCGCCTGGAGCAGCATCCGGAGCCGCGCGCCCTCGCGGGCAAGATACTCGGGCTCGTGTTTTTCAATCCGTCGCTGCGCACGCTCGCGTCGTTCCAGGTTGGCATGATGAAGCTCGGTGGTTCGTCCTTCGTGATCACGCCGGGACAAGGCACCTGGCAACTCGAATCACGACTCGGCGCCATCATGAACGGCGCGGCCGCCGAGCACGTCCGTGAAGGATTGCCCGTGCTCGCCTCCTACGCCGACGCACTCGGCATTCGCGCCTTCGCGGAAGGCAAGGATTTGCGCCACGATCTGGCCGAGACCAGCTTCAAGGCGATGGCGAGCGTGGTCGACAAACCGCTGATCAATCTCGAATCCGCCGTGAATCATCCCTGCCAGGCGCTCGCCGACTGGAAGACTCTGGACGACATCGGCATGCCGCAGCGCGCCAAGTTCGTGCTCTCCTGGGCCAACCATCCGCGCGTGACGCCGATCGCCGTGCCGGCAGCCACCGTGCACATGGCAGCGCAGCGCGGCATGGAGGTCGTGGTGCTGCGGCCCGAAGGTTTTGCGTTGCCACCGGAAATCATGGATAAAGCGCGCGCTGCCGCGGCCGCATCGGGCGGTTCGGTGCGCGAGACGCAGGATCGCCGTGAAGCACTCGCCGGTGCGCAGGTGCTCTACGCCAAGGAGTGGGGCTCGACCACACACTACGGCGATTCAGCGGGCGATGCCGCACTGCGCGCGAACCTCGGCGACTGGTGCGTGCGCGAAGACTGGTTCGCGGATACGGCGGCGGACTGCAAATTCATGCATTGCCTGCCGGTGCGTCGCAACGTCGCCGTGGCCGACGAAGTGCTCGATGGTCCGCGCAGCATCGTGCTGCGCGAGGCCCACAATCGCCTGACGGCACAGATGGCGGTGCTGCACCGCCTGCTCGCTTGAACTCGCCCCTGCCTGGAGTGTCCTACCGATGATCATGCACCGAGCCGATCCTTCCGCCGTCATTCGCGCCTTGCGCGGCGCGGCACCGTACATCCGCCTTTACAAGGGCAAGACCTTCGTCGTGAAGGCGGGCGGCGGCGTGTTCGGCGACCCCGAAGCGACGCGAGGGCTCGTCGAACAGATCGCCATCCTCCACTCGCTCGGCATCCGCGTGGTGTTCGTGCACGGCGGCGGCCCGCAACTCACCGAAGTCACCGAGAAGCTCGGCGTACCAACGCAGATGATCGAGGGTCGCCGGGTCACCGACGCGCGCTCCATCGATGCCACCGCCATGGTGTTGAGCGGCCT
>Ga0068877_10002952_pt1 | contig 13640 bp, 9 predicted proteins | sample NOAtaG_FD_66437 | JGI IMG/M metagenome (GOLD analysis project Ga0068877, IMG submission 66437) | Freshwater lake microbial communities from Lake Erie, under a cyanobacterial bloom - NOAA_Erie_Diel6S_1000h metaG | ecosystem: Environmental > Aquatic > Freshwater > Lake | place: USA: Ohio, Lake... | reverse complement strand
CGTCGAGGAGTTGAGCGGGGAGATCGGGAAGGGTGATGGGTTGGGCGTGAGCCATGGTGTTGCTCCAGTGAAATTGGTTTTGGGTGGGGAGAGGACTCCCACGGGGGAGAGCGTGGCATGGGGGGGAACGGGAGATGGCGGGGATGGGGGGAAAGTGATTGAGGGGAGGGGAGATAAAGATTTTGGATTTTGCGTCAATGGCTTAGGCACTCCGACGCACTCGAACTAGAAGATCATTCAGCATCTCCTGGCAGTTGGGTGCTTCTGGCAGGCTTGATTCGGATGCAGCGGTGGAGAGCTCTGCCGCAAGCCTTTGATACTCGCCGTGGTGAAAATCGACTTCCGGCATTTGCAATGTGCTTTTCTCAGCGCCCGTTACTTTTTGCTGAACGAGTTCGGCGACGTACGGTAGGCGGTACTCATCATTGAGTGTGACGAGGTTCGCCTCCACAAGCCCCGTTCTCATCAGATGGATTCCAGTGAGAAGCACTCGATAGACATAAAGCAGAGGCTTGATCCGGGGGGAATCTTCCTTGGAGAACAAGGTCCATTGCGTTTGCGCGAAACCGAGATAGTGATAGCTATGATTACGAGTGATACAGCCGCGGGCGATGTGTTTGAGTTCGTCATGCCAAGGGTTTGTTTGCACGATGAGTGGTGAGTACAGCTGTTCCAGTACATAGCCGTTACGCTTGAGCAGCATGACGAAGAACTTCAAAATGTCGTGGGTGACGATATCCAATTCTATTGAGCCGCGCATGCCCTCCACTTGAACGGTGTCCTGTCTGGGCAGCAGCCCGATCGATTCATCAACGGGCAAGACGTGAGCTCCCCTCAAATCGTAATCGGAATCGGGGGATGGGAAGCCGTAGAGGTGAGCTCCGCTTACCGTGGCAAACAGAAGCGGGTAGGGGTGCCGCACGATTTCAGCGCGAAGGAGATCGTGGTTCATCAAGAGATTTCCGGAGCCTGGGCGAACCCGGCTTCATAACCAGCGGAGGCCGCATGGCGGCGGGCATGAATCAGGAAGGCGTTCGCGTTTTCGAAGTCTGGATGCTCCGGCAGCAAGCTGGTGTCGAGTGCATCTTCCAATTGACGATGCAGTTCCAGGCGCCATGATTCCACTTGCTCCCAAGGGATCTCACCGTTGCGGATCGCAAGCAGGCGGTCGCGATGTTGATCCACGCGAAGCGGCACAAAACCGTCCCGCAACACGGCGATGCCTGACAGCAGCAACCGAATCAAATGCATGACGTGCTTCCATCGAGGCGCTTGGTGATTCCTCAGATCTTGTTCGAGTTTTTTGAACTGCGACAGGACATAGGAATTGTAGGTGCGGTGAATGTGACGCGACAAGAAGACTGAGCGCATTTCGATCAGTTGCCGGGCAAGGGGCGTGCAGCGCTCAATCAGCGGAGAATACAGGCACTCGAGGACATTCGGGTTTCCTTTGAGAGCGAGGCGAATGAACTTCTCGATCTCCCAATAACACTCCTCGTTGTCGTTCTCGAGTTGTTCGGGAACAATGGCCAATCCCCAATGCAAATGCGCGGGAGGGAGGAAGAAACCGCGCCGGTCGATATCGGAAGACTCGTGGTCCAGGCCGTAGGCGCGCGAGCCAACGATGCATTGGAGCTGAACGCAGTGTGTGAGTTGGGCAATATTCGCGCCAATCGGCACTGCAGCGTCGCTGTGTTTGAAGATCGTCAATTCGTTGCGGTGAAATGCAGCCTCCTCCCCATTCGCGAAGCGGATGCGATAGCCATGCTCCGGCCCCGCAGGTGCATGCGTGACAAGGCCCACGCGCGCGCCAACGCGGGTTAGAACCTTGGTTCCGACTGGGAGTACCGGATTTAGCTGCACTTGCATTGACTGATTTTTTGAGGATAGCGTTGTTCTAAATTATGCACACTGGGGGTGATTGGAAGCCTGATGAGGGGGGCTCTTGGGATGAGATCGACCGTCGCGCAGCGATGAACATTGGGTTAGAACAGTGTGAGGTCATGCAGGCGGTAGAGACTTGCGACCTCGACAGGAGCCACCCAAATGGGGAACGGGCATTGGCGGAAAGAACGTAGGGAGCGCCCGCACGAGGCGCTGGGGATGAAGACCCCAGCGAGCTGTTACCAGCCATCGATGCGGCCTTAAATGGGAAGGCGGCAGGAAGCAAACTACGAAGACTGTGAGAGCGTACGGAAAGTGAAGCAGCGGGGAATGGTCGTTCAATTTCAGCGAGGTCATTGTCATAGTAGCTATTGCAATTCGATCTACAGGCGTCACAAGCGCTGCCACAAGGTTGGGAATAAGCAGGTCCGACTTGCAACAGTAGAACCAGCAGGAAACTTGCATAGAAACTGAGCCCAGTTGAAATGAGTTTTCACATGGGACTAGTGTAGTCGACAAAAAAAACAGTACATGGATAATTAGCGCAATTAAAAGTTTGAATATATCCCAAATGCATCATAAAAAAAAGGAAAGTGCCCGTCCCTCTGGGACATGGGTTTTATTCGCAACCAACCTATCGGCGAGAAGCTGCTGGTGCAGATTCGCGCTGACATTACCAACATTTTCAACACGCCGGCACTGAGTTTGGGCACGGGCTCCAGCGTTACGATTGGAGCGCCGCAGTTTGGCCAAGTGCTGACGGGCGGGGCGCCACGGAAAATACAACTGGGCGCTCGCATACAGTTTAAAGAAAGAAAGGAGAGGCAACCATGAGTGAAAACGACAAGGACATGAATCGCCGCGACTGGAACCGGGCGGCATTGGCGGGAGCGGCGGCACTGGCGGCGGCGCCAGCGGCGGCGGCCAAGCCGATGATCCCGATACCGCCGGGGCTAAAGATCGGGGTGAGCGTGAACACGGCCACACGGGAATACATGACTTACCTCAAGCAACTGGGAGTGAAATGGGTGAGCGTGGCGCCGATCCAGAGCGAGGCGAATGCAGAGGGTTTTATCAAGCAGCGGCAGGCCTGGGAGGCAGGTGGATTTGGCGTGTACAACATCGGCAGCGGGGTGGGCCCGAGCGGCAGCCTGCACAACATGCCGGAGGTAACGCTGAACCTGCCGGGGCGGGACCAGAAGATTGAAGAGTATCTGAACTATATTCGCTATCTGGGGCAGGCGAAGATTCCTTATTCGACTTATGCGCACATGGGCAACGGGATCTGGTCGAGCGGGCGGATCATCAATTCGCGCGGGTACAGCGCGCGAGACGGCAACTCGAAGAGCCCGGAATGGAAGGGCCATTGGGCGGGCAAGGTGTACTCAGAGCCTTTGTCGCACGGGCGGGTCTTCAGCGAGCAGGAGATCTGGGACAACTACACGTACTTCATCAAGAAAGTGAAGCCGGTGGCCGAGGATGCGGGTGTGCGAATTGGGATCCATCCGGACGATCCGCCGATGCGGATGCTGGCGGGGGTGCCGCGGTGCATCTTCAGTAACTTCGAGGGCTATAAGAAGGCCATCGAGATTGCCGACAGCCCGAACATCGGAGTGTGCCTGTGCATCGGGTCGTGGCTCGAGGGCGGGGCGGCGACCGGGGCGGACCCGGTGGAGGTAATCAAATACTTCGCGGCGCGCAAGAAGCTGTTTAAGATTCACTTCCGCAACGTGACGGCGCCGCTGCCGCACTTCACTGAAAGCTTGCTCGACGACGGCTATTACGACATGGACAAAGCGATGCAGGCGCTGGTGGACGTGGATTTCAACGGCATTGTGATCCCTGATCACATTCCGGCGGTGGGCGTGGACCCGAACGGGCCGGATACGACGCGGGGGGCGCGGCCTGGAGAGTTTCGGGCGAGCCCGGGGCTGGCGTATCTGCTGGGGTGCATGAACAGCATGCACCGGGCGGCGCTGCGCAAGGCAGGCAAGACGCAGGCCTGAGCAACTCTGGGGGGAGACGCCCGAGCTTGGCCGCGGGCGTCTCCCGCTCTTAGAAGAAGCGCAGTGAGTAAGTGACAGCGAGGCCGCGGCCGATCTCAGGGGCGAAATCCTTGATGAAGGAGAGATGGTTGCGGAACAAACGATTGTTGGCGTTGAACCAGTTGAGGCCGAAGAAGTGGATGGTGTGCTGGCGGACGAGGGAGTAGCCGCCGCGGAGGTTGGTGGTGAGGTAGCCATCGGTGGGCGTTTCGTTGGTGAAGACGCGGGATTGGCGGGCGGTGAGGATGGCTTCGGGGGCGAGAGAGAAGTTGCGGTAGCGGAAGTCCATGCCGAGGCGGGTGCGCACAGGGGGAGTGCGGGGGAGGCTGAGGGAGGAAGAGCGGAGTTCGGCGCGAACGAGGTCGAAGCCGGCATTGAGCCAGGCCCAGGAGGTGAGGCCGGCGGTGAGGCGGGTATCAAGACCGTAGTAGCGGGTGTCGGCCTGGCGGTAATTGGCGACGGGAAGGCCGTCGTCGATCTTGCCGGTGGGAGAGAGGAAGACCTGATCGGAGAGCCAGTAGTGGAAGAAATTCGCTTCGGTGCGGATGCGGCGATCCTGGCGGCGGTAGGAGAAATCGAGGCCGTTCATGCGTTCGCGGTTGAGGCGGGCGTCGCCAATTTCAAAGGCGAGGAGGCCGGGGTGGGGGCCGTTGGCGTAGAGTTCTTCGATGGCGGGGGCGCGGTAGGCGAGGGAGTAATTGGCGACGAGGACGGATGAGGAATCGAGCGAGTAGCTGAGGCCGGCGCCGCCGGAGAAACCGGTGAAGTCACGGGAGAGGCCAGTGCGGGGACGGTAGCGGTTGGTCTCGAGGCGGCCGCCGAGCTGGATGCGGAATTTTTCGAGATGGATGGTTTCGACGGCGTAGCCGGCGAAGGCGTTTTGGACAGTGGGAGGAGTGATGGCTTCGGCGCCGCGGCTTTCATAATCCCGGCGCAGGCCCCAGAGGCCGAAGCTGCCGGAGAGGGGACCGCGACGGGGCTGCTCAACGAGGAAGCGGTAGTCGAGTTGTTTATTGAAGAAACGCGTTTCGACCTCGCCATCGGCGACTTCCTGGTGCTTCCAGTCGCTGTAGTTGAGGCTGTACTGGTAGCGGTCGCGCTGGCCGCCGTTGAGGCGAAGATTCCAGCGCTGGTTGGGGAGGGAGACGTTTTCGTGGGCGTGGCCTTCTTCCTCGTCGTGGTGGTCGTCGTCATGGTCCTTGTCGTGGCCGTCGTGGTGGTCTTCCTCCTCTTTGTAGGGAAGCTGGTAGAGGCCGCGCTGAGAAGAGAAGCTGCCGGTGAGCCAATTCTTCTTGCCGTAATAGGACAGGCCGGTGGAGCCAGTATAGGAGCGGGAGCGGGAGTTGAAGATGCGTTCGATGGGGCTGCGGTAGTCACTGGTGCGCTGGCCGCCGGAGGAGACGCGCCAAACCCAGCGGTTCCAGCCATAGTCGAGGGAGGCGTTGCCGCCATGAAGGCCGTTGTTGGTGCCGGCGATGCCGGACAGGGAGCCATGGAGACCGCGGTGGCCCTGGTCTTTGGCTTCGTGGTGGCCGCTGATCATGTTGACGACGCCGCCCATGGCGCTGGAGCCGTAGAGGAGGGTGCCGGGGCCGCGGAGGACTTCGACGCGGTCGAGGCCCTGGGGGTCGACGGGTTCGCCGTGGTCGCCGCTTTGGGCGCCGAGGGTGCCGGTGCGGACGCCGTCCTGGAGGATGAGGACGCGGTCGCCATCGAAGCCGCGGATAACGGGGCGAGTGGAGCCGGGGCCGAAGCTGCGGCGGTGGATGCCGGCCTCGCCGTCGAGGACATCGCCGAGGGAGGTGGCGGCTTTGGAGGCGAGGGCTGCGGAGTCGAGGGTGAGTGTGGGGGAGAAGGTCTCGAGGAAGGTTTCGGGGCGGTTGGCCGAGGCGGTGACGGTAAGTTCCTGGCGGAGGGGGGAGACCCCCATGGAGAAGTCGACGGTTTCGGCAGCGCCGTCTTTGAGGTCGATGATTTTGCGGGTGTCGGAGAGGCCCTCGCCGGTGGCGAGCAGAGTATAGCGTCCGGCGGGAAGGCCGGCAAAGGTGTATTGGCCCTGGTCATCGCTTTCTATGACGCGGCCTTGGGGCAGCAGGAGGACGCTGATGTGGTGAAGAGGTTGACGGTTGGATTGGAGAGTAACCGTGCCGCGGATTTCGCCTCCGTAAGCGCAGAGGGCGGCGGCGAAGACTAACAAGAATGATTTCACATTCTCATTATAAAGAAATGAGGTTCAGGAGGCGGGCGGCGTTGTTGTAGTAGATCTTCTTGAGGATGGGGCGTGGGAGGCCGAGGCCATAGATTTGCCAGCGGCCCTGTGGGGGAACGGGGGCGGGGGCGTAATCGAAGTATTCATCCTCGGTTTCAAGGAAGCGGTAGTAGATTTCGTAGAGTTGGTCACCGAAGATTTGCTGTGGGGTCTCTTTGCCACCGGGGACGGCATCGGTGCCAAAGAGGATGCGGTCCTGGTACTTGTCGAAGAAGCGGCGGGAGGCGCGGGGCTGGCGGCCGAGTTCGCCGATGCGAGCGGCGATGTCGATGGAAAGGTTGGGGTACTTGTCGAGGGCGGCGGCGACGTTTTGGAGGTCTTCGGCGAAGTTGCCGACGTGGAGGGCGACGAACTTCGTTTTGGGGTGGCGAGCGAAGACGCGATTGCGGGCGGCAAGGAGTTCGTCATTGGAGGGGAAGCCGGGGCCGTGGAAGGACCAGTCGGGGTGGTTGTTGAGTTCTTCAAAGCGTTCGTTGAAGCGGTCGGTGGGGAGGAAGAAGGCGATGGGGTCGGAGACGTGGATGGCGACGGGGAGGGCGAGGCGGCCGCAGGCGTCCCAGAGGGGGTCGAAGCGTTTGTCGTCGACAGCGAGGAGCTTGCCGGAGGTGGTGTTGTCGCGGAGGTAGAGGCCGAGGGTTTTGAGGACTTTGAGGCCGCGGGCGCCGTCGCGCTTGGCCTGCTCGAGGAGGTCGACCTGGCGCTGGGAGTAATTGGGGGTGTTGGCTTCGGCCCAGGCGGGTTCGGTCATGGTGAGGAAGCGGCCGGGGTGGGCGCGGTCGAACTGGTCGACGGCTTGCTTGAGGCCCGAGCCGTAGCCGCCGGTGAGGTTGATGAGGGTGCGGATCTTCTGGCGATCCATGACAGGGAGGAGATCGTTGGGGGTGCAAATAAACTTACGGTCGCCGGTGAGGGCGACACCGTTCTGGGAGCGGGCGGCCCAGGAGAGGTGGGCGTGGAAGTCGAGGACAGGGAAGGCGGGGCCGCGGAGGGGAGTTTGCGGGACGCGGAGCATGGATTTGGGCTGGAAGTCTTCGAGGGGGAGTTTCTGCTGGGCGAGGGCGGCGGTGGCGGTGGAGAGGAAGAGGCGGCGCGTCATGGGGAGTGGTTCAGATAAGATTGTACGCGTAGGAGTGCGCTTGAAATCGAAATTGATTGGGCTCTATCTGGCGGCGGTGAGCGTGGCGGTGGCGGATCCGGCGTTTTTCGAGTCGAAGATCCGGCCGGTGCTGGCGACGAAGTGTTATGCGTGCCATTCCTCGAAGATGAAGGCGCCGATGGGGGAATTGCGCCTGGATACAAAGGCGGGGTTGTTGCAGGGTGGAGTAAACGGGGCGGTGGTAGTAGCGGGCAAACCGGAGGAGAGCCGGTTGTTTCAGGCGCTGAGCTATCAGGATACGCATTTGCAGATGCCGCCGTCGGGGAAGCTGCCGGATGCGGTGATTGCGGACTTTCGGGAGTGGATTGCCAGTGGGGCGACGGACCCGCGGGTGGATACGAAGACGGTGACGGTGGCGGCCTACAAGGGGATGTCGATTGAGGAGGGCCGCAAGTGGTGGGCGTTTCAGCCGTTGCGGAAGAAGCTGAGCGGGGAGAACGGGATTGATGGGTTTGTGCGGGCGGGACTGGCGCGGAGTGGTCTGAAGCCATCGCCACCGGCGGATGCGCGCACGCTGGTGAAGCGGGTGTATGTGGATCTGGTGGGATTCAAGCCGAGCTATGAGGAAGTGGAGCGGTTTGCGGCGAAGCCGACAGAGGAAGCTTACCGGCAGTTAGTTGATGAGTTGCTGGCCTCGCAGCATTATGGCGAGAGATGGGGGCGGCACTGGATGGACGTAGCGCGGTTTGGGGAAGACAACCCGACGAACGAGGCGACGAACCCGGGGTTTGCGTATGCGTGGCGGTACCGGGACTGGATTATAGAGGCGATGAACAAGGATGTGCCGTATGACCGGTTTGTGAAGCTGCAACTGGCGGCGGACCTGATGGAGGGGACGGCGCGGGAGGATCTGCGGGCGCTTGGTTATCTGGGGGCGGCGCCGGTTTATCACAAGGATTTGCGGTTATCCGAGCAGGTGATTGGCGGTTTTCTGGCCGATGATCTGGATGAGCGGGTGGATGCGGTGTCGCGGGGGTTATTGGGAATGACGGTGGCTTGTGCGCGGTGCCACGATCACAAGTTTGATCCGATCCCGACGAAGGATTATTACGGTTTGGCGGGGATCTTTGCATCGACGGCGCGGAGTGAGCGGCCGTTGTTTGAGGTGGACGCGGCGACGGAGAAGCGCTATGTGTGGCTGCGCAACCGGCTCTTTGATCTGCACTATCTGATCAAGCTGCTGACGGATCAACCGACGACGGTGACGGGGGCGGCCGAGCGGGTGGAGAAGTGGAAAGTGGAACTCGAGGCGTTGAAGCAGGAAGCGTTGTCTTATCAGGAGCGATATCCGAAGCTGACCGAGAGCCTGGAAAAGTATTGGAAATTCAGCAAGGACGAAGCGGAGGAAAAGGCAGGGAAGGCACCGAATGCACCGAATGCGGTACCGATCTGGTATCGCAGCAATGCTTCGGCGGAACCGTTCATGAACGTTGTGTATGAGGCGGCGCAGGTGGTGGATGGCAGCGATGCGCAGGTGACGATGATTCACTACAAGCCGGGGGAGGCGCGGGATTTTCCGGTGCTGCGGGCGGGAAATTATGCGAGCCCGGGGGAGATGACGCCGCGGCACTTTCCGCGGGTGCTGGCCCAGGGGGAGGCAGAATTCAAGCAGGGTTCGGGGCGGCTGGAGTTAGCGGAAAGGATCTTTACGGATGCGGCGGCGCTGGCGGCGCGGGTGATTGTGAACCGGGTATGGGGCTGGCATTTTGGGCGGCCGCTGGTGGCGACGGCGAGTGATTTTGGGGTGCAGGGGGAGAAGCCGACGCACCCGGAATTGCTGGATTATCTGGCGTCGGAATTGATTGCGCATGGGTGGTCGCTTAAGTGGCTGCATCGCGAGATCCTGCTATCGGCGACATACCAGCAATCGAGCAAGCCGAGGCCGGAGGGGATGAAGGCGGATGCGGGGAACGCGCTGATCTGGCGGATGAATGCGCGGCGGATGGAAGTGGAGGCATACCGGGATACGCTGCTGCGGGTATCGGGGAGGCTGGATAGGCGGATGTACGGCAAGCCGGAGGAATTGCAGGCGGCAACGAATTTGCGGCGGACGGTGTATGGGCGAGTGAGCCGGGGACGGATGAACACGCTGCTGAAGACTTACGACTTTCCGGACCCGATGCAGACGGCCGGGGGGCGGGAGTTGACGATTAGTCCGCTGCAGCAGTTGTTTGTGATGAACAGCGAGTTTCTGCACGGGGCGGCGGAGGCGCTGGCGGGGAGCGTGAAGGCGGAAGAGACGCCGCAGGCGGCGGTTCGGCTGCTGTTTCGGAAGGTATTGAGCCGCGACCCAACGCCGGTGGAAATGGACCGGGCGTTGAGCCTGCTGAACGGGGGCACGATGGAGCAACTGGCGCAGGTATTGCTGGCGACGAACGAGGAGATTTTCTGGCCATGAATCAAGGACTGAGACGGCGGGCGATGTTGGGGAAGATGTTTGGTGGTCTGGGGACGACGGCGCTGGCGGGGATGCTGGCGGCAGAGCAGGCGCGGGCGAGCGGGCGCTATAGCGGGCCGAAGATGCCGGGGAAGGCCAAGCACGTGATTGCGTTGTGGCTGACGGGGGGGCCATCGCAGGTGGATATGTTTGACCCGAAGCCGGCGCTGGTGAAGTATCAGGGGCAGCGGCCGGGCACGGTGGACTTGCGGACGGAGCGGCAGACGGGGGGATTGTTGCCGAGCCCGTTTGAGTTCAAGAAGCGGGGGCAGAGCGGGATGGAGGTGAGCGAGATCATTCCGCAACTGGCGACGGTAGCAGATGAATTGTGCGTGATCCGGTCGATGTATTCGTTCAACCCGACGCACACGCCGGCGCTGAGCCTGTGGCATACGGGGACGGTGTTGTTGAACCGGCCGTCGATTGGAGCGTGGGTGTCCTATGGATTGGGCACGGAGAACGAGAACCTGCCGGCGTTTGTGGCGCTGGCGGCGGGGGACAATGGCGGGGGCTTGGGGGGGTCGGCGACGCGGGCGGGATTTCTGCCGGCCGAGCATCAGGGGACGAGTTTTGACAGCGGGCAGACGGAGCCGGAGAAGATGATTCCGGATCTGCGTAACCAGCGGCTGGATGCGGCGAGCCAGCGGCGGCAACTGGATGCGGTGCAGGCGATGAACCGGGAGTTTTCGCAGTCTTTTGGGGGGGACGATTTTCTGGAAGGGCGGATTCAGTCGATGGAATCGGCGTTTCGGTTGCAGTCGGCGGCGACAGATGCATTCGATATCCGCAAGGAACCGGCGGCGATCCGTGCCGAGTATGGGGAGAACAATTCAGGGAACAGTTGCCTGCTAGCGCGACGGCTGGTGGAGCGGGGTGTGCGCTATGTGCATGTGGCGCTGGGGGGCTGGGATGACCACAAGGATCTGTTCGCGAATTACGCGAAGAACTGCCCGGCGATGGACCAGGCGGCGGCGGCGCTGGTGCGGGATTTGAAGCGGCGGGGTCTGCTCGATGAGACGATTGTGACCTGGGGAGGGGAGTTTGGGCGGACGCCGGTGTCGGAAAGCGGGACAGGGCGCGACCACAATCCGTATGGGTACACGATGTGGGCGGCGGGCGGGGGATTCAAAGGGGGGCTGACGTATGGGGCGACGGACGAGTTTGGGTTTAAGGCGGTGGAGAACCGGGTGTCGGTGCATGACCTGCACGCGACGCTGCTGCATGCTCTAGGAATGGACCATACGCATCTTACTCATCGCTATGCGGGACGGGACTTCCGGCTGACGGATGTCTTTGGGACGGTGGTAAAGGACCTGCTGGTATCGTGAAGATCCGGATTACGGGCGTAACGGTGCATCAACTGCGGGCTCCGCTGAGCCGGCGGATTGGATGGTCGTTGAACTGGAGTGCGACGCGGACGGCGACGCTGGTGGAAGTATCGACGGACGTGGGGCTGACGGGTTGGGGGGACGGGTATTGGGGTGGGCAGCGGTTGATTGATCATCCGGAACTGGTGATCGGGCGGAGTCCGTTTGAGGTGGAAGCGATCTTTGATGATCTGCGGCCGGCGGCGGGACACCAGGGGCGGCGGGGGGAAGCGACGGGGGGCGGGTTGGATCAGGCGCTTTGGGATTTGTGCGGGCAAGCGTTGGGCAAGCCGGTTTGCGATTTGCTGGGGCCGCGGCACCGCAGTGAGGTGCAGCCGTATCTGACGGCGCTGTACCGGCAGGACTGGCCAGATTTCGCGGCCGGGGTAGCGGAGGAAGCGCTGGCGTGGCGGGAGCGGGGGTGGCGGCGGATGAAGATGAAAATCGGCTACGACCCGGTGACGGATCTCGCCGTGGCGCGGGCGGTGCGGCGCATGGTGGGGGACGAGATCGGGCTGGGGGTGGACGCCAATTGCGCTTATGACGCCGGTACGGCGCTGGCATTGGGGGCGCGGATGGAGGAGCTGAATCTGATGTGGTGGGAGGAGCCGCTACTGGCGGATGATCTGGCGGGCTATGACCGGTTGTCGAGCGGGCTGCGGATGCCGATTGCGAGCGGCGAGACGATGAGCACGGACCGGCTGATCCTCGACTATGTGCAGCCGCGGCGGGTGGCGATTCTGCAGCCGGATCTGGAGACGGTGGGTTTTACGGGCGGGCGGCGGTTGGCGCAACTGTGCTGGCTGAACCGGATGCGGCTGGTGCCGCACAATTGGGGTACAGCGGTGCGGACGGCGGGGACCTTGCACTGGCTGGCGGCGGCGCCGCCGCTCACGCCGGCCCTAGAGGGGGCGGAGATGTTGTTTGAGTTCGATCAGACGGAGAGTCCGTTTCGGGACGCGGTGGTGCGGGAGAGCGTACGGCCCGTGCGCGAGGGTGGGCCGATCGCGGTGCCGGAGGGGCCGGGTTTGGGGGTGAGTGTGGACCGGGAGGCGGTGGCTGCGTTTACGGAGAGAAGGATCGAAGTGCGCTAGGCGCCGGGGGGATTGAACCGGGGGGGCGATCACCAGGTCGGGTTGGGTGGCTTCGGCGAAAGCGAGGAAATCGCGATTACGGGTGAGCAGGGAGCTGCCGCGGTAGAGGCAACACTGGGTGATGAGGGTGCCGCCGAGGCGGGCATTGTCGAAGAAATGGATTTCTTTGCCGGCATCGCTCTTGAGAAAAGAAACAGCTACTGGTGCCGGTGACGATTATCGGGTCTGATTTCAAGCCGGTGAGGGTGTGGGAAAAGCGAACTTGGCCGTGCAATTGCGGTAAGCGGGTGCAGGCGTTGGAAGTTGCTAGAAGTTCGAGAGGCAATTTGACGGTGTGAGTGATACCGGCATGGCCGGCCTGCTGAGCTTACTCGAGCAGCTTCGCAGGCACCTCGATCGTAATTTCGCGGGCCGTTTCCATGCGCAAAAAATACCCTGCTCAAGCACAGCATGGTGTATGGAGGTGCGGGGAAGCGGGTCCGGCTTACGGGGAGGTGACACAGTGTCCAGGATGAAATTGGCAAGTGTTGCCTGAACCCTGGTGGGGCGCCACGAGAGGGAAGTAAAGGGCTTCGGCTGTTGCGTGAGCGCATAGCGGGAGGGAACTGGTTTTTTCTCGCGGGCGGCGGAGGGTCAGGCGGAGCGGAGCATTTCGTCCCAGGAGACTTCGCGGCGGGAGTCGATGGCGAGGCGGCCGAGGATGGCGGTGAGGGTGGAGTGGACGGAGGATTGGGTCATGTCGAAGGGTTCGGCGGCGAGGATGCCGCGAAAGAAGGCTTCGGTGGCTTCGGCGGTGATGTCGGCGTTTGACTCTTCGCGTTCGATGAGGGAGGTATCGCGGAGGTCGTCGGCGGATTTGTAGCGGACGTCGGGGGTCATGCCGTGGAGCTTCCTGTATTTACGGGAGGTTTCGAGCATGCCTTTGGAGCCGAAGAACTGTTCCTTGACGTCGCGGTAGCCGGCGGTGTGTTTGATGGAGATGAGCCAGCCTTCGAGGCCATCGGGGTATTCGTAGATGACGTTGTGGTGGTCGGTATTCCAATCGCCGTAGGGGAGGGGGTAGCGGAGACCGCCGCGGCCGACGGCGCGGAGGGGGTGTTGGTCGCGGGCAAACCAGTTGAGGACATCGATGCCGTGGCAATCCTGTTCGACGATGGGGCCGCCGGAGAGGGAATTCCAGAAGGCCCAGCGGCGGAGTTTTTGTTCGTTGGGGGGGAGGTCCTGGTAGAGTTTGGCGTCGGTGGTGGGGGGCAGGTAGCCGAGGACCCAATAGCTTTTCATGAGTTTGACGTCGCCGATGCGGCCGGCGGTGAAGTCGGCGTGGGCTTTGCGATATTGGGCGCTGAAGCGTTGTTGGAAGCCGAACTGGATGCGCTTGGCGGGGTCGC
>Ga0068877_10002950_pt1 | contig 13643 bp, 12 predicted proteins | sample NOAtaG_FD_66437 | JGI IMG/M metagenome (GOLD analysis project Ga0068877, IMG submission 66437) | Freshwater lake microbial communities from Lake Erie, under a cyanobacterial bloom - NOAA_Erie_Diel6S_1000h metaG | ecosystem: Environmental > Aquatic > Freshwater > Lake | place: USA: Ohio, Lake... | reverse complement strand
GCCGCGGTCATGCCGGGGGCGGGCGCCTCCTCGACGACCTTCTGGTGCCGGCGCTGCAGCGTGCAATCGCGCTCGAAGAGGTGGATGCAGCCGCCATGGCCGTCGGCGAAGACCTGGACCTCGACATGGCGCGGGCGTTCGACATAGCGCTCGACCAGCAGGCGGTCGTCGCCGAAGGCGGACGCCGCCTCGCGCCGCGCGGAGGCCAGCGCCTCGGCGAGCGCGCCCGGTTCGCGCACCAGCCGCATCCCGCGCCCCCCGCCGCCGGCCGATGCCTTGACGAGCACCGGGTAGCCGATGCGTGCCGCGGCGGCGGCGAGCGTCGCGTCGTCCTGCGCGGCGCCGTGGTAGCCGGGGACGACCGGCACGCCGGCCTTCTCCATCAGCGCCTTCGACGCGGCCTTGTCGCCCATCGCGCGGATGGCCGCGGCCGGCGGCCCCACGAAGGCGATGCCGGCGGCGGCGCAGGCCTCGGCGAAGGCAGCGTTCTCGGACAGGAAGCCGTAGCCGGGATGGACCGCGTCCGCGCCGCAGGCGCGCGCCGCGGCGACGACGGCGTCGATCGACAGGTAGCTGTCGCGCGCCGGGGCGGGCCCGATGCGCAGCGCCTCGTCGGCCACGCGGACATGCAGCGCGCCCACGTCGGCGTCGCTGAACACCGCGGCGGTCCGGATCCCGAGCCGCCTGGCGGTGCGCATGACGCGGCAGGCGATCTCGCCGCGATTGGCGACCAGCAGCTTGCCGAACACGGCTCAGTCCTCCCCGCGCGGGCGCTGGCGCTCGCGCGTGTAGCTGAAGATCTCCGAGAACCCGACGAGGAGCAGCAGCACGCCGAGCACGACCTGCAGCGCCGCGAGCGCGCGCGCCGCGTCGCTCGCCGGCACGATGTCGCCATAGCCGACCGTCGCCATCGTGACGATCGAGAAATAGAGGCTCTCGGGGAAGGTGATCGCGCGCGACGCGCCCGCGATGGAGAAGTTCGGCTCCGCCGAGAGCCTGTCGACGATCCTGTAGAGCGTCGCGAAGGCGATCACCGCGACCGAGTAGAAGGTCAGGAAGGCGAAGGTCGGCACGACCAGCCTCGCGATGCGGCCGAAGAACTCCTCGAAGAGCAGCCCCGTCTCGATCAGGAAGGTGGAGACATCCGCGCTGACGGCGAAGACGATGCCCGCGATCGCCGCCATGGCGGCGACGAAGGCCAGGTCCGCGCCCTGCGGGCCGAGCCCGAGCGCCGGGAGCGCGAAGGTCAGGACGCCGATGCCGAAGACGGGCAGCAGCCAGGCGAAGCTGCGCGCGACCTCGGCCGGGTCGGCGATGCGCTCCTCCAGCACGATGCGGCGGATGCGGTCGCGGCGCAGCCAGGACCCCGCCAGGAACGCCGCGACCGGCAGCACGAAGCCGATGCGCGTGGCGAGCGGGCGGGCCTGCGCGAAGTTCACGTCAGCGAACACCGCGAAGAGGCAGGCATAGACCGCCAGGCCGTTGGCGAAGGCGATGGCGAAGAAGCGACTGCCGGGAAAGGCCTTGAGGAAGAAGGCCACCGCGCCCGCGACCACGGCCAGCATCATCGCGGTGAACAGCGCGTCGAACTGCTCGGCCGCGGCGAACGCGACGAGCGCCGACAGGACGAGCGTGAAGCCGATCGCCCCCGCGTCCGCGCCATGCCTGCGCCGCGTCATCCGGCCGTCCATCCGGGCTTGCGCTTCTCGAGGAAGCTCGCGATGCCCTCGCGGCCCTCCGGCGAGACGCGGATCGCCGCGATGCGGCGCGCGGTCTCCGCGACCAGCGCGTCGTCGAGCGGCGCGCGCGCGACGTCGCGCAGCAACCGCTTCGCGGCGGCGACCGCCGCGGGGCCGTTGGCGGCGATGCGCGCGCAGAGCGCGTCGACCTCGGCGGCAAGCGCGTCGGCCGGCACGACGGCGTGGACGAGGCCGATCCGCAGGGCCTCGCGCGCGTCGAAGGTCTCCGCCGTCAGCACGTAGCGGCGCGCGGCGCGCTGGCCGATCGCGTCGACCACATAGGGGCCGATCACGGCAGGGATCAGGCCGAGCCGCACCTCCGAGACCGAGAAGCTCGCGCGCTCCGAGGCGATGGCGACGTCGCAGCACGCCACGAGGCCGCATCCGCCGGCGATCGCGGCGCCATGCACGGCCGCGACGGTCGGCTTGGCCAGCTGGTCGAGCGTGCGCATCAGCCGGGCCAGCGCATCGGCGTCGCGCCGGTTCTCCTCCTCCGAATAGAGCGCCATGCGCTTCATCCAGTTGAGGTCCGCGCCGGCGGAGAAGCTCCTGCCCTCGCCCGCGAGGACGACGACGCGCACGCCGGGATCGGCCTCCACGCGCAGCAGCGCCTCGGTGAGCGAGGCGATCAGCGCATCGTCGAACGCGTTGTGGATCTCCGGCCGGTCGAGCACGAGCCGAGCGACGCCACCCTCTCCCGCCTCGATCCGCAATCCGCCTGCCATCGCCGCCTCACATCCTGAAGACGCCGAAGCGCGTCGGCTCGACCGGCGCGTTGGCCGCGGCCGAGAGGCCGAGCCCGAGCACCATGCGCGTCTGCGCGGGGTCTATGATCCCGTCGTCCCAGAGCCGCGCCGTCGCGTAGTAGGGATGGCCCTGCTCCTCGTACTGCGCGCGGATCGGGCGCTTGAAGTCGTCCTCGGCCTCCGCGCTCCAGGCCTTGCCCTGCGCCGCCATCGCGTCGCGGCGGATCGTCGCCAGCACCGAGGCCGCCTGCTCGCCGCCCATGACCGAGATGCGCGCGTTGGGCCACATCCACAGGAAGCGCGGCCCGAAGGCCCGGCCGCACATGCCGTAGTTGCCGGCGCCGAAGCTGCCGCCGACGATCACCGTGAACTTCGGCACGCGCGCGCAGGACACCGCCATGACGAGCTTGGCGCCGTCCTTGGCGATGCCGCCGCTCTCGTATTTCCGCCCGACCATGAAGCCGGAGATGTTCTGCAGGAAGACGAGCGGGATGCCGCGCTGGGCGCAGAGCTCGATGAAATGCGCCGCCTTCAGCGCGGATTCCGAGAACAGGATGCCGTTGTTCGCGACGATCCCGACAGCGTGCCCCCAGATGCGCGCGAAGCCGGTGACGATCGTCGTGCCGTAGAGCGGCTTGAACTCGTCGAGCTCGGACCCGTCGACGATCCGCGCGACGATCTCGCGCGCGTCGTAGGGGTGCCGCAGGTCCGGCGGCACGACGCCGTGGAGCTCGGCCGGGTCGAGGAGCGGATCGCGCGGCGCCTCCGCCGGCGCGCGACGCGCCGGGCGGTTCAGGTTGGCGACGCAGCGCCGCGCGAGCGCCAGCGCATGGGCGTCGTCGCGCGCCATGTGGTCGGCGACGCCGGAGACGCGGGCATGGACCTCGGCGCCGCCGAGATCCTCGGCGGAGACGACCTCGCCGGTCGCGGCCTTCACCAGCGGCGGGCCGCCGAGGAAGATCGTCCCCTGCCCCTTCACGATGATGGCCTCGTCCGACATCGCCGGGACATAGGCGCCGCCCGCCGTGCAGCTTCCCATCACCACCGCGATCTGCGGGATGCCGGCGGCCGACATCGTGGCCTGGTTGTAGAAGATGCGGCCGAAATGGTCGCGGTCGGGGAAGACCTCGTCCTGGTTCGGCAGGTTCGCGCCGCCGGAATCGACGAGGTAGATGCAGGGCAGCGCGTTCTCGCGCGCGATCTCCTGCGCGCGCAGGTGCTTCTTCACCGTCATCGGGAAGTAGGTGCCGCCCTTGACGGTGGCGTCGTTGCACACGACGACGCATTCGCGGCCGGAGACGCGGCCGACGCCGGTGATGATCCCGGCGCCGGAGACGCCCTCGCCGTACATGCCGTGGCCAGCCAGCTGCGAAAGCTCGAGGAACGGCGAGCCGGGATCCAGCAGCAGCCGGATGCGCTCGCGCGGCAGCAGCTTGCCGCGGGCGACGTGCTTCTCGCGCGCGGCCGCGCCGCCGCCCTCGGCGGCCGCGGCGACCTTCGCCTGCAGGTCGGCGACGGCGGCGCGCATGGACTCGGCGTTGGCGCGGAAGGCATCGCTACGCACGTCGATGGCGGATCGCAGGACGGTCATGGTTCCCGATCAGTAGCAGGAGCGCGTGCGCATGGTCACCCGGTGCTCCTTGGCGTGGCGCCCTCGGGGGCCTCCGGCGCCTCGGCCGGGCGGGGCGGGTCGATGCGCTTCTGGATCTCGACGCGGTGCGGGTACGGGATCTCGATCCCCGCGCCGTCGAAGGCGAGCTTGATGCGCTCGTTGTAGATGCGCCCGACGCGCCACTGCCGCCCGGGGCGCGTCTTGATCCGCGCGCGCACGACGAGCGCGAAGTCCCCGAACCGGTCGAGGCCCAGGATCTCGATCGGCTCGAGCACGTCGCTCGCGATGTCGGGCTCGGCCCGCGCCACCGCGTCGACGGAGCGCAGGGCCTCGACGACCTTCTGCATGTCCGTCGCGTAGGCGACGCTGAGGTCGAAGACGTAGAACGCGAAGTCCTTCGTCATGTTCTTGATCGTGCCGACCTGGCTGAAGGGGATCGTGTGCTGCGCGCCCGACACGTCGCGCAGGCGGATCGACCGGATCGACAGAGATTCGACGGTGCCCGCGTGGCCGCCGTCGAGGTCGACGACGTCGCCGACGTTCACGGTGTCCTCGAAGAGGATGAACAGGCCGGTGATCACGTCCTTCACCAGCGTCTGCGACCCGAAGCCGATCGCGACGCCGATCACGCCGGCGCCCGCGAGCAGCGGCGCGACGTTCACGCCGACCTCGGACAGGATCGAGAGGCCCGAGATGGCGACGATCACGACGAAGATCGCGTTGCGCATCAGCGGCAGGAAGGTGCGCAGGCGCTGGCTGCGCGGCGCGCCGGGCGTCGCGACGGCGGCCGCGGCGTCGAGCTGCCGCAGCCTGCGCTCGATGAGCGCGCTCGCGACCTCCCAGGCGACGATCGCGAGCGCCACGACGGCGGCCAGCGAGGCGAGCCGGCCGGTCAGCGCGGCGCCGGCATCCGTGGTGAGCCAGTAGAAGCCGTGCAGGCCCCAGGCGGAGAGGATCGCCGACATCGCCAGCAGCACGATCGCCATGTCCGCGAGGCCGGCGAGGACGCTGCGATAGCGACCGGCGCGCGCGGCCAGCAGCGACTGCCCATCCTCCGCGCCCGCGGTCCCGCGGAACATCCGCGCGAGGAAGCGGCGCTGGGCGGCGGAGGCGAGCCTGGCGGCGACGAGCACGGCGATGGTCGAGAACGTCGCCTGCGCGAGGAAGCGCGCGCCGTCGCGGATCTCCAGCGCCCAGACCGCGTAGCCGAGCAGCAGGTAGGCGATCGCCAGCACGTGCCAGGTCCCGGCCAGGAAGGCGCGCACGATCGCGAGCATGCGCGCGGGCGCGGCGCGCCCGCCCTCGGCCGCCTCGCCGCGCCGCCCGATCCAGGCCGCGACCGCCTCGCGGTTCTGCAGCACCAGCACGACGGCGAGGATCGCGAGGACGAGGCCGAGGACGCGCTGCATCGCCTCGTGCACGACGAAGGGGATGCCGAGCGGCAGCGCCGCGGCGATCAGGCTGCTGCCCACGATGCCGATGGTCGCGAAGCGGGAGATCCAGCCATGCGCGTAGGCCGCGGTCGCACGGGCGACGGGCAGTGGCCGCCTGTGCTCGTCGCGTGGCGCCAGCGCGAGGACGGCGAGGTCGCGCACGAGTCGCAGCAGCAGGTAGCCCGCGACGAGGTAGCTCATCGAGATGGCGACCAGCGGGCGCATCGCAAGCAGCGGGGCCACCAGCGAGGCCACGACCGCGAAGGCGAGGATGGGTGCCGCCGCGAGAAGGGCGCCGAGGACGAGGCGCCAGGCCCGCTCGCCGATGCCCGACCCCTCCTCCGCGCCCGCCAGCCGCCGCGCGGGGCCGCGCAGCGCCGCGCGCAGCGCATGCTCGGCGACGAGGCCCGCGCCGAACACGGCGAGCAGCTTCAGCAGGAAGTCGGCGAGGTTCGCGCGGCCATCGGGCCGCAGCAGGGTCCGGTCCCCCCAGTCCGCGAGCCGCTCCACCACCGAGGCCGGTCGCACGCCATCCAGCAGGCGCTGCAGCGTGCGCGTCAGGTCGAGGACGATCGTCCCGAGCAGCATGCGACCCGCATCGCCAAGGCCGTCGGGCTGCGCAGCGGCCGGCTGCTGGGCCTGCAGCAGCAGCCTGAGCTGCCCGACGAGGCGCGCGCGCTGCTCCTCGTTCTCGAGCGTGGCCACGAGCGCCTCGATGCGCGCGCGTTCCTCCGCGCCCGGCGGCGCGGCGGCCGCGGGCGCCGGCGCGCCCTGCGCCATCGACGCGCAGGCGACGAGCAGCAGGCCGAGGATCAGCCCGCGCGCGAGCCGCGCACCTGCCGCGATCGCCGCCATGCCCTCACCAACCGCCCCGCTCGAGCCAGGCCTCGACCTGCCAGAGGCGGTCGGCGCCCCAGAAGCCCTCGCCGTCCACGACGACGAAGGGCGATCCGAAGATCCCGCGCGCGATCGCGGCATCGACCTCGACGCGCAGCGCCTCCTTCACGGCGGGATCGAGCAGCGCGGCCAGCGCGTCGTCCCTGTCCGCGCCGGCGGCGGCGGCGATGTCCGCGACGGTGTCGCCGCGCGAGATGTCGCGCTCCTCCTGCCACGCGGCGGCGTATGCGGCGCGTGCGAAGCGCGTCGCCAGCGCACGGTCGTGGCCCGCCATCCAGTAGAAGGCGCGGCTCGCGGCCACGGAGGAGAACGGGAAGACCGGCGGGAAGCGCAGCCGCGCGCCCCAGAGCCGCGCGAAGCGCTCGAGGTCGTGGCGCGCGTAGTCGCCCTTCAGGGGAATGTCGACCAGGGGTTGCTGGCCGGAGACCTTGAACACCGCGCCGAGCAGGATCGGCTTCCACAGCACCTCGCGGCCGTGGCGCGCCGCGATCCCGTCGATGCGAAGCGAGGCGAGGAACCCGTAGGGGCTCGAGAAGTCGAAGAAGAACTCGACCGGACCTGCCATGGAGACGTCTCCCATCCGTCCGCGATGGGCCATGATGGCACGGAAGCGCGGCCGGCGGGCGCGGAACTTGGCCCTTCCGGCGCCCTCCGCGCCCGGGGTCGCCCCGGGGGGCCCTGCGCTACCAGGCGATCGGCGCGCCGTCGTGGTTGAGGAAGCTGCCGTTCCGCGCCGGCGAGAGGTCGAGCACGACCTGCGACAGCCCGGCCACCGACTCCTCGGGCGTCAGCGCGGCCTTCGGGCCGCCCATGTCCGTCTGGACCCAGCCGGGATGCACGGCGACGACCGTGATCCCGCGCGGCGCGAGGTCGATCGACAGGCTCTTCGTCACCGCGTTCAGCGCCGCCTTGCTGGAGCGGTACACGACCTCGCCGCCGGCCGCGTTCTCGCCCATCGAGCCCATGCGGCTCGACATCATCACGACCTGGCGGCGCGCGCTCGCCGCGACGTTGTCGGCGAGCGCCTCGACGCAGGCCGTCGGCGCGAAGACGTTGACGCGCATCACCTCGGCCCAGAGCTCGTAGTCGACGCTGCCCAGCGCCTGCTGGCGCTTGCCGAACATGCCGGCGTTGCAGAACAGGACGTCGATCGGCTTGCCCGCGAGGTCGCGCGCCAGCCGCGCGAGCGCCGCGCGGTCGGTGACGTCGCACAGGAAGGTCTGGCTTCCCTTCGGCATGGCCGCGCCCTTGGCCGGGTCGCGCACCGTGCCCAGCGTCTCCCAGCCCAGCGCGACGAAGCGGCGGGCGAGCTCGAGGCCGAGGCCGCGGCCGGCGCCGGTGATCAGGATGGTCGGCATGTCCAGGGCTCCTCAGCCGCGACGCTTCGCGGTCACTTCGATCTCGATCAGGATGCGCGGGTCGACGAAGCCGGCGATCACCGTCGTGTTCGCGGGCCGGATTTCGCGCAGGCGCCGGCCGATCACCTCGCCCTTCACGCGGTCGAAGGTGGCGGTGGAATCGACGAAGACGCGCACGCGCACCGCGTCGGCCAGCGACGAGCCGGCCTCGGCCAGCGCCGCCTCGATGTTGCGGAAGCACTGCTCCGCCTGCTCGACCGGGTCGGCGCTGATCGTCATGCGCGCGTAGTCGAAGCCCGTCGTGCCGGAGACGAAGACCCAGTCGCCGTCGACGACGGCCCGGCTGTAGCCGAAGTCGCGCTCGAAGCTGGAGCCGGAGGAGATGAGCCTGCGTGTCATGGTCGTTCCCTTTCCCGGATGCGCCGGCGTCAGGCCGTCTCGGCGAAGAGCTCGCGGCCGATCAGCCAGCGGCGGATCTCGCTGGTGCCGGCCCCGATCTCGTAGAGCTTCGCGTCGCGCAGCAGCCTGCCCGTCGGGTAGTCGTTGATGTAGCCGTTGCCGCCGAGCAGCTGGATCGCGTCGAGCGCCACCTGCGTCGCCTTCTCGGCCGCGTAGAGGATCGCGCCGGCGGCGTCCTTGCGCGAGGTGCGGCCCGCGTCGCAGGCGCGCGCCACCGCGTAGACATAGGCCTTGCAGGCATTGGTCGTGGTGTACATGTCCGCGAGCTTGCCCTGCACCAGCTGGAACTCGCCGATCGCCTGGCCGAACTGCCTGCGCTCGTGGACATAGGGAACCACGACGTCGAGGCAGGCCTGCATGATGCCCGTCGGCCCGGCGGCGAGCACGGCGCGCTCGTAGTCGAGCCCGCTCATCAGCACGTTCACGCCGCGGCCGAGGGCGCCGAGCATGTTCTCCTCCGGCACCTCGCAGTCCTCGAAGACGAGCTCGCCCGTGTTCGAGCCGCGCATGCCCAGCTTGTCGAGCTTCTGCGCGCAGGAGAAACCCTTCATCCCCTTCTCGACCAGGAAGGCCGTGATGCCGCGCGGCCCCGCCTGCGGGTCGGTCTTCGCGTAGACGACCAGCACGTCGGCGTCGGGCCCGTTGGTGATCCAGAACTTGGTGCCGTTGAGCACGTAGCGGTCGCCGCGCCTGTCCGCGCGCAGCTTCATCGAGACGACGTCCGAGCCCGCGCCGGGCTCGCTCATCGCCAGCGCGCCGACGAGCGCGCCGGAGACGAGCCCGGGCAGGAAGCGCTGCTTCTGCGCCTCGTTGCCGTTGCGGCTGATCTGGTTGACGCAGAGGTTCGAGTGCGCGCCGTAGGACAGTCCGACCGATGCCGAGGCGCGGCTGATCTCCTCCATCGCGACGCAGTGCTCGAGGTAGCCGAGGCCGGCGCCGCCGAAGCGCTCCTCCGCCGTGACGCCGAGCACGCCGAGCGCGCCGAGCTTGCGCCAGAGGTCGGCCGGGAAGTCGTTCACGCGGTCGATCTCCGCGGCGCGCGGCGCGATCTCCGCCGCGGCGAAGCGGCGGACCTGCTCGCGCAGCGCGTCGGCGGACTCGCCGAGGCCGAAGTCGAAGTCCGGCAGCCGGTTGGAGATCATGCTGGGGCCTCCCGTCGATGCGTCGCCCGAGGATAGCGCCGAAGCGGCGCGAAGCGGGCCGGTTTCGCGCGCCGGGTCAGCCGCGCACGACGCGCGTGGCGAGGGTCCGGCCCTCGGCCACGAGGGCGAGCAGCCGGTCGACGTTCGGGTGCTTGCCCGGGTTCGCCCGCGCGTCGGCGGCGTGCTCGGCGTAGAGGGCGCAGCCCGCCTCCGCCGCCTGCGGGGTGATCGCGCCGAAGCGGCGCGCCAGCTCCAGGTAGAGCCGCAGCGAGCCCGTGCTGCCCGGCCTGTTCTCGACCGCGCCCACGACCGCGCCGGCGGCGTCGAGCAGCTCGAGCCGCGCGATGCCGTCGGCGGGCGGGAAGGTCTCGAGGTTGTCCTTGAAGCTGGCCATTGGGTCCTCCTCGTTGTCCTGGGTTGCGCGGCGACGGACGCGGCTCAGCCGCGCCGGTGCATCCTGAGCAGGGCGAGCACGGCGTCGCCATGGCGCTCGAGCTTGGCGCGGCCGATGCCCGAGACGACGGAAAGCTCCTCGCGCGTCGCGGGGTTGCGCGCGGCGATCTCGACCAGCGTGCGGTCGTGGAAGACGACATAGGGCGGCACGCCCTGGGCGCGCGCGAGGTCGCGGCGCCAGGCCTTGAGCGCCGCGAGCAGGTCGCCATCCGCGGCATCCGCAGCCGCCGCGGCCCCCGCGCGCCGGCGCTCCCGGCGCCGGTCCACCGCCGGGGGCGGAAGCCGCATCTCGACGCGACGCTCGCCGCGCAGAACGGGACGCACCTTCTCGTCCGGCCCGAGGCGCAGCCCGCCATGGCCTTCCGGGTCGGGCTCGAGGAGCCCCGTGGCGACAAGCTGGCGGAAGAGGCTGCGCCACTGGCCGCGGTCGAGCTCGCCGCCGACGCCATGGACCGCGAGCCGGTCGTGGCCCAGCGTGCGCACGCGCTCGGTGTCGGCGCCGAGCAGCACGTCGACGATATGCGCCGCGCCGAAGCGCTCGCCCGTGCGGTAGACCGCCGAGAGCGCCTTGCGCACGGGCTCGGTCGCGTCGCTGCTGCGCGCGGGCTCGAGGCAGACGTCGCAGTTCCCGCAGGGCTCGGGCAGGCGCTCGCCGAAATGGGCCAGCAGCACCTGGCGCCGGCAGGTCGAGGCCTCCGCGAAGCCGATCAGCGCGTCGAGCTTCGCATGCTCGACGCGCTTCTGCGCCTCGCCCGCGTCGGACTCGTCGATGAAGCGGCGCAGCAGCGGCACGTCGCCCGCGCCATGCGCCATCCAGGCCACGGCGGGCAGCCCGTCGCGCCCGGCGCGCCCGGTCTCCTGGTAGTAGGCCTCGAGGCTCTTGGGCAGGTCGACATGGGCCACGAAGCGCACGTCCGGCTTGTCGATGCCCATGCCGAAGGCGATCGTCGCCACGACCACCACGCCGCTGTCGCGCCTGAAGCGGTCGAGCGCCTCGGCCCGCGCACCCGACTCCATCCCCGCGTGGTAGGCGATCGCGTCATGGCCGGCCTCGCGCAGCCCGGCGGCGAAGCTGTCGACGCGGCTGCGCGAGCGCGCGTAGACGATGCCAGCCTCGCCGCGATGCTCGTCGAGGAAGGCGAGCAGCTGGCGCTTCGCGTCGTCCTTGTCGCGCAGCAGGTAGCGGATGTTCGGCCGGTCGAAGCTGGCGACGAAGACGCGCCCCGCCTCGAGGCCGAGGCGCCGGACGATCTCCTCGCGCGTGCGCGGGTCCGCGGTCGCGGTGAGCGCGATGCGCGGCACGCCCGGGAAGCGCTCGGCCAGCGCGGCGAGCTGCAGGTATTCCGGGCGGAAGTCGTGTCCCCACTGCGAGACGCAATGCGCCTCGTCGATCGCGAAGAGCGCGACGTCGACCTCCGCGAGGCGCTGCAGGAACGCGCCGCCCAGCAGGCGCTCCGGCGAGACGTAGACGAGGTCGAGTTCGCCCGCGCGCATCGCGCGCCAGGCGTCGCTGGCGTCCTCCAGGCTCTGCGCCGAGTTGATGGCGGCGGCGCGCACGCCCGCCTCGCGCAGCGCGTCGACCTGGTCCTGCATCAGCGCGATCAGCGGGGACACGACGACGCCCACGCCGCGCCGGCAGAGCGACGGCACCTGGTAGCAGAGCGACTTGCCCCCGCCCGTCGGCATCAGCACCAGCGCGGAGCCGCCATCGACGACATGCGCGACGATCTCCGCCTGCGGCCCGCGGAAGGCCGGGTAGCCGAAGACGTCGCGCAGGACCTGCGCCGGGTCCGCGATCCGATCGACGCCCGCCATGCTCAGTCGTCGCCGCGCGGCGCGTCGGCGCGCCCGCGCATGTTCATGACGGTCTGGAGCATGCGCGCGCAGGGCGTCTCGGCGCCCGACGCGTCGATCGCCACGACGTCGACCTCGACCACCGCCAGCGTCCGGCCGGCCTTCGCGACGCGGCCGCGCGCCGCGAGCGAGGCGCCGCGCGCCGGCGAGAGGAAGTTGATCTTGTACTCGACGCTCAGCACGGTCGCGTCCGGTGCCGAGAGGCTGAAGGCGGCGTAGCCGGCGGCCGAGTCCGCGATCATCGCGACCACGCCGCCATGCACGAAGCCGTGCTGCTGCCCGACCTCCGGGCGCACGGGAAGCAGCACCTCGGCCTCGCCCGGCGCGACGCGGCCGAGGCTGGCGCCGACGAGAGCCATGGCGGGCTGGCGCGCGAAGCTGTCGCGCACGCGCGCCTCCCAGCCGGGGTCCTGCGGGATCGGATTCGTCACAGCACGATCATCGTCGCGAGGCCGAGGAAGGAAAAGAACCCCGTGACGTCCGTCACCGTGGTCAGGATCACGGCGGACGAGACCGCGGGATCGACGCCGATGCGGTCGAGCACGACCGGGATCACCACGCCTGACACGCCGGCGACGACGAGGTTGATCATCATCGCCGCGCCGATGCACGCGCCGATCGACGCGTCCTGGAACCAGGCCCAGGCCGCGAGCCCGGTGAGCAGGGCGAAGAGGAAGCCGTTGAGGCCGCCGACGACGCCTTCCTTGAGCACGATGCGCGAGGCGTTGGCCATCGTGAGCTGGCCGGTGGCAAGCGCGCGCACCGCCACGGTCAGGGCCTGCGTGCCCGCGTTCCCGCCCATCGAGGCGCAGATCGGCATCAGAACGGCGAGCGCCACGACCTTGGAGATCGAATCCGAGAACAGCCCGATCACCGAGGCCGCGACGAAGGCGGTGCCGAGGTTGAGCAGCAGCCAGAGCGAGCGCAGGCGCGCCGTCGCGAGGACCGGCGCGTGGACGTCGCTGCCGGCGACGCCCGAGAGCCGCATCATGTCCTCTTCCGCCTCGGACTCGATGACGTCGACCACGTCGTCGACGGTGATCGCGCCGATGAGGCGCCCGCCCGCGTCGACGACCGGCGCGGAGACGAGGTCGCGGTCCTTGAACAGCCGGGCGACGTCGGCCTCGTCCATGTCGACGGGGATCGGCTCGAACTCCGTCTCCTGGATCTCCGAGATCCGCATCGAGCGCTGGGCGCGCACGAACGTGTCGAGCGCCACCCAGCCGACGGCGCGGTGGCGCTGGTCCACGACGAAGATGTCGTAGAAGTCGTCCGGCAGGTCCTGGCCCCGGCGCAGGTAGTCGATGCAGGTGCCGACGTCCCAGTGCGCCGGCACGGCGACGACGTCGCGCTGCATGAGGCGGCCCGCGGAGCCCTCGGGGAAGGCAAGGCCCTCCTCGATCTGCGCGCGTATCGCCTTCGGGATCGCCTGCAGGACGAGGTCGCGCTTGGTCTCCTCCAGGCCGTCGATGAGGTAGAGCGCGTCGTCGGTGTCGAGGTTGGCGATGGCGCGCGCGAGGTCGCTCGTGCCGAGCTGCGCCGCGACCTCGTCGCGCAGGACCTCGTCGAGCTCCGGGATCACCTCGGCCGGGAAGGACGGGCGCAGGGCGTCCACGAGAAGCGCGCGCCGCTCGGCGGAGAGCAGGCCGATGAGCTGCGCGGTCTCCGAGTAGTGCAGCCCGGCCGCCGCGTCGCGCGCGCCGTCCAGGTCGTCCTCGGCCAGCAGTTCGTCGATGCGCGCGGCGAGCGCGGGGTCGAGGCCGACCTCGTCCCCCGCCGGGGCTTCGCTTTGGGCGTCGGGCGGGGTGGTCTCGGCCATGGCGGGGGCGTCAGACGCGCGCGGCGCCGGCCGCGGCGCGGTCCTGGGCCTCGACCGCGCAGAGCGCGGTCATGTTGACGACCGAGCGCACGGTCGAGGAATTGTCGAGCACGTGCACGGGCGCGGCCATG
>Ga0068877_10002949_pt1 | contig 13643 bp, 14 predicted proteins | sample NOAtaG_FD_66437 | JGI IMG/M metagenome (GOLD analysis project Ga0068877, IMG submission 66437) | Freshwater lake microbial communities from Lake Erie, under a cyanobacterial bloom - NOAA_Erie_Diel6S_1000h metaG | ecosystem: Environmental > Aquatic > Freshwater > Lake | place: USA: Ohio, Lake... | reverse complement strand
CTCGGTCCGCTCGATGCGCTGCTGAGCGACCCGACCATCTCCGATATTCTCGTCAATAATTTCAGTGAAGTTTACGTCGAGCGACGAGGTGTGCTCGAAAAAGTAGACGTGTCCTTCAACGACGATGCGCACCTGATGCGCATCATCAACAAGATCGTCGCCGCCACCGGCCGGCGCATCGACGAGTCGAGCCCGATGGTGGACACGCGGCTCGCCGACGGCTCCCGCATCAACGCCATCATTCCGCCGTTGTCGGTGCGTGGCCCGGCGCTGTCGATCCGACGGTTTGCCATCGTCCCGTTCACCATGGAGTCACTGGTGGCCAACGACACGCTCAGCGCCTCCATGGCTCACTTCGTGGAAGCCATGGTCCGCGCCAAGATCAATCTGCTGATCGTGGGCGGCACGGGTAGCGGCAAAACTACCCTGCTCAACGCCTTGAGCGGCTTCATCCCCCACAAGGAGCGCATCATCACCATTGAAGATGCGGCAGAGCTGCGCCTGCAGCAGCCACACGTGGTGAGTCTTGAGACGAGGCCACCCAACGTCGAGGGCAAAGGCGAGATCACGGCGCGCGAGTTGGTGCGCAATGCGCTGCGCATGCGCCCGGATCGCATCGTGGTCGGCGAAGTGCGCGGTGACGAGGTCATCGACATGCTGCAGGCCATGAACACGGGCCACGAAGGCTCGATGACGACGGTGCACGCGAACTCGCCGGCAGATTCGCTGGTGCGCCTCGAAAACATCATCGGCATGAGCGGCGTGAGCATCCCTTACAAGCCGCTGCGTCAGCAGATCTGCTCGGCCATCCAGGCCATCGTCGAAATCGAGCGCATGTCGGACGGCAAGCGCCGAGTGGTGAGCATTCAGGAAGTGTTCGGCATGCAGGGCGATGAAATCCGGCTGCGTGAGATCTTTACGTATCGACAGACCGGCGTCGACGCTCAGGGCAAAGTCGTCGGCACCTTTGCCGCTTGCGGCACGAAGCCTGCATTTCTCGCCAAGTTGCGCTCGCGAGGCGAGAGGCTGGACGATGAACTGTTCGCCGCGCCAGAGGCACCAGGCTGATGACGGGCGAGTGGCTCGACACGCTGCTCCGACTCGCGGGAATTGGCTGCGGGGCCGCGGCACTCACAGCCGTCGCACTCTGGTGGCACGACACTCGCAGCCCGCTCGTACGACGTGCCCGTGAGCGGATCGAGTCCAGTTTGATTGACCTCGGCGAAGAGCGGCAGATCTTCGTCGCGGGCCCTGGCGCGGAACCTATCAAACGCCGTGGTGAACCCAGCGGTGTGTCCGCGGCGATCCGTTATCTCAATGAGGCGGGGCTGCCGCTCAGTCCGCGACTGGCCGGGTGGCTCGCGTTCGGGTGGCTGCTGCTCGTCAGCGTGTTGGTGGTGAATGCAGTTGATTCGACCGTCCTGCGCGGACTCGGAATCCTTGTCGGCTGCGCCCTACCCGTGCTGCTCGTGGTGCGAAGGCACGCCGAGTCAGAGCGCGCCTTGGAAAAACAATTGCCCGAGGCTCTCGATGTCATGGTGCGCGCGCTTCAGGCGGGTAAGCCCTTGCCGGCCTGCTGGCTCGAGATGAGCCAAGTGCTCGAAAAGCCCATCGCACCGCTCTGCCACGACATCTATCTCAAGATGCAGTACGGCGGCGAGCTCGATGAGGTACTCCGCGAAGTCTCCGGCCGAGTGCCCTCCGAAGACGTGCGATTTTTCTTCACGGCGCTGCGCATCCAGACGCGCAGCGGCGGCAATCTCGTGCAACTGCTGCGCGATCAGTCTGAGCTCATCCGCGATCGACTCGCCCTGCGCGGACGCATTCAGGCGATTTCGTCCGAAAGCCGCATGTCGGCCTGGATCATGGGCCTGATGCCCTTCCTCGTCAGCCTGATGATGTATCTGCTGTCGCCCAAGACGATGTCGCTGCTATGGACGACACCGGCGGGGATACGAATGATCGAATTCGGCCTCATCATGCAATTGGTGGGCGTCGCCTGGATCGCCCGACTCGTGCGCATTCGGGTCTAGGCCATGATCACAGCCGCCTCCGAATGGATTCTTTGGATTATCGTGTTCGTGTGCACGAGCACCCTTTGCTACCTCGCACTGCGTGAACGGCAGGAACGTGCCTGGACGCGCAGTTCCGCTTTTCTGCGGCAAAGCCTGTCGCTGGAGCCCGTGTCGAAGCCGGCGGTGACGCCGTGGTACGAGCAACTCGTTGGTCACTTGGGCAATGCGAATCGCCTGCAACGGGAAGTCGAACTCAATCTCGCCAATGTGCTTGATCTGATGCGCGTGTGCATCGATGCGGGTCTCGATCTGTATTCGACTATGGCCCGCGTCAGTCAGGAGTTCGAGACCACGAGCCCCAAGCTCGCTCGCTTGTTTCGCAACGTGCAATTGCAACTGAAGGCCGGTGCGAGTCGCGAGCAGGCGTTCGAGGGTTTCGCCGACGCGAGCGGCTCGCCCGAAGTGCGGAACCTCATGGTGAGTCTGGCCGAGGCCGAGCAATTCGGCGCCGGCGTGGCCACCATCCTCAAAACCTACTCGAACGAATTGCGTACCCGCCGCCGACTGAAGGCCGAAGAGCTCGGCGCAAAGCTATCGACGAAGCTGCTATTCCCGCTGCTGCTATGTCTCTTTCCGGCCATGATGGTGGTGCTGGCGGGTCCGTCGATCCTGGCCGCCATCCAGATCGTCCGAGGCATGCAATGAACTGCTCCGCCTCGCGGCAGCGCGGGGTGCTCGCCCTGTGGACCGCGGTGCTGCTGCCCATCGTGATCATGCTGCTCGCGCTCGTGATCGAAAGTGCTTATCTCTTCGCGCTGCGTCATGCGCAGCAGAGCGCAACAGATCTCGCCGCCCAAGCAGGAGCGCTGCAGGCGCTGCGCGAGAATGCCGCCGGCGTGACGGCCGCTGCACGATACACGGCAGCGGAGAACGGCTTCCCCGTCGCCGCCGGCACCACCGTGACCGTGGATAGACCGCCTACGATCGGCACCTATTCCGGCAACGAACTCGCCGTCCGCGTACGCATCGAGCATCAGCCGCCGCGGCTGTTTACCGCGTTATTCGTCGGCGCCTCAACGCTGATCGGCACACAGGCCACGTCACGACTGCGACGACCCGCCTGCCTGATGACCCTCGCCGATACCGGCAACGGATCGATGGCGATCGATGCCAACGCCAATATTCCAGGGTCGTTTTGCGCAGCGCAGGTCAACTCCAGCGGTGCGACGGCGCTTACGGTGGGCAACAACGCGCAGGTGACGCTGCACTCGATTCGCGTGCGTGGGGGCCGCTCCATCAGCGGCAGCGCCACGGTCACGCCGGTCCCAGTGACCGGCGCTGCGACAGTCGCCGATCCCCTGCTCGGCATAAACGAACCCGTGTTCACAGCCTGTGACTTCAATAATTTCGTCGCCAGCGGCACGGTCACGCTGCAGCCCGGGACGTATTGCAACGGCATCCGTCTCAACGCCAACGCCCGCGCCACTTTCGCAAGCGGCAACTACCTCATTTACGGGGGTGGGCTGACCACCGGAAACAACTCCCGGCTGACAGGAAGCTTGGTGACGATCTTCATCGCCGTCAGCGGCAGCATCACCATGAACGCAACGACGATCGTCAACCTCACCGCCCCGACGACGGGAACCTACGCGGGGATTGCCATCTTCGAATCGCGGAGCGTGCCGCTCGGTGTCGCCTCACACACCATCCCGATCGCCAGTACGGGCCAGATTGAAGGGGTCGTATACACCCCTCGATCGGCGCTACAGGTCACCGGACTCGGCGCCACACCGGCAAACAGCAGTGCGCGGGCGCTGGCGCTGATCTCGCGCACGTTGCGCCTGACGGGTCGCCTGCGCATCAATTACGACCCCCACTATGTGGCCGACGCCGTGAGGCAGCGCGCATGGATCGCCGAGTAAGCGGTATCGCAGCCGTGGAGCTGCTGCTGATCGCACCCGTATTCGCGATCCTGTTCTTCGGACTCATGACGCTCGCGCTCGCGAGTCGATTGAAGATGGAGTTGTCTGCGACCACGCGCGCAGGAGCCGACTATGCGGCCTACAATTTGGTACGCAGCGAGGATCTGACCGGCATCATCGATGCCGCCGAAGTGGTTGCGGCCTACAGCAACACGCCGATCACCGTCACCGCCGAGCAGTACTGCGGTTGCCTCGACACGGGCACCGGCGTGCTGACCGTCGTCTCCTGCAGCACGGGCTCCTGCCCCGTGACGGATACACGCCCCCTGCGTTTCATTCGGATTCAGGCTGCAGCCGTGCACGTATTTCCCTGGGATTTGCCGGGACTGCCGGACTCCTGGAACCTCACGAGCACCGCCGAGGCGCGAGTGTTCTGACCATGCGGCACCCTCGTCTCCATCGCGGTTCGGTGCTTCTCGAAACTCTGGTGCTGTTGCCGGTGTTCCTGCTGCTGGTATTCGGGGTGCTCGACTTCGCTCGTTTGCTATGGACCGATCTGGTGCTGCGTCATGCGCTCGCCGAGACCGGCCGGTACGCCATGGCGCATGGCAGCGCCTCGCCCGACCCCGCGACCCTTGCCGAGTTGCGCGATGTGTACCTCGCAGCCACGCGCAGCATCGACGAGACGCAACTCACCCTGCAATCCGTACCTGACTGGGGCACGGGCAGCACCGCGGGGGCGCGGGTACGACTCGAGGCGAGTTACGAATTCCAGTTTCTCTGGGACTTCCTGCCTGCACCTTCCGTTACACTGACCCACGACGTTCTGGTGGATGTCACGCAATGATCGACGATCGCCGCTTTCTGCTGTGGAACATCCTGGTACCACTGGGCGTAGTGCTGGTACTCGGCTACTTCGCCTATGGCTTCGGGTACCTGGCGTTCCACGTCTTCGCGGAAACGATTTCCATCGTCATCGGCGGCACAGCAATGATCGTCGCGCACACCTCGCAGCGATTTTCGCGCAACCAGTACCTGCTGCTCATCGCAGTGGTGATCGGCTGGTGCATGCTCATCGATCTGCTGCACCTCATCACCTATCAGGGCATGAGCCTGCTACCACTCGACGAGCAAAACGTGAGCCTGCGTCTTTGGGCGAGTGCGCGCAGCCTGCAGGCCGTGGGCATGCTACTGGCCATTCAGATGATGTCGAAACGGGTGCCGCTGCTGCCGTTCCACGCCGTGGTAGGCACGCTCACGCTGCTGCTGATCGCGGGCTCGGTGAACGGCTGGCTGCCCGACATGTACGAGGAAGGCCTGCGCTTCAGCCAGACCAAAATTCTCGTCGACTGGACGATCATCGGTTTGCACCTCATCACCTTGAGCATTCTCTGGCGAATTCGCCATCAACTGCCGGCTGGCGTACGTCGCTTCATTCCCGCCTCGCTGCTGGCGATGATGCTGGCCGAAGTGCTGTTCTCGCTCGAAGAGAACTTGTTCGGCCCGGCCAACGTCGTCGGCCATCTGCTGAAGATCACGGCGTATTGGCTCGTGTATCTGGCGCTGCTGTACTCGACCCTGCGCGACCCCTTCACTGCGCTGGTGAGTGCGGCCCGGATCTACGATGCAGTCCCAAATCCCACCCTAATCGTCGATGAGACCGGACGTATCAGCCAGGCCAACGCGGCGGCAGGGCGCGTACTCGGCGTGCCCGCTGCGCAACTCGTCGGCAAGACCACCCATTCGTTGTTTCACAACACGGACGTCGAGCCCATCGATTGTCCGGTGTGTCAGGCTTTGCGCGAGGGCAACGAACTCGATCGCTACGAACTGCTGCGGCGGCATGGAGCCAGCCTGCTGCAGGTCAGTATCCGGCGATTGAGCAGCAGCAACGGCGGGCAGTCGGAGTTCGTCGAAGTGCTGAATGATCTGACCGAAATGCAGCAGTCACGCGACTCTCAACGGCAGATGGAGTCGCGCCTCGAGCGACTCGAACATACGGGTGCCTCGATGAAGTCACTGCTGGCATTGTCGGTCGGCACCGAGATGTCAGCCGAGGTGGTACAGAGTCTGCTCGAAAAGCTGCCCGCGGCATTCCGCGCGCCGAGCTTGCTGCGCATTCATCTGCAATCGCCGTGGTTGACGACAGGACGCAGCAGTAGTGCCGCCGAGAGCCTGTGGCAACGCAGTCTCGACTTTGGTGATGGCCGCAGCGGCCGCCTCGAGATCTATTACGTCGATCCGACCGGCAGTCTCGGTGGCGGACTCGATGCCGAGGAACGCGCGCTCGCCGAGGCCTTCGCCGAGGCACTCCAAGCCGCGGGGCGGCGCAGGAGCCGCTGAGAAGTCAGGCGCTTGGGGGCGCCACGAACCCTTCGGGTTTCGCCGCGCCCGCGCCGAAGAGAAATTTTTCCATTTCGCCTTCGAGAAACTTGCGGGCCTTCGGCTCGATCGGCACCAATCGGTATTCGTTGATCAGCATGGTCTGGTGCGAAACCCAGCGCTGCCAGCCTTCCTTCGAAACCTGACGCCAGATGCGCACGCCGAGCTCGCCCGGGTAGACGGGACGTTCGAGACCGGGTGCAGATTTCTTCAGGACGACGCAATCGACCATACGGACAGGCGAGTCAGCCATGCGGTGAATTCCTCGAAGGTTCGAACGGCTGCCCGAGCAGATCGTCGAGCAGTTGTTTGGCGGGCGCGGGCAAACCCACCCGCACTGCACCATCCCGCGGGTTATACCAGAGGACCCCCGAGGGCTCCATCACGACATCGGGCGCGGCATCGCGCGCGACATCACGGGCGCCGGCAGAGGCTGCGCCCCGCAACAACAGCGGCGTGATCGCCAGATCGAAGTGCGTGAACGCATGATCGATGGTGCCGAGTGTTTCGAGTGCAGCAGGCTCCACCGCAAAACGCTGGCGCGCATAGCTCGCCGCCGCGGTTGGCGTATCGAACTGCATCGGACACCACAGACCACCCCAGATGCCGCGCTCCGGGCGTCGTTCGAGCAGTACGCGCCCCTCAGCATCGATCGGCAGCAACCACCAGCAGACACGCGACGGGCGCGCCTTGCGCGTCGCCCGCGGCTTCGGTGCGGGGATGTCGTGCTGACGCCCCGCGGCGCGCGCGAGACACTGCGCGGTCAGCGGACACAGCACACAAGCCGGGTTGCGTCGACTGCACACGGTCGCACCCAGATCCATGATGGCCTGCGTGTAGGTCGCCACGTCCTGCGCGGGCGTGCAGGCATCGGCCAGCGCCCAGAGTTGTTGTTCGACCGCACGCTGCGAAGCATTACCTTCGATCGCAAACACTCGGCCGAGCACGCGCTTCACGTTGCCATCGAGGATCGGCTGACGCTCGTCAAATGCGAGCGCGAGAATGGCGCCGGCCGTCGAACGGCCGATGCCGGGCAGTGCGGCGACGTCGTCGAACCGACGCGGGAACTCGCCGCCGAAGTGCTGCGCGATGTGCTGCGCTGCACGATGCAGGTTACGCGCCCGCGCGTAGTAACCGAGACCCGTCCACAGGTGCAGCACCTCGTCGATCGGCGCTGCCGCGAGCGCACTCACACTCGGAAAACGCGCCATGAACCGCTCGAAGTATCCGATGACCGTCGCCACCTGCGTCTGCTGCAGCATGATCTCCGAGACCCAGACGCGGTAGGCGCTGCGATCACGCTGCCAAGGCAAATCCTGGCGGCCGCTGCGTCGCTGCCAAGCTACCAACTGGGGACCGAGCAGCGCCGGGTCGATGCGATCCGACAGTGGAGTGACGTGATCCGTCATGGTAGGTGCATTGTACGGGTCCAACTCAGTGATCGGGACTGGACGATCGACTCGAGCGAGAGGACGATACGCAGCACCAACGCCTCCTCGACGAGATCGCCCGCCAGACCATGCTTCGCTCGATGTTCCGCGGCGCACTGCTGTGCGCCCTGCTGCTTGCCGGTCACCCGCTGCATGCGGCAACGCCTACCCCGACCCTCGCGCCACCCGATGCGGTGGGCGAGTTGTTGCGCGAGCGCCTGGACGCGCTTGGCTCGGGCCAGCCCGTTACGGTCGAAGGCGAAACGCTGATCGCCGCCCGCTCACTCGGCAAACTGTACGAGTTGAATGGCTATCGCCCGTACTGGGAGACCACGCGCCTGCAGTCGCTCGTCGAGCTGTTGGCAGACATTGAAGACGATGGATTGCGGCCGACCGACTACCACCTGACTGCGCTACAACGGTTGCGAGCCCTGCGCAGCCCCACGGCGCTTGAGCGCGTGGCGCTTGAGCTGCTGGCCTCCGATGCCTACGCGCTCATCGTTTACCACCTGTACTTTGGCAAGGTCGACCCGGTGTCGCTCGATTCAAACTGGAATTTCGACACCCGCGACATCCGCGACGTCGACCCCGTGCGCTTCGTGCACGAGGCGATCCGCGGCAACCGCATCCGTAGCAGCATCGAGCTGGTGCGCCCGACACACTGGATGTACCAGGCGGGTCGCGAAGCCCTCGCCGCGTACCGACAGATTGCCGCGCTGGGCGGCTGGCCGACGATTGCCAGCGGTCCCACCCTCAAGCCCGGCATGAGCGATGCGCGCGTGGTCGTACTGCGGCGACGTCTGGCGATCAGTGGCGATCTGGCCGCCGTCGGTGCGAGTTCCATCCCGCGCGCCGGCAGTGCAGAGGATTTCTTCGATCCGCAACTTGAGGCGGCGCTTCGCCATGCGCAGCGTCGACATCGTTTGGCGGTGGACGGCAACCTCGGACCGGCGACGCTGCAGGCGCTCAACGTGTCGGTGGAACAGCGCATCGCACAATTGCGCGTCAACCTCGAGCGCGGTCGCCAGGTGCTGCACGAAATCAAGGATGGCGATCTCGTCATCGTCGATATCGCAGGCTTCGAGGTGCACTTCGTCCGCGATCGCAAACGCATCTGGCAATCACGTGCCGTGGTCGGACAACCCTTCCGCGAAACGCCCGTGTTCAAGGCCAGCATCAACAATGTGGTGATCAATCCCACCTGGACCGTGCCGCCCGGCATCCTCGAGAAGGACATCCTGCCCTCGCTGCGTCGCGGTGATCGCAGCATCCTGGCGCGCAAAAACCTGCAGGTACTCGATCGCAACGGTGTGCCGGTGAATGCTGCCGCCATCGACTTCAGTCGCTACACGGCGCGCAATTTTCCGTACCTGCTGCGCCAGGCCGCCGGGCCGACCAATGCGCTTGGCGCCGTGAAGATCAATTTCCCGAACCCGCATCTGGTCTACCTGCACGATACGCCGAGCAAATCGCTGTTCGACGAGACCAACCGCACCTTCAGTTCGGGCTGCATCCGTACCGAGCGGCCGCTCGAACTCGCAGAGTGGGTGCTCGGCGACCCAACACGCTGGAATGCCGCCACGCTGCGCAGCGCCGTCGACAGCGGGGAGACGCGCACGCTGCGGGTGGCGAAACCCGTACCGGTGCTGCTGATCTATTGGACGGCAGACCGGGACGATGATGGCAGCATCGTCTTCAAGCCCGACCCTTACAGTCGCGATGCGCGCGAACTGGCCGCGCTCGACAGCCCCTTCAAGCTCGGCAAGCGACCACGGCTGTAATGGCAGGGTCGCGCGGGCCCCTCGCGGCGCGCGCTACTGCAGCTCGCGCTCGTGTAATTTGAGCGCCACCTGTCCCGGCGCCTCGAGATACAAATGAGGCCCTTCGAAGCGCAGCGTGCGCACGCCCTGCAGGGCCTTGAGTAGGGCCGCCTCGAACGCCATGCGCCCCTCTTCGCAGGCCATGCGGGTCGACATCGGCGCCAGGATGCGCAGCTGCATCGCCGACGGGTCGAGTTCGTAGCCGGCACTCGAACGATTGCACCCGGTGTGGCCGCTGACCCGACCCTCGGCGAAGCTGAGGATCACCGGCTCGCCATTGTCGCCGTGCGGCACCGGAGTACCCTCCCAATACACGAGCTCCCATCGATGCGCCTGCAGCCGCTCGGCGGCATCGACCACGGGAGCGGATGACCCACTCGTCAGGCTGGTGCAGGCGCTGAGCATCAGGCTCACGGCACAAAGCAGGGCGGCATGGCGCATAAATCCTCGCTGTCTTAACTGCCCCGACGGGCGATAGGGCTAGAATAGCGCATGGTCGATTTTCACTTGACCGACATCTCGAGAGTCGTGCAGCTCGTGCTCGCGCCCGCGTTCGTGGTGGCCGGTATCGGTACGTTCGTGACCATCCTCACCCAACGCCTCGCTCGCGTGGTCGACCAGTGGATGAAACTCGACGAGACCCACCCACAGCGCGAGGCCGAATCGGTGGAGCTCGGCCTGTCTCGCGACGTTCTCAGCCGCCGCGCGCAGATGATCCGCCGGGCGATCCTGCTATGCACCTTTGCCGCCATCATCATCTGCAGCCTCATCGGTCTGCTGTTCCTCGACGCCATGATCAGCACCGACCTGTCGCTGCTGATCGCGCTCGTGTTCGTGCTGGCGATGACGGCCCTGATCATCGGCCTGACCTACTTCCTGCGGGAGATCCATCTCGCCACGGCGCCGCTGCGCGACCGACTGCGTCGCTGAGCGGCGTCCGATGCGTGGCGACTGGCCCACGCCCTGCGAGTCGCCCCTCCCCGCTTTGCTAGGCTAGTGCCGTTGTCACGGTCTGCTTGACGGGGGGTTACCGTGGAAGAGATCACACTCGCGCACGGCGTTTTCAAGTACATCCATATTTTGTTGTTCGTGTATTGGCTCGGCGGTGATGCCGGCGTGTTCTACTCGAGCACCTTCGTCACCAACACCAAGCTGTCGCGCGAGGCGCGGCTGACGGCGTTCAAGATCTTCATCAACCTCGACATGCTGCCGCGCTATTGCCTGGCACTGATGCTGACGGTTGGCGGTGTGCTCGCCGAATTCATCGGCTATGAGCATCCGATGTGGCAGACCGTGGCGATCGTGGCGCTCGGACCGATCTGGGTTTGGGTCGTGCATACCATCCACGCGCGCGAAGGCACCGAGTTCGGCAAGACGCTCGCCACCTGGGATCGTCGTTTTCGCCTGTTCATGATCTTCGCGATCATCGCTTCGGTCGCCTATCACTGGACCACGGGGCCACTGCAACCGTATCCGTGGCTCGCGGCCAAGTTGCTGATCTTCGCCTTCCTGATCTTCTGCGGCTTCATGATCCGCCTGAAAATTCCGCCGTTCATCGAAGGCTTCAAGGTCATGGCCGCCAGTGGCGCGACGCCCGAGAGCGATCAAAAAATGATCGACGGCATGGGCGCTTGCCGCCCCTACGTGCTGCTGATCTGGGCAGGCGTGGCGATCTCCGCGCTGCTCGGCGTGCTGAAGCCGGGTTGAATCTGAGCCTGCAGCCGAGCGGGGTGTCCGCCAAGACCGCTCCGCTCGCGCTGCTCTGGCATCGCACCGATCTGCGGCTGAGTGACCAGCCGGCGCTGGTGGCTGCGGCCGGGGTCACCGCCGGGCGCGTGCTCGGCGTCATCGTGCTCCCCGAAACGATGCGCGCAAGCCCGCGTCGGCTGGGGTTTCTGCTGCAGACGATCGACGAACTGCGCGCCGCATGGCGAGACCGGGGTTCGGCTCTCTTCGTGCTGCGTGGCACACCTCAAGACTGCCTGCCCACCCTCGCCGCCCAACTCGGCGCGTGCGCGGTACACACGGCTCCCTGCCCTGCGTTCGATGAGCAACTCGAGAACGCCGCCGTACGCGAGGCGCTCGCGGCGCTCGCGATCCCGCTTGTCGTGCACGATGAAGTCACACTGATCGCAGCCGATGATCTGCCGTTCTCGATCGAGGCACTCCCCGAGGTGTTCTCGAATTTCCGACGGGCCGTCGAACGCGGCGGTGCCTGGGGTGCACTCGTTCGCGAACCGCTCGACGAATGCGCCCTGGCACCGCTACCTGCCGAGCTCGTCGCCGCAGCGGATGCGCAAGCCGAGACTGTTTTCGCCGCTGCGGACCTTGGCGCCGCGCGTGCGGCGGCTGCAGCCGTTGATGCGCGTGCCTCGTTCGTCTGTATGGGTGGTCGGTCCCATGGCCTCGCCCGGATTCGTCACTGGTTCTGGGACACCGACTCGATCGCCCGCTACAAGCAGACGCGAGACGGATTGATCGGTGCCGATTTTTCCTCGCGCCTCTCGCCGTGGCTCGCCACGGGCGCACTGTCGCCGCGCGAGATCGCCAAAGAAATCCACCGCTACGAGCGCGAGCGCGTGACCAACGAGTCGACCTACTGGCTCGGCTTCGAATTACTGTGGCGCGATTACTTCCACTTCTGGGTACGGCGCTGGGGACGGCGTGCGTTTGCTGCCACCGGCGTTCGGGGTCGTACGCCCTGCGGCGTGCACGATGCCGCGTTGTTCGCGCGCTGGTGTCAGGGCACGACGGGAGAGCCTTTCGTGGATGCGGGAATGCGCGAGCTTGCCGCCACCGGTCAGTTGTCGAATCGGGCGCGGCAGAACGTGGCGAGTTGGCTGACGCGAACCGCGGGCCTCGACTGGCGGTGGGGTGCCGACTGGTTCGAGCAGCAATTGATCGACTTCGACGTGGGTCCGAACTGGGGCAACTGGCAATACGTCGCGGGAGTGGGCAACGACCCGCGAAACCGCGTGTTCAACGTCAGATCTCAGGCCGAGCGCTACGACGCGGACGGCGCTTACCAAGCCCTGTGGCTCGCCTGATACGGGCCTTCGCCTGAATCTCGGTCGCGACTAGGGCAGCAGTACCGTCGAGCCGGTGGTCTTGCGCGACTCGAGATCGCGATGGGCCTGAGCGGCCTCGGCGAGCGGGTAGCGCTGCCCGATGTGCAATCGAACCTTGCGCGACGCCACCACCCGAAAGAGCGCGCGCGCCGCGGCGTCGAGTTCCTTGCGGTCGGCGATGTAGGCAAAGAGGGACGGACGAGTGAGAAACAGCGAACCGCGCTTGGACAACTCCAGCGGCGAAATCGCCGGCGGCGGGCCCGAGGCGTTACCGTAACTCACCATCATGCCGCGCGGCTTGAGGCAATCGAGCGAATCCATGAAGGTGTCGCGACCGACGGAGTCATACACCACGGCGACGCCCTGACCACCCGTCAGTGCGCGCACGCGCTCGACGAGCTTGTCTTGGCCCATCACCAGCACGTGTTTGCAGCCGTTGCGCCGGGCGAGTGCGGCTTTCGCTTCGCTGCCGACCACGCCAATCACGCGCGCGCCGAGCGCTTTGGCCCACTGACACAGAATGAGTCCAACGCCGCCCACCGCCGCATGAACCAGGATCCAGTCGCCCTTGCGCACGCGATACGTGCGTTGCAGCAGGTACTCGGCGGTGAGCCCTTTGAGCATCAGCGCCGCAGCCTGCTCGTCCGTGACGGCTTTGGGCAGCTTGACCAGCCGGCTCGCCGGCATGTTGCGCACTTCGCTGTAGCTGCCGGGTTGCGTGTGCACGTAGGCCACGCGATCACCCTTGCGAAAGCCACGCACCTTGCGACCGACCGCAACGACGACGCCCGCCGCCTCGCGCCCGAGACCGCCGGGCAGCGGCATCGGGTAGAGACCGCTGCGATCGTAGACGTCGATGTAGTTGAGACCGATGGCGGTGTGGCGCAGCTGCACTTCGCCTTCAGCGGGTGCACCCGGTTCGCATTCTTCGAGACGCATCACCTCGGGGCCGCCGGCCTCGTGGATGCGGATGGCTTTGGACATGCCGCGAGTTTACAACGCGGAC
>Ga0068877_10002948_pt1 | contig 13645 bp, 10 predicted proteins | sample NOAtaG_FD_66437 | JGI IMG/M metagenome (GOLD analysis project Ga0068877, IMG submission 66437) | Freshwater lake microbial communities from Lake Erie, under a cyanobacterial bloom - NOAA_Erie_Diel6S_1000h metaG | ecosystem: Environmental > Aquatic > Freshwater > Lake | place: USA: Ohio, Lake... | reverse complement strand
ATGACGGCGGTGACCAACCCGCTGGTGAACAGCTACAAGCGACTCGTCCCGGGGTTCGAGGCACCGGTGAATGTGGCGTGGAGCATGCGCAACCGCTCTCCCATGATCCGGGTGCCGGAGCGGCGCGGTTCGGGAACGCGACTGGAGTTGCGTACGCCGGACCCCAGTGCCAACCCGTATCTTGCCCTGACGGTGATGCTGGCGGCGGGGCTCGACGGCCTGGCCACGCAGGCGGACTGGCGAGAGCCGATCAACACCAACATCTGGGAGATGTCGTATCGGGAGCGACGGCGGCTGCGGGTGGACGACCTGCCGCAGTCGCTCCACGAGGCGTGCGACGAGCTGGAGAAGGACGAGGTGCTGTGCGAGGCGCTCGGCGAGCACATCACGCAGCAGTTCCTGGCCGCGAAGCGGGCCGAGTGGCGGGCGTACAACGAGCAGGTGAGTGCGTGGGAGCTGGAGCGGTACCTGGCGCGGTACTAACCGGCCGGGGTTGGGCGTACGTGGCGAGTCTCTTTCCAGGAGTGACGATGCGGACAGTGACCGGCGTGATCGTGCTGCTCGCGGTGGCGAGCGGCGTGGCTGAGGGGCAGCAGTCGGTGGGTGGGCCGCGGGTGATCGCGCCGACGGCGCGCGAGATCAACGAGGCGCGGGAAGCGACGGCGCTCAAGTGCCTGTCGATCGAGTCGTTCGCCGCCCAGACGCTCAACTCGGCGGGCGAACCTGCCATCGCCCCGCGTCGCCGCACGACGCGAGGCGGGCTGGGACTCGGGGCGATGGACGCGTCGGAAGGGATGTCGCGGCCGCCGCTCAATCCGCAGTTGCACTTCACGCGCGGCGACATCGAACAACGCGGCCAATGGACGTTCCGCGGGGCGACGGCGGCGCGGCAGGTGCGGGTGGCTGGGTGTTCGGATGTGCTGCCAAACGCGCCGACGCGGCGCACGAACGCCGACGGGACGCGGCCTCGGTGACGGCAGGGCGGGCGCTGGGCCCCTTCGGCGACGATACGCACGATGTCCGGGTGGCGCCCGATGTGGTGCTGAGCCAGAAGTATCCGTTCGTGCTGCCGCCGTTGGGGTATGCCTTCCAGGCGGCGGAGCCGGCGGTGGATGCGGCGACACTGCGCGCGCATCACGAGCGCGTGCACGCGGCCCACGTGGCGTCGCTCAATGCGGCGCTGGCGGCGCACCCGTCGCTGCATCCGCTCACGCTGGGCGAACTGCTGATGGGGCTGCGCAAGTGGCCCGCCGCCGTACGCCCGGTGATTCGCCTCGATGGGAGCGCGCATGCCAATCATGCGCTGTACTGGAAGCTGCTCGCGCCGGGCGCGCCTTCGGTGGCCGTGCCGGGCGGAAAGCTGGCGGAGATGATCAGGCGCGACTTCGCCGACCGCGAGGCGTTGCAGGCGGCGATCGTCGACGCGGCGGCGGCGCATGCTGGTACGGGGTGGGTGTGGCTGGTGAAGACGGCCACGAGCCGGCTCGCCATCCGGACGCTTCCCGAGGAGGATTCGCCGCTGCTGGAGGGGGAACTGCCCATCGTGGGCATCGATCTCTGGGAGCATGCGTACGCGCCGCGGCCGCTCGCCCGTCGGCGTGATTACGTGCTGGCCGTGCTGGCGCGACTCAACTGGGATGTGGCGGGGGCGCAGGTCGAGTGACGCCGCTCCACGCGGGGCCCCGATGCCGGTCGACGATATGGCTGCCGTAATGCCGGCGACGACGCCATTCGCCCCGGCGCCGGTGGTGCTCACGGGGCAACACGTGCGGCTGGAACCGCTGACCGCGGGGCACGCCGAGGGGGTGCTGGCCGCAGGCCATCATCCGTCGCTGTGGATGGTCACGGTGCAGCCGCCGCTGTCGTCATCGGAGGCGGTGGCGGCGTATCTCGCGGTGGCCCAGGCCAGCGTGAGCCGTGGCGACGAGGTGGTGTTCGCGATCGTGGCGCGCGACACCGGCAAGGTGCTGGGGAGCACGCGCTGGATGGACATCGCGCGGGCGCACCGGCGCGTGGAGATCGGCGGCACGTGGCTTACGCCGCGCGTGCAGGGCACGCTGGTGAACACCGAGGCCAAGTATCTCCAGCTGGTGCATCTGTTCGAGGTGCTCGGCGCGGTGCGGGTGCAGTTCAAGACGGACCTGCGCAACACCCAGTCGCAGCGGGCGCTGGAGAAGCTCGGTGCGACCCGCGAAGGGGTGCTGCGCCGCCACATGATCGTGCGCGACGGGTTCGTGCGGGATTCGGTGTACTACGGCATCACCGATATCGACTGGCCCGGGGTGAAGCGGCGGCTTGGGGAGCGGCTGATGGCGGATACGGCGTGACCGGGTAGCGGTGGTATCCCCGGGATAGATCTGATGCGTTGCGATCTGTGACGCAGGCCGGTCGCTTCGCGTTATCGTGCCTGCGGGCACCACGACGATGGCCGCCGCGTTGACGCCCCAGTCGAGGAGCACACGGCCGACTGCCGCGGCGAGGTCGAGGCGTGGCTTGGCATACCATTTCGGTTGTACGCATGGCACGCATCGTCATCACCACCTGGGGCTCGTTCGGTGACCTGAACCCGTATCTCGGGTTGGCCACGGCGCTGCGCGCGCGCGGGCATCATCCGGTCATGGCCATGCCGGCCGTGTACGCGCCGGCCATTGCGGCGGCGGGGCTCGAGCACGCGATCACCGAGCCTGACGCCGACCCGGCGCTCGATCCCCAGCTGGTCCGGCGGGTGCTGCATCCCCGGCATGGGGCCGAGTCGATCTTTCGCGAAGTGCTGTTGCCGGTGCTGGCCGAGTCGCATGCGTCGTTGCTGCGGGCCGCGCAGGGGGCGGACTTTCTGGTGAGCCACCCGGCCGCCGTGACGGCACCGATCGTCGCCGAGCAGCTGGCGATGCCGTGGGTGTCCACGGTGCTCTCGCCGCTGCTGTTCATGTCGGGGTACGACCCCATTGTGCCTCCGCCGGCGCCGTGGGTGCGCCATGTGCCGTGGGCGTGGCGCATGAAGACGGCCCCGTGGATTGCCGATGCGGGGCGTCAGATCTCCAACCGGTGGATGGAGCCGCTGCAGCAGTTTCGCGAGTCGCTGGGGCTGCGCCGGGTGGCCACGCCGATGTTCGAAGGGCAGCACTCGCCGCACGGTGTGCTGGCGATGTTCTCGCGGGTCTTCGGCGGCCCGTTCACCGACTGGCCACCGCACACCACCATCACCGGCCAACTGCTTTTTGACGCGAGTTACGGGGCCACGCTCGAGCCGGCGCTGGCGCGGTTCCTCGACGCCGGTGAGCCGCCGGTGGTGTTCACGCTCGGCTCATCGGCGGTGATGATTGCCGATCGCTTCTGGGACGAGAGTCTGGCGGCGGTTCGCCGACTGGGCCGGCGGGGCGTCCTGCTGGCTGGCCCCGTGCATGCGCCGCGACTGGCCGCCGGGGCGCCACCGTCCGTGCACGTGGTGAGCGAGGCACCACACTCGCTGCTCTTTGCGCGCGCTGCCGCGGTGGTGCACCAGTGTGGCATGGGCACGCTCGGCACGGCGTTGCGCGCGGGCGTGCCGCAGTTGGCGGTGCCGTTCGCCAACGATCAGCCGGACAACGCCGATCGGTTGCAGCGTCTGGGCGTGGCGGAGGTGCTGTATCCGTCGCGCTATCGTGCGTGGCGTGTGGCCCGGGCGTTGCGCACCCTGCTCGAGGAGCCGGCGTACACGCGCCGCGCCAGAGAGCTGGCCGGCGTGGTGGCCACCGAACGCGGCGCGGAGGCAGCGTGCGATGCGATCGAGGGGATACTGGATCGCGTGACCCGCAACACGTTGCGGGTCACGGCCGCCGACGCAGCGACCGCCTCCGGATAGTGTCGGTGCCGCCACGTCGCCGCGCGGGCCATACTTCGTGCGGCACCGTCCCCGCCTCGGGTTCCCTCCTCGCGCCCCGGATTCCCCTGTCATGTCGTCTGCCCCGCGTCGTACGCTCACGGTCCCGCTCACGGCCACGCTTGCCGTGTTGCTCGCCCTGGTTCCGGTCACGCTCAACGCCTGGGGAGACCACGGGCACCGCGTGATCGGTCTGACGGCGGCGCAGGCGCTACCGGACGACATGCCGCGCTTCTTCCGTGACGCGGCGCAGCAGCTGTCGTATCTCAACCCCGAACCGGACCGGTGGAAGGACCGCGCCGAGCGGCAGCTCGAGCCGGCGCTCGAGGGGGGCACGTCGCCCGATCACTTCATGGACATGGACCTCATGATGCCGGCGCAGATTGCTGGCGCGTTGGCGGCGCGCGATCGGTGGGCGTTTGCCGATTCCGTACGCGCAGCCGGCCATGCGCCGGCGACCATGGGCTTCCTGCCGTTCACGATCCTCGAACTCACGTCGAAACTGCGTGGCGACTTCCGCCTCTGGCGCATGGCCCCGGACAGTACGGTGCGGGCGTGGATCGAGCAGCGCATCATCGACGACGCGGGTATCCTCGGGCACTTTGTGGCCGATGGGTCCAACCCGCACCACACCACCAAGCACTTCAACGGCTGGGTCGGGGACAACCCCCGAGGCTATCCGACCGACAACCGCTTCCATGGCCGCTTCGAGTCGGCGTTCGTGCAGGCGCACATCAAGACCGACGACATCCGGCAGGCCATGACCCGCGCGCCGCAGGTCTTTCCCGACGTGCGCCGGGCGGTCGTGGCATTCCTGATGGCGTCGAACGCCGAGGTGGAGTCGCTGTATGCGCTCGACAAGGCCACGCCGTTCACGTCGGAGACGAGCACGCCGGAGCAGAAGGCGTTTGCGGTGGCGCGCATGCGGGCAGGGGCCGAGATGCTGCGCGACCTGTGGTACACGGCGTGGGTGACCAGCGCGCGGTGAACCGCGCCCGCTGAGGGGCGGGCGCCGCTCGCGACGCCCCGCGTGCGCGATGCGGCGCTCAGCCGCTGCTGGCTGGGGAACGCCTTGTACGGGAGATCGTGGCACGTCGGCTCGCCGGACTCGACGTGGACGGCGGTGTCGGTCGCGCTCGCGGTGCCCATGTTCGACAGGCTGTGAGCGGGCGCCCGGCGGACCCGCGGCATCACGATCCGCCGTCGCGCACCCGCATCGTACGCGGCCGTCCACGCGCTGCCGGACGGGCGCTGCCGGAGGGGCGGGGGAGCTGCCGTTGCTGGGGGGGGGGCGGGCGCCGGGACGAACGGCCCACCTATCCGGCCCGGCCAGCGGATGCTAATTCATGGCGAACACAGTCCATGGAGCGTGGAAATGGGGGCGACGTTGCCACTCGAGTCACGACCGATCGCCTCGTCCTCGTGGCGATCAATTCCCCTGGTACGCACGGTGCTGGCCGGGTCGTTCGTCCTACTCATGCTCGGGTCGGCGCACCTCGCGATGACCGTGGTGAACGCCATCGAGGTGCACCTCGAGCAGCCGGCCCCCTCCCAGGGCATGCCGGCCCGGATGTTCACCGACCTGCCGCTGGCTGCGGAGCTCGAGGCGGCACTCTCCAAGACGGACGACCCGGCGCAACAGCAGGTGCTGCACGCTGCGCTGGCCGACGCCCGGGCGGGCCGCGCCGTGCCGTTCCGCACGTTGCCGGTCACGCCGACGCTGGTGGCCAGCACCCTGCTGCTCACGGCGTTGGGGTTTGCCTTGATCTGGCTCACGACCCGGCTCAAGACCGACGCCGCGCAGACGATCGTGGGGGTGTTCGCCGGCAACCTCCTGTGGACCGGCGGGGTGGAGTATGGCCTCACGATTGCCGGGCGTTCACTCGGCGTGGCCAAGGCCATCACGGTCGTCAACGGCGAACTGGCGGGCATCTACGGCGAGTACGTGCTGCTCAAGCACACGTGGGGGCTGCTGGTGGTCATGCTCGCGTACCTGCTGCTGCTTGAATCGTCGCGTTGTCCGTTGTCGGTGTGGTGGCGGCGGCTCACGGGGCGGGCGGACTCGGCTGCCGGCACCGGACGCATCGAGAACTTCGGTGCCCGCAGCGCCGCCCAGTACGCTACCACCGTGTGGGCCTTCTACCTGCTGCTGCTCTGGGCCTACGACGAAACGGTGTTCGGTGTGCACGGCCTGTTCACCAACGGCCTGATGTTCGGGGCGCTGGCAGGGTCGCTGTACGTGCTCTGGCGCCTGCACCAGTACCGGGGGTGGGGGCCGGCCATTCGTTATGCGATCGGGGCCATGATCGTGGCCTGGACGCCGCTCGAGATCGCGGGGAAGTGGAACCTGTTCCGCCAGCCCTGGCTGCTGTTGGAGAGCCGCAGCTTCCTGATGTTCTTCGGCGGGCTGGCCGTGGGCACGGCCCTCTTGTGGCGGGCGCAGCGGCGAACACCCGTGGTGGCACGGCACTGAACCGGGCCGGGGCATCCGCTGCACTGGGGCCGTGTGCGCGCTGCCGTGTGCGCGCTGCCGTGTGCGCGGCCGACTGCCTTGTTGTCGGTTGCGGCATTCGCGAGGCGGGGTGGTTCGCGGCGGCCACGGGTTGCAGAAGCCGTGTGCGCAGCCTGCAGCCCATGTCGGGTGCCGACCGGAGACGATCGTCGGTGCACAGGGCTCGTTGTCGTGGCGAGGTGTCGCCGCCCGTTCGCTTTCGGTACCCGGGGCCGCCGGGATCACGAGGCCAGCACATCGGGGCGCCACCGGGGTACTGTTCCCGCAGCGGCCTGATTCCCCGATGACCCCAGACGCCTGATGTCCTTCCTTCGTTCCGTGCTGACGGCGCTGACCTCGACGACGGCAGCGCCACCCCGCCTGCGCGGCATCCCGGTCGACCTGCGCAACTCTCGGCCGGACATTCGCGACGCGGACGTGCTGGCGCGGCTCGACGAGGCGCTGGCGCTCATCGAGCGGTACCAGCCGCACCGGTTCCGTCACCTGCTGCGCGACGTACGCACCATTCGGGTGGAGCGCTTCCCCACGCGCGGGGCATTCCTGCCCAACGAGCAGGTGGTGCTCACCGAGTTGACTTTCCTTGCGCGGCGCGACATCACGGCCGCGCCGGTGGCGTCGAGCATCCTGCACGAAGGGGTGCACGCGCGCGTGCATGCGTTCCGGGCGCGGGTGATGCGCGGTTTTCCGGAGGCCGCCGACATGGCGCGCGAGGAGCGGTTGTGCCGGCGTGCCGAGTTGGCGTTCGGGCATGCCCTGCCACCGGCGCTGGGCGCACCGGTCATCGAACGCGCGCAGGCAACGCTCACCATGACCGACCAGGATGTGGCGCCGACGGTGGACTGGGGGCTGGCCATGGTGCGTCAACGCCAGGTGGATGCTGACGCGCAGCGCTGATGAGCCGCGCTGATGAGCCGCGCTGACGAGCCGCGCTGACGAGCCGCGCTGACGAGCCGCGCTGAACAGCGGCGTGGCTGGCGACTCCCATGTGCGCCCGCCCGGTGTCGGTGTCGGTGCTGGTGCCGGGGCATGGCGGTGTGGCCGATGCGGCGGCGATGGCGCGTGATGAGGGGCGCCTTGCTTGGCGAACGGATGGCTGGTCGCCCGGCGATCGAGCGGGCAACGGCCGCCAAGTGGCGGAACTGGGGGCGCGATGGCACTTTCCCCTTGTCCCTCTCCCACCGGTCATGCCTGCTTTTGAGTCTCTGGTGTTCACGCGGCTGTCCCCCGAGGAATCGGGGCGCCGTGCCGCCGCGTTCGCGGCGCACATGCAGGCGCGACGTACCACGCGCCACTTCTCCACGGAGCCCGTGCCGCGAGCGTGGATCGAGGACGCCATTCGCGCGGCTGGTTCGGCCCCGAGCGGCGCCAACCAGCAGCCATGGACCTTTGTGGCGGTGTCCGACGCGGCGCTCAAGGAGCGTATCCGCGAGGTGGCCGAGGCCGAGGAACGACGTTTTTATGCCGAGGTGATCACCGACGAATGGCGCGAGGCGCTGGCCCCGCTCGGCACCGATGCGGTGAAGACGCACCTCACCGATGCCCCGTGGCTGGTGGTGCTCTTCCGGCAGGCCTTCGGTGTCAATCCGGACGGCAGTCATCGCACGCACTACTACACGCAGGAGTCGTGCGGTATCGCGGCCGGGCTGTTCATCGCGGCCGTGCACACCATGGGTTTGGTGACGCTCACGCACACGCCGTCGCCGATGGGGTTCCTGCGCGAGGTGCTGGAGCGGCCGGCAAACGAGAAGCCGTTCCTGCTGATGCCGGTGGGCTATCCCGCCGCCGACGCGCAGGTGCCGTCGATCACCCGCAAGCCGCTCGACGCGATCACGGTCTGGCGTTGAGCACGTCCGGGTATCGGCGCTCGCTCCACCGTCTGGCAAGCGGATACAGCGCACGCTGCACCCACGAGTCGCGGTAGAGGAACCGCAGCACGGGATACGGCCCGCGCACGCGCAGCAGCGCCATGATGCCGCGGTAGTCGCCGACACGGCCGAGGTCCCAGAGCATGCGGTTCACCAGCCCCGTGCGTCCGACGGCCCTGAATGCCTGGTCGGCGTCGAGGGCGTAGTCGCGCCCTTCGAGCACCGCGCGGGCAGCCAGTACGCCACTGCGGATGGCGAGGCGGATGCCGAACCCCCAGAGGAAATCCTGCAGGCCAGCGGCTTCGCCGACGACGCGCGACGCACCACGCATCCACTGGCCGACCGGCACGAAGTGGCCCAGCCCGCCGACGCGACGTGGTGAACGCACGGTAATGCCCTGCGACGTGATGAGCCGGCGTACGGCCTCGGCATGCTGGCGATGGATGGTGGCAAACGCATCGAAGGCCATGCTGCAGCAGCAGGCGTAGCCCTCGGTGATGAGCAGGTAGCTGTAGCCGCGCAGGCCCGCGGCGTCATGCAGTAGCGCCACCGCCTGATCGGGGGCATCGGTCTCGAAGACGATGCCGGTGTCGACGGCAAATGGGGTGCGGCCGAGCGGTCCCGAGGCGTCGATGGCAATGGGCAGATCGTCGGGAGCCGGCGTGTCAAAATGGATGGTGACGCCGGCGGCGAGCGCCTGTCGCTTGAGGGACTGGTCGAGGGTATCCGGCGCCGTGCCGCGCTTCACGAGGTAGAATGCCGGCCGCGGAAACGAGAGGGTGTCGGCGCGGGAGCCGTTGGTCTGTACACCGCGCGTGAACGGGGCGGCGTGGAAGTCGCGGGCGATGCCGTACGACGCCAGTTCATCGAGTACGTCGACGTTGTCGGACCAGTTCTCGATCCCCTGCAGATCCCCACCGAACCGGCGACCGCAATCGCGGCGTCGCTCGTACACCACGACGGCGCGCCCGGCGCGAGCCAGCGTGATGGCGGCGGCCAGCCCCGAGGGGCCGGCACCGCGGATACGCACCGGATCGGCCACGCGCTCAGTCGCCGTGGAGCGTAAGCTCGCGCAGGTCGGCGACGCTTGCCGGCGTGGGGAACACCACCCCCTTGGGGAAGGTGTCCTTTACCAGGGCGCCGAAGAGCAGCTCGGCCAGCGTGATGTGCACACTCCTGGTGGTGTGACCGACGACCTCCTCGAGGAACGTCGGCAGCGTGACCAGCACGCGCTCGAGTTCGTGCACCGCCTTGCCCGGTTGGATGCCAATGCGCGAGGTGGCGGCATCGCCGATGAGGCGGTGCATGTAGGCGCGCGGGATCTGGTCGTCGAGCACCAGCTGCAGGAACTTGGGCACGTACAGGTTGAGCATGCGGATGTGTGCGTCGGCGAGCTGCACCCCATCGGGATTGGCGGCCATCGAGCGCGCCCGGAAGTCGCCGCTGAAGTCGGTGGCGCCCACGTAGTGCCGATGATAGGCGGCATAGAAGGTGCGCGCCTCGTCGAGCGTGGTCGGCATGGCGTTGCCGTCGGCCGGCGTGGCCGGCGTGCGCACACCCATGAGATGCGCGAACACCGACCAGAGGTGGTAGTAGTCCTCCGCCTGCTCGTCAGTCCAGTCGAGCCCGAGCAGCTTGAGCCCGTCGACCACCAGCATCGAGAAGCCCAGGATGGTGCCGATCATGTCCTCCTGATTGATCGGCTCGCCGTACCTGCCACGGAACGCCGCGAGGCCGGCTTCGCCCATCACCGCCGGGGCCACGTTGGCGCGCACACCTGCGTGCAGCAGCCGCATTTCCAGGCCGCTCACGATGCCGGGGCCGCCGGGGTCGAAGGAGCCCGGCGATGACACGTTGAGCAGCAGTTGCAGGGTGCCCATGAGCCGGTGCTGCGGGTACTTCTGCAGGTCGCCGGAGAGGTTGAGGATGCGCGCCATCGATGGCGCGGCGTATCCCTCGGGCAGCGACTTGCAGAGCATGACCAGTACGGCGGGAATGGCCGTGGTCATGAACACCTCCTGCCCGCGCCGGATGCGGTCGTGATCGGCCCAGGCTGGCAGCGTCGCGAAGCCATCATGGTCGGCGTAGCCGAACTCCCGGCGGGCGAAGTCGAGCAGCACCTCCGGGGTGCCGGCGGGGAAGGTGCGCCGGCCGGCGCGGAACGCGCCGAAGGCCGCGCGTGTCGGCGCTGTGCCGAAGGGCTTGAGCGCCCGCGCCACCGCTTCTCCCTCAGGATCGGCGAGCACACGTAGACTGTCGAGCCAGGCGACGTCGCCCCACCGACTGCGTGGTCGCGTGCCGGACGGTGGCGGGGCGAAGGGATTGACACCGCTGCCGGGGCCCGGGGCAGGGAATCCGAATGGGGGCGACGTGCTCATTGCATGCTCCACGGGGAAATGGCTCGCGGAAGCTATGCGCTCGTCCGTGCTGCGGCTATCGCGTTCGGGCATGGCGCCGAAGCGTCCTCGACGGTAACGTGCGCCGCATGTCGGCCCCCGCCACTCTCGGACACTTCACGCTGCGCGAACCCCTCGGCGAGGGGGGCATGGGCACGGTGTATCGGGCGCACGACCCGAGGCTCGGGCGGGACGTGGCGGTGAAGCTGCTGCGGGCCGAGCAGGTCGACGAGGCTTCGCGGGAACGGTTCCGGCGCGAGGCCCGGGCGGCGTCGGCGCTGTGCCATCCGAACATCGTGACGGTGTTCGACGTGGGGGAGGCGCCGAACGGCTGGTTCATGGCCATGGAACTGGTGCAGGGCGAATCGCTCGCGGCCTGGCGCCTCGACCCGCCGGGTATTGCGCGGTTGGCCGACGCCGGCGCCCAGTGCGCGCTGGCGCTGGCGGCGGCCCACGAAGCCGGGATCGTGCACCGTGACGTGAAACCCGAAAACGTCATGGTCCGCAGCGATGGCTACGTGAAGCTGCTCGACTTCGGGTTGGCCCGCCTCATGGATGCCGAACGGGCCTCCACGATGGCCGAACGCCGGTCGGCGACGGGGCTCACGTCGCCGGGGCTGGTCATCGGTACGGTGCGTTACCTGTCGCCGGAGCAGGCGTCGGGCGACCCGATCGGTCCGCCCAGCGACGTGTTCTCCCTGGGTACGATGCTGTACGAGCTGGCGACGGGCTCGCATCCGTTCATGGCCAAGACCGAAGTCGGGATCATCGGGCAGATCATCACCCGCGAGCCGGCGCTGCCGAGCGATATCGCCACTGGGTTGCCGCCGCAATTCGACGCACTCTTGCGGGCCATGCTGGCCAAGGACCCGGCCGACCGACCGAGTGCGCTGGAGGTTGCCGACCGACTGCAGGGGTTGACCAGGGCGCGGTCCCCGATGGACGGCGTGACGCAGCGCGGGCCCGGTGCGGTCGCGAACGTCGGCCCCTCGGGGGCGTTCCGCTCGGTCCTGTCGGGCGTCCGCCCAGGCGCGACGCGCCTTGGTGCGCGGCGCTCGGGGGTGGTGGTGGGCCATGCGGTGGAACTGGCCACCTTGCTCGCGCAGTGGCAGCACGTGCGCGACGGCGCCGGACGCTTCGTGGGGATCAGCGGCGAGGCCGGCATCGGCAAGAGCACCTTCGTGGAGTCGGCGCTGGCGTCGCTCGACGACGACGGGCCGATGCTGGTGGCCCGGGGCCGCTGCTCCGAGCGCCTCGCCGGCACCGAGGCGTACCTGCCGGTACTCGATGCGCTCGACGGCGCCGCCTCGGCCGATGCCTCTGGCCGCTTCGCCGCGCTGATCGCCGAGGTGGCCCCGGCGTGGTACGCCCTGTTGACGCAGGGCGACCAGGTGGCGCTCGGGACACAGGAGCGCCTCAAGCGCGAAATGGTGGCTCTGCTGCGGCGGGTCACGGACACGCGGCCGCTCGTGCTGTACATCGACGACATGCACTGGGCGGATGCCTCGACGGTGGACCTGCTGGCGTACATCGGTGCGCACCTCGACGGCCTGCCATTGCTGCTGCTGGCCACCTATCGCGCCGCCGAACTGCGGGTCACGGGGCATCCGTTTCTGCAGCTGGCGCGTGATCTCCAGGCACGCGATCGGTTCCACGAGATTGCCGTCTCGCTGCTGCGCCTCGACGATGTCGCGCAGTACCTCGACCGCACCTTCGCGGGCCACGCCTTCCCTCCCGATCTGGCGGCGCGGCTGCATGCGCGCACCGAGGGGAACGCGCTGTTCCTCGTGGACGTGCTGCGGTGGATGAGCGCCGAGGGCCTCATTGCCGAGTCCGACGGCCGGTGGCGGGTGCAGGGAGCCCTCGACGCCCTCGAAGGCGGCCTGCCCGGCACGGTGCGAGCGATGATCGAGCGCAAGATCGCACAACTCGACGACACCGATCGGCGGCTGCTGCAGGTGGCAGCGGTGCAGGGGGCGGCGTTCGACAGTGCAGCGCTCGCCCTCGCGCTGCGCGCGGACGAGGCGGACCTCGAGGATCGACTGCTGCTGCTCGAACGCGTGTATGCCTTCGTGCGCCGGCAGGGTGAGGAGCGCTACCCCGACCGCAGCGTCTCCACGCGCTACCGGTTCGTGCACGTGCTGTACCAGAACGTGCTCGCCGAGGAGGTCACGGCGAGCCGGCGCGCGTCGTGGTCGCGCGCCTTGGCCGATGGCATCGAGGCGCGGGCCAAGACACAGGTGGCCGAGCAGGCCGCGGAGCTTGCCCTGCTGCGCGAGGGCGCACGCGATGCCGAGGCGGCAGCGTTGTGGTACGGTGTGGCGGCGAGCCGCGCGCTGAGTCGGTACGCGTTTGTGGAGAGCGCGGCCCTGGCGGCGCGCGGCATGTCCCAGCTGGAGCGTGTGGAGGCCGGGAGCACACGGGATAAGCTCGAGCTGACCCTTCGGCTCGTACTGGGCAGTGTGTCGCTGGTGCGACAGGGCTACCAGGCGCCGGAGACGGGCGAACACATGGAGCGGGCACGTGTCCTCTGCGACACGGTGGGCGACACGCCGGCGCTGCTGCCGGCGCTGTACGCCCTGGTGTTGCGGGCGGTGGCGCACGGCACGTGGGCGGAGGCGGCCGCGATGCTGGAGCAGATGGGGCAGGCGGGCACGGGCGAGTACCGGGCGTTGGCCCAGGCGACGATGACGCTCTGCCGCATCGGGTGCCATGCGCATCGTGGCGACCCGCAAACGGCGGCGCGCTGTGCGCACGAGGTGGACACGCTGCTGGCGGAGGGGCGGCTGGTGATGCCGCCGGGCATGCATCCCGACCCCGTGCTGGCGAACCTCTGCGAAGCGGTGCGGGCGTACTGGATGGTCGACGAGGTCGACGAGGCGTGGACGCAGCTTGCGAAGGCCACGCGCTATGCGCGCGCCCGCAACGACCCGCAGTCGGAGCCGTTCCTCACCATCTTCGAATGCGAGTTGCACCTGGTGCTCGGCGATCCGGCGCAGGCCCTCGCCGCGGC
>Ga0068877_10002945_pt1 | contig 13649 bp, 7 predicted proteins | sample NOAtaG_FD_66437 | JGI IMG/M metagenome (GOLD analysis project Ga0068877, IMG submission 66437) | Freshwater lake microbial communities from Lake Erie, under a cyanobacterial bloom - NOAA_Erie_Diel6S_1000h metaG | ecosystem: Environmental > Aquatic > Freshwater > Lake | place: USA: Ohio, Lake... | reverse complement strand
CATAATCTGCCGGGAAGTAAGTCGCGGCAATGAGTTGTCCGGGACCGCTGTCTTCGAACGCGCCGAGCATGGCTCCTTCTGTGGTTTCGAACATCGGTATCGTGCGGTAAATGCGCGCCTGCACGTCGAGGAAGGGGAGGAGCTGCAACCGCGCCTGTACACCGAGCAGGAAGTCATTCTGAAATCCGCTGCGATACACTCCGGCGAAATAGAATTCATTACCGAGCGACATGGAGCCGTCGAAGTGTTTTATTCGCACATCCACCACTCCGGCGCGCAGTCCTGTGCCTACCAGCGCCGACAAGGAAAACCGCTCGCCGAATTTTCGTCCGATGTCCATCGAAAACTGCCAGTCGATGAAGTTGAGTTCGATGGCGTTGCCACGTCCGTTGAGGAAGCTGGATACACGCGTAGCCTGGAATTTTGTCTTGAAGAACTCGCACCCCAGGATAAACCGGTCCCTGGAGTAATATCCTCCGAACCCGCGCTGGAAGCCGACGAGCGTGGACGGGAATTCGTCCATCGGAGTCTTGAGCAGGTTGCCGAGGTAGTCGTTGTAGGATGCTACGAATCCATTGAACGGAGCGGGATTCCATTGGTGCTGCATATAACCACCCGTGGCATAGAGGGCCCAGCGGAAGTCCTGCGACCTGGAGCGGAAGGCGACCAGTACCAGGGCACTCAACAGGATGAGGCGGAAAAGGGAGGGGATTGAGCGGCTCATCGGTTGGCGGAGATCAGGAGCTGGATACCGAAATGGGAGGTTCCCATTTCCTGGCGCTGCAGCATGGTATTGGGTGGGAGTGGATTGAGTTCTTCGTTCACGTAGATCAGCTTCTCATCCTGCCACCAGGCGAGGTTCGCAAAAAGGCGGAAGGTGAGGATTTGCTCCTCCCCCAGTGGGGAGCCCAGGTCCAGGAAGAAGGTCGATGAAGCGTTGATCGGTACGCCGAGGAAATTGGACGACTTCCAGAGCAGTTCGTAGCCGTGTTCACTTTCATCGGTCTTCGATTTTACCCGGAAATTGGTCAGTTCAACGGGAAACACACCGATAGCAGCCCGGAAGGCGGATCGCTGGAAAAAGGTATAGGCCCCGCCCATAATGGACAGCGTGCTCATCCTGACGCGCACTTTTCGCCAGTGGTCATTCCCCTCTGCTTCCACCGTGCGTCCTGCGATGCGCCAGGCCAGCAGGTAAAGGCCCACGTCCTCATCCCAGGGATGTCCGCCAAGGCCAACGGTAAGCCCTGGCATCAGGTGGATATTCTCCATCTCATCATCCAGCCACGGACGGGAGTCGTTGTAGCGGTCGATGATGTGGTTGAGCGGACGGAATCCCACGACCGGCATATGCAGGCCGAAGTTCTGGGCAGCGGCACCCTGCCACAGGGCGGCGAGGGCGAGGAAGAACAGCGTAGTGCGCATGGTGTAAGGCTGGACAAAAATGGCGCGATCCATCCAGCTGCAGATACGGTGTTTACCGGATGCGGGACGGGCGATCGGCACGGGGCGGTGGGACAAGCAAGTCCCTGGGATTAAATGGATTTCAATACATTTGCACATCAGTTTCGGATGGCTGCCAGATTACGTTCCTCCGGGTGGTTGTTCTGAAGTTTATCGTGACCTGTAGAAGCGACACATATTCGATATCAACTGAACCTTTTCTTTTTTATGAAGAACATCAGGGTCATTTTCCGAACAGCCTTTTTCCTGTTCGCGTGTATCAGCAGCCATAGCGCCTGGTCCCAGTTTGAGCAACTGACCATTTCCAATAACAGCAATACCCGGGCACTGCACTATGCGGCAAATGGAGTCGTGTGGGTCGCGGGTGATGGGTATACCTGGCGTTCGAACAACAACGGCAACACGTTCCAGGGCACGCAGGCCCTCGATATGGATTTCTGGAACGGCCCCCTCTGGGGACAGACCTATGGAATCCTCGGGCTTTCCTACAACACGGCCTTGATGACGGGGAACTACTTCCTCGGCAACGATGCGATGGTGTACCGCTCCATGGCTACCTATGGGCATTGGGAGCTGGCTTACTTCGATGAGCTGAACCTCTTTCCCCCGAGGAATACGCATGATATTACGAGCAACGGATTCCGGATCATCGCCGTTGGCGCCCAGGGGCGCATCCTCATTTCAGACAATGGCGGGAACAGCTTCACCCTGGTGGGAGCGCCCGTGAGCACGATGCTCGAGGACGTGGAATTCGTTGGCAACAATACCTGGTTTGCATGCAGTTCAACCCATGTGTTGCGTTCCACGGACAATGGCAGTACGTGGTCCACGATCACGCCGCCTCCCGGAGGTGGAATCACCAAGATCACGGGTGCCGGAGGTGTGGTTTACGCATGGAGGGGTGACGCGGAGTACCGCTCCACGGACTATGGAACGACCTGGACGCCGCTTCCCTCCACGCCGTTTGCGATCTTTTCGTTGAAGGCGCTGACGGCAGACAAGGTCCTGGCAGCGGGATCAACCGATCTCTACGTGAGCTACAACGGGGGCCAGTACTGGGAGTCCTACCAGCTGGACAACTATCAGCAGATTACTTCCATGTCGTTCTATGATGCCAACCACGGCATTGCAGCAAGCAATTTCGGATACCTCGTCAGGACGAGCAATGGCGGTGGACCGAGCTATCCCGTGGCACTGATTGACGGTCCGGAGATCGCTTGTACGGATTCGCTGGTCCAGTTTTCGGGTGCCTATCCTGGCCCCTATACCTATCAGTGGCAAGTGGATGGACAGGTTGTAGGCACGGGAGGGCAATTGTCCTATGCCTTTCCCGCGGCCGGTACGTACAGCGTAAAGCTCGTGGCTTCCAACGGAAACGGCAGCGGCGAGGCGATTGTGGAAGTAGAAGTGCTCGATGTTCCTGCGGTTCAGATGCCACAGCTTTCGCTGAGCCAGGGGCAGGTATGTCCGGGTGGAGCATTCACCCTGACCATCGCCGGCAGCCAGCCGGGGGTCAGCTACCAGGTCTTCAACGGAACGACGCAGGTAGGCAATATCCTGTCCGGCAACGGGAACAACCTGACGGTGAATATGACGGCGCCTTCGGGCAATGGTGGAGGTACCACCTCGCAACAGGTGAGTGTACTGGCCTCGCGAACGAATGCCTGCACCACCACGGTGGTAACAGCGCTGGCTTCCATCCAGGTGGTCAGGCCTTCAGTGGCTACCTATGTCTATGCGCCGATTGATACGGTTTGCACGACATCGCAGGCGGTCATCATTGCAGCGAATACCGAGGTGGGCTTTAACTACCGCTGGCACTTCGGCGGGAATTCCTTCACCTCGTATCAACCCGGCAATGGGGGAGAATTGCAGCATGTATTCTCTTCGTTCACTCCGGGTACCAAGACCTATAACCTCCGCATTCTCCATCCGGGCCTGAACTGTACCTACGGAAACCAGAATTTCGGAACGGTGGTGCTACAGGCCGTGACTGCAACGGCCTCCATGGACGTCAGTTCGGCTGCCGTCCCTGTAGGCCAGGTGGTATCGATCACCAACACGTCCACCACCACGCATCACAACTGGGAGATGGGCGAAGGGGCGAGCTATTCCACGTTCTCTGGGGATTCCCCGCCACCCGTATCGTACAGCTTTTCGCGTCGCGACACCATTGTGATGCACGCTCAGATGGATGAGCAGAATTCATGCACCCGGACGGCATACAAGGTCATGGACGTATATGGCGAGAATACCTGGCCGCCCAGTCCGGAGTGCAGTGAACTGTTGCGCACGGGCAATTCGATGGATGATATCGAGGTGCTCCCTGACCACAGCACATTGGCGCTGGGCGTGATCTGGATCGATGGGGTGAAGAAGCTGAACCTGAAGAAGCTGGATGGGGCCGGGAATATCCTCTTCGATATGGTCCAGCCGGTAGCAGGATCCTCCCATGTTGTCTCCGTCGTAGGCGTTGAAGTGGATGATGAGGGCAATATCCTCATGGCCTATACGGCCAATGGTACATCGTCCATCATGTGGGATACGCCCGTGGAAGGTGTAGGCATCCTGCTGAAGCTCTCACCGGAGGGAGACCTGCTGTGGTCCGTGACCAGCAGTGAGGTGAGCACAAGTGGGCTCAGTGTGGTCGGCTCGGATGTGGTCATGGGTGGACATAGGCAGGCGGATGTCCGTTTCCGCCAGGCCAATGGTGAGTTGCACACCAATCCGTTCTATGGCGGCGATCCATTCAGAGGAGTAGGCTGGGTGATGACGGTTAATGCAGATGGCATGGTGACGCATTCGGGCCGCTATGGCAGGAGCGGTCCCAACGCACTCATGTTATTTGATTCAGAAGCGCTGGTGTTCGCTCGGGGAAACAACGGTGAAGTATGGATTGCCGGTTCCATGGATCCCAAGACCAGCATGTCCACGCTCATCTGGATGGGCCCCGTCATCCTTGAATCGCTCTACCTCGCCACGCAGAACGACCGGATGATTTACGTTCTCCGGTACATTCCGGGTGAGGGCATCGTGAAGGCGATTTCTCCGATATGCCTGGATGAATTCCAGGGTATCGGGTCCCTTCTCGAACTGCCGGATGGAAGCCTCGTCCTGTCGGCGCGGGGCTTGCGGACGCTGGAGACCTCCGATGGCTTGGAAGATCTCCGGTATTACCATGCTGTGGGAACGGGCTCCGGTGACTGGATGACGGTCATCCAGCGGTTTACCCAGCAGGGAGAAAATATCTGGACGCTCCTCGACCGGGATGCCATGCCCCTGGCCATGGGAACCGACGGAGAGCGATTGCATGCGCTCTCGATCACACGCAACAATGGTGTGTTCTATTCGAGGGGAGGAGCCGTGTTCAGCGTTCCCGCCAGTGGGACTTCGGATGTAAACCTCGTTTCGTATGACTTCGATGGCGCCATCACCGGATTGCAGTCGTTTTCCAGTGTCGCCGGCGATATCCCCCAGGCCATGCGCGTGGATGCCTGTGGCAATGCCCGGATAGCCTGGCTCGAGGGAGCGACAGGGATTACCTATCCGTTTGCCGGGGAATCATCCGCTACATCGGTGCTGCATTTCCAGAGGATTGCCTTGTCGGGATCCTGCGGCGGTGAATGCTCACAGCCCGTTGCACCCGAGTTGAGGGATATGATGGTGAGTGACCTCGCACTGGACAATGTCTCGCCGACGGGGCCGGCAGAGCGCAACCTGCGTGTGACACTCGGCAACCTGGGTAATGTGGAGGTGGATGAAGTGGTGCTCCGCCTCCAGCTCAACCATGGTGAGCCGGTCGCGTTGACGTTCACGGGCCCCTGGGCTCCCGGCGCGGTCGTGGCCGACTTTGACCTCGCATCGGTTGTCCTTGATCCGCAACCCGGACAACAGGTGAAGGTGTGGATAGAATCGGTGAACGGACAGGTTGACCAGAATACGGTGAATGATACTGTGCAGGTATCCTGTATCTGGTGCCAGGGTACGTTGGCCGGCGAGTATAGCGTGGGTACGCAGGCAGGAATGTTCGGTTCCATCCAGGATGCCTACCTCGCGGCATTCCACTGCGGTATTTCGGCACCCGTTGAATTTGTGATCGAGGACGGCATCTACCGCGCGGCCTTCAGCATGAGCCCGATACCGGGAGCATCCGCTGCCAACCGGGTGACGTTTCGTTCGTTGTCGGGCGACCACCATACCGTGAGGATGGAGCCGCCGCTGCAGGGCATAGCAAGCGGTGCCATGCTCGACCTCCTTGTAAGCACCTCGTTCATCACCTTCGAGGATATCACCTTTGCGCGCCCGGGCACGTACAACCCAGGCACACTTGTCCAGGTCAGGGCCCTGTCCGACGGGGTGCATTTCCTGGGTTGCCGGTTTGAAGGCGTTCCGAAGATTGAATCGCAGAGCCTGCTGAACGTTTCCCAGAACGTCGCGAATATGCAGGTCATCGGCAATGCATTTGAATATGGTGCCGTCGGGTTCACCTATGGGACGTTGTTCGGGACACAGAACATCGGTAATGCGCCGGTCCTGCTGGTGGAGTCGAATGTGTTCAACAACCAGTCGAGGAAGAATATGGAGATCAGCCGGATCGCCGGATACATCGTCAGGAATAATGAATTCCTCGGATGGAGTCCGTCGGATGGTGTTTTCCATTCCTTCCTGGTGAGTGCCAATTCAGAATTCACCGGAAACCGGTCCTTCCAGACCCTGATGCCCGAATACATCATCTATGATGATGGGTCAACCGGCATGAATGCTTCGGGCCTGGGCGGAATATTCATGTTTGATCGGTTCTCGCAGAATTCCGACCTGAATACCCTGGTTGTTGCCAACAACTATTGCTATGCTCCCTCGATGCGCAGCCAAACCCGCAGTGTCATCGTGCGGCAGAGCAAGGGAGTGAAAGTCATCCACAATACCTTCATGGCGACCCTGGATGTGGCCACCTCAACCAACGTGGAAGCTCACAACAATATCCTCGGCTATCCTGGTGGATGGATGGCCAAGGTGGATGCAGTGACTACCTATAGCATTGACTATAACCAATACTACTCGGTCGGGGAGGATCCCGAGTGGCTGTTGAATAAATCAATCCTTACCCAGGCATTATGGCTGAGCATGACCAGCTATGACGATAACTCCGTGGTTGACGCCCTCTACCAGACCGAGAGCATGGACGGGCACCTGATTGCCCAGCCGAATAAGGGTTTGGCATCAGCTGTGGTGTGGAGTCCGCTGGACTATGACGGAGAGCCGCGCAATGCACTGGAGCCGTCCATCGGCATGGACGAGCCACCGGCGGTCTTTGTTGCCTATGCGACCCAGGTGGTCCAACCCAATTGTGCCACTTCAACCGGCTCCGTAGTGATGGCGGGGCTGGGGGGAACAGCGCCTTACAGCTTCGCCTGGAGTGACGGCTACACCGAGGCGGCCAGGGATAGTCTTCTTCCGGGAACGTATTCCATCACATGCACGGACGGAACCGGGGCCACAGCCTTGTGCGAACTGGTCATCGAGGAACCGGATCCCCTTTACATGAATTTACAGGTAGCCCACTCCTGCCAGGGAACGGCCACCATCACGTCGATAACCAACCTGCCCCTGGTTTCTCCCAATACCTTTTCATGGAGTACCGGTTCCACGGCACCCTCACTGGTTGTCAGCACACCTGGAACCTACTCCATGACCAGGACGAATGGAATGGGGTGCTCTGTAACGGCTCAGGTTGAAGTCGGGGCGCTGGGCTTTTCCATTCAGGAGGTCAACGTAGTACCGACGTCCTGCAATCCGCTCGGTGCCATTTCGGTATCGCTGGTGAGCAATACCGAGGTCCTGTATACCACCTGGAACTGCGGACAGTATTCGACCGAAGATATCAGTGAAGTCCCGCCAGGCACCTACATGCTTATGGCGATGAATGCCCTGGGTTGCTCGCTGTCCCATACGGTGACGCTCCATCCCGAATTGGAGGTGGAGATCGCAAACCTGACCGATTGCTTCGACGGTGGGAATGGCCACCTGCAGGCGATGGTTTCCGGAGGAGGCCCCAATACCCAATTGATCTGGAGTACGGGGAGTTCCTCGCCTGAACTGACGGGACTGGGCCCCGGGGTGTACACCCTGTGTGCTGCGGATAACGGGCAGTGTGAGGTGTGCGCGACCATCGAAATTCCAGCCGGAGGGGGATGTGGATGCCCGGGCGATGTGGACGGGGATGGCGTGATTTCGACATTAGATATGATTGAAGTGATCGCCAACTATGCCTGTATATCCGCATGCAGTGGCGATGCCAATGGCAACGGAGTCGTGGGCGTGGATGATGTCCTGCTGGTGCTGAGCCTGCTGGGTACACCCTGCGAATAGGCCGTGGAACGCCCTTTTTGCCGGAGACTGGAATCCTCAAGTGGACGGAAGTTCATGCTGCAGGCCCATGGTTGGGGCACGACGATTCGCTAAGTTCGCAGACCGAACCTGACTGTTTCCCTGGTGACCGTTCCGACCCGCTGGATTTCAGATACCGATGCGCTGCGCGCGATGGCCGAGACCATCCGCACGAAGCCGGCGCTTGCCTTTGATACGGAGTTCGACAGTTTCAAACGGAGCTACGGCTTCACCCTGCATCTCATTCAGGTGTATGATGGGGAAACGGTGCATCTCGTGGATCCGCTGGCGCTGACAGACCTCAGTGCGCTCTGGCGGATCATGGAAGACCGTTCGGTGCGGAAGGTGGGTTACGCCCTGGGCGAAGATGTGCGGTTGATGAAAGTCCACGGCTGCCATCCGCGCAACCTGTGCGACATTCAAATCGCAAGACGGTTGTCGAACCGCACCGAGGCCGGACTGGCCCGCTCGCTCGAAGAAGATTTGGGCATCATACTCGATAAGGCGTCACAGACATCCGACTGGTCGAAGCGTCCGCTCACCGCTGCACAACTCGAGTATCTCGCGAATGATGTCATTCATTTGTTTCGCCTGCGCGATGACAACTCCGGATACCGCGAGTCCGAAGAGCTCACTGCCATTTACCGGGAAGAAATGAAGATGCTCGAGGAAGTGGAAATCGCTGAGCGCGTGGTGGAATTGTCGCGCGCGCAGATGAAGCGCTTTTCACCGGAGTGTCAGGAGCGCTTGCTGGACATCCTGCGGTGGCGGGATGGCATTGCGCGGGAGTTGAATGTGCCCACGAATTATGTGGTGCAGTCTGAGCAGCTGGAGAGCATTCTGGAAAACCGCCACGCCTTTCTGGAAAATCCGTTTGCGCGAGGCTTTCATCCGCGGGTGCGGAGCAACAAGCGTTACCGCAATGCACTCATCGATATCCTGATGCTGGTTCCGGATGATTGTTCGCCTGTGAAATTTGTGTCTGCCCTCACACGCGAAGAGCGCATGGCCTTGCGCGAGCAGCGACTCGATCAGGAGGAGAAAATCATGCGCGATGTATTCCTTCCGCTCGAAGCGGAGCTTTTGTCACACCATGGAGTAGAGGTAGTCAAATTCCTTCTTCGGGGCATCCGCAAGAATATCGTACAGCCCGAACCCGACCTCGACTCACTGCGACCGTATCAGAGACGGTTGGTGGAGAGATACATGAGGTGATGGGGTAATGGGGTAATGGGATAATGGGATAATGGGGTGATTGGATAATGGGATAATGGGGTGATTGGATAATGGGGTGAGGCACAGGCCTGGACAAAAAAAAGCCGCTAAGCGGCGGCTTGATTCGTGACGCTGTAGGGATTCGAACCCCAAACCTTCGCATCCGTAGTGCGATGCTCTATCCAGTTGAGCTACAGCGCCAGCTTTTACTAATAAGCGGGCGCAAATATAGTCTGAAATTCGGTTTCTGAAAATCCTAAGTGAGAAATGCCTGGCTACTGCCTGACGAGCCTGAGCTCCGTGAAATCGAGGTCGGGGTTATCCACCACAATCTTCAGTTCCGTCACCTTGCCCTGTGCATCCAGCACAAACGTGGCTTTGCCCGGCGGCAGCATATGCTGCTTCTGCCAGGTCAGTTCAAAGGTGTCGTAGTGCCAGTGGCTGAGCAAGGCATCATGCAGGGGCGTGGGCTTGAAATAGAGCTCCAGTCCGCCCTGATCCTCGCGGCCGGGTTTTACCTCCACATCGCCATAGAGTTCGCTGGTGTATGTGCCGCAGTATTCGCTGAGGGGCAGCGACGGACGAGTATCCACCTTGCGGTTGGCGAGATCTTCCTTGCGCGCGGTTTCGGTGGCTTCTTCGTCGCTCTTCTTATATCCGAGAAAAAGGTTCACCCAATCGCTTTCCTCACTGCCTCCGAGGTAGGCGTCGAGGACTTCAAACATCAGGCAGGAGGGCAGGGAATTGTTGCTGTTGGTGAGAATGACGAAGCCCAGGTTTTTGCCGGGCACCATCACCGTTTGCGAAATAAAGCCGTCGTAGCCACCGCCGTGACTCACCACCTTTTCGCCCCGGTACTCCATGAGTTGCCAGCCGAGGCCATAGCCGTTGAAATGCCGGCTGGGCATGTGTTGGCGCTGCCAGTTGGAAACGCGGACAGGAGTATTGTTTTCCCACATTTCATCCGTGCGTGCTGCTTTCCAGTATTCACGCCCCTCGAGCGTGCCTTTGCCGAGTTGCAGACGAATCCATTGGGCGTGGTCTTTCACACAGGAATTGATGCTGCCGGCCGGGCCAATATTGTCCCAGTTCACCCACGGAATAGGCACGAGCTTTCCCTTTACTTCATTGTGCGGGGCCGCTGCGCCATTGCCCGGGAGATTGAGGATGGACGTGCTGGTGCGCGTCATGCCGAGTGGAGAAAAAAACTGCTGGGTAATGTATTCATCCCACGACTTGCCGGTAACCGCAGGAATGATTTCGCCTGCTGCCAGAAAGAGAATATTCTGATAGCCAAACTGCGCGCGGAATCCGGAAACCGGCTCGAGGTACCGCGCCCGGCGAAGCACTTCAGCGCGGGAGTGCGAGCTGCCGTACCACATCACATCACCGCTGAAGGTGGCGAGTCCGCTGCGGTGACAAAGCAGATCGCGGATCGTGAGTTCATTGGATACGTAAGGATCGTAGAGTTCGAATTCGGGAAGGTATTTGCGGACTTTGTCATCCCATTTGATTTTGCCCTTATCCACGAGCGTGGCGAGCGCGGCCGCCGTATATCCTTTGCTATTGCTGGCGATGGCGAACACCGTTTCATCGGTCACCGGCTCATTGGTGGATGCATTAGCCACGCCATATCCTTTGGAGAAAATGACCTCATCGTTCTGCACAATGGCCACTGCCATGCCCGGCACATTGAACGCCGTGACAGAAGAAGCGAATAGCTTGTCGAGGGCAGCGAGGGTCTTGTCGGTTTTTTTACCCGACACCGGAACACCCACCTTGAATTGAGCTGTCGCCGGGATGACCAGAAACAGCGCGAAGTAGAGAATGAAGCGCATGGAGCGAAGGTAAGTATGCTTGTGTTTGAGTGTGCTAATGATTGAATATGCTAATCTGCTGGTGTGTGAGTATGCTAATGGGAGAACAGCTAATTTTGCTCCATGGAATTCAGGGTTGGTGATCTGGTGCGGTTTCTCAATGATGAGGGAGGTGGGAAGATTGTGTCTTTTCCGGATGAGTTCACGGCACTGGTGGAGGATGAGAGCGGTTTTGCATTTGAACACCCTGTGGGTGAGCTGGTGCATATCATCGGCATGGGTGATGAGTACCGCACCTATAGTCGGCTGGAGCCAGACCAGCAGGAAATGCTCAGTCGCAACATCGATCCTCAGGCCGTGAAGAAAGCGGCTTCCGACTTTAAGTCGCGTTATGCTTCCATGCAGGATCAATCACGCTTCAAGAAGGGGGATGTGCAGGAGGTGGATCTGCACATCCATGAATTGCTCGACCGGCATGAGGGGATGAGCAACAGTGAGATCATCTCCATCCAGTTGGAGCACTTTGAACGTATGCTGCGCAATGCCGAGGAGAAAAAAGTTCAGCGGATCATCTTTATACACGGCGTGGGACAAGGCGTGCTACGCAGTGAGATCCGGAAAATGCTGCGGGATTATTACCCCCAGTGCGAATTTCTGGATGCTCCTTATCACATCTATGGCTATGGAGCTACAGAGGTGCGCATTCGTCCGGGCTGGAAGATGTGGTAATTCAGCTCAGCGCCTTCGCCGGGGGGCGCTGTACGGACGGTCATCCGATTCAGCAAATCGCGACACGTCTATATTTTCATAGAGTTTCCACTTGCCTTTCTCGAGCTGAAACAGGTCGTACGTTCCATCCGGTCCGTATTCGGAGTAGACCCCTTCCATCATAGGATTACGAGGTGAAAGGTGATCCACTACGATACACTGTTTTCTTGGGTAATACTTCACTGAGGCACTCACTTCTTCGCTGTACTCCAGGATGATTCGCTTTCGCGTACCTGTTGACATTTCGAACATGGATGCGCCCAGTCGCACCTTGCCGTTGCCCTGGATGGTGATGGCGTCAATGACTTTGCGCGTTGTGAGATTATCCTTCCCATCCCATCCCAGGAGCACATAGGTATCGGTGGGTTTTCGTTTTTTACCGGTCACCGGGATGATTTCATAATACAGGGCTCCCATCCATTTGTCCGCATTCATGAATTTCGTATCCGGCTTCTCGGTTTCTCTGGGATTATCGATGAGTTCGGTCCAGGTGAAGGTGGTTTTTCCGGCATCGCGTATAAGCACAAAAGCATAGTAGCGGAAGGTGCCGTCATCGAGCGGAACGTTCCAGTTGATGATGCGCACGCGCTGATCGCTGCTTGTGATGCGCGAGATATCGAGCCCGGTAAAGGGGTGTTCAAATGCAGCGGGGTCATCCAGTCCGGCCATGAGGTGCATGCGCAGTGAGTCGGAGGCGCTCATCCGCTCGTTGTCATTCCGGGCATCCTTGAGTTTCCTGAAGGCTGCAATCAGCGTCGGATCACGCTGGGCCAACGACTGACTGAAAGCTGGTGCAGCAGTGAGCAGTGTGAGGAACAGGATCAGGAGTTTCTTCATGTTCAAGTGGCGTACAAAGATGGTGTGGCTGATGGTTTCAACCGGGTTCACCGGGCGTTATTGTGCGTACAGCGGCGTTACTTCCGGCGGGGAAAGAGGAGAGTGAACTCGAGTCCGCCTGTGAGCATCCACACATGGCGGGCCTCGCCTGACAGCCCGAACAGATCAGTACCGTTCACCGTCTGGGCGAGTCCGTCGAGTTCGACAGATGGAAACCAGCGCACACCTGCCCGGGGTGTTACCGCCCAGCCCGCGATCATCCATGCGCGGTAACCGATGCCGGCAGATGCGAAAAAGGCGATGTGTTGTGGACGCCATTCTTCTTCGGCTGCCGCATCGGTGAGCCAGGGCTCCTCATTGCGCTCGGCATAGCCTTGCCAGAGTGATACGCCCGGACTGATCTGCAACAGCCACCGCGTGCCGAGCGGTCCGGCGAATACATCGCGTAACAAGGCACGCGGGTTGAAATTGACATTGACTTGAGCGGAGAACTGATCCACACGCACAAACAAGGTGTTGCCGGGATTATCTGAAAACGACCTCCACCGGGCCCAGCCTGCTTCCGGATGCAGCCATAAGCTTTGCCTCCGACGCACGGGAATGTACCAGCCCAGCCTCACGTTCCAGCCCGCTGTGAGGAAGGGCTGTCGCTCATCTTGCCACGGGCGGGCGAAGTCGTACACGCGAAAGATGTCATCCCATTCTTTAGCGATGAGATAAGTGGCATCTCCGGAGATGCTGAGCTGACTGTGGCTGCATAGTGGAAGCGCGCAACAGAGGGCGATGAACAGCGCTTTTCTCATGATTGCAGCACCTCCATCACTGCGCGCAATCCCGTTTCCATTGCCCCGTGTACAGAGGCATGGTGACCGCCCTGATGCGTGGCTTCGCCTGCGAAGAACAATTTATTACCCACGGGTTCGGCGAGCAGTGCGCGGGCGTTGCCGGTACCCGGACGCGGATAGGAGTAGGCGCCGCGCACCCATTGCTCATTTCCCCAATCCATAATATGGTTGTCGATGTACAATGCAGTGGCCTGTCCGTCGTACAAGGCATCCAGTTCCTGCAGCAACGTGGGCACGAGGTCAATGTCAAGCAGATGCAATGCTTCCGCCTTTGCTCCGCAAATGAGTCCGGTGAGCACATTGTTCTCTGCCGATC
>Ga0068877_10002941_pt1 | contig 13664 bp, 8 predicted proteins | sample NOAtaG_FD_66437 | JGI IMG/M metagenome (GOLD analysis project Ga0068877, IMG submission 66437) | Freshwater lake microbial communities from Lake Erie, under a cyanobacterial bloom - NOAA_Erie_Diel6S_1000h metaG | ecosystem: Environmental > Aquatic > Freshwater > Lake | place: USA: Ohio, Lake... | reverse complement strand
GACGTCCCCCTCCCCGGCCACCCATCACCCACCGCCTCCCCCGCGATCGATCTCCCGCCCGCCGAAGACCTCCTCTTCGCCGCCCTGGTCACCGGCATCCGCGATTACGCCCGCAAAACCGGCTTCCGCTCCGCCGTCCTCGGCCTCTCCGGCGGCATCGACTCCGCCGTCACCGCCGTCCTCGCCGCCGCCGCCCTCGGCCCCGCCAACGTCGTCGGCGTCGCCATGCCCAGCCGCTACTCCAGCCCCGGCTCAATCACCGACGCCCACGCCCTCGCCCAGCGCCTCGCCTGCCCCTACCACCTCCTGCCCATCGACTCCGCCGTCACCGCCCTGGAAGGCATCACCGCCCCCGTCTTCGCCGGCCGCCCGCCGGACGTCACCGAAGAGAACCTCCAGTCCCGCGTCCGGGGCACGCTGCTCATGGCCCTGTCCAACAAGTTCGGCCACCTCCTGCTCACCACCGGCAACAAGAGCGAGCTGGCCGTCGGCTACTGCACCCTCTATGGCGACATGAACGGCGGCCTGGCCGTCCTCTCCGACGTCACCAAGCACTGGGTCTACCGCCTGGCCAACTGGCTCAACGCCAACTGGGCCGCACTGGGCATCCCCACCCTCGCCGCCCCGCCCATCCCGCACGACACCATCACCAAGCCCCCCAGCGCCGAACTCCGCCCCAACCAGACCGACCAGGACAGCCTCCCCCCCTACCCCGTCCTTGATGAACTCATCGAGCGCTACGTCGAACGCCACCAGCCCGTCCCCGAGATCCTCGCCGAGATGGCCTACGACCACGCCGTCCTCCGCCGCATGATCCGCCTGATCGACCTCGCCGAGTACAAGCGCAAGCAGGCCCCCATCGGCCTGAAGATCACCGGCGTCGCCTTCGGCAGCGGCCGCCGCATGCCCATCGCCCAGCGCTGGCGCCCCGAAGCCCGCTGAGCCGCCCAACGACGGCCCCCGCAAACAAACCGCGGCCGGCAGGTTCGCCCTGCCGGCCGCGTCAATGACTTTCACTGGACCGCACGCCGCCTCAGGCCGGCGTCTTCGCCGCCGCCACCTTCTCCGCCTCAGGCACGGTCACCGGCTTGGCCGGAACCTGCTCCTCAGCAGCCCCCGACACTGGCTGCGTCGCCCGCGGAGCCCGGTACTCACCCGCCCGCAACGCCACCTGCGTGAGCGGCCAGAAGAACAGGCTCAACCCGAGCCCCACCACCGCCACCGCCGACAGCGTGCCCGCCAGGTTCCGCAGCGGGAACGGCGCCGCCGTCATGCTCGCCTTCTTGCTCAGGTCCGGCGACTCAAGCAGGCACACCCACACCAGCCGCAGGTAATAGAACGCCGCGATCGCCGAGTTCACACCCAGGATCACCACTAGGGCGTATTCGCCGGCAGCGATGCCCGCCGTGAACAGCGGCAACTTGCCGAAGAAGCCCAGCAGCGGGGGCAGGCCCAGCAGGCCCACCGACGACAGCACCATCGTCCACCCCAGCACCGGGGCCGTCTGGCACAGCCCGCGCAGGTCATCCACCGAGTCAATCTCGTCGGCCACGCCATCCGCCGCACGCCGCTCCAGCGAGGCCAGCACCGCAAAGGCGCCCAAGCCCATCACGCCGTAGGTCAGCAGGTAGAACAGCACCGCCGCCAGCCCGTTGGTGCTGAACGACGCCGCATCCAGCCCCGGACCCGCGATGATGCCCACCAGCATGTAGCCCGAGTGCGCGATCGAGGAGTACGCCAGGATCCGCTTCACCGAGTTCTGCAGGATCGCCAGCACGTTGCCGATCGTCATCGTCAGCGCCGCGATCACCCACAGGATCGTGTGCACCGGCTCGGGCAACTGCCCGTGCCCGGCCCCGCCCGCCGACGCGCTGGTCCACCCGATCGCTGACAGCACCAGCATCAGGGCGAAGAAGCCCGCCGCCTTGGGCACGAACGCCAGGAAGGCCGACATCGAGGCCGAGCCGCCCTGGTACACGTCGGCGGTGTAGAAGTGCATCGGCACCGCCGCGATCTTGAAGCAGATGCCCAGCACCGACAGCACGATGCCGGCAATGGCGATGCCGCTCAGCCCGCCCGCCGCCACCTGCTCAGAGAGAATCAGGTGCATCTTGGCGAAGTTGGTCGTGCCCGTCGCCCCATACAGCAGCGCAAAGCCGTACAGGAACGTCGCCGCACCCAGCGCCCCCAGGAAGAAGTACTTCACCCCCGCTTCCATCGAGCGGTTCCTCGCCGTCGACATCGTCACCATGATGTACGTCGGCAGGCTGGTCAGCTCCAGCGCCAGGAACAGCAGGATCAGATCCTCCGACCCGGCGCACAGCATCAAACCGGTGATCGAGAACAGGAAGAACGACCAGAACTCCCCCCGCGTGTTCCGCAGCGGGTCGAACTTGCCCGTTCGGGCCACCATCGCCTCATACTCGCGGTCCGGGAGCCCGGTCATCGCCAGCAGCAGCAGTAGACCCACCACCGCCGCGATCGCCTTGCCGTACTCGGCCATGTGCGGCAGCGCCCCCGCCCCCGCCGGCGTCGTCGTGATCGCCAGCACCCCAGCCAGCGCCAGCGAGGCCGCCGCCAGCGGTGCGCACAGGTTCCGCACCTTCACGTTCCGGCTCACGCCGAGAATCATGATCAGGCAGGTCGCCGCGAACAGCGAAATCTCCGGCCACAAAGCGTGGATCTTGTCGATCACAGGCCCGCCTCCGTCGTGGTGGTCATGCTCATCTCCGCCCCCGCTCCCGCCCCGACATCCGCAGGCTCAGCCTGGGCCGAGGTCGCGCCCGCCGGCAGCGGCTTGGCCGGCGGAGCCTTCGGCGACTTGCCCTCCCGAACACGCTCGATCGTCGCGATCTGCTTGTCCACCGCCGGCTGAACCATGTCCATCAGCGGCTTGGGGTACAGCCCCAGACCCAGGCACAGCGCCGCCAGCGGCACCAGAACCCCGATCTCCCGACCCGTCAGGTCCGCCGGCAGACCGCCCGCATGACCGTCATGCCCGTGCGCCCCGTGCCCGGCCTCATGGCCGTGCCCGCCGCCATGGTCGGCGTGGTCCCCATGCCCGCCGTGCCCGTGCGGCTCCTTCAGCGGCCCGAACACCACCTTGCCCAGCATGTACAGCAGGTAGATCGCCGCGATGATCATCCCCGTCCCCGCCACCGCCGCGTACCACGGGCCCAGGTTGCCGCCCGTGTTCCCCGGGAACGAGCCCAACTGGTCGCCCGCCTGGAACGCCCCCATCACGCACAGGAACTCCGAGATAAACCCGTTGGTCCCCGGCAGCCCCACCGACGCCATGGTGAAGAACACCATGAACGTCGCCCAGATCGGCATCCGCTTGGCCAGACCGCCGATCTCCGACATGTTCCGCGTGTGGTACCGCTCGTACATCATGCCGATGCACAGGAACAACGCGCCCGTGCTCAGGCCGTGGTTGATCATGTACAGGATCGAGCCCTGCAGGCCCGCCGCGTTGAACGCGAACATGCCCAGCATGCAAAAGCCCAGGTGGGCCACCGACGAGTACGCCACCAGCTTCTTCACATCCGTCTGCACCCAGCAGATCAGCCCGCCGTAGATGCACCCGATGATCGCCAGCGTCGCCACGAACGGGGCATAGTGCTCCGCCGCCTGCGGGCACATCGGAATCGCCAGAACATAGATCGCGTACGTGCCCAGCTTCAGCAGCACGCCGGCCAGCACCACCGAGCCGGCCGTCGGCGCTTCAGTGTGCGCCAGCGGCAGCCACGTGTGCAGCGGGAACAGCGGCACCTTCACCGCAAAGCCCAGCATCAAGGCCAGCAGCACCCAGCCCTGCGTGCTCGCCGGCATCTGCTGCCCGGCCTGCACCAGCGCCGCGATGTTGAACGTCAGCCCGCCCTTGAGCACCGTCGCGTTGAACCACGCCACGTACACGATGCCCGCCAGCGCGATCACCGACCCCACGAAGGTGTACAGGAAGAACTTGATCGCCGCCGCCCGCCGGTTCGTGCTCCCGAACAGCGCGATCAGCACGAACATCGGCACCAGCGTGAACTCGAAGAACACGTAGAACAGCACCGCGTCACGCGCCAGGAACACCCCCGTCATCGCCGCCTGCAGCACCAGCAGCCACCCGTAGTACGTCCGCACCCGCGCCGTGATGGCGCTGTACGAACCCACCACGCAGATCGGCCCCAGCAGCGCCGTCAGCGCCACCAGAGACATCGACAGCCCGTCAATGTTCAAGCTCAGCGCGATCCCTAGGTCCGGCAACGCCCCCACCGTCATCGCCAGGTCCGTCGGCACACCACCCGGCTTGGTCCACGAGTACGCGCCCAGCAGCCACACCACCAGCCCCAGCGGGATCAGCGTCCCCACCAGCGCCAGCGGACGTACCAGCCGCTTGGGGCTCAGCGGCACCAGGGCCGCGGCAATCAGCGGAATGAGGATCAGCGAAAGAAGCATGGGCCGTCGAATCTCCTCAGTTCATCGCCATAAACGCGAGCACCACCAGCAGCGCGATGCCCGCCGCCATGCCCACCGCATACCCGTTCAGCACGCCGCTCTGGCCCACCCGGGCCGCGTTCCCCGCCGCCCGCGGCGCCCGCCCGAACGCGTTCACCAGGCCGTCCACCAGCAGTTTGTCAATCAGGTGGAACACGTGCCCCAGCACCAGCAGCGGCACGCGGATGACAAAGTTGTAGATCTCGTCCACGTAGTACTTGTTCCGCGCCGCGGTGGTCAGCGGGCCGAACAGGTTCGCCAGGCCGTCAGCCCGGCTCGTCGCCGCCACCGTGCGCGACCCGATGAACAGGCCCTGCCACCCCTTGGGCCCGTGCAGATACGCCGCGATCAGGATGCCCAGCAGCCCCACCCCGGCCGACACGTAGTACATCACCGCGTGCGGATCCAGGCCCAGGAAGCTCTGCGTCGTGTGCGAAGCCCCACGGAACTCCACCGCCTTGCCGGCGTCCCCCAGCCCCTCCACGTGCAGCGCCGCCGACGAGTTGTGCACCATCGAGCCCACCCACCCGCCGTGCTCCGAGCCGGCCAGCGACGGAGCCTTCACGAAGTACAGCCCGGCCGCCAGCACCGCCAGCACCATGCAGGCCGCGATCGCAGCCTTCATCGCAAAGCCCGGCGGGTGCGGATCAAACTCCTCGGTGGTCGGGTCAAAGTCCACCCGCCCCGAGGACTTGAAGTCCGTGCCGTGCCCATGCCCGTCACCATGCCCATGCCCGCCACCGTGCCCATGGTCGCCGTGCCCGTGCCCATGACCATGGCCATGCCCGTGCTGCTTGTGCCACTCATCCAGCGACACGCCCTTGGGGTGCCGCCCCAGGTCCAGCAGTTCCGCATCATCGCCCGGCACAAACTCCTTCGGCCCGGCATACACGCGGAAGTAGGTCCGGAAGGTGTAGTACGCCGTCATGCCCGCCGTGATCAGCAGCAGCCACGCCACCCATGACGCCCCGCCGATCATGCTGTTGGGCGTGGTGAATCCCTGCGCCAGGATCATGTCCTTGCTGAAAAAGCCCGCCGTAAACGGCACGCCCGACAGGTTGATCGACCCGATCAGCATCGCCACACCCACCAGCCCGAAGCCCCGCATCCACGCCACGCCCGACAGCCGCCGCAGGTCAAGCTGGCCGCCGAAGCCGTGCATCACCGCGCCCACGCCGAGGAACAGCGTCGCCTTGAAGAACGCGTGCGTGAAGGTGTGGAACGCCGCCCCCACCGGCGAGAGCAGCCCCAGCCCCGCGAACATGAACCCCAGCTGGCTGATGGTCGAGTAACCCATCACCCGCTTGATGTCGAAGATCGCCATCTCGATCGTCGCCGCCCAGAACGCCGTGATGGCGCCCGACCAGGCCACGAACGTCAGCACCCGCAGGTCCGGGTCCAGTGTGTAGAGCGGGTACAGCCGGGCGATCAGGAACACGCCCGCCGTCACCATCGTCGCCGCGTGGATCAGCGCCGAAACCGGCGTCGGGCCTTCCATCGCGTCCGGGAGCCACACATAGAAGAACAACTGCGCCGACTTGCCGAAGGCGCCCACGGTCAGCAGCGCCGGAATCACCCACGTCACCCAGTCCGCCACCGGCCGCCCCGCCCCGTCAAGCCCCGCCGCCATCATCGGAAACAGCTTGGCGTACTCCACCGTCCCGAACACCACGAACGTGAGCATCACGCCCAGCACCAGCCCCAGGTCGCCGATGCGGTTGACGATGAACGCCTTCTTCGCCGCCGCCACCGCCGCCGGCTTGGTGTAGAAGTACCCGATCAGCAGGTACGAGCACAACCCCACGCCCTCCCACCCCAGGAACATCAGCAGCAGGTTGTCGCCCATCACCAGGCACGACATCGAGAACACGAACAGGTTGAACGCGCCGAAGAACCGGCAGTACCCCAGCCCCACGTCATGGCTCATGTACTCGCTGCTGTACAGCGCAATCAGCGCCGCCAGCCCGGTCACAAACAGCATCCACAGCAGCGTCAGGTTGTCGATGTAGTACGCAAACCCCGCCAGCAGGTGCTCGCCCTTGCCCGTCCCCCATGCCAAGTCGAACCAGTTGAACAGGTGCACCACCTGCGGCTGGCCGTTGTGATTCACAAACAGCACCGCCGTCAGCACGAACGACGCCGCCAGCAGCGCCACCGTCGTGATCGCCGGCAGCTTGTTCTTGATCCCCAGCACCGCGTACAGCAGGCACAGCACCGACCCCAGGATCGGCAACCCCGGAATCAGCGCCGCCCACATCGGCCCCGCAGCCGGCCCGGCCCCCGCCCCGGCCGCGCCCGCCGCCGCCGGAGAGCCCGCGCTCCCCGCCGTCGCAAGCACGCCCCCAAGCACCGGTTCCAGCAGCCCCGCAAGTTGTGTGATGGTCTCTGTCACGCTTCGCCTTTGTTGGAGCCCGTCCCCCGCCCCTTGCAGGCCTTCTGCCCGACTTCCACTCACCCCACCGCTCTGTCTCTCAACCTCCCCCAACCACCGAAGGTCAGCCCTTCAGTTCCGTCCAGCTCGTCCCGTCCAGCGTCTCCTTCCGCCGGAACAGCAGCACCACCAGAGCCAGCGCCAGGGCCGCCTCCGCCGCCGCCACCGTCAGCACGAAGATCACGAACGTCTCACCGGTGTGATTCAGGTGAAACCGGCTGAACGCCACCAGCGCCACCCCCGCCGCCTGAAACATCAGCTCCGTGCACAGGAACATGATGATCAGGTTCCGCCGGGTCAGAAAACCGATCAGCCCGATGCAGAACATCGCCGCCGACACGAACAGGTAGTGGTACAGCGTCACCGGCCCCATCTCCGCCGGCAACGGCCCCTGCCCCAGGGTCATCAGCACGTCCATGCTCACGCTGCGCCTCCTTCGCCCACGCCCGGCTGCGCGAACCGCCCCTCAATGCCCAGTTCATCACCCTTCATCGGCGACCGCTCACGCGCCATCGCCGCCGCCATCGCCCGCTCATCCATCTCCACCTTCTTGCGGGCCAGCACCACCGCCCCCAGCATCGCCATCAGCAGAATCACGCCCGCGATCTCGATCGCCGCCGGGTGCGCATCAATCAGCGAGAACGCCACCCCTTCCGAGTTGCTCAGCTTCAGATTCGCCGGCCACTGATCCCTCGTGATCCGGCGCTCGCCCCCCGGCCCCGTCACCGTGATCGCATCCAGCGTCGGATCCCCGTCCTGCGCCCCGCCCCACGCCGCACGCGAATACGGCTCCGCCTTGACCGTCTCCCCCTCCTTCAGCAGCCCCGCCTCCTTGAGGATCGGCTCCACCTTCCGAGCCATGATCGCCAGCTGCCGGTCCCCCGCCATCAGTTCAGGCCGGGCCGCCATCTTCCCAAGGTCCACCGTAAACAGCGTGCTCAGCCCCGCCAGCAGCACAAACCCCGCCAGCGTCGCCGTCACCGGCTCCCTGGCCACCCGGTCATACTCGTTCAGCGCATCGGGCTGCTCTTCCGTCGGGCTTTCCGTCGCCAGCATGATCACAAACAGATACGTGATCAGAATCGCGCCCGCGTACACGATGATCAGCGCGAAGGTCATGAACTCCGCCGACAGGATCAGATACAACCCCGCCGACGCCAGAATCGTCAGCACGAAATACAACGCCGCGTACACCGGCCGCGGATGCGTGATCACACGCAACGCCGCCCCCAGCGCAATCGCCGAGAACAGGTAGAAGTGCAGATTCGGCAGGCTCTCCGGGTGCTTCCACCAAAGCCCGAACATCACCAGCCCCAGCGCCGCCGCTCCCAGAACCGCCCCAACCACGTACGGGTTGAAGTTCTTTCTGGGCATCGACAACGCCACGGCCAAGGCCCCCAGACCGCAGCCGGCGTACAGCAAAATCGGGCTCAATGGGTGATCCAAGGACGGCGACTCCGCGTATCTCCACCCGAACACATCCCGCCGCACTTCGCTTCGCGGGTTCCGTTCGGGCTTTGAGGGCGACAGGGTAGAGAGGGGTAAGCCCCCCTTCCACCCGGGGGGCCACCCATCCGTCCCCATCTCTCCACTTGTCCTCCACTTTGATCATCGTGGACAACCTGTCACTTAGCCTCCGCTTGGGGCACTCACCCCATGCCACCCCGCCAACCACGCCGCCCCAGCCCCCGCCGCCCAGGGCCACGCGCTCTCCTTACCATGCCGCGCCGATGACCTCCCTCGGTCAGAACCTCGCCAACCCGAACGCCCCCCAACGCGCCGCCTCACCCGCCCGCCCGGTCGCCGCCGCGCCCGAGATCTCCGCCCTCCGCCGCCTCCTCCCCAACTGGCTCACCGCCTCCCGCGTCGTCATGGCGGTCGTCTTCTTCGCCGTCCTCACCGCCTGGCGGCTTGACCACTCCCCCGCCGTCACCCGCACCACCCTCTTCGCCGGCATCGACTGGTTCCTCCTCCTCGCCGCCGCCCTCTTCGGCATCGCCGGCCTCACCGACGCCCTCGACGGCCACCTCGCCCGCAAGTGGAAGGTCGAAAGCGTCTTCGGCCGCATCATGGACCCCTTCGCCGACAAGATCCTCATCGTCGGCGCCTTCGTCTTCCTCGCCGGCCCGGATTTCTGGCAGCCCCTCCCCGAAACCCACCCCTTCTCCGGCAAAGGCATCCAGCTCAGCGGCGTCTACCCCTGGATGGTCGTCCTCATGCTCGCCCGCGAACTGCTGGTCACCTCCATCCGAGGCGTGCTCGAGGGCCAGGGCATCACCTTCGCCTCCGACTGGTGGGGCAAGTGGAAGATGATCCTCCAGAGTGTCCTGGTCCCCGCCGTCCTGGTGCTCATCGCCGTCGCCCCCGTCTCCGCCGTCGCCATCCCCTCCGACCCCACCCCCTGGGGCCGCTCGCTGATCGACGTCCTCGTCTGGCTCACACTCATTCTCACCGTCGTCAGCGGCATCCCCTACGTCCGCCGCTGCGTCGCCATCCTCGCGCAGTGGCGTCGCGAGGAAAAGCAGCAACGCCGCGCCGGCTGATCCTCAGCCCTGCGTCACACCCCCGCCCCAGCATCCAATCTCAGCCTCACACACCCGCCGGCTGCAGCGCCGGCTTGCCCTCAGCCTGCACCACAAACCGCGTCGGCTTGCGGTCCCGCATCATCTGCACGAACGCGTCGAACAGATACGCGCTGTCGTGCGGCCCCGGCGAAGCCTCGGGGTGATACTGCACGCAGAACACCGGCCGATCCGTCAGCCGGAAGCCCGCCAGCGTCCCATCGTTCAGGTGTACGTGCGTCGGCTCCCCGCCCGCCGCCTTCAGGCTCTCCGGGTCCACCGCAAAGCCGTGGTTCTGGCTGGTGATCTCCACCCGCCCGGTCAGCAGGTTCTTCACCGGCTGGTTCGCCCCGCGATGCCCGAACGGCAGCTTGAATGTCTTCGCCCCCACCGCCAGCCCCAGCAACTGGTGCCCGAGGCAGATCCCAAACGCCGGCACATGCCCGCGCGCCGTCGCCGGCCCCATCACCACCTCCCGCAGCGCCGCGATCGTCGCGTGCACCGCCGCCGGGTCGCCCGGGCCGTTGCTGATAAACAGCCCGTCAAACTCCCCCCGCTCAAACTTCCCGCGAATCTCCGCCCCGCTGGTCCCATGAGGCAGCAACTCCACCTCACACCCGCGGTCGCTCAGGTTCCGCAGAATGTTGCTCTTGGCCCCGCAGTCCAGCGCCAGCACCCGCAGCTTCCCGCCCCGCCGCTCCCCGCCAAACACCCCCGGCAACTGCCGAGTCATGGACCACTCACCCAGATCCTCACCCCACGCCTCCTTCTTGGCGCACCCCACCAGCGGCACCAGATTCTGCCCCGCCATCGGCGCCGCCGCCTTGGCCCGGGCCACCAGGCCCGCATCGCTCACCGACGCATCATCGCAAATCACCCCCTGCATCACACCGCCCGTCCGCAGCAGCCGCGTCAGCGCCCGCGTGTCGATCCCCTCCAGCCCCAGCACCCCGGCCTGCGCCAGATACGCCGCCAGCGTCTGCGTGCTGCGGAAGTTGCTCGCCACCCCAGACAACTCCCGGATCACAAACCCCGCCACCTGCACCTTGCGGCTCTCCACATCCTCCCGGTTCACCCCGTAGTTGCCCACCTGGCTCGGCGTCATCACCAGAATCTGCCCGGTGTACGACGGATCGGTCAGCGCTTCCTGATACCCCACCATCGCCGTGTTGAACACCACCTCAGCCGCCTTGGCCACCCCACGCCCCACCGCCCCAAACGCCCGCCCCGTAAACACCGCGCCGTTGGCCAACGCCAACCGACCCACGCCCCCGACCGCACCGTTCGACTTGCCACCTGCTGACACGTTGTCCACGTCCGGCTCCCGAGTGCCCCACGCCCGTTTCCCTGCCTCCGGCCACCAGTTTAGCGCACCGTCCCCGCCGCACCGTGCATACATAGCCATGAAACCACACCGCGCCGCCACTCCCGCATGACCTCCCTCTTCGGACAGCCCGATCCCGCCGCACCGCCGCCCCGCCCCGGCCCCGGCTCCCGCTTCGCCTCCGTCGTCCTCCACCGTGGCATCGAACACACCCCCGCCAAATCCCCCGCCCCCCCCGCCGCCCGCCCCTCCCACCGCTCCGCCCCGCCCAGCTCCACCTCCCCCGGGGCCCCCGACGCCGCCTTCACCTACTTCATCCCCGCCGGCATGCCCGAGCCGCTCCCCGGCCAGCTCGTCCGCGTCCCCCTCGGCAAAGCCAACACGCCCACCAGCGGCATCGTCCTCCAAGTTGGCGACGCCGCCCTCCTCGGCGACCTTCCCCCCGCCAAAGCCAAGCCCATCCTCGAACTCACCCCCGCCCGCATCAACCCCGATCTGCTCGCCCTCGCCCAGTGGCTCGCCACCTACTACGTCTGCCCCCTGGGCATGGTCCTCCAAACCATGCTCCCCGCCGCCGTCAAAAAGCAAATCGGCCGCAAACGCATCCTCCGCTACACCCCGCTCCCACCCTCCCCGACGACCGCCCCGGCCGAGGCCGCCCTCACCAAGCCCCTCCGCGCCGCCCTCGCCCGCCTCCGCGCCCTGCCCGAGTCCGACTTTCCCGCTGAACCCGCCGCCCTCCGCCGCCTCGCCGCCATCTCCTCCCCGTCCGTCAAACGCCTCCACGCCGCCGGCCTGCTCACCGAGTCCGCCGACGACACCGTCTCCGCCCGCGCCGGCGCCTTCGGCGAGGAGGCCTCCACGCCTCCGCCCGACGCCAACGCCGCGCCGGCCCCCCCCGCCCCTCGCCTCACCCCCACGCCCGATCAGGCCCGCGCTCTGGCTTCGCTCGTCCCCGCGCTCGGCTCATTCTCCGCCCACCTCCTCCGGGGCATCACCGGCTCCGGCAAGACCGAGGTCTACCTCCGACTCATCGAGCACCTGCTGGCCGCCAGACCCTCCGCCACCGCCATCGTCCTGGTTCCCGAGATCGCCCTCACGCCGCAAACCTCGCGCCGCTTCCTGGACCGCTTCGGCTCCGGCTCGGTCGCCGTGCTGCACTCGGGCCTCACGCAGGCCCAGCGCAACGCCCAGTGGACGGCCTGCGCCAAAGGCCAGGTCCGCGTCGTCGTCGGCGCCCGCTCGGCGGTCTTCGCCCCCGTGCCCACGCTCGGTCTGGTCATCGTCGATGAAGAGCACGACTCCAGCTACAAGCAAGACCAGTTGCCCCGCTACCACGCCCGTGATGTCGCCGTCAAACGCGCCCATCTGGCCAACTGCCCCGTCCTGCTCGGCTCGGCCACACCCTCGCTGGAGTCCTGGGCCAACACCCGCCCTCACTCGCCCTCCACCCCCCGCGCCCGCTACCACCTGCACGAACTGACCACCCGCGCCGGCAACGCCCGCCTGCCCGAAGTCCGCATCGTCGACCTGCTCGACGAACGCCGCGCCCGCGCCCAGCAGCCCGGCGGCTGGCGCGACCGCCACCTGCACCTGCTCGGCCCCACGCTCGAGAAGGCCATCGCCCGCACGCTGGCCGACCGGGGCCAGGTCATGCTGCTGCTCAACCGCCGGGGCTACGCCAACTACATCTCCTGCCCTGATCCCAACTGCGGCTGGGTGATGCACTGCAACCACTGCGACGCGACCGTCGTCTACCACAAAGCCGCCGGTGTGGACCGTTCCGGCGTGCCCATCCCCGGCGGGTTTGTCCGCTGTCACCACTGCCTGGCCGAACTGCTGCTGCCCACCGCCTGCCCCACCTGCGCCCGGCGGCCCAACACCTTCGGCCTGGGCACCCAGCGTGTTGAAGAGGAACTCCAGCGCAAGTTCCTGCCCGACTTTGGCATCACCATCGGCCAGACCCTCCTCCGGCTGGATGCCGACACCATGACCACCGGCGCCGACTACTTCCACGCGCTCGACCGCTTCGCCAAAGGCGAGGTCCGCATCCTGCTGGGCACGCAGATGATCGCCAAGGGCCTGGACTTCCCCAACGTCGCCCTCGTCGGGGTCATCAATGCCGACACCGCCCTCTCCCTGCCCGACTTCCGCGCCGCCGAACGCACCTTCCAACTGGTCTGCCAGGTCGCCGGTCGCGCCGGCCGGGCGGATCGGCCCGGGCTGGTCATCGTGCAGACCGCCAGCCCCACCGCCGAGCCCATCGTGCTGGCCGCCGCCCACGACTACACCACCTTCGCCAACAACGAACTGGCCTGCCGCGCCGCCGTCGGCCTGCCGCCCATCGGCCGCATGGCCCGCATCGTCTGCCGCGACCGCGATCTGGACCGGGCCACCGCCCACGCCGCCGACCTCGCCCACGCCCTCACTGAGGCACGCGACGCCCTGCCCGACCCGCAAAGCGTCCGCATCCGCGGGCCGATGCCCTGCCCGATCTCCCGGATCGACGACCACCACCGCCAGGCCATCGAGTTGCTCTCCTCGTCACGGGGCACGCTGCAAGGCCTGCTGGCCGGCCTGCGGGCCCAGGGCCTGCTGCTGTCCGACACGCACACGGCGATTGATGTGGATCCGATTGCGCTGCTGTGATCAGGCCTTGGCTCTGTTCCTTCTTCGCTTCCTTCGCTTCTTTGCTGACTGGCCTTCATGTCTTTCTTCTCAGCAAAGGCAGAAGAGAAGATTGGTCAGCGAAGCGACTGTGTTGATTGTCAAGCCTCTTTCGAGTTCTTTTCGCCCCAGAGCTTGTCGTCGCGGACCAGGGCGTTGAGGATGGTCAACAGCTTCCGCATGCACGCAGTCATGG
>Ga0068877_10002940_pt1 | contig 13666 bp, 12 predicted proteins | sample NOAtaG_FD_66437 | JGI IMG/M metagenome (GOLD analysis project Ga0068877, IMG submission 66437) | Freshwater lake microbial communities from Lake Erie, under a cyanobacterial bloom - NOAA_Erie_Diel6S_1000h metaG | ecosystem: Environmental > Aquatic > Freshwater > Lake | place: USA: Ohio, Lake... | reverse complement strand
GGTGCCGAGGCGGGTGCGGGCACGGCCTGCGCGCTCACGCTCGGTGCGGTGCCGTCAGCCGCGGCGTGCCGCCGCGGGCCGGCTGTCCAGACCGCGCGCCAGCTGCGTGAGCGCCGGCTCGCCGGTGTACAGCGGCAGCACCGAGCAGCCGAGCTCGGCGCGCAGCCCGCGCAGGCGTTCCATCCGCTCGCGCGCGACCTCGGCCAGCCGGGCCGTGACGCCGCGGTCGGCGTGGTCGATCGGCAGCTGGCGGCTGCCGTCGCTGACCACCAGCCGCACGCCCGGCGTCGTCGTCGCCGGGTCGTCCCACACCGGCAGCAGCACGAGGTCGTTGTGCCGTGCCAGCGCGAGCAGCCGCTCGCGGGTCGTGTCGGCCAGGCCGTCGAAGTCGGAGAACACGGCCACCACCGCCTCGCGCGGCGCCTGGCGCGCCAGCAGGGCCATCGCGGCGTCGAGTTGCGCGGGCGCCGCCGGCAGCGGCGAGTCCGCGCGCAGCGCGCGGTTGCGCGCCGTCACCCGCTCGAGCAGGGCCAGCATCGAGCGCCGCCCGCGCCGCGGCACCACCTCGTCGAGCGCGTCGTCGGCGATCACGATGCCGCCGACGCGGTCGCCGCCGGACAGCGCGCGCCAGCCCCAGACCGCCGCCGCCTCGGCTGCCACCACCGAGTGCAGCGCGCGACGGCGCGCGAAGAACATCGACATGCGCTGGTCGACGACGAGCCAGGTCGGGCGGTCGCGTTCCTCGGCATAGACGCGCACCTGCGTCCGGCCGGTGCGCGCGCTGGCGCGCCAGTCGATCGCGCGCGTGTCGTCGCCCGGCAGGTACTGGCGCAGCTCGATGAAGTCGAGCCCGCGCCCGCGCACGCGCGAGCGGTGGCGCCCCGCCAGCAGGCTGCGCGCCGAGGCGTTCTGCGGCGGCCAGCGCACGCGGCGCGCCGCGAACTCGAAGCCGAGCAGCCGCTGCCAGTCCACGTAGACGCCGGCAGCGGCCGGCGCGGCGACCGGCGCGCCGGTCATGGCGCGGCGACGGCCGCCGCGATGCGGTCGACCACCTGGTCGGCCCCGACGCCCGCGGCCAGGGCCTCGTGGCTGAGCAGCAGGCGGTGGCGCAGGCACGGGTGCAGCACCGCGCGCACGTCCTCCGGGCCGACGAAGTCGCGCTGCTGCAGCCAGGCGCGGGCACGCGCGCAGCGGTCGAGCGCGATGGTGCCGCGCGGGCTGGCGCCGACCTCGATCCAGCGCCCGACGTCCTCGGCCACGCGGGCCGGCTCGCGGGTGGCCTGCACCAGGTCGACGATGTACTGCTCCACCGCCGGCGCCACGTGCAGCGCGTGCACGGCCCGGCGCGCCTCCGCCAGCCGGGAGAGCGCCGCGCCGGCGTCGGCTGCGGGACTGGATGCCGGGTCTGGCGTCGGGTCACCGGTCGCCGGTGCAGCGGGCGCCGGCGACGGTGCGACCGGCGGCGAAGCCGGGCGTGCGGCCGCTTCGAGCTTCTCGCCCTCCTCCGCGCGCACCAGGCGCATGATGTCGCGCTCGGCCTCCCGGCCGGCGTAGCCGATCACCACCTTCATCAGGAAGCGGTCGGTCTGCGCCTCGGGCAGCGGATAGGTGCCCTCCTGCTCGATCGGGTTCTGCGTCGCCATCACCAGGAAGGGATGCGGCAGGGCGTGCGTCTGCCCGGCCACGGTGACCTGGCGCTCCTCCATCGCCTCGAGCAGCGCCGATTGCACCTTGGCCGGTGCGCGGTTGATCTCGTCGGCCAGCACCAGCGGCGCGAAGATCGGCCCGGGCTGGAACACGAAGCGCACGTCCTCGGGGCCGGACTGGCGGTAGATCTCGGCCCCGATCAGGTCGGAGGGCAGCAGGTCGGGCGTGAACTGCACGCGCGCCAGCCGCACGCGCAGCGCACGCCCGAGGGCCTTGATCGCGCGCGTCTTGGCCAGGCCCGGCAGCCCCTCGAGCAGCACGTGCCCATCGGCCAGCAGCGCGATCAGCAGCGCCTCGATCACGGCCGGCTGGCCGATCACGGCCTGGCCCAGCTGCTCGCGCAGCGCCGCGAAGGACGCGAGCGCCGCGTCGCTCATTGCCCACCCATGCGGATCGAGCCCCCTTCCTGGCGCGGCTTGCACTCCTTGAAGGTCGCCATCAGCTCGTTGACCGCGTCCTGGATCTGGCCGCCGAAGGCCACCCCCATCTTGTTGGCCAGGTCGTTGCTCTTCTGGCCGCCGTGACGCTCGAACGGGTCCATGCGCAGGTTGAAGATCAGCGAGCTGGGCTTGTGGTAGTCGAAGAACCCCTCGCGCGTCATGAAGTGCGACTTCCAGGGCCCGACGCGCACCGCGGTGAACTTGGTCTCGTCGTAGTAGTAGACGACGTTGCGGGCCGACGGCGTATTGCCCGTCCAGTGGGCCAGGTTGTCGACGCCGTCGATGCAGACCTTGTCGCGCGCCTGAAGCTTGCCGCGCACGTCGCCGTAGCCCGCTGCCGCCGCCAGCGTGGTGAACATGTCCTCGTGGGTCTGGATGCCGTTGGAGACCTTGCCCTTGGGGATCTTCGCCGGCCAGCGCACCAGCATCGGCACGCGCACGCCGCCTTCCCAGGTGCTGGCCTTCTCGCCGCGGAACGGCGTCGAGCCGGCATCGGGCCACCACGAGACCATCGCGCCGTTGTCGGTGGTGTAGACGACGATCGTGTTGTCGGCGATCTTCAGGTCGTCGAGCAGCTTGAGCAGCTGGCCGACATGGCCGTCGTGCTCCATCAGGCCGCTGCCGTAGATGTCGAACTCGCTCGAGATGTCGCTCGCCAGGTTCCTCGAGGCGGGCTTCAGGTGCGTGTACAGGTGCATCCGGCTCGGGTTGAACCAGGCCAGGAACGGCTGCTTGGCCTGGGCGGCGCTGGTGATGAACTTCTTGGTGCGGTCGACGAACTCCTCGTCCACGGTCTCCATGCGCTTGGTGGTCAGCGGACCGGTGTCGCGGATCTTCTGCTTGCCCACCTTGCCGAAGCGCGGGTCGACGGTGGCGTCGTCCTCCTGCGTGGCCACGCTGTCGAGCACGCCCCGCGGCCGGTAGCGGCTGTTGAAGCCCGGGTCCTTGCTCCACATGCGCAGCTCGGGCTCCTCCTCGGCGTTCAGGTGATAGAGGTTGCCGAAGAACTCGTCGAAGCCGTTGACGGTGGGCAGGTGCTCGTTGCGGTCGCCGAGGTGGTTCTTGCCGAACTGCCCGGTGCGGTAGCCCAGCTCCTTGAGGATGCGGCCGAGCGTCGGGTCGCGCTGGTCGATGCCCACCGGCGAGCCGGGCAGGCCGACGGTGGTCATGCCGGTGCGGATGGGCAGCTGGCCGGTGATGAAGCCGGCGCGGCCCGCGGTGGAGCTCGGATGGCCGTAGTGGTCGGTGAACAGGATGCCCTCGCGGCCGATGCGGTCGATGTTGGGCGTGGGCACCATCATGCCGTGGCTGTAGATGCCGACGTTGGCGTAACCGACGTCGTCGGCCATGATGACCAGGATGTTCGGGCGCTGCGCGGTCTGGGCCAGCGCCGGTGCCGCGCCGAGGCTGGCCACGGCGGCGGCGACGGCCGCCGTGAGCGCGGGTCGGCGCCAGGCGGGACGGGTGGTGGTGCGGTGCTTGCTCATCGGCGGGTCTCCTGGGAGCGGACGGGTGACGGGGGAACGCGATCAGCGGCCGAGCCGCCGGCGGATCACGGGCATGTCTTGCTGGACCTGGGCGTAGAAGCGCTTGAGGCCCTCGCACAGGTAGTTCAGGCCGGGTTCGCCCTCGGGCGTGGCGATCAGCCGGTTCTTCGGGCACTCGCCCCAGCACAGCGCGAGCTGCGCACAGCCGCGGCAGTAGGCCGGCAGCGTGTCGCGCTTGGCCAGGCCGAAGGCGATCTGCTTGGGCGAGAAGGCGAGGTCGCCCTCGTGCGTGTCGCGGATGTTGCCGAGCTTGTACTCGGGGTAGACGAAGTGGTCGCAGCTGTACAGGCTGCCGTCGTGCTCGAGCGCCATCGCCTTGCCGCAGATCGGCGCCGCGGTGCACATCTGCGCCGGCAGGCCGAGCGACTGCGCGACCGCGCTCTCGAACACGTTGACGTGCACGCGGCCGAAGTCCTTCTGCAGCCACTCGCCCCAGATCGTGCACAGGAACTCGCCGTAGTCGCGCGCGTCGACCGACCACTCGGTGACGATCGACAGCGGGTGGTCCGGCCGCGTTCGCGCGCTGCCGACCGCGGGCGCCGCCGCGTCCTTCAGCGCCGGCCCCTGCTGCTTGAACGTGCGCGGCTCGACGCAGGGCGTGAACTGCACGCGGTAGGTGCCGGGCACGGACGCGAGAAAGCGCCACACCTCGAGCGGGCGGCGCGCGACGTCGCGGTTGACCACGCACAGCAGCGCGAACGGCACCTCGTGCCGCGCCAGCAGCGCGGCAGCCTGCATCACCTTGTCGAAGGTCGGCGTGCCGCCCTTGGTGGGCCGGTACTTGTCGTGCAGGTCCTGCGGGCCGTCCAGGCTCAGGCCGACGTGGAAGCCGTGCGCCTTCAGGAAGCGCGCCCAGGCCTCGTCGAGCAGCACGCCGTTGGTCTGCAGGTCGTTCTCGATGCGCTGGCCCGGCTTGCGGTAGAGCGCCTGCAGCGCCACCACCTTCTCGTAGAAGGCCAGGCCCATCACCGTGGGCTCGCCGCCCTGCCACGAGAACACGACCTCGTCGCCGGTCTGCGCCTCGATGTACTGGCGGATGTGCTGCTCGAGCAGGTCGGCCGCGATGCGCGCGTTGGGCTCGTGGCCGAGCAGCTCGGTCTTGTGCAGGTAGAAGCAGTACGGGCAGTCGAGGTTGCACAGCGCGCCCGCCGGCTTGACCATCGTGTGGAAGCGGTAGTGGCGCCCGGCCGGCAGCGGCGGCAGGCGGCTCACCGGCCCCGTGGCCGGGGCAGGCGGCGCGGCCGCCGCCGCGGTCGCGGAGAGCGTCGGTTCTTCAGGCACGGGCCCAGACCTGCACGGTGGCGCGCTCCCTGGCGAGCGCCGGGGTCTTGTACCAGAACACGATCTTCTCCAGGAACCGCTTCTCCCCCGGCAGGTCGACGATGCGCGTGGCGCCGCCCTTCTCGATGAACTGGCGGACGTCGATCTCGCGCTGCCCGCCGTTGCGGAAGTGGATCTGCACGTTCAGGAACTCCACCGGGGCGTGGAACACGCGCAGGCGGATCGCGCCGTAGGCGCGGTCGGCGCGCACGCGGATCTCGTCGCGGTCGAGCGAGCGCCGCGCCCGCTTCTCGCCGATCATGCGCCAGCCGCGCCCAGGCCTGCCGCCGACGCGGAAGCCGTCGTCGTCGGGGTCGGCGCGCGCCGGGAAGGCCGCCAGCGTGCCGAGGCCGGCCAGCGCGGCCAGACCGGTCCGCAGCGCGGTGCGGCGGTCCAGGCCGCCGTGGCAGCGCCCGGTGGCGTCAGCGGGGGGGAACGGTCGGTCATCGTGGCGGGTCATGGGGCTTCCCGGGTCGGGCGCAAGCCGCTCAGCGCCAAAGGTACACCACGCCGGCACCGGCCACCCACTGCGTGGCGTTACCGCGCTGGCGCACGATCGGGCTGGCCGCGGCATCGCCGAGCAGGCGCTGCGCGCGCGCGCCGACGAGCAGGTGCCAGGACGGCGACAGGTGCACCATGCCGCCGGCCAGCAGCCGCAAGTCGGTCAGGCCGGCGCCGGGCCGGTAGCCGGCCGGGTCGAGCCCGGCGAACAGCCCGGCGTCGGCCGGCCCGACGCCGAGGTAGGTGCGCTGGAAGCCGCTGCCGGCGAAGCCCACGCCGCCGCTGGCGTTGAGCGTGAGCCAGGGCGCCACCGGCTTCAGCCAGTACACCGTGGCCGAGCCCACCAGGCCGCGGTAGACGCTGCCGGTGGCTCCGGCCAGCGCCGCGCTGACGCCCCAGCGGTGTCGCGGGTCGCGGCCGAGCGGCTCGGTATAGCCGACGAAGGCGCCCACCTCGGCGGTGCTCGCGACCGGCCGCATCGCGCGCACCACTGGGTCGCTCACCTCGCGGCGGCCGAAGCGCAGGCCGACGCTCGGGCCGGCGCGCCAGCGCGGGTCGTCGAGCAGGTTGACCGTGACCTCGGGGCCGAGCAGCTGCACGAAGCGCTCGCCCTGCAGCTGCCAGCGCGCCATCGGCGCGATGCCGGTGGCGCTGTCGCGGCTGCCCCAGAACTCGGGCACGCGGCCGATCACGGCGCCCGCGAAGTTCACGCCGTCCTCGACCCGCACCAGCGGCTCGAAGCTCGCGGCCGCGTGCGCGGCCGTCGCCGCGACCGCCAGCAGCAGCGCGCCGAGCCGGGCCGGGAGCGCGGGCATCGTCAGAAGTTGGCCGTCAGGCCCAGGCCGAAGGTGGTCCAGGCCTGCGTACCCTGCGGCGCCGTGGCCTTCAGGCCGGCGCCGGGCGAGCTGCGCGCGACGAAGGCGATCGCCACCAGGTTCGGGTTGAACACGCGCACGTACTGCAGGTACAGCTCGTCGGACAGCTTCGCCTGGGGCACGCCCACCAGGAGGCCGTTGGCCGTGAAGCGAACCCCCTGGCCGAACTGCACCGCGCTGTTGAGCTGGTCGACCGATGCGCGGACATACTGGAACTGGATGATGTCCTGCTGCGAGAAATAGGCATCGACGATGAAGCGCTGCGCGCGCAGGTTGGCGTTCAGCCACGAGTACGCGCCATTGGCGCCGAACCACCAGTTGTCCAGGCCGTTGCCCCAGAACATCGGGTCGAAGCGCTCGTAGGTGGCGGTGCCGGGCTTGTCGCCGCTGAAGCGCGCGACGTGGTAGCTGAACTTGGGTGCGAACGGCAGCTTCTGCCCCCACCAGCTGGCGCCCAGCAGCCAGGCGCTGGCCTTCATCGGGTCGCGCCGGCCGCCGGTGCGCGTGATGTCGTTGCGCTGCTGCGCGTACTCGGCGCGCAGGCCGAGCGTGGGCACGCCGGGCACGAGGCCGGTGATGTCGGCCCACCCGTACCAGGTGTCCAGGCCCTGGCGGCCCTGCTCGATGAAGGCGAGCGGTGCCAGGTCGCCGGGGTAGATGGAATTGGAGCGCGGCACGGTGAACCACGATAGCCCGGCGCGGCCCATCTGCGGCCGCGCCCACTCCAGCGCCACACCGCGCACCTTGGTGTCGGTGCGGCCCTCGGGAGCCTCGTCGGGCTCGAGCTGGAAGGCGCTGGCGGTGAACTCGCCGCTGCCCGCGCGCGCCAGCGCCGTGCGGCCCCAGGCCTTGCGCTGCGTCGATGCGCCGCCGCCCCAGGAGTAGCCGTTGCCCGAGCCCATCACGAGCAGCATGCCGGTGCCGAGCATGAACGGCTGGCGCCCGGCCGACACGTCGTAGCGCACGCCGCCGGCCTGGCCGCGCACGCCGAGCATCGCCGAGCCGAAGCGCACGGCGCTCTCGTCCCGGTAGTCGAAGGCGTCGGCGCCGATCGTCTTGGTGGCGCCGACCGACAGCGTGCCGTAGGCCTCGGTTGTGCCGTCGAGTCGGAAGCGGCCGTTGAGTCTGGGATGCACCCACAGCTCGGTGAAGCTGCGGCTCTTGTCGAAGGTGGGCGCCGACGTCGCGGCCAGGTTCCACCAGGTGCCGCTCATCGAGTAGAACGCCGTGTAGGTCTCGAGCCCGGCGTCGAGCGCGAGGTCGCCCGATTTCCAGGCCCAGGCCGGCTGCGGAGCCTGCTGGGCAAGGGCGCTACCGCTCGAGACGGCGCCGAGCACGGCGAGCACGGCGAGGACGGAGGCTGCGGTGCGGCCGCGGCGGAAGGCTGCGTGGTTCATGGCTGGATGGCGGATGGCCGGCGAGGGCCGACGCGATGCCGCGAAATGTAGTGCGGGGGGCCGCCGCCACGCTGCCGTCGGCCATTGCCGATACCCAGGTTGGGTAGCTGCCCGCGCTTGCCCGGCGCGGCAGGCCGCGACGGCGGCGTGGGCGTGCAACCATCCGCGATCAACCGGCTACCGAGCAAGCGGCATGAACCAGCGCAGCGAAGTGAACCAGCGCAGCGAAGCAAGGGGCGACGCCCGATGCCCGTACCGCCAGCCGAGCCCGGCCGCGGCCACCGCACGGGCCGCGCCGTGGCTAGCAAGGTGGGCAGCGAGGTGGGCAGCAACGTGGACCCTGGCGCTGCTCGCCGCCGCGCCCGCGGCCCGCGCTGCCGACGCGGCCGATCCCGCGCGCGCCTTCCTGGCGGCGGCCGAGGCGGCGGCAGAGGAGGAGGCCTACGTCAGCGGCGTCGAGGCCTACCTGTACGGCTACCCGCGCGTCGAGCTCGCGCGCCGGATCCACAACGAGACCCAGCGCGTGGCCGCCGACCAGGTGATCTTCGCGCCGCGCAACCGTTTCTACTACTTCGACCGCCTGGCCCGGCCCGGCGACGGCCTGGTCATCAAGGCGCCGAACCACGACACGCTGTACGCGTCGGCCTATCTCGACCTGAGCGCCGGCCCGATCGTGCTGCACGTGCCGTCGATGGGCACGCGCTACTACGTCGCGCTGGTGGTGGACGCGGCCGGCGGCGTCGGCACGCGGATCGGGCGCAGGGTCACCGGGCCGGGCGGCGTCGACCTCGCGTTCGTCGGCCCCGGCTTCCGCGGCGAGCTGCCGCCCGGCATGAAGGTGCTGCGCCAGCGTGCCAACGACCTGTGGCTGCTGATGCGCGTGGCCAGTGCCGGCGGCGCCGACGAGGCCGTCGCGGCGCGGTTGCTCGAGCGCTTCACGCTGCGCGAGCTCGGCATGCGGCGACCCGAGCGCGGGCGCAACGTGCCGATCGACGCGCAGGCCCCGCAGGCGCCGCTGGCACCGATGGACAGCCTGCAGTTCTACGCCGTGCTCGACCGCATGCTGCAGCGCAACCCCGTGCCGCCGGAGGACCGCGGGCTGCTGCGGCGCTGGCAGCGCATCGGGCTGGGCACGGGCGGCTTCGACCCCGCCCGCTTGCCGCCGCCGGTGCGGCGCGGCCTGGAGCGGGCGCTGGCGGGTGCGCAGAAGATCGTCGCCGCGGCGCAGTTCGGCATCGCCAACACCGTCAACGGCTGGAACTACTCGGACAAGATCGGCCGCATCCGCCACGACTGGGCGCTCAACGCCGCGATCGCCCGCGGCGGCTACGGCAACCTGCCCGAGGACTCGGTCTACCACCAGCGCAACCTCGACGACGCCGGGCAGCCGCTGTCCGGCGCGCGCCGCTACACGATGACGTTTCCGCCCGGGCAGCTGCCGCCGGTGGGCGCGTTCTGGTCGGTCACCGCCTACGACCTGGCGCGGATGGACCTGATCGAGAACCCGATCCGGCGCTACGCGCTGGGCGACCGGACGGCCGGCCTGCAGCGTGCCGCCGACGGTTCGCTGACGATCGCGATCCAGGCCGACGAGCCCGCCGATCCGGTGCTGCGCGCCAACTGGCTGCCGGTCGGGCCGGGCCCGTTCTACCTGATCATGCGTTCGTACGATCCGGCACCCGCGATCGCCTCCGGCCAGTGGGCTCCGCCGCAGGTGGTGCCGGGGCGCTGAGCGCGGGCCGGACCGCATCCAGGACCACGGTCATCGGCCCGCCACCCGGGGCGGCATCGGCTGCGAATACCATGGTGGCCAAACTTCCGGGAGCGCAGCCATGGCCACCGACCCCATCGTCATCGTCTCCGCCGCCCGCACGCCTATTGGGGGCCTGCTGGGCGACTTCGCGGCGCTGGCCGCCCCCGAACTCGGCGCGGTCGCCATCCGCGCCGCGGTCGAGCGTGCCGGCGTGCCGGCCGACGCCGTCGACGAAGTGCTGTTCGGCCAGGTGCTGATGGCCGGTCAGGGCCAGGCGCCGGCGCGGCAGGCCCTGCGCCGTGCCGGCCTGCCCGACGGCGTGGGCGCCGTCACGCTCAACAAGATGTGCGGCAGCGGCATGCGCGCGCTGATGTTCGCGCACGACATGCTGGCCGCCGGCACGGCCGAGGTGATGGTGGCCGGCGGCATGGAGAGCATGACCAACGCGCCGCACCTCCTGTTCGCGCGCAAGGGCGTGAAGTACGGCGCCGCGCAGCTGTTCGACCACATGGCGATGGACGGTCTGGAGGACGCCTACGAGCGCGGCAAGGCGATGGGCGTGTTCGCCGAGGCCTGCGTCGCCAAGTACGGCTTCACGCGCGAGGCGCAGGACGCGTTCGCGGTCGCCTCCACCACGCGCGCCAAGGCCGCCAACGAGGACGGCAGCTTCGACTGGGAGATGGCTCCCGTGACGCTGGCGGGCAAGGCGGGCGACACGGTCGTCAGGTTCGACGAGCAGCCCTTCAAGGCCCGGCTCGACAAGATCCCCGGCCTGAAGCCCGCGTTCAAGAAGGACGGCACGATCACCGCCGCCAACGCCAGCAGCATCTCCGACGGCGCCGCGGCGCTGGTGCTGATGCGCGAGAGCACCGCGCGCCAGCGCGGCTGCACGCCCGTGGCGCGCATCGTCAGCCACGCCGTGCACGCGCAGGCGCCGGAGTGGTTCACCACCGCGCCGGCGGGCGCCATCCGCAAGGCACTCGCCAAGGCCGGCTGGCAGGCCGGCCAGGTGGACCTGTGGGAGGTGAACGAGGCCTTCGCCGCCGTCACGATGGCCGCGATGGCCGAGTTCCGGCTGCCCCACGAGGTCGTCAACGTGCACGGCGGCGCCTGCGCCCTGGGCCACCCGATCGGCGCCTCGGGCGCGCGCATCGTCGTCACGCTGCTCGGCGCGCTGCGCAGGCGCGGCCTCCGGCGCGGCGTGGCGTCGCTGTGCATCGGCGGTGGCGAGGCCACGGCGCTCGCGCTCGAGCTCGTCTGATGGCCGGCCAGGGCCTGCTGCCCGGCCCGGCCGAGGCGGCGGCCTTCGCGGCGGCCGTGCTGGTGCTCAACGCCACGCCCGGCGTCGACTTCGCGCTGACGGTCGGCCGCACGCTGCAGGCGGGCGCGCGGGCCGGCATGGCGGCCGCGCTCGGCATCACGGCTGGCTGCGTGGTGCACGCGCTGGCGGCGGCCTTCGGCCTGGCGGCGCTGCTGGCGGTGCATCCGGCGGCCTTCGCCGCCCTGCAGTGGGCGGGCGCGGCCTACCTCGCGTGGCTGGGGATCCAGCTGCTGCGCTCGGCCTGGCGCGGCGGAGCGGCTGCGGCTGCGGCGGCGCCGGCGACTGCCGCATCGCGCACGGCCTGGGCGGAGTTCCGCACCGGCCTCGCCACCAACGTGCTCAATCCGAAGGTGGCGCTGTTCTTCCTCGCCTTCCTGCCGCCCTTCGTGCCCGCCGGCTCGCCGAGCAAGACGGCGTCGTTCCTGCTGCTGGGCGCGTGGTTCGTGCTGCAGGGCGGCCTCTTCCTGCTGCTGCTCGTGGCGCTCGCGTCGCGGCTGGCACGACTCGGTGCCCCGGGGCCGGTCAAGCGCCTGCTCGAGGCGGCGGGCGGCCTCGTCTTCATCGCCCTCGCGCTGCGGCTGCTGCGCGAGCGGCCGGCGCTGGCGTGAGGCCGTCGATGACGCCTTCCACCACGCCTTCCGCCACGCCTTCCACGACGCCCCCGCGCGTGCTGGTCGTCGGCGCCTCGCGCGGCATCGGGCTCGAGTTCGTGCGCCAGTACCGCGACGCCGGCGCGCAGGTGACGGCCACCGCGCGCAGCGACGAGGGCCTGGCGCGCATCGCGGCGCTCGGTGCGCGCGCGCTGCGGCTGGACGTGGCCGGTGCCGATGGCGCGAGCGCGCTCGCGTGGCCGATCGACGGCGAGGCCTTCGACGTGGCCATCGTCAACGCCGGGGTCTACGGCCCGCGCACGCAGGGCCTGCAGACGCCGACCGCGGCCGAGTTCGACGCCGTCATGCACACCAACGTGCTCGGTGCGATGCGCGTGCTGCCGCAGCTGGCCGATGCGCTGGCGCCGTTGGCCCGGCTGGCGGTGATCTCCTCCCGGATGGCCTCCATCGGCGCGCGCGGCGGCGCGTCGGGCTGGCTGTACCGCGCCAGCAAGGCGGCGCTGAACTCGGTGCTGAAGGACGCTTCGCTGGCGCTCGCCGGCCGCGCGGTCTGCGTCGCGCTGCATCCGGGCTGGGTGCGCACCGACATGGGCGGCGCCGGCGCCGACCTGGACGTGACCGCCAGCGTGGCCGACCTGCGCCGCACGATCGCCGCGCTCGTGCCGTCCGACAATGGCCGCTTCCTCAACCACGACGGCAGCCCGCTGCCCTGGTAGACCGAGATGCTGCTCTCCGAAGACCACCGTGCCGTGCAGGATGCCGTGCGCGCCTATGTGCAGGCCGAGATCGCGCCGCGTGCCGCGGCCTGGGACAAGAGCCACGAGTTCCCGGCCGCGCAGCTGCGCGGCCTGGCCGCGCTCGGCTGCTACGGCGTGGCGGTGCCGGCCGAGCACGGCGGCGCGGGGCTCGACCACCTGGCCCTGGCGCTGATCCTCGAGGAGATCGCCGCCGGCGACGGGGCGACGAGCACCATCGTCAGCGTCAACAACTGCCCGGTGTGCTCGATCCTGATGGCCTTCGGCGACGCGTGGCAGAAGAAGACCTTCCTCGAGCCGCTGGCGCGCGGCGAGATGCTCGGCGCCTTCTGCCTGACCGAGCCGCACGTGGGCAGCGAGGCCGGCGGCCTGAAGACGACCGCGGTGCGGGTCACCGACGGCGGCGGCGACGCCTACGTGCTGAACGGCGTCAAGCAGTTCATCACCAGCGGCCGCAACGGCGACGTCGCCATCGTGATGGCCGTCACCGACAAGGCCGCCGGCAAGAAGGGCATCAGCGCCTTCCTCGTGCCGACGAAGACGCCGGGCTACACCGTGGCGCGGCTCGAGGACAAGCTCGGCCAGCACGCCAGCGACACGGCGCAGATCGTGTTCGAGAACTGCCGCGTGCCGGCGTCGCACCGGCTGGGCGAGGAGGGCATGGGCCTGAAGATCGCGCTCAGCGGCCTGGAGGGCGGCCGCATCGGCATCGCCAGCCAGAGCGTCGGGATGGCGCGCGCGGCCTTCGACTGCGCGCTCGCCTACAGCAAGGAACGCCGCAGCTTCGGCCAGCCCATCTTCGAGCACCAGGCGCTGCAGTTCAAGCTGGCCGACTGCGCCACGCAGATCGAGGCCGCGCGGCAGCTGATCTGGCATGCCGCAGCTCTGAAGGATGCCGGCGTGCCGTGCCTGAAGGAGGCGGCGATGGCCAAGCTCTTCGCCAGCGAGATGGCCGAGCGCGTGTGCTCGGCCGCGATCCAGGTGCTGGGCGGCTACGGCTACGTCAGCGACTTCCCGGTCGAGCGCATCTACCGCGACGTGCGCGTGTGCCAGATCTACGAGGGAACGAGCGAGGTGCAGAAGATCCTGATCGGGCGCGCATTGGCCTGACAGGTCGTCGAGCACAGCGGCGCCCGCCGCCGCGGTGCCCGGGCGCGACGCTTCCGCGCCCGGGGGATACCTCGGTGTCATTCGTGCAGCGGAGGCCGGGCGGTGAAATGCCGCCATTGCGCACGGAGCACGCCATGCAACTCGCCGCCCCTCGCCCGATCTCCTTCGACGCCGCCCCGACCCTGCGGGCGCAGCCGCATCCTGCCCCCGGTTTCCCGGTTTCCCGGGTACCGGCCGGTCGCAGCGGCTGGCCGCGCTCGGCCACTGCCTGCTGCAACACCTGGAGACGCCGCTGTTCGTCGCCGACGCCCAGGGCACGGTGCTCGAGG